>Ga0164243_10008295_pt1 | contig 15353 bp, 19 predicted proteins | sample OricompcompostOP_FD_108781 | JGI IMG/M metagenome (GOLD analysis project Ga0164243, IMG submission 108781) | Organic Plus compost microbial communities from Emeryville, California, USA - Original compost - Organic plus compost (OP) | ecosystem: Engineered > Solid waste > Mixed feedstock >... | reverse complement strand
GTGAACCCTATGGTACAAAACTCGAACCTTTTTATCTTCGACCTGCGTAAATTAGCAGAAATAAGTTGATATATTAATAAATATGTTAAAATAACACCACTTAATTCAATTCTATAGTCAACTACACATTAGTAAATATTTCGACTTACAATTGTGAATATTGCCAGCACAAGCTGGCAATATTCTTTTAAGCTAATTTGTAACCTTCTTTAACTGATATTATATTTATTTCTAATTTAAACCTTTATATACATTTGGTGTCACCCCGGTTTTTTGTTTAAACAGACGTGTGAAATGCGCCGGATATTTAAACCCTAATTCTGCGGCGACCTGGCTAACTGATTTGTTCACATCAAATATTCTTTCTTTAGCGATGTCTATTATCTTAGCCTGAATATACTCCTGCGCAGTCTTCCCTGTCTCCTTCTTTATGAGATCTCCAAAATAGTTCGCAGACAAATTTAACTCAGCGGCACAGTATGCAACTGACGGCAATCCCAGATTCTGTGATTTGTCAGATTCAAAATAATTGTTCAACAATTGCTCGAACTTTTCTAGTACCCCTTTATAAACGTGCTCCCGTGTGATAAACTGGCGGTCATAAAATCTTACGCAATAATCCAGCAACAATTCAATATTTGAGGCAATTAACTTTCTACTGTGTTTATCCACTGCATGTTGTAATTCATAGTCAATTTTTAAGAAACAATCCATTACGATTTGCCTCTCCCGTTCGGATAAATGCAATGCTTCCCGCGTATCATATGAAAAAAATGTATAATCATTTATACGGCGACCCAGCGATGTGCCATGAATTAAATCTGGGTGGAATACCAGCGCGTACCCTTTGGGCTGGTACGTATCGCCATTGCTGTTTACCCCTACTACCTGCCCGGGAGCCAAAAACACAAGTGTACCTTCTTGATAATCATAGGTATTTCGTCCATAGGTAATATCCCCACACTTGACATCTTTCAGAAAAATGGTATAAAATCCAAAATACATGCGGGAACCGCTCCTCGGACTAGCCTTTGAAAGGTTTACCACGCTAACCAACGGATGCAAAGTTTCGTTATTATTAAAAGCATTATACTCACTAATATTATTGAATTTCAATATATTATCCATAAACAACCCTTGTATTTGTTTGTTAAAATTACAACATAATCAGACTGTTTTCCGCATGAGTTCCTCGCTTCAGTAATAATGGTAATAAGACCCGTAATCGGTATAAGCATTCTGCGAAAAATGTGACTCACCTTTGCAAAGTCAAAGTACACTACTATGAAAAAAGTAACATTAAACAACGGAATAGAGATGCCCATCTTAGGCTTTGGCGTATTTCAAATACCTGACGCCAACGAATGTCAGCAAGCGGTATTAAATGCAATAGAAACTGGCTACCGGCTAATAGATACTGCTGCTTCCTATATGAATGAAGAGGCAGTTGGAAATGCCATTAAAAATAGTGGTATTGAGAGAGATGAATTTTTTATCACTACAAAACTCTGGGTGCAGGATACTGGATACGAAAAAACAATGGCAGCTTTTCAGAAATCATTAGAAAGATTGCAATTGGACTATTTAGACCTATATCTTATTCATCAGCCTTACGGAGATGTATTCGGATCATGGAGAGCGATGCAAGAACTTTATCATGAAGGGAAAATTAAGGCAATTGGCGTAGCGAACTTTCACCCTGACAGAATGATGGATTTGATTGTAAACAGTGGTTTTACTCCGGCGGTAAATCAAATTGAAACGCACCCTTTCCATCAGCAGATAACTACACAGCAATTCCTACAGGACAACAATGTACAAATACAGTCCTGGGGGCCATTTGCCGAAGGGAAAAATAACATTTTTAACAATGATGTTTTATCATGTATCGGCACAAAATATAATAAATCGGTTGCGCAGGTAATCCTCCGATGGCTAACGCAAAGAAGTATTATTGCTATTCCTAAATCAGTAAGAAAGGAAAGAATGGTAGAAAACTTCAACATTTTTGATTTTGAACTTTCCCCGGAAGATATGCAGTCAATTGTTGCTTTAGATACCGGTGCAAGCCTTTTCTTCGATCACAGAGACCCGGAAAAAGTAAAATGGATTAGCGAAAGGAAGTTAAACCTACAATAATTTGATATTAAAATATTAATGATGAAAAAGAGATTATTAGGGAATAGTGGCTTAGAAGTATCCGCATTGGGCTTGGGTTGCATGGGTTTAAGTTTCGGATATGGGAAGCCAACAGAAAAAAGCGAAGCAATCAAACTATTGCGGTCCGCTTATGAACAGGGTATCACTTTCTTCGATACCGCAGAAGTCTATGGGCCTTTCGCCAACGAAGAACTCTTAGGTGAAGCCCTGGCGCCATTCCGCGGTGAAATTGTCATTGCAACCAAATTCGGGTTTAAAGAAGGTAAGCCCGATCTGGGAATGGATAGCCGCCCCGCAACAATCAAAGCCGTTGCTGAAGCTGCATTAATAAGACTGAAAACTGACTACATTGATTTGTTCTACCAGCACCGTGTAGATCCCAATGTACCTATTGAAGAAGTGGCCGGCACGGTAAAAGAATTAATAAAGGAGGGAAAAGTAAAACATTTCGGTTTGTCTGAGGCTGGTGTAGCAACCATCCGTAAGGCACACGCTGTACAGCCTGTTGCCGCTTTGCAAAGCGAGTATTCCATGTTTTTCCGTGAACCCGAAAAAGAAATTATACCAACATTGGAAGAATTGGGGATTGGCTTTGTTCCATTCAGCCCTTTGGGAAAAGGTTTTTTGACGGGGGCAATAACAAAAGACACAAAGTTTGATAACGATGACTTCAGGAGTATTGTGCCTCGCTTCCAACCTGAAAACATCGCGGCTAATCAGGCACTGGTTGACCTGGTAAATACAATTGCACAGAAGAATAACGCTACTCCGGCGCAGGTGGCGTTGTCCTGGCTGCTGGCTCAAAAACCCTGGATAGTTCCCATACCTGGAACAACCAAATTACACCGTTTGCAGGAGAACATTGGCGGGGCAAACCTTTCTTTGGCGGCAGATGAATTGGACAGCATTAATGCAGCGTTGGCAACTATCAATATTTCCGGCGAACGATACCCGGCACAATTACAAGCGAGAGTTGGCAAATAATATAAAATAATAAATAATTATCCTGAAAATGAGTATACAAATCAAGTGCAGCAATCAAAAATACTGTGGTATATCGCCAAATGTCCTGTTGATGTGCGTTGTCATGGTGATAATGTCATCCTGTGCTACAACAAAAGAAAACAAGGGCGATAATTTGGTTATCAAAGATCAAGGGGCATTTTCGGCAGGTGGTACGGTAATCAAAAGCGAGGGTACATATGATCCTCTCAAACCGTGGAATGAAGCACAGGGGGGACAAACACGACACGGAGACCATGCCGATGTGTTTTACCAGATTCCTGCAAATACCAAACACAATTCAATGGTGTTCCTTCACGGCTACGGACAATCCAGGCGGAGTTGGCAAACTACTGCTGACGGACGAGAGGGCTTTGCCAATATCTTTTTGCGAAAGGGTTACGGCGTATATCTCGTTGACCAACCTGGACGCGGTGAAGCTGGACAGACCACAAAGCCAATACAAATCACGGCAACACCCGACGACCAAACCTGGTTTACACAGTTCCGTATTGGGCAAGCTCCTAATTTCTATGACGGCATTCAGTTCCCAAAAGACAGTTTATCCCTGGATAAATTTTTCCGTATGATGACCCCGAACACTGGCAATGTAGATGAAGCAACAATTGTGAACGCTATGTCGGCAGTATTTGATAGATCGGGAGATGCTATTCTGTTTACGCATTCCGCTGGTGGCGCGCCGGGTTGGAAAACTGCCATTAAAAACAGTCGTGTTAAAGGGATTATTGCTATTGAACCTGGTGGATTTGTCTTTCCTGAAGGGGAAGCCCCTAAAGGCAATCGTGGTGGAGCGGGTATACCACTTGAAGAGTTTAAGAAGCTGACTAGAATACCCATCGTTGTATATTATGGCGACAACATTCCGAATGAAGAAACCAATGCTGCCTCACTAAACTTTTGGCGTAATGTGCTTACTACGGCAAGGCAATGGGCAAAAGTAGTAAATGCGCACGGTGGAGATGCAACCGTTGTTTACTTACCCGAAATAGGTATAAAAGGGAATACGCATTTCATCATGTCAGATTTAAACAATAAGGAAATAGCAAGCCTGATTGCAAAATGGTTAAAAGAAAAAGAATTGGATAAATAACGTAATTAATTAAACCTATAAAAGTATCTGTATGAAAACATTTATTCTGGGACTATTTTTATTGACTATAAGTGTACAATCTTCCTACGCACAGCAGCCGCCAACAGAAACAATTAAGACTGCCACGAATAATACACCTGAACAGCAGGAGCTTATCAGTCTTTCAAAAAAGAAATGGACTTGGATGGCTGATAAAAATGTAGATTCTTTAAATGTACTGTTTGATGACAAATCCATGTTTGTTCATATGGGAGGAAGTTGGGGCAAACAGCCTGAACTTAATACCATAAAAACCGGAGGCATTTGGTATAAGAAGGCGGAGGTCTATTCTGCTATAGTGAACATTATCGGCAACACTGCCATACTCCTAAATGACATTGATTTGGAAGCAGTGGTTGGCGGCAATACCGTTACCAATCCTTTTATGGTAACTGAAGTGTATGTTAGAGAAAACGGCATATGGAAGATGGGGTCACTCACGTTTTCGCGGTTACTTCGCCCGGTAAAAACGAGCAGCGGCAATAATAACCAGCAGCCCCCTGCTGCTTCAAAGCAAAACAAATGAAATTTGAAATAAGACGTGCTATTGTATGCTGCCTAATAATAGGTTTATCCATATCATCGGGTTGTTCAAAGGCTCAATCTATGTCATCCAAAAAAATATTGATTGTGTATCTATCCCGAACCAAGAACACCAAGGCAATAGCCCAAATCATTCACAAAAACATAGGTGGATCTTTAGTCGCATTAGAGTTGCAAACACCATATCCTGAAAACTACCAGGCAACAGTAAATCAGGTGTCCAATGAAAATGCAACAGGTTTTTTGCCACCTCTCAGGACGAAGATTGATAGTATTGAAACATATGATGTGGTGTTTGTGGGCTTTCCGACCTGGGGAATGCAGTTGCCACCACCCATGAAAAGTTTCTTGCATCAGTACGATTTAAGCGGTAAAAAAATAATTCCGTTCAATACAAATGGTGGGTATGGCATAGGCAGCAGCTTTCAAACCGTAAAAGAACTATGTCCGAAAAGCGAGGTATTGGATGGCTTTAGTATCAAAGGGGGTTCAGAACGGGATGGAATATTACTTGCCATTACAGGTAATAAAGAAACGGAAGCCGAAGCAGAAGTAAAAAAATGGTTGCAGAAAATTAAACTAGTGCAATAAAAAAGGATGAAGAAAATAAAAACAAATACAATCACGGGGGCTTTACTGGCAATCTTTTGCTTTACCTACAATCTGCAAGCGCAAGACAATATGAATACAAGTCGGAAACTAAGTCCCAAAGAACAAAGTATTGTTTCTATTGCTGCATTAACTGCAAAAGGCGATTTGTCAAAGTTAAAAACAGCGTTAAACACAGGACTCGGGGCAGGGCTTGCAGTGAATGAAACAAAAGAAGTATTGGTACATCTGTATGCCTATTGCGGATTTCCCCGCAGCATTCGTGGATTGCAGACCTTTATGGAAGTGCTTAATGAACGCAAAGCCAAAGGCATCAAGGATAAGCTAGGCAACGATGCTTCGCCAATCAATGAAGGAGGCAGCAAATATGAGCGGGGAAAAAGGATTTTAGCAGAGCTTACCAAAACGCTACAGCCCGACACACTTACAGGCTATTCGGCGTTTGCCCCGGCACTAGATACCTTTCTGAAAGAACATTTGTTTGCAGATATTTTTGAGCGGGATGTATTGACTTATGCAGAAAGAGAACTGGTTACAGTATCGGTACTTGCAGCTATTGGTGGTGTAGAGCCTATGCTTCGTTCCCATTTGACCATTTGCCTGAACGTTGGCCTAACCCCTGAACAGTTAAAACAATTCATTACTATCATAAAATCAACCATAGGAAAAAAAGAAGCAAAAGCAGCACAGACCGTATTGGAAGAGGTACTTAGAATAACTTTCAAACTGAAGTAGAATGAAACATACAATAATAACATTTATAGCAATTTTTATGTTGACAAGTAATATATCTTCAGCGCAAACCAAACCCAAAAATCCCTTTGGTCTGGTCTATGAGAATGCGATTATAGAAAACGTACCTGGAAAAGTCAATGTTCATCCGGTAACTTATAAACTTAACGGGATTGACATAGCTGCCAATGTTTATACTCCAGCGAATTACGATACTTCAAAGAAATATCCGGCAGTAGTGATCGCACATCCCAATGGTGGTATAAAAGAACAGACAGCAGGACTATATGCACAGCGTTTGGCGGAAGCAGGTTATGTAACAATAGCTGCCGATGCAGCATACCAAGGGGCAAGCGGCGGAGAGCCACGTCATACCGATAAGCCCCAATACCGGACAGATGATATTTATGGAATGGCTGACTATATTACACAATATCCGGGCGTTGATGCAAACCGTTTAGGTGCTTTAGGTATCTGCGGCGGCGGTGGCTATACTTTAAAAGCAGCTCAATCGGAAAAACGTATTAAAGCCGTAGCAACCCTTAGTATGTTCAATTCAGGTGAGGTCAGACGCAATGGCTTTCAAAACTCGCAATTAAATACTATTCAGGAACGCTTAAAACGGGCTACAGATGCCCGTGCGCAGGAAGCCGCAGGCGGCGAAACTCTTTTTTCAGGTGTAGCAAGCATAACAGATGAAGAAATCGCTAAAACCAACACTGACTTGTATCGTGAGGGATATGAATATTATTACAGAACCCACGCACACCCTAATTCAACCTTCCTGTACACCACGAGTAGCTTAATGGATTTAATGACTTGGGATGCCATCGATCAAATTGAGCTAATCAACCAGCCTTTGCTAATGATGGCTGGAAGCAAAGCAGATACAAAATATATGACCGATGAAGCATTTAGAAAAGCGATTAATGCAAAAAGCAAGGAACTGTATGTGATTGACGGAGCCACACACATACAAACTTATTGGAAACCCGAATATGTATCACAGGCTGTAAATAAATTGGTGAATTTCTATAAAACCAATCTTTAAATTGACTGAAAATGAGCTATAGAGAAAAATATATCCTACCGCTTGCGCTGGTTCTGTTTGCAGCTTGTAACAACAAGCAAAAAATGGAAAATACAGAACCGAAGAATCCACTTGTTTTCCCGAAAGGAGAAAAAATAGTCAATACAAATTTCACAGGAACAGCATACCTGCAATCATTAATCGAAGCAGATCACCTTAACTCTATATCCGTCGGCAGTGTAACCTTTGTACCAGGGGCGAGAAGCAAATGGCATATTCATCCGGCAGGTCAAATATTATTAGCAATCGATGGTGTGGGGTACTATCAGGAAAAAGGAAAACCAAAACAAATACTCCGTCACGGCGATGCGATAAAGTGCCCGCCGAATACTCCACATTGGCATGGTGCCAGTGCAGATACCCCCTTTGTCCAGGTCGCCATAACAGGAAGGGAAAAGGGTGAAACAGTATGGCTTGAAGCAGTATCAGAATCAGAATACTGGAGCATAAAATAATGGAGCAGGTAACACCTGCCCCATTTCCTGATCTAATCTCTACGTCCGATCCGCCGCAAAGTAATTAGGCTCGCCACCTCCGGCTTAAAAGAAGGGGTCAGCTTGATATACCCCCACTCTTTCAAATCCTTCATACAATAGTAATAAACACGCTCTGACCTTATTTTTGCCTGTTCCCGCAGTTGACTGGAAAACACCATTATCGGATTAACACAGCCTTGTCGGTGGAAAAAATACAGGATGGCCAGCATCAGGCTCACGTGTGTTGGCCCCATCTTCGGATCTTCTCCTATCATATCCATGAAGTCAGCGATATAATTCTCAAAGACCATCATCCCGCACCCTGTTTTTGACTTTTTCTTCGAGGTTTATTTTCACCATTGCCTTGCTGTTGGCTTTTCTTCGCAGATTGCTTTTTTCCAACCTCCTGTGTCTCTGATTGGTTGGGTGTTTCTTTATTTTCCACTTTTGCTTTTTGCTGCTTTTCCTGCTGTCTCTGCTTCAACTTTTGGCCCAAATCCTCACTGATATAACCCTTCTGTATCTGCGTATCAAGCGGTACAGGTTTCTTGTCCTGATCGTAAAGAATGAGGCTACCCGATCTCAAGGCCGGTGATACATAGAGTTCATCCTGCGTTCCATCTTTATTAAGGAACTTTTCTTTTTGCAGATTTCCCCGTTCAAGTGATTCTTTCAAGGATGACTTATATACCACGGAATATTCATCTATTACCTTACTCAGATTGTAGCCGTAGGCTTAATCAAAACGCTCTGAAGCATAATTCCCGTTTTCCAGTTTTTCTTTCGGCTTAATTCGCTCCCACGATTCACTTTTTGAATGATAAACAGGTCGTCCTTGCAGGAAATTATAGGCCATCTTATAAGTGAAATTATCTTTTATCTTCTTGCCGTCATCCACATTCTTTTTGTGATCCATATAAAAAGTATGCGTGCGAACTTCTCCGCTATCTGCCTTCTGCGCAGACATGGTAAACTTATTAAGGAAATAGTCGCCGGTTGTCGCCGACTTTCGCAGATGAAATACAGTATCACTTTTTCCATCAGGATACTCTTTCCTGAAGGGGTGTTCAATAACCGAATGCCCTTCCTTCATCTTAGCGATCAGATTGGGATCGTATGCTTCCTTCATACCTATCAGCATGAAGTGCTTTTGCGTAAGGTTGCTATCATTGCTTTCCATAAAATAAAGTTTAGTGATCTAGGAAAGCTGGACGTTCCAGCCAATTACTCCACCAGGTGCCGAGCCTTCAGTAACACCTTATGTCTGACCTTCAGAACGAGTGTCCTCCCTCCATTTACCTCACCCATTTGCACCAACAGCTCCTGATTTCGGGGAATGGTGAAAGCGGGAAATGCCAGAACAACGACACCCACACTATTACCAGTAATGCACTGTTGATCGGTAACGTACACCGGTGCCAGCACCTTCTCCTGTATGGCAGTCTTTTTCGTCTTCTTCCTGTCTTTCACTATAAACTTTATAAAATCCGGTGTGTAATTAATGGAGGAATTATTGCGGACAGCAAGTTTAAAAAACATGGTATTCTCACGCATGTAGATACTTTCAAGCGAAAGGGTTATCATCTGTTCGGAAACTCGCTTTCGCAAAAAATTACGGCTATCACGCACCTCCGAACTTGACAACTCATAAAACTCTTTACCATGTGCTGCCCCTTTTATCAGGACATTCCGGCTTTCTTCTCCGATTCTGTAAAAGCGGAGGTTTAGAACTGACGGTTCCTCCGAATACCGCAGCAGAAAAGAATACAACCGACCGTCCGCCGTAATAACGGAAAGGTTCGTTTCCGGAAAATCCACGCTAGCAGCCTTGACCTGCAATACGTTTTCCGCTCCTTTCGCTTTTTGAGCTAGTATAGCGCCACTGCCACGATCAACACTTTTAATCTCATAGGGAAATACAAGATTACTCGTTTTGTTGAGGCTCACTTTTAAAAAGTAAGGTTCAATATTTTCTGCCTTCACTTCTGGACGATCACTAACCCCTTGTCCAAAGGCAGTTACAAAAAGAATACAGCTCACCATTACTGTCACACATAACCTTTTCATATTCTCTTATTTTAGCATGTTACAATTATCGATTCTTCACATTGTTGTCTACCAGCAGCACATCGTAACCACTACGGATGTTAACCTTTACAACCTTCAGCTTGCGGCCCACTAAAGACTTCGCCGCCTGAATGCCTGCACTTGCGGCTTGCGCTCCTATGCTGGGATCAAGGCTCGCTATACTCAGACTTTGGATTGCCTGATCGGTAGTGTGCTTAGTAACTTCAGTCGCCATGTTCGCATTCACATCTATGCCGATGATCCCGTCCATGTCATACACACTCAGATCCACCGGCAAAATGTTATTTCCAAACTGGATAGAAGTGACATTGATTACAAACCGGCCATCGGCCAACTTTCCTTTTCCCCAGATAAACGCATTCTTTGGCACCCGAACACCTGCAACAAAAATGTCTTCCAACAAGCGAAGCTGAACTTTCGAGCCATCCATTACCTCCTTCGATTCTGCAACCACCGCCCGGACTGTATTCTGCTTTACCTCAGCCTGATCGTCTTCGAGAGAGAAAAACCGATTAGACATACCTTGTCGGGCAGCCCTCAATGAATCCAGGAACGAAGTCCTCCTTCCTGTATCGGCTGCCATCAAGGTAACCACATCATCCCCCCGCGAAGGTTTCACGGCAAATACCTGATTCCTGTTTTCCTCAGACATTTCCTGTACTCGATCCCTTACCCTGTCAGGATGCTGTATATCGAGTATCTTCTCCAAAACTCCGGAGATTTGCTCCATCTGTTTATCTGGCTTGTCTTCACTCATTTCCTTCATCATCGCTTCCAAACGATCTATACCTTGCATATCCACTTTACTCTTCTCGCTTTCAGGAGCGGATGGCACCGGCTGGTCTTTAACGGAACTGCGATTCAGTTCTTCATTGATGGCTGCTATCTTACGGTATACCTTTTCTTCATTCTCATCTCTGGCCGCGTAACTATAGCCATCGCCTCTGTACTTCATCCCCGCGTCGCCAACATAACCAGAGGTGTCCATGCTGAAAATGCGACCGGACATATCAGCAGAACTGTAGAAAGGGTCTTTCTCTTTCAGCGTGCGCATTTTCACAGAATCCTTATCTGCATTTTCGTAATACATGAGCTTATTCCAACTACTATCAGCAGATACTTTAGCTCCGGGCAAATCTGTATTAATTCCCTGCATTTTAACTTCTGCTATCTTCTTCGTTCCATCTCCGCCAACTACACCGAACGATGATAGCAGTATCGTTATAAAAGGAATCACCAAACCGGGAACCACCATCAGGAACTGCTTTTGTTTCCGCAGTTTTTCATCTACTACACTTTCCTCATTTTTCATACAACATCATTTTCTGTTTTCCAATGTTTCCAATTTCGTAAGACTGTCAATCAACCCGGGCCGCCTCATTAAAATGCTATCATAAACCCTTCGTCCCCCTTCATCCTTTTTCAAGCTGTCGAGATATAACCGGAACTGTCTTAACCTATCTGATATGTAAACCGGGTCTTCACTGCCTCCCCGTTGATCGGGAATTATAATATTCCGTGGCTGATAAATAGGTTGAATCCGCAAGCGGTTGTCACTACTACTGCCAGCAGATAACAGCATTAAGGCAGTTACGGTAACGTAGCAGAAAATAAATGCTATCAACACAACCTTAATCCTGAAAGCAGACCAGCTCGACACCTTTGTGTTCAAGTAATCAGCAAAACGCCGCTGAATACCTTCTGCTTTCCCGGAGCAACGTTCAAACAAAGCATGAACAAGTGATATGCGCCCCGTCTTACGATTGAAAATTTTCCACATACAAAAAAGTTTAACGTATCACTGTATTCAAATCTTTGTTCTCCAACGTCGCCCATCTCTCTATCAAAAATCCATGCGAATTATTTTCACTCCGACTGACATTTCGGATATACCCCTCCGTTGTAAGACTGCGGATTACAATGCTGGTGGCCCGAACAATGCTTTGACGAGCGTAACAACGGAAGTAATAAGGGTACTGATCGATGTTGACGGCAACACTATCTACTTCGATCTTCTGCGAAATATTTCCGGAAATAACGTTGTTATAATACCCACTTTCCTTTAGGTTTTCGTACTGCCTTTTTGCTGAAATATCAGCCAAATACAAGGCCCGTACAATGTTCTTCTTTATCACCGTTTCGTCAGGGTCTAACGTAAAGAAGTAGAAATGAAACATCTTCACATGATCCCGGATCTCCACCACAACGTTATCTTTCTTTTCGCTGGCAAACGCCTCAATGACCTTCCCGTTGGCCAGAACATAAATCCTATCCTGCGTCTTTGAAGCCAGCAGCATAGACTTATAGATGGTGAATGCACACAAGCCAAAAGCCAATACGATAATAACTAACGTGAACAACCGCACATGCGCGAACGCGCCCTGAATACTCTTCATTTTTTGAAACATACAACCTCACATTTTCAGTCAACACTTCGTTTCAATCCTTACAATAAATAACCGTTACTATCAAGAGGTATCACCTCCCTTCAGCTTATTCGCCATGTGACCATATGCACGCCCTGCGCTAGCTGCAATGCCCTTTCCTGTGCTACCTTTATTGTATCCTTCTTTGATATTATCCGGTGCATTGTATAAACTCTTCAAACCTGCTTCCACAGAATTATTGTCAGCAAACATCAAGTGTCCGAAGCCATCCGCAGCAGCACCAGCAGCTTTTCCAGCCATTCCAGCCGCACCCATCGCGGCACCTCCAGCAGCACCCGCAACGCCTCCCATTGCAGAAGTCATCTTACCGGTTAGTGCATCGCCGCCAACAAACATTATATGGTTGGCAATACTGGGAATGGTCGTGTACCCATATATGCCAATTATCAAAAACACCATATACCCTAAGTCAGTCCTGCTAAAAAACGTATCACCGGTTTGTCCGATCTGAGTAAGGTCAATTTTCAGCATCTCGGCCTGAATTGTGGCGATAACAGCTCCGAAGATTTGGGCGATGGGCAGCCACAAAAACACATTTATATACCGGGCCAACCAATGCTTTATAGTATGCTGAAATCCGTCGAATACCGACAGCCCGAAAACTAGGGGGCCTAAAATCGCAAGGATAATGAGGTTAAACGTTCGCATGGTATTGATACATAAAGACACTGCTGCGAACAACAGTTGTAGCACTTCAGCTATTACCTCCTTAATTGCATTTCTAAAATTGTACGATGCTTTGGCGAACGCAAATCGAATATCATTACCGACACTTGCAAAAAATCCCTCATCGTCACTGGACTGGCCATCATGAGTATACTTATACCACCGTTCTCTGTCGCCCTCCCCAGTCGGCCCAACATACATTTGCCAAACATCAGTTTTCTTGATTGCCTCTTCTTTCTGCTTCAACAATGCAGCGACTGATTCATCGGCCTTATCCACCATTCTTGCAGTACCAGTCACCGTTGGCTGCATCACCCCATTTATCAAGGCAATAACAGAAGGAAAAATGAGTATGGCAAACCCGAGAACAAACGGCCTGAATAAAGGATAGAAATCAATAGGCTCTGCCCTGGACAGGTGGCCCCACACCCTCGCCGCGATATACCACAAGGCAGCAAATCCGGCAATAGCCCTGCCTACAGTCACCAATTCTTTACACAGTGGCATTAACTTTTTATACAACTCATCCAGTACCGAATGCAGGCTTTTTAGGTCATCTGCAACCCCACCTGATTGCGCCTGCAACAGACATGGCACCGCCAATAGCAGCAAGGCCACATACAAGGACTTTAACCACACTTTCATACACCACATTTTCAGAAATCCTAAAAATTATTGTTTCATTCCCTCGATAGCCTTCATCCGTTCCACCTCCTTCAGCTCTTTCATCCGCTGCACCGCCATGACGGTATTGGAGCTATTGAAATGACGTAAGAAGGTCAACTTATCCAGCATCTCCGCATGGATTTTATCAATCGCGGCCAATCTTTCCTCGTCCGACATGCGTAGATTACTTGCAGTAATCACTGTAAACAGATCATCAAGATTCTGTAACGAAGCATCAAACAAGCGACCGTAAACCCTGCCCATGTAATCAATCTCGGCAATCGTAAAACTGCCGGAGGATTTCGCATACTGAAAGGATTTCTTGTATTCTTTCACCAGCGCAATCTGATACTCTACAATGTCGGCTACGCGGCTGTACTTCTTGATCGCTGGATTCACCTCCATTAGCCCATCCAGAAAGACCTTATGAAGCTGAAAGTTTCCCTGACTGATATTCTTTATTGTGTTATACCCACCAGATAAAATTTCGTATCCCTTTTTCAAATCAGACAATATTTGCCGAAACTGAGCCAGCTTCTCGATGTTCAGCGCCAACTGAGCAAGCTCTTTAGCCTGGGCATTGCTTCTGACGGGGGAGACAGAAAGCGCAACGCACATCACGCAAGCCACAAGGACAAAACGCAACACACCTCTTTTCATAACATCACTTTTTATCAGTTACCTTGTTCATGACTTGTACATCCCTCAACTCCTGCTGACGTTGTAATACCTGTACTTTGGTGGAGGTGCAGAAATTCTTTGTAAAAAGAAAACAATCCTCCATATCAGCATGTAGGGAATCAATCCGCTTAATCCGCTCATTGTCACTTAATTCCATTTTCCCTGTAGTAATCACCGGTATAAGATCCATCAGTATATTCTCGCACCCTGTCAGAAGTCTTACCCTAACTCCGCTTACATACTCCACCTCCGAACCTGCAAACACCTTGCTTTCCCTCATTACCTTCAACACATTCTTAAAATCAGATGAAATCGCCAGCCCATAATTAACAATCTCCGCTACCTTCCAATAGTTCCGGATTTTTGGGTTGATAGATTCTAGCGAAAGAAAAAAATCCTTGTCGATCTTAAAGTGACCGTCCTTTACGTTACCGATGAACGTTAGACCCTGCCGGGCTATCTTATATCCCTTTTGCAGATACTCCAAATACACCTTGTTTGCGGCAATCTGCTGTACATACAACTTTATTTGATTGTTTTGTGAGCGGGCCGGGAGGTGGACAGAAACAACAACAAGCAACAGCAACAACAGCTCTTTCATACCAAACTATTTAATTCCGTACATCAATTTAATTTGCGCCACATCCTTTTCATCTCTGGCCCGCTGCAATACCAGCTTCTTATTCTCATTATTGAACGACCGCAGATCATTCAGGTTCACATCAATACTTTCAGCGACGCCGTTCAAAATCTCAATCCGTTTACCGTCCGTCATCTTTGTTGTAAAGGAGTTGATGACAAGAAATAGATTATCGATATTCTTCACGCTTTCGTCGATAATACCTGTATACACTTTCGTCATGTAATCGATCTCCTGCGGAGTGAAGTGTTTATCTCTCTTGAACAGTTGAAACGCTTTGTTGTACTCATCAACGATGGCTATCTGCTTATTGATTATTTCTTTCACGCGCTTATAACCACTGATTGCCTGCTTCACCTTGTTCAACTCATCAAAGTACTGCTGGTACTGATCTTTATGTTTC
>Ga0164243_10008293_pt1 | contig 15356 bp, 10 predicted proteins | sample OricompcompostOP_FD_108781 | JGI IMG/M metagenome (GOLD analysis project Ga0164243, IMG submission 108781) | Organic Plus compost microbial communities from Emeryville, California, USA - Original compost - Organic plus compost (OP) | ecosystem: Engineered > Solid waste > Mixed feedstock >... | reverse complement strand
GGAAGCAGCGACGAGGTTTTTGGAAAACATGGACGGTACAGGTGCGGGCTGGTATATCAGATTCTGATATACACTATAACAACTTCTGATATAGCGGGCAATAGAACGTACTCAGGGCCGAATATTTTTTGATCGGCCCAGTTTTAGTGAGAACCGCGCAGGCTGATGGTTTTTGATTAATGGATTCGGCAAAGGGGAGACCACTCTCCTTTTTAGCCAGGAGTGGATGGCTTACCTGTTTGCCATGGCTGAGCGGCTCTGCGGGGACACCCCCTTCCTTGCCTCGTTAAGGAAATGGCGCATGGCCTCGGTTGGATCTGATTTCGGCCTTTACGGAAGTGAATACGCCAGCGGGTAGTTAGTCCTTCAGGTTGTGCTGGCTGGATTTACTTCGTCGGTCGCTCCGCTCGCGTCCGCTTTCGCGGGAATGACGTTGGTGGGGGCGTTTGTGCTTTGACAAGGCGTATCGCTCTGTTTGAAGGAGCTAACGTGCTTTCTTGACGCGCACGTGCTTTCGCGGGGACAGGCTCTTATCCAGGGATCCTCAACCTGCTGCCGGATTCATGTATCCAAGTACCATAAGCCTGCGGCTACGAAGGGACGGATGGCTCCGACGCGTGTGTAGACGGCGAGGGTCGGGATCGGAAAGGCGAGGAGGGTACGCACTTGCCGGTTTTGGATTGCAGACCCTTCGACAAGCTCAGGACACGTTGTTGGATCGGGATCAGCAGCGCTGTGGCCATTTTGAGACCAGTTACCGACTGCCAGAGGGTTCGTTTTCTTCAGCCAGGATGTCGTCCTTGATGCGCATGAGGTAAGCGAAGGCGGCGTCGTGGTCGTTTGGGATCTCGCCCTCGAGGATGGCTTCTCGGATGGCCTCCTTGAGCCTGCCCACAAGGGGGCCGGGTTTGAGGCCGAGGGCCTGCATGATTTCGAGGCCGTCCACCGGAGGCTGAAAGTTGCGAAGGCGGTCCTTTTCTTCCACTTCGGCCATCTTCTCCTCTACCCGGTCGAATCCCTTGAGGTAGCGGCGGACGCGGCGGGGATTCTGGGAGGTGATGTCGGCGCGGACGAGGAGCATGAGGTCGTCTACGTTGTCTCCGGCTTCAAAGAGGAGACGCCGGACGGCGGAGTCGGTCACGTTCTCATCAACGAGAGCGACGGGGCGGTGGTGGAGGCGGACGAGTTGCTGGACGTACTTCATGCGCTCATCGCCGGGGAGCTTGAGCTTATTGAAGAGCTTCGGGATCATGCGGGCGCCCCGCTCCTCGTGGCCGTGGAACGTCCAGCCCGTGCCCTCCACGAACCGCTTCGTACGCGGCTTGGCGATATCGTGAAACAGCGCGGCCCAGCGGAGCCACTGCGTTTCCTCACACGGCCTCCCGGCTGTCAGTTCGGAGACGTTGTCCAGGACCTGCAATGTGTGGTAGAAGTTGTCCTTGTGGCGCTGCCCATCTACCGTCTCCACGCCCTTCAGGGCGACGAGTTCGGGCAAGATATACGCGAGAATGCCCGCCGATTCGAGGATCTTGAACCCGACAGAAGGCGCCGGGGAGCAGATGATCTTCTGCAGTTCGTCTGTGATACGCTCCTGGCTGAGAATCCGCACACGTTCGGCGCGGTCGCGCATCGCCTGGAAGGCGGCATCGTCCACCGTGAAGCCGAGCTGAGCGGCGAAGCGAGCTGCCCGGATCATGCGCAGCGGGTCGTCATCGAACGTGCGGTGCGGCTCCAGGGGGGTGCGGATGAGCCGCCGTTCGAGATCGCCCAGCCCATCGAAGGGATCGATGAGTTCGCCGAACCGGTCCGGCGCAAGGTTGAAGGCCATCGCGTTGATGGTGAAGTCGCGCCGGAGTTGGTCGTCCCGCAGCGTCCCCTCTTCCACGATGGGTTTGCGGGAGTCCCGCCGGTAGCTCTCGCGGCGTGCGCCGACGAACTCCAGGACGAGCGGCTCGCCGCCGGGTCCGTTCTGCAAGCGAATGGCCGCCGTTCCGAAGTTGGGATAGACGTGCGCCGTCACTCCGCCCATGTCTCGCGCGACGGCTTCGGCGAGCCGGATGCCACTACCCTGTCCGACCGATACAAAGTCGATGTCTGTCGTGAGGCGCTCCAGCAGTACGTCCCGCACGAAACCGCCCACCACGTAGACCTCAATCCCTTCCCGTTGTGCTACGGCACCCACGGCACGCAAAACGGGGGTGAAGGGATGATGCTCGAGCAGTTCCGTAGGAGAGACCATACTACCAGGGTTGAGTTCAGGGAAATATACGCAGAGTGAGAAGCGACGTTCAGACACGAGCAGGAGACGGCACGCCGTGTCCCTCGAACCGGACACATGGAAAAGAGAAATCCGATTATACGTCCAGGCCGTCGAGGAGATCGGAGGCGGGCGGGGTGTAGTCTTCCTGGAAGAACTCGAAACAAACGCCATCGACGACCTGCGCGAGAGGGTCATGTTCGATGATGACATCCTCGTAGGTTTCATAGCAGCGGAGCGCCGCACGACCGATCTCCAGGGTTTCCTCGTCTACCGGAACGATGCAGTCGATAACGTCTTCGGGAGAGCCTTGCAGATGTGGCGCACGGCCGGGTTGCGGCGTGGCGGGAAGGGTGAAGAAAGCAAGACGCTTCAGATACGACGCGCCATCTCTACGCAGGGCGCTGTAGACGTGCTTGACGGCAGCATGCCCGGCGAGGTGATCCCGGTGGCCGCTGATGCCGTGAATGGCATACGTGACGATCACATCGGGCCTGACCCGCTCAATCTGTTGACGGATCACCGCCTCCAGAACGAGCGGATCCAGCTCAGAGAGCCCGCCGTCTTCAAAATCCAGCACGGTGAGATCCGTCAGGTCCAGCACACGTGCGACGTCCTGCATCTCCCGGTAGCGGATTTCGCCCATCTCCTCTCTGGAGTAGCCAAACTTCTCGCGCTGCTTGGTCGCTTCTCCTCTCGTCAGGGTGAGCAGACAGACTTCATGCCCCTGACGCCGCTGCAAAGCGAGGACCGGTCCGGGACCGAAGGACTCATCATCGGGGTGGGGGAAGACGTACAGGATGCGCGCCAAGGGAAGTACGGGTGATGAGAGGTAGGCGGTGAAGCCCGTCACCTGCGTGGGTGCCTCTGGCTTTCGGCTTCACGGACTGTTGCCTTCAAACGCCCCACCCCTTTACTCCGGTTCATCCTTTTCAGTGACAATCTCGTGGAAAACGATCTGGCCGGTACGGAGCATGCGGCGCACGTACGGGTGACAGAGCTTGCACCGGAGCCCGAAGGTGACGTGCTGCTGGAGATCAACCACACTCCGGGCTCCGTGCGCGTCGGCGTTCGCTTTCAACTCGGCAAAGGTTTGCTGGAAGCAGTAGCACCGGTCGATTCGCATAGACCTTTACCGGCCTTCGCGGCGGAAGGTGATGTAGACGGGTGCAACGCCGGCGGTAAACTGGCCTACCTGCGCTCCATTGCGATCGTGCAGCGTGACCGTACCGGGATCTGCATAGCTCGGAATGTGGCTGAGGTAGAGGTGATCCCGTAGACCATCGTAGGCCACAGCTCCCAGGTCACCGCCGGATATGGGTCCGATTTCTGCAACGAGACGGTTGGTTTTCGTGTCGATGCGGAGTACGCGATTTCCTTCCTTGATGACGTATAGTTCGCTCACTTCGGAGGCATAATAGGCATCCTGGCCGACACCACCGGTGCCCAGTTGTGCGTCAACATCGATGCGATCCGTGACGGTCCCGGTTTTCCCATCGAGCACGACGATGGCGCCATTCGTCCGGCCCACCGGGTTGAAGTTCTCGTCGTACAAGGTCGTCCCGGTGCAAACGACGAACACGTCACCGTCGCTGTCCGCCTGCACATATCGCGGTGCGTCGCACTCCAGATCAACGGTTTGAACTACCTGGTCCGTCTTCGTATCGATAACGACCACGGACTTCGTGATATCGAAGGCGCCCGTGGTCACGTAAGCGCGGTCGCCTACGAGGGCGATCTGCTCTGCATTGCCGCCCACTTCTACCGTATCGATGGCTTCCAGCGTCCGCGGATCGACGATGGTGACGAACGAAGGGCTACCGTAGTAGAAGGTCTGGCTCGTCACATACATCTTGCCGGGGTTGATGAGCGCCATATACCGAGGGAGGCGCACTCGGATGGAATCGATGAGGGTGTTGGTCCCGATGTCATAGACGTGTACGCGGTCGCCGTTGTTGGCGGTCGCGTAGAGCCGCCCACCAAAGAACTCGGCGCTCTGATAGATGGCGCCATGGCCCCGGAAGGTCTCGGGGGTGGACGTGGCTCCCGTCACCGGGTCAAAGATCGTGATGGAGCCGCTGCCGCTTCCGAAGACGCCCTGGTTGGTAACATAGACACCGGATGTAACGATCTCCTCGTCCTCATTCCCCAGCAGGTCACAGCCTGTTGCGAGGAAGAGCAGCAGTGTCAGAACGGGCAGGCAGAGTTTGTGCGCTAGAACGTGAACCGATTTCATGGATGTAGGGTGATCCGGTTAGTGATTGGCGTAAGGCACCTCGATGAGCAGCCGTAATCGTGCATGGCGAGGCGGCATCGGGTAGTTTTCGATGACGGCATACCGGGTATCGAGCAGGTTTTCCACCGCCAGCGCGAGTTGCGTCCGGAGGCTTCCGAAACGGTGCTCCAGGCGAACCTGGCCGTCGAGAACGATGTAGGGATCGAGATAGAACTGCTCGCCGCCCGACGTATAGCGCCGCCCCATATAGCGGCCATTGAGATCCAGCCGGACAGGCCCCAGGCTTGCACCGGCATAGGCCTTGAGCGCCTCACGAGGGATATACCGGATCTGGCGGCCATACGAAACGGCATTCGGATCGGAGCGGTCGAGTGCCTGGACGAAGGTGTAGACGATGCCACTATGTACGCGCGCGCCTGCAAGGGGCAGGCCGCTGACATGGTAGCCTGCTTCGAGACCACGGCGGAGCACCCTGGTAACGTTATCCGGCGTCCAGTATCCGGCTGAGGCAGGCAGCCATACGATTTCATCCCGCGTGCGCCCGGCAAAAGCGGTCAGTTCAGCGTAGCCGTGCGCGTGCCGGACCAGAAGCCCGCCATCGACATTCCACCCGCGTTCGGGGCGGAGGTCCGGGTTGCCACCCGGCGTCCAGTAGAGGTCGTTCAGGGTGGGCATACGAAACGCCCGGGCGGCGCTGGCCTTCAGGTACAGCGCACGGGTTGCGAACGGCTGGATATTGAGCCCCATGCGGGGGCTGAGCGCGACGTGGGTACCGGCGTCATGAACGAAGTAGGCATCCGCGCGGAGCGCCGGGTAGAGGAGGAGCCGTCCGTAGCTTCCGGTTCCGGAAAGAAACGTACCCGCCCGGATCTCCCTGGCCTCGTCGCTGAGGTCGGGATGGTCGGCAGCGGCGTAGCCACCCGACACGCCGCCCGACAGGAGCCAGTGCCGCCCCCAGGCAACGGCAGCATCCGCTTCCAGAGCGCCGGTCAGGGTGCGCCCCGTGTCATCGGTGCCGAGCCCGGGATGCAGGTAACGCAAGGCGCTGCGCTGAACGAGCCCGCCCACGTGAAGCGTACCCCAGGGAAGCCGGACCCGGTCGTCGGCCCACAGCCGGAGGGATTCGTCCCACTGCCGTTCGCCCTGAGGCGGCGTTCCGGCCGCCCCGGGAAGCCCCCGTTCGGAATCCGTATACCAGCCCGCAATCTTGAGGTCGTGAAGCCCTGCTCTGAGGCCGAGCGCAGAGTAGAGCGACGCTCGCCGGCGGTCCGCTCCGGCACGGCGGACTGCGCGAGTCGTGCCGATGGTGTACGGGAAGTCTCCTGCCGCCCCCTCGTATTCGAAGGCCGCAACGCCGGAGATTTTACCCTGACCGATCGAAGCCAGGAGACTGCCTGTGCGCTCGCCATAAGCCCCATAGCCCCCCATTGCCCGAACCACTGGTGCGGAACCGAGGGCAAGCGTCCTCAAATTCACAACGCCACCTATCGCATCCGTGCCGTACAGCGCCGAGCCGGGGCCGTGAACAACTTCAGTGGACTGCAGCAGGATCGTTGGAAGAAGCGAAAGGTCAAGCTGGCCGAGTTGCGGGTCTGCAATACGGTGACCATCCAGCAGGACGAGTGTTTGCGAGGCACCCGTACCGCGGAAGGAAACAGACGCGAGGCCGCCATCTCCGTAGCGTTTGATGAACAGCGGCGTGCGCGCGTCCAGCAGATCGGCCACGGAGGACGAAGCCGAAGCCTCGATCGCCTCATTATCCAGCACCGTCACGCGTACCGGCGCGAGCGCGGTAGCGGTCTCAACGCGGGTGGCAGTGACTGTCACGTCCGGCAGGGCGACTGTGGAATCGGGAAGCGCCTGCCCGAAGACCAGCGACAAGCAGCCGAACGAGGCGGCTGCGAACAGAAAAAAGCAGCGGAGAGCCATAAAAAAGCCCCGACCTCAATCTGCGAGATCCGGGCTGCTGCTCTCCGAGCGGGCCATGTATCCGGGCTGCTGCGCAACCCTATCCCTCCGGGAGTAGACGCCACAGACCTCAAGTCCCGGAGGTAGTCGGCACGACACGTACTGGCAGGTCTCCTGGCTCACCGCGTTCGACTCAGGGTCGAGGTCCGGGACTCCACGTCCGGCCTTCCCACACCTGCCTTACAAGAGCAAACGGTGCAGTGACCGGGCGCTTCTACGCCTCCGGAAATACGCGGTCTACAGTTGCGGGTACAGCTCCAGCATGGGCCAATTTTAGATTTGGGACTTTTGAATTTTGGATTGGAGCGACAGAATGCTGCGCTTTCCCAATCCAACATCTAAAATCCGCAATCCAAAATGGATTCACTGGATTCCCTTTTAACCGCCCCCGATGGTGCGCGGGGCGGAACCAGACGTGTATGCGAAAGAACGATGCTAAAGTAACATGACCTCGAATCAAAGCCAAGAGGTTCACAGGTTCTTTTCGAGCACGAGAACGAAGCCCGTGTGACGGAGGAACGTCACGCATTCGCCTTATTTTAGTGTGTTCAGGTGTTCGAGTGCTCACGTGCCATGGTGAATTGCCCCGAACACCTGAACACACTTCCATACTTGAACACTTCATATAAGAGATGATCGCCTACGTATCGGGGAAGCTCGTCGAGAAGAAGCCGACTGAAGTCGTGATCGACGTGCAGGGGCTCGGCTACCGCATTCTGATTCCGACCTCGACGTATGAGACGCTCCCCTCGACCGGCGAGCGCGTCACACTGTTTACCCACTACTACGTGCGAGAGGATGCCCACCTCCTGTACGGCTTCTCCGGAAAGGCGGAGCGGGCCCTGTTCGAGACGCTGATCAGCGTATCCGGTATCGGCCCGAAGCTCGCACTGGCGGTGCTTTCAGCGGTAGCCCCGGCAGAGTTGCGAGAGCATATCGTGGGCGGCGATGTGCGCGTGCTGACGAGCATTCCGGGCATCGGTCGAAAAACAGCCGAGCGGATGATCGTGGAGTTGCGAGACCGGATGACCAGTCTGGACCTGATCGAGACCACAGGGACCTCGCCGCTGACAGGCGGCACGGAAGCGCGCGCGGCAGCAAGGGCGGATGCACTCGCCGCGCTCGAGAGCCTCGGCTTCAGCCGGGCCACGGCAGAGAAGAACCTGAGAAAGGTGCTCCGGGATCATCCCGGCCTGCAGTCGGCAGACGAGATGATCCGGCTGGCGCTCAGAGAGCAGGGCTAGCGGACCCTCTAGCGTGTTCCGGACCAACAAAACCCTCTCGCAGGAGGCCGTAGAAAACGGCATCCTGGATCTCGCCATTCAGGAAATAGCGCTCGCGGAGGCAGCCTTCGCGCTGGAAGCAGGGTAAGGCAGGTGTTTGCTACGGCCATCTTGGTATTGACCTACTCGCTTCTAGTACCTATAGTAAGCTCCCAAATATGTGAACACAGGCGCCGATACCCTGGCATCGTAACAAGGCACAGGAAACTCCGTAGGCGTCCGAGTCCGTTGATTCGAAAGGGCTTCCGTCCCCTCCTGCCTACCCTCTTCGAATCCAGATCAATCCCTCAGCCCCGGAAATAGAACGGCATTGCCACGGGGTATTCTACACAAAGGAGTCGCTATGCGTCGCGTATTGAAATGGGCAGGAATGGTCCTGGGCGGCCTCATTGTCCTCCTACTCGTCGGATTTGCCGTGGTGTTCGTCATCACGGATGGCCGGATAAACAGGACATACAGTGTAGAGCCGGCAGCAATCGCGGTCCCGTCAGACTCGGCCAGCATTGCCAGAGGCCGCCACATTACGGTCACGCGTGGCTGTATGGATTGCCACGGCGATAACCTGGAAGGAAAGCCTTTCATCAATGATGCAGCCTTAGGAAACCTGTACGCTACGAATCTAACGAGCGGGCAGGGTGGCGTAGCATCCCAGTACACGGATACAGACTGGGTGAAGGCGATCCGGCACGGCGTCCGGCCGAACGGGAAGCCGCTTCTCTTCATGCCATCGCAGGAGTTCACCGGCATCAGCGACGAGGATCTGGGCTATATGGTGGCGTATATCAAAAGCCTCCCCGCCGTGGATAACGAGCTTCCGCGCAGTGAAGTCGGGCCTCTCGGCCGCGTGCTGTATGCAAGTGGCGAGCTTCCCCTCGTTCCGGCAGAGTTGATCCAGCACGATGCACCGCGTCCGAAAGCCGTCGAACCGTCTGAGACGGCCGAGTATGGGGCCTACCTTGCGCAGTCCTGCATGGGATGCCACGGGGAGGGGTTCTCCGGCGGCAAGATTCCGGGCACTCCGCCGGAGATGCCTATTCCGACGAACATCACACCGGACACGGAGACCGGAATCGGCGACTGGTCCGAGGCGGACTTTTTCCGGGCACTTCGTGAGGGGATACGACCGGATGGCACGGTTCTCAACGAGTTCATGCCGGTACGCCTGACCAAACAGATGACCGATACGGAGATCCGCGCCCTGTATCTCTACCTGATGAGCGTGCCGCCACGTGCGGAAGGCAACCGTTAAGCGTTCGCCGCATCAACATTGAAAAGCCCTGGCCGGTAGGTTTCCTGGCCAGGGCTTTTCTTTTTCTGCGAGCGTGAGGGCATAGCACAGGGCTGAACGGGCCGGGTGGCAGATCAGGTAGGCGTGATGTCGTGCGCGTCTGCCGGTGCCGACACTAATTTCGCGTAAAGCACATGCATATCGGAACCTTACAGGGGGTTCCGGCGAAAGAGGGCACGCCACTTTAGGGGCTATCAGCTGTCGGCTATCAGCGGTCAGCTGAACAGAAAGGACCCAAAGCTAACTGCTGATAGCTGACCGCTGACAGCCACCCAACCGTATGACCAACCTCAGAAATATTGCGATCGTAGCCCACGTCGACCACGGCAAGACCACACTGGTGGACGCGATGCTCTGGCACAGCGGAACGTTCCGCTCCAACCAGGAAGTTCAGGAACGCGTGATGGATTCCATGGACCTGGAGCGCGAGAAGGGCATCACGATCATGGCCAAGAACACGGCCGTCTTCTACAACGATACCAAGATCAACATCGTCGACACGCCGGGGCACGCCGACTTCGGAGGCGAGGTGGAGCGAACGCTCCGGATGGTTGACGGCGTCATGCTCCTCGTGGACGCTGCCGAGGGGCCGCTGCCGCAAACCCGATTCGTGCTCCAGAAGGCGCTCCAGCTCGGCCTTCCCGCCATCGTCTGCATCAACAAGATCGACCGCCAGGACGCCCGCCCGCAGGAAGTGCTGAACGAAATCTACGATCTGTTCATCGACCTCGATGCGACGGAGGAGCAGATCGAGTTCCCGGTGCTGTATGCTGTCGCTCGCGATAAGAAATGCACGACAGACCCCGATGGTCCGCTGGTGGACCTTCGCCCGCTCTTCGACACCATTCTGAAGCACATCCCTGCACCACAGGGCGATCCGGATGGCCCGCTCCAGATCCTCGTGACGAACGTGCAGCCGGATGCCTTCCTCGGGCCGCTTGCTATCGGGCGCGTGGTCAATGGGACGGTTCGGAATAAACAGCGTGTGTCGCTGTGCCACCGTGACGGCACGACGAAGACGGCGCAGGTAACGGCGCTCTTCCAGTACGAGGGGCTTCAAAAGGTGCAGGCGGACGAAGTCGGTCCGGGTGATATCATCGCACTCGCCGGGGCGGGCGGCATCGGGCTGGGCGAGAGCATCGCCGACGCGGAGAACCCACAGCCGCTCCCGCCGCTGCACGTGGATGAGCCGACCATCGCAATGGAGTTCCGCATCAACGATTCTCCATTCAGCGGTCGCGAAGGGCAATATGTGACCTCCCGCAACCTGCGCGACCGCCTCATGAAGGAAGGTGAGAACAACCTCTCGATGCGGATCGAGGAAACCGACTCTCCGGACCGTTTCCTCGTCTATGGGCGCGGTGAACTCCAGATGGCGATCCTCATCGAGCAGATGCGCCGCGAGGGGTATGAGTTTGCCGTCGGCATGCCGCAGGTCATCACGAAGCAGATCGACGGCAAGCTGCACGAACCGTACGAGCGTGCGTTGATCGACGTGCAGGAGGAGTATATGGGTGTAGTGGTACAGAAGCTCGGGATGCGAAAGGGCATCATGACCAAGATGGTCAACCACGGCACCGGGCGTGTCCGTCTGGAATTCGAGTTGCCGAGCCGGGGGCTGATCGGCTACCGGACGGAGTTCATGACGGACACGAAGGGAACGGGGATTCTGACACACCTCTTCGACTCCTTCCGGCCGTGGGCCGGCGAGATCGTCCACCGGACGACCGGTGCGCTCGTGGCGGACCGAACGGGCAAAGCCACCTCCTATGCCATCATCGCCCTCCAGGAACGCGGCGAGTTGTTCGTGGCCCCCGCGGACGATGTGTACGCCGGGATGATTGTCGGTGAGAACAGCCGCGACGCAGACCTCGACGTAAACATCACGAAGGAGAAGAAGCTGACGAACATGCGGGCGTCCTCAGCGGACAACTTCGAAAAGGTGGTGCCGCCACGCCGCATGTCGCTGGAAGAAGCGATCGAGTTCATCCGCGAGGACGAACTGATCGAGATCACACCGAAGAGCTACCGTCTCCGCAAGCGCTGGCTTGACGTAAACGAGCGCAAGCGGCAGGCCATGCGAGCAGGTGCTACTGTGGAAGTATAGGCCGAGAGAGCGGAGAAGGAGAATGGATAAGGGTGGGAGTCACATGGCTTCCCGCCCTTCGACGTTTTACAGGTTCAGACAGAAACCCTGGCTACACTGGAGCGGCTGCGTAGAAAACGGCGGTCTCGGTTACTTGAACGGATACGTGCGCACTCAATGCTCCTCCGGCGTTATCGGGTGAGGAAGCACCGGTTTCCTGGCAGCAGGCAGAGGTGGGAGGGCGGCCGTGATGCCGTCCCCACTGGGAGAAACGGGACGAACTGCTGTGGTAACCGAGGGACGGTGGTTTGACCCTCGGCGTCCTTTGCGCCGCCATCGTGGATACCAGATCAGAAATCCCGTCACCGGCAGACTGGTTGCGATGAGGCTGGCAAAGAAAGCCAACAGCCTGCCGGGAAGCCCCAGGATGGCGCCCACGTGGATGTCGTAGTTCATGCGGATGAACTGATCACCGCCGTTGGCGTCCTCCGGACGGTCGCTGTGCAGGAGTGCGCCCGTGTACTGATCGTACTGGTAACCGGCATATCGGTAGAAGGTGCCTTCGTCGGGATATACATAAACCTCCACAGCAGCCTCCGGCGTTGCGGGTTCGTAGATCAGAACCCCGTGTGCACCCGCATGCTCAGCCAGGACACGCTGGTAGATCACATCGACCATAGAAGGGTTCTCTCCGCCCACCGGAACCGTGCTCTGCGCTACGACAGGGTCGGGCACGGATTCCCCGCCGCTGGCAATCCAGTAGATGCCCTGCTGCACCCAGGGAAACGACCAGACGATGCCCGTCACAGCGATGAAGATGAGGATCCAGGACATGTAGAAGCCCAGCACGTTGTGCAGATCGTAGTTGAGCCGCTTGGGGCTGAGCCGCCACGTGATGGCGAAACGCGACCGGCGCCCCTGTTTCGTAGTGAATACCTTCTTATTGGCCGGGAACCAGAGAAAAAGCCCGCTGATGAGCAGAACGATGAAGATCAGTGTGCCCGTGCCTACCACGATACGTCCGATTTCGTGCGGGAGGAGGAGCGACGTGTGCAGGTGAACGACGTAGGACCAGAAGCTGTCGTGGTATTCGTAGTGCTCCAGGATCTCCCCCGTGTACGGATTCACGGTGGCGCCGATCCAGTCCTCGTCGTCGTTCTTATTCCAGGACCATACCTCGTAGGCTCGCGCCGGGTCGGCGAAACCAATCATGTACATGTTGTATTCCGGCCCCAGCACCTCATGCATAGCCGCGAAGACTTCCGTCGGCGGCACCCTGGAGGCGTCTGCCACCTCGACGAACCGTACGTCGCGGTCGAAGATGTCGAGCAGTTCTTCGGAGAAGGCGTACATGCAGCCCGTTGCGCCAACGATGAACACCACCAGCCCCGAAACCAGGCCCAGCCAGAGGTGAATCTTCCCTATTGCTTGCCTTACGGTCATGCTACGTTCTTTCATCGTCATGATTGCGCGTGCCTCCACGCAGGTCCGAGCGTCGCATCCAGCATCGCTTCGAGTTCGATAATGGCCGATGCCCCCTTCAGCAGCTCATCCATCTCACGAACGTCCCCGGCATCCAGCAACGCTTTGCTCGATCCCGCCCCAGAGACGCACGCGACGTTCCACAGGTGGGGGCACGGGTGTGCTCCAGAGACCTGGCACATGCGGCTGACGATCTCCTGTAGCGAGCAAAACTGCTCCTCGTTGGCGCTGAGTAACAGGTTTCGGAAGCAGACTTCCAGCCTCCCGCAGCAGGCACACCGGAGCACGTAGCCCTGCTTTGTGGCATAGAGATACGGGCCGTCTACATCCATGATCTACACCCGGTTATCTGGAAACGGAACGGCGACTCAGAAGGCGTATCCAACGGTTAGACGGAAATTCCGGGGGGCTTCGGATACCCAGTAGTAGTACCCGCCCCAGGGATAGGGCGCCCCGGAAAAGAGGTATTCGTTCAGCAGGTTGTTTACATTCAGCGCGACGCTGAGCCGCTCGTTTGCCCACGAGATGCCACCGTCCAGCCGGAAATAATCGGGCAAGGGCTGCTCATTCCCGTCGAACGCATACCAGGCGGCGCGATCTACCTGCCACTGATAACCGAGAGAAATCCCCACCCCATCGAGCAAACCGCGACTCAGGCGATACGAGAGCCAGCCGTTCGTGACGTGGCGCGTCGAACCGGGGGTGGCGTTACCGATGGTCTCGGGGTTCGTGTCGTCCGTAATCCTGGAATCGTTATAGGCGTAGTTCAAGACGGCTTCAAGCCCACGGACGATCTCGCCGCGCACATCCACCTCTACACCCTGGCTCACGATCTGGCCGAGCTGGATGGAGAAGTCGGGGTGCTCCGGATCGCCGGTGAGCACGTTGTTCTTGGTAATGTGGTACGCGGATACCGTGGAATTCCACGCCCCGCCAAACCAGTCCCGTTTCAACCCCATTTCTATATTCCCTCCGGTGATGGGGTCGAACTTGTTCCCCGAGAAGTCCGCCCCGATCTGAGGTACATAGGCCTGATCGTAGAGCGCATACACGGATGTCTGCGGATCGATGGATACGCTCAAGCCGATGCGGGGCGTGAACACACGGTCGGACGCATACGAATTGTCCTCCTCCGCGCCGTAGCGGTAATCATCCCGGGATATCGTGTAGCGTCCCGCCAGGGTCAATCGCACCCGATTCTGCCACAGCTGCAACTCGTCCTGCACGTAAAAGGCGGCGTAACGCTGGGCCTCCTCATAGTTGGCACGGTCACGCAGACTCCGGGAGCGGTCAATCCTGGGTATGGAATCTGCAGGAAGCCCATATTCGGGGTGGTAGATGTTGAAACGCTCCGCACTACCGAGCGTGAAGTACTGACCGAAGTCGGCCAAGTAATCCTTGTTGCCCATATCGATCCCTGCCAGGATGCGATGGCCCACAGCTCCGGTCCGGACGTCTCCATTGACGTAAATCTGTCCGAGTTTATTCTCGCTGAACGCATCCCAACTGCTCAACCCTCGAACCATATTCCCTTCCTCATCGATGGATTCCGGCCATAGACTGGAGCCCAGCATGTTGTAATGAAAGTAGCCGAGTTGCGACGTGAGCTTCCATGTACTGCTCAGCCTGTGCGTCACGTTGAAGAACGCGCTATGCTCACCGATGAATGTGGGATCAATGGAAGGATCGGCAATCGTGAACGTGCGAGGTACGTCCTTGTAGCCTTCATTTGAGAACTGATAACCTGCGCCGGGGGCGAGCATCCGGGAGTACTGGTACGTGTACTCGAGCGTAGCCGACGTGCGATCGCTCAGGTCGTAGCGCAGGACAGGCGCGATGGAGAAGCGGTCGTTGAAGTCGTACCGCACGAACGAATTCTCCAACTGTCCCATCAGGTTGAGCCGGTAAAGCAGCTTGCGATCTTTGCTCAACACGCCGTCGAAATCTGCCGTGGCGCGGTAGGTATCGAAGCTGCCCACGGCAACGCCGAGTGCCCTGCGTGTAATGCCGGTCGGTTTCCGGGTGACCACGTTATAAAAGCCACCCGGTTCGCCGCTGGCGAGCATGAATCCTGCGGGGCCCTTCACGAACTCGATCCGCTCGACCATGGACATGTCCTCGGCCAGCGGCCCCCAGGGCATGGAAACGTTCATGCCGTTCCGGAATGCCGAGATGTTGGTCCCCCGCATGTAGATGCGGGCGTAGTTGTCCCAGTGTTCGGCCCGGGTCACGCCGCTCACGTTGCGGGTCACCCCTTCCAGCATGTCGAAGATCTGTTGATCGGCGAGTACTTCCTGCGTGACCACCTGGATGTTTTGTGGCTGCTCGATGAGCGGCGCCTGGATGCGGAGCGACGGCGAAGGCCGGGCCACCTTGTACTGGTTCCGCTCCGCCACGACGAGCACTTCCTGGAGTTCCGCCACGTCATTGTTCAGCGTGATAGGAGGTATCCGTGTCGTTTCACCTGCCCGCACGTCTACTTCGACCTTCTGTGTCTCGAGGCCCACGTAAGACACGGCGAGCACGTACGTTCCAGGCCGTACACCCCGTATCTCGAACTCACCCCGAGCGTTGGTAACAGTGCCCCGGCTCGTGCCGAGCACGGCTACCGCGATCGACTCCACTCCCCGGCCATCGGACGTCACGACGCGCCCCTCAATATTACCGGTGCGTTCTTGAGCCTGCACCGGTATGGCGACAGAGATGCAAAAGACAAGGACGACGTATCCTGCAGCTTTGAACATGGTCTTGCTTTT
>Ga0164243_10008292_pt1 | contig 15357 bp, 14 predicted proteins | sample OricompcompostOP_FD_108781 | JGI IMG/M metagenome (GOLD analysis project Ga0164243, IMG submission 108781) | Organic Plus compost microbial communities from Emeryville, California, USA - Original compost - Organic plus compost (OP) | ecosystem: Engineered > Solid waste > Mixed feedstock >... | reverse complement strand
CTCGCCGCCTACCGGGGCATCGCGCAGATCGTGCTCGGCTCCGACGCGGTCACCGACTTCCCCTCCGCCTACCTGGACTTCGCCGCGGGACGCATCGGCGACACGTTCGTCCCGTACGCCTTCCTGCCCTTCCTGGTGCTGCTCGCGATCGCCGTCGTCGCCCTGCACGCCACCCCGTTCGGCCGGTCGCTGTTCGCGATCGGCGCCGGCGAGGAGGCCGCACGGTTCGCCGGCATCCGCGTCAAGCGGCAGAAGCTGATCCTGTTCACGGTGACCGGCCTGATGTCCGCGCTCACCGGCGTCTTCTGGGCGCTGCACTACGCCAGCGCCCGCTACGACAACGCCACCGGCCTCGAACTGTCCGTCGTGGCCGCCGTGCTGCTCGGCGGCATCGACTTCGACGGCGGCAAGGGCACCCTCGGCGGCGCGGTCGCCGGAGTGTTCCTGCTGGGCGCCCTGCAGAACGTGATGAGCCTGAAGGACGTCTCCGCCCAGTCCCAGATCGTCGTCACCGGCGTGCTGCTCGTGCTGTCCGTCCTCGGCCCGCGCGTCGCCCGGCAGATCGCCGTCGCCCGCGCCGGACGTAAGGCCGCCACCGCTCCGGACGCCAAGACGCCCGCACCGACCTCCTGACCTCTCCTCGTCCCCTTAAGGAACCCGCCATGCGCACCGCATCCCTCCGCCGTACCTGTGCGGCCCTCGCCGCCGTCACCTCCCTCGCCCTCGCCGCCACCGCGTGCGGCGGAACCACCAAGGAGGACGTCAAGAACGAGGGCGGCGCCGCCGCCTCCGCCGGCAAGGCCGACCCGAATGCCGCCACCAAGAAGGGCCTCACCGTCGGCTTCCTGCCCAAGCAGGTCAACAACCCGTACTTCACCTCCGCCGACAAGGGCGGCGAGAAGGCCGTGAAGGAGCTCGGCTCCCGCTTCAAGGAGGTCGGCCCCACCAGCGCCACCGACACCGCGGGACAGGTCTCCTACGTCAACACGCTCACCCAGCAGCAGGCCGACGCCATGGCCGTCTCCGCGCAGGACCCGGGCGCCCTGTGCACCGCGCTCAAGCAGGCCATGAAGAACGACATCAAGGTCGTCACCTACGACTCCGACACCAAGCCCGACTGCCGCAACGCCTTCGTCTCCCAGGCGTCCGCGGAGGACCTGGGCCGCACCGAGGTCCAGCTGCTCGCCGAACAGATCGGCTTCAAGGGCGAGATCGCGATCCTGTCCGCCGCGCAGACCGCGACCAACCAGAACACCTGGATCGAGTTCATGAAGGACGAGCTCAAGGATCCCAAGTACAAGGACATGAAGCTGGTCAAGGTCGCCTACGGCAATGACGACGCCCAGCAGTCCTTCCAGCAGACCCAGGGCCTGCTCCAGGAGTACCCGAACCTCAAGGGGATCATCTCCCCGACCACCGTCGGCATCAAGGCCGCCGCCCAGTACCTGTCCGGCTCCAAGTACAAGGGCAAGGTCAAGCTGACCGGCCTCGGCACCCCCAACGACATGCGCAAGTACGTCAAGAACGGCACCGTCGAGGCGTTCGAGCTCTGGGACCCGGCGAAGCTCGGCGAGCTGGCCGCCCGTACCGCGATCGCGCTCGCCTCCGGCCAGATCACGGGCCAGGAGGGCGAGACGTTCACGGCCGGCGCGATGGGCGAGTACACGATCGGCGAGGACGGCGTGATCAACCTGGGCAAGCCCACCGTCTTCAACGCCCAGAACATCGACCAGTTCGACTTCTGACCCCCTGAGCCGCTCTCCCTTGAAAGGCGGTACTCCGTGCGACGCGTCTGTTTCCTGCTCAAGGTCCGGCAGGACCGCATCGACGAGTACCGCGCACGCCATGGAGCCGTGTGGCCCGAGATGCGCGAGGCGCTCTCGGCCACCGGCTGGCACAACTACTCCCTCTTCCTGCGCGACGACGGCCTCCTCGTCGGGTACCTGGAGACCGAGGACTTCGAGGCCGCGAAGGCCGGCATGGAGGCCACCGAGGTCAACGCCCGCTGGCAGGCCGAGATGGCGCCCTTCTTCGAGTCCCTCGACGGCTCCCGGCCCGACGAGGCGATGACCCCGCTCACCGAGGTCTTCCACCTCGACTGACGGTCACGGGCCCCGCCCGGCCCGTGACCGAAAAGGGGCGGACGTGCGGGTAGTGTGAGGGCCCGCCGCGCCGCCCCCTGTCTCCCCATATCCCTGGAGGTCCCTGCCCGATGGCCCAGTCGGTGGGTATCAAGGACGTCGCCCGCGTCGCCGGAGTCTCCGTCGGCACCGTCTCCAACGTGATCAACCGTCCGGACACGGTCGCCGCCGAGACCCGCGCCCGCGTGCTGTCCGCCATCGACCGGCTCGGCTACGTCCGCAGCGAGTCAGCCCGCCAGCTGCGCGCCGGACGCAGCCGCATCATGGGCCTGCTCGTCCTCGACATGGGCAACCCCTTCTTCGTCGACGTGGCGCGCGGCGCCGAGCGGGCCGCGCGTCAGGCCGGCCTCGGCGTCATGGTCTGCAACAGCGCCCAGAGCCCCGGCGAGGAGGCCGAGTACCTGTCGCTCTTCGCCGAACAGCGGGTGCGGGGCGTGCTGCTCACCCCCGCCGACGCCACCGGCCGCAACATCGAGGCGTTCCGCCGGCACGGCATCCCCTTCGTCCTGGTCGACCGGGTCGCCGAGGGCACCACCGAGTGCTCCGTCTCCGTCGACGACGTGGCCGGCGGCGCCCTGGCCGTACGGCACCTCGTCGACGCCGGGCACCGCTCCCTCGCGTACGTCAGCGGACCGCCCGGACTCAACCAGGTCCGCGACCGCCGCACCGGCGCGCTGAACGCCCTCGCCGAGGCCGGGCTCGGCCCCGACAGCCTGCACGAGCTGCCCACCGAGCGGCTCGACGTCGCCGCCGGACGCGACGCGGGCGCCCGCCTGCTCGGCCTGGCCCGCCGCCCCACCGCCGTGTTCTGCGCCAACGACCTGCTCGCCCTCGGGGTGCTCCAGGCGATGTACGCGGCCGGCGTGGGCGTCCCCGACGACCTCGCCATCGTCGGCTACGACGACATCGAGTTCGCCGCCGCCGCGGCCGTGCCCCTCACCTCCGTCCGCCAGCCCGCCGTCACCATGGGGGCGCTGGCCGCCGAACTGCTGCTCGAGGAGACCGAGGACACCGGCGCCCCGCACGAGCACCGCCGTGTGGTACTGGCGCCGGAACTGGTCGTGCGGCGCTCCAGCCTGTCCGCGCGCTGACCGGAATTCAGGAACTTTTTCATGATCCCGGGGTCGTTGGCCGCAGGAACATGTGCTGAACTGGGTCGCGGCCCGACAATCCGTTCGTCCCGGGAGTCCCGTTGACCGACACCTACCGCCAGCCCGGAGTGGTCCTCACCGACCGCCGGTTCACCGTGCCCCTCGATCACGACAACCCCTCGGGGGAGACGATCGAGCTGTACGCGCGCGAGGTCGTCGCCCGGGACAAGGCGGACCGGGACCTGCCCTGGCTGCTGTACCTCCAGGGCGGCCCCGGCTTCGGGGCGAACCGTTTCATCGGGAAGCAGGCCTGGCTCGGCCGCGCCCTGGAGGACTACCGGGTCCTCCTCCTCGACCAGCGCGGCACCGGCGCCTCCACCCCCGCCAACCGGCAGACGCTCCCGCTGCGCGGCGGCCCCGCCGAGCAGGCCGGCTATCTCACCCGCTTCCGCTCCGACGCGATCGTCCGCGACTGCGAGGCCATCCGCCCGCAGGTCACCGGCGGCGCCCGCTGGACCGTGCTCGGCCAGAGCTTCGGCGGTTTCTGCACCGTCACCTACCTGTCCATGGCCCCCGAGGGACTGGACACCGCCCTGATCACCGGCGGCCTGCCCTCCCTCGACGCGCACGCCGACGACGTCTACCGGGCCGCCTACCCGCGCATCGAGCGCAAGGTCGCCGCCCACTACGCCCGCTACCCGCAGGACGTCGAGCGCGCCCGCCGCATCGCCGACCACCTCCTCACCCACGACGTGGTCCTGCCGAACGGCTACCGGTTCACCGTCGAGGCGTTCCAGTCCCTCGGCATGATGCTCGGCAGCGGAGACGGCAGTCACCGCCTGCACTTCCTCCTCGAGGACGCCTTCGTCCCCACCCCGTCCGGCCCGCGGCTCTCCGACGCCTTCCAGGAGGAGGTCCAGAGCCTGCTGTCCTTCGCCGGACATCCGCTCTACGCGCTGATCCACGAGGCGATCTACGCCCAGGACGCCCGCCCCACCGCCTGGTCCGCCGAACGGGTACGCGCCGAGTTCCCGCGGTTCGACGCGGCCAAGGCACTCGCCGGCGACCAGCCCGTGCTGTTCACCGGGGAAACGATTCACCCCTGGATGTTCGACTGCGACCCCGCGCTGCGGCCGCTGCGCGAGACCGCGGAACTCCTCGCGGCCCGCACCGACTGGACCCCGCTGTACGACCCGGCGCGCCTGGCCGCCAACGAGGTGCCGGTCGCGGCGGCCGTCTACCACGACGACATGTACGTCGACACCGCGCACTCCCTGGCCACCGCCCGGACGGTCCGCGGCCTGCGCACCTGGGTGACGGACGAGTTCGAGCACGACGGCGTCCGCACCGGCGGCCCCCGCGTCCTGGACCGCCTGCTGGCCCTGGCCCGCGGCGACGCCTGACCGCGAGGACGTCGGATCTCCAGGGTGCCTAGGGGGCCAAGGGGGCAGCCGCGTAGCCCCCGCGCACTGTCGGTGGCGGGGGCTAATCTGCGGAACATGACCGAGCCGACGATCAGTCAACTCCAGCCCATGCCCGACGACTGGCGGCGCGCTCTGGCCGTGGTGGCCCACCCGGACGACCTGGAGTACGGCTGTGCGGCGGCCGTCGCGGCCTGGACCGACGCGGGCCGAGAGGTCTCCTACGTGCTGGCGACCCGCGGCGAGGCGGGCATCGACACCCTGGAGCCGGCCAGGTGCGCGCCGCTCCGGGAGCTCGAACAGCGGGCGAGCGCGGCCGTGGTGGGGGTGTCCGACGTCGCCTTCCTGGACCACAGGGACGGCGTGATCGAGTACGGCCCCGCCCTGCGCCGGGACATCGCGGCGGAGATCCGGCGCCACCGCCCCGAGCTGGTGATCACCCTGAACCACCGGGACACCTGGGGCGGCACCGCCTGGAACACCCCGGACCACGTGGCCGTCGGCCGCGCCGTGCTCGACGCGGCCGGCGACGCGGGCAACCGGTGGATCTTCCCGGAGCTGACCGAGCAGGGGCTGGAGCCCTGGGACGGCGTGCGCTGGGTGGCGGTCGCCGGCTCGAGCGCGCCGACGCACGCGGTGGACGCGACCGCCGGACTGGAGCGGGCGGTGCGCTCCCTGCTGGAGCACCGCACCTACATCGAGGCGCTCACCGACGAGGACCCGGAGACGTACGCGCGCACGCTGCTGACCGGGTTCGCCGAGGAGACGGGCAAGCGGTTCGCCGGCGTTCAGGCGGTCGCCTTCGAGCTGTTCCCGAGGTGAGGGTCGTGGGGGAGGGCGAGGAACAGCTCGCGCGGAGCTTCGAGGAGCACCGAGGTCATCTGAAGGCGGTCGCCTATCGCATGCTCGGCTCGCTCGCCGAGGCGGAGGACGCCGTCCAGGAGGCGTGGCTGCGGCTGGGCCGCATGGAGCCCGGCGAGATCGACAACCTCGGCGGGTGGCTCACCACGGTGACCGGCCGCATCTGCCTGGACCTGCTGCGCTCGCGCACGGCGCGCCGGGAGCAGCCGATGGACGACACGTTCGTCCCGGACCCGGTGATCCGGCCGCTGTCCCGCGTCGACCCGGAGCAGGAGGCGCTGGAGGCCGACTCGGTGGGCATCGCCCTGCTGGTCGTCATGGAGAACCTCGACCCCGACGAGCGGCTGGCGTTCGTGCTGCACGACATGTTCGCCGTGCCCTTCGACGACATCGCCGCGGTGCTGGAGCGCACCCCGGCCGCGACACTGCAGCTCGCGAGCAGGGCCCGCCGCCGGGTCCGCGACACCGCCCCGCCGTCCGACCCGGACACCGCCCGTCAGCGGGAAGCCCTCGACGCGTTCCGCGCCGCCGCGCGCACCGGCGACTTCGAGGCGCTGCTCGCCGTGCTCCACCCGGACGTGGTGCTGCGCGCGGACGCGGGCGCACTGGCCCAGGGCGTGGCCGCCTCCAAGCGTCTCCAGGGCGCGCGGCGGGTCGCCGAGTCGGCGATGCTGTTCTCCCGCTACAACGCGACCGCCCGCATGGTCCTGGTCAACGGCGCCCCGGGCCTGGTCGGCGTGGCCGACGGCCGCGTCGGCTCGGTCCTGACGGCCACGGTCCACGAAGGCCGCATCACGGCGCTGTACGTCCTGGCGGACCCGGAGCGGCTGAGGGATCTGACCCTTCCGGACGAGGAGGACGCTGCCCATGCCTGACGGACGCCTCGACCTCACGGTCCTGGGCTGCGCGACGCCCTACCCGACGGCGGACAACCCGTGCTCCGGCTATCTGGTGTCGAGCGGGAACACCCACGTCTGGATGGACGCGGGCAGTGGGACGCTGGGCCCGCTCCAGCGATACGTGAGGCTGGACGAGCTCGACGCGATCTGGATATCCCATCTCCACGCCGACCACAGCGCGGACCTGCTCACCGCGTACTACGGCCTCCTGTTCTCGGATATCGACCTCCCGTCGCCGATCCCGCTCTACGGCCCGCCCGGAACCGCCGACCGCCTGGCCCACTTCCTCACCAACACGCCGACCCGCAGCCCGGTCGAATCCGCCTTCGCGGTGACGGAGTTGTACGACGGCCACCGGGCGACGGCCGGACCGCTCCGGCTCACCAGCCGGGCGGTGTCGCACGGCATCCCTGCCTTCGCCGTGCGCATCGAGACGGAGGGCGCGTCCCTCGTCTACTCCGGGGACACGGCCCCGTGCCCGAGCCTCACGGAACTGGCCGAGGACTGCGACGCGCTGCTGTGCGAGGCGGAGAGCGACCGGCCGCCGTCCGAGGGCGAACAGGTGCACCACACCCCCGAGGACGCCGCTGCCACGGCCCGCACGGCCGGGGCCGCCCGTCTGATCGTCACCCACGTGGGCCGCTTCCTGACAGCCCGGCAGGCAGTGACCCGCGCGGCGGCACGATACGACGGTCCGGTCGAGCACGCGGCGTCGGACGTCACCTACTCGATCGGGTGAACCACCGGTGCCTCAGGACGCGGCCCCGCTGTCCGTCCGCCGGGCGGGGAGGTCCGCCCTGCGGGCACTCCGCCGCACCGCCCTCAGCCGCAGCCCCTCCGGCATCAGCGTCAGCCGTTCCGTCACGCGGAGGCGGTACGACGGGTCCGGGTGGAGGTCGTAGCGGCGGAGGAGCAGGGCGAGGACCAGTGTCGCCTCGTGGAGGGCGAACTGGCGGCCGATGCAGGCGCGGGCGCCTGTGCCGAAGGGCTTGTAGGTGTGGGGCGGGCGGGAGCGTACCGCCGCAGGGTCGAAGCGGTCCGGGTCGAAGCGGTCGGCGTCCGCGCCCCACACCTCGGGGTCCCGGTGCAGCATCGGGATGAGCACCAGCGTCCACGCGCCGCGTCGCATCGGATGCTCGTCCGCCAGCACCGTGTCCTGCGTCGCCTCACGCGAGTACGCCGGCGCCGTCGGCCACAGCCGCAGCGACTCGTCGAGGACGCGGCGGACGTAGCGGAGACGGGCCACCTGTTCGTAGGCGGGTGTGTCCGTGTCGCCCCAGACCCGGTCGACCTCGGCGCGGGCGCGGTCCGCCACCTCCGGGTGGAGGGACAGGTAGTGCAGGGCGAAGGACAGGGCGCCGGAGGTGGTCTCGTGGCCGGCGACCAGGAAGGTGATGACCTGGCGGCGCACGTTCTCCGGTGACAGCCGTTCACCGGTGACCGGGTGCGCGGTCTCCAGCATGCGGTCCAGCAGGTCGCCGTCCCCGTGTCCGTCCGCGCGCCGGCGGCGGACCACCTCGTCGACGATGTGGCCGAGGCGCGCGATGTCCTCGGCGTTGCGCCGGCCGGCCCGGCGCAACAGCAGCGGGGCCAGCGGCGGCGGCACGTTGTTCAGCCGCTGCGCGTGCGAGAGCGCGCCGACCATCGACGTGACGAACGGGTGCGGGCGGGACCGTTCGAAGGAGCCGAAGTCGTGCCCGAAGCCGGTGCGCGCGATCGTCTCCAGCGTCAGCTTGGTCATGTCGCCGGGCACGTCCACCCACCGGCCGTCCGTCGCCGCGGCGTCCCAGTGCTCGGTCAGGCGCGCCGCCACCGACAGCATCATCGGGTGGTAGCCGGACATCGCCTCCCGGCTGAACCCGGGCGCCAGCACGTCGTGCGCCAGCTGCCAGTTGGGCTCGTGGTTGTAGGCGGTGAACAGGCCGTCGCCCGCGAGCGGGCGCAGGTTGGCCACGCCCAGACCCACGTGTTTGGCGAACCGCGACTCGTCGGCCAGGTCGGCCACCAGCCGGGAGCCCCAGGTGAACACGAACTCGTTGCCGAACGCCCGGCGCCGGAAGATCGGACCCAACTCGCGGCCGAGACGCAGCGAGTCCTGCACGGGGGTTCGTCTGCTCGCCCCGACGACGTCGCCGAGCAGCGGCAGCCGGTACGGCGGACGCGGTATGCGGTGCAGTGCGGGCCAGCCCTGCTCCGCGCTGCGGAATCCCTTCGGCACGGCGGCCCGTGCCGTCGTCTCCGCCATGACACGGTCTCCTTCGGTCCGGCGAGCGAGTGGCGACGTGTTGCACATGAGTTCAATAACGCGGTGACAGTCTGGTCCGGCGGTCGGACGGGCGTCAACTACAGTGCGGGAATGGCCGTGGACCAGGGCGGGCGCGCGCGCCGCCGGCTGAGCACCGAGGAGCGCAGGGAGCAACTGCTCGCCGTGGGTGCGCGGTTGTTCTCCGAGAGCCCGTACGACGAGGTGTGGATCGAGCAGGTCGCCGAGATCGCCGGGGTGTCGCGCGGACTGCTCTACCACTACTTCCCGGCCAAGAGGGACTTCTTCGCGGCCGTGGTGGAGCGCGAGAGCGAGCGGATGCTCCGGATGACGGCGCCCGTGCCGGGCGTCCCGGTGCGCGAGCAGCTCACCGCCGGACTCGACGCCTATCTGGAGTACGTCGAGACCCACGCGCACGGCTACCGCGCCTTCCATCGCGCCGACGCGGCAGGGGACCAGGCGGTGCGGCGGGTCTACCGGCGGGCGCTGGGCGCGCAGGAGCGGCAGATCCTCGCCGCGCTCGCCGCCGACCCTGAGTTCGGTCCCGTGCTGGAGAGCCGGCCGGACACCCGGCTCGCGGTGCGGGGCTGGCTGGCGTTCACCACGGCGGTCTGTCTGGAGTGGCTGCGCGGGGCGCAGTTGGGGCGCGACCAGGTACGGGACCTCTGCGCGCGTGCGCTGCTGGGCGTCCTCGCACCCTGAGCGCCCCTGAAAGGTTCCGAAAAGATCACCGGGGCCGGTTGGCGTGCGCTCCGATCTTCGATAGGTTAGGCAAGGCTTACCTAATAGGAGGTTGGGATGGGTGACCACACGCACAGCTGGGCCGCCGCACCGGGCGCGGCCGAGCGGGCCCGCTCCGTGCTCGCCGCCGCATGGTCCTGCACGCTGACCGCGGAGGGCACCCGCGAGGAACTGGTCGGCGCGCACACCGTCACGGACGACGGGCGGGTCCTCCTCGACGTGCCCGAGGACGGCGCCCTGCCCGCCGCCGCGATCTGCGCACCGCGCGGCGAGCCGTCCGCGGTGCTGGAGTTCGCCGACGTCGCCCCCGTCCCCGTGCGCAACCGCGTCCGTTCCCGGGTGTGGCTCGCCGGATGGTTCTCCGTCGAGGGTGGCCGGCTCGAACTGCGGCCCACGCGTGTGGTCCTCCGCAGGCCCTCCGGCGCGCTGATGGTCGGCGCCGACGAGTTCGCCGCCGCCGCGCCCGACCCGCTGGCCGGCGCCGAGGCGCGGCTGCTGACCCACCTCGCGGACTGCCACGCCGACGCCGTCGAGCGCCTCACCCGTCTGGTCGACCCTGCGAGCCTCCAGGGCGCGGTGCGGGTGCGGCCGCTCGCCGTGGACCGGCACGGGCTGACCTTGCGCATCGAACGCGCCCGCACCGACGGCGACGTACGGCTGGCGTTCCACGCGCCCGCCGACGACGTCTCGCAGCTCACCGAGCGCATGCACGTCCTGCTCGCGCAGGCGGCGGCCGCGTCCTGCCCGCGCCCGCTACAGGGGCAGCGCGCAGACGGCGACGGGTGACGCGAACGGCTCGCCCGCCGGGCGCAGTTCGCCGCTGTCCGCGTCCACGTGGAACACGCTGACGTCACCGGACCTCTGATTCGCCGTGAACAGCAGCCCGCCGTCGGGGGAGAGGGCGATGTGGCGTGGGAAGTCGCCGCCCACCGGCACGGTGCCGAGCAGCCGCAGCCGGGCCCCGTCCTCCTCGACGGCGTACCGGGCGACGCTGTTGTGGCCCCGGTTGGCGAGATACGCCCACCGGCCGTCGCCGGTGACGACGAGCTGCGCCGGGTAGTTGGTGCCCGCCTCGGGCTCCGAGCCCGTCGGCTGCGGCTCCCCGATCGTCAGCCGGCCCGACGTCGGCTCGTAGGCGCACACCGTCACCGTGTCGTCCAGCTCGTTGGCGAGGTAGGCGTACCGCCCGCCGGGGTGGAAGGTCAGCTGGCGCGGTCCCGCGCCGGCCCGCGCGGCCGCCCGCGACACCTCGGTGAGCGTCCCGTCCTTGTCGTCGAGGCGGTACGTGTACACGGTGTCCGTGCCCAGGTCCACGGCGAGGACGTGCTCGCCGTCCGGGGCGGTGACGAACTGATGTGCGTGCGGGCCCTGTTGACCCGGACCCGGTGCCGGCTCGGAGTGGATGACCAGGGCCGTGCGCCCGCCGAGGACGCCCGACTGCTCGATCCGGTGCACCGCGACCGTGCCCGAACCGTAGTCGGCGCTCAGCAGGAACCGCCCACCCGGATGCACCGACAGATGACACGGCGAGGACCCGCCGGTGGCGCTGCTGCCCAGCGCCTTCCGGTCGGACAGCCGCACGGCGGTCACCGCGCCGTCCTCCCGCTCGTTCACCGCGTACAGCGTCCGGCCGTCCGGGTGCACCGCCAGGAACGACGGGTCGCCCACCCCGCCGATGACGCCCTCGCCGCTGATCCGCCCCGTCACCGGGTCGTACGTCGCGGTCCCGATGCCCTTGCCGCCGCCGTCGGCCGAGGTGTACGTGCCCAGGTACAGCGGGCGCGGGCCCGAGGGTGTCGCGCTCGGCGCGGGCGGGCCGGTCACCGTGGCCGGGGCCGGCGGGGTCGGCGCGTCGGACGGGTGGGAGCCGCCGTCACAGGCGGGCAGCGACATCCCGGCGGCCGTCCCCGCGAACGCGCCCACGAAGCGGCGCCTGTTCAAGCCGGCCCTGATCATCACACGCACCTTCGGTCGTCTCCCGTCCCGCTCGCCTCGGGCAACCTTGGCGTCGATCACCGGTCGAACGCAAGGGAAACCCGCTCGCGCGGGCGGGTCGCGGCCCGTTGCCGTCCCGCCCTCCGGGCGCGGAGGCACCCGTCCCTCCGGGAAACGCCCCCCTCAGCGCCGCCCCGCCGGCTTCTCCTCCCGGTCGCGGCGGAAGAGGCCCCGCACGCGGCCCAGGAGGCCGGACAGCCGGTCCCGCATGCGGGTGAGACGGGGGAGCCGCTCCCGCTGTTCCCGCGAGTGACGGTCGAGTTCCTCGAACAGCCGCCGGGTGCGGTGCTCGGTGTCCATCTCGTCGAGGATGCGGTTGACCTCGGTCAGCAGCGCGCCCAGCAGCTGCCACTGCTCCCGGTCGCGCCGGGCCTCCTCGTACAGCAGCTCCGCCAGCTTGTCGCGGGTGCCGGCCGCCTGCCGCAGCTGCGAGGACAGCCGTTCCTCAGCCGACTCGGCGTTGGCGCTCACGCTCGTGGTGACCAGCACCGCGAAGCTGACCACGGCGTCGGCGATCTCCGCCAGCAGCTGTTCGAAGACCTGCCCCGTCTCCTCCGAGAAGAGACGTTCCGGCTCCCGCTCCTTCGCCAGGTCGGTCAGCGTGCGGGCCAGCACCCGCAGCACCACCGTGCAGATCTCCAGCGTGTCCAAACCCGTGCGCAGCACCACCCGGTGCAGCAGCCCCTCCCGGACACGCGGGTTGAGCCGCAGGCTCTCCTCCGCCTGCCGCAGGTCGGCGTCCACCTCGCCGATGTCGTGGTCGAGGCGGCGGGCCTCGTGCAGCCGGGCCGCCGCGCGCGCCGCGGGCGGACGGCCCGCGGCCTCCTCGCCGATACGGAGCATCAGCTGCCGCACCCGGCGCGCCAGCTCCTCGATGGACTCGCCGGCCTCCTCCACCCATACGGGCGGCGCCAGCAGCAGGTTGAACCCCATCCCGACGAAGGCGCCGATCAGCGTCTCCACGATGCGCGCCCAGGCGGTGTCGCCGTGTGTGGTCACGCCGAGCACCAGCATGGCGCTGATCGCCACCTCGGGCACGAACTCGCCCGCCCGCACGACATGGCCGGTGATCAGTGCCGCGAGGATCAGCAGACCGAGGCTCCACCAGGTCAGACCCACCAGCAGACTGAACAGGATCGCCAGCACCACGCCCGTCACCACGGAGTTCACCCGGCGCCAACCGGTCCTCAGGGTCGAGTACAGGGTGACCTGGACGACGAGCAGCGCCGTCAGGGGAGCGGTGAGCGGCGCGGCCTCCGGGCTCAGGCGGACCGCGATCACGTAGGCGATGGTCGCCGCGGCCGCCGACCGCACCGTCTGCACGGTCAGCGGATCACGGTGCTGCTTGAGCCATTGGACGGCAGGCGCGGTCATCTGGCGTACGACGTGCATCCTCGGACGGTTCCCCCTCCACGTGTGTGACGAACGTGTTTGCCGTGACGGCAGTCGCCCGGGGTACGGCAACAGGACCACACCCCGCCGCCCGAGCGGGTGTCCCGTCGCCTGACGGGGTCACAGCTTGTCGATGAAGGCGAACAGATTCTGCCGCGTGCGGTCGATCTGCTCCTCCAGCGTGAGGCTCTCCTCGAACCGTGCCCCCGTCTCCGGCACCTTCAGTCCGCGCAGATACAGGGAGCAGGCCAGGTCGGTGCACATGTAGGCGCCGACCGAGTTGCCCTCCCGGCCCGCCGGGCCCGACTTGCGCGCGGTCATCAGCGACACCCCGCCGCGCGGATGGGTCGTCAGACACAGGGAGCACATGCTGCGGTGGAGGAAACCCCGCTGGGCGGGCTGGAAGCGCATCGCCACTCCGACGAGCCGGTCGTGCCCTTCGACGACCAGATAGCTGCGGTCGGGAGCGCCCGGATCACCCCAGCCCAGGAAGTCGAGGTCGTCCCACGGGCGACCGTCCAGGTCCCGGGGCACGTGCAGCCGCTTCGCCTCACCCTTCGAGCAGTTGATGAACGAACCGCGGATGTCCCGCTCGGTGAGGGCTTTCATGAGGTCGTCTCCTGTGATGTCCCGTGAAACCTAGGGGGTCTAGGTTTCGGCGGCCAGCGTAGGGACCGCCCCGCGCCGGGGCCAACGGTTTTCCGCCGCGTGCCGTCCGCCGCCCACCGCCCCGGCGCCCGGCCCGGGGGAGCGCCGTACGCTGTACCGCAGTCGCCGAGGGGGAGGGGAAGGCGCGATGGGGGACTCCCGGGAACGGGCCCGCAGGGTGCTCGCGGACGCGGGCCTGCCGCCGGACGCTCTGTCCGGCGTGCGCCCCCTGGGCGGCGGCACCTACAACACCGTCGAGGAGATCCTCCTGTCCGACGGTACCCGCTACGTCCTGAAGGTCCCGCCCCCGCCCGCCGTGCCCGGACTGCGCCACGAGCGGCGGCTGCTGGTCGCGGAGGCCGGCTTCTGCGCCGGGGCGGAGCAGGCCAGGGTGCCCGCCCCGCACGCCGTGTCCCTCGCCCCGGACCACGCCGAACCGTATCTGCTGCTCACCGCCTGCCCGGGCGTGCCCTGGCCCGAGGCGGCGCCCTCCGGCGAGGAGCGCGAGGTCCTGCGGACCGAACTGGGCCGCCAGGTGGCACGGCTGCACCGGGTGACGGGCACCGCGTACGGCTACCCCACGGACGCCCTCGGCCCGCTCGCACCCGACTGGCGGACCGCGTTCACCGCGATGACCGACGCCGTGCTCGCCGACGTCCGCGACCACCGTCCCTGGCTGCCCTGCCCCGCGGACGAGGTGGCCGCCGTGTTCCGGGCCGCCGCTCCCGTGCTGGACGCGGTGACCGTGCCGGTGCTGGTCCACTTCGACCTGTGGCCCGGCAACATCCTGGTCGACCGGTCCGGCCCGGACGGGCCCGCGCGGATCGGCGGGCTGATCGACGGGGAGCGGATGTTCTGGGGCGACCCGCTCGCCGACCTCGTCTCCCTGGCGTTGCTGGGCGACATCGAGCGGGACGACGCCTTCCTCGCCGGCTACGCGGAGGAGGGCGGCCCCGCGGTGCTCGACGAGGACGGCCGCCTGCGTCTCGCGCTCTACCGCGCGTACCTCGACCTGATCATGCTGACGGAGACGGTGCCCCGGGCGGTGGGCGCGGAGGACGCGCGCCGGGTGCGGGAGCGGGTCGGCCCGCACCTGATGGCCACGCTGGAGGCAATCGGCGAGGCGAGTAAGTTCACATCGTGAACTAAGGAGGAGGGAAAGTCGCGCCGGGGCGCCGCCCGGAGGTATGTTGCAGGTCGGGCCGGGTGCATGGGAGGGGAGCCACATGGCGGGCAACGGGCGCACGGTGCGCGACCTCAGACGGGCCAACCGTACGGCCGTGCTGCAGCGGCTCTACTTCGACGGCCCCCTCAGCCGCTTCGAACTCGGCCCCGCGACCGGCCTCAGCTCCGGTTCCGTCAGCAACGTCGTCGCCGACCTGATCGCCGACGGGCTGGTCGAGGAGGCCGGCAGCGTCGACTCCGACGGCGGCCGCCCCCGCACCCTGCTGCGCGTGGCCCCCGCCAGCGGTCACATGATCGGCGTCGACGTCGGCGAGACCCGCGTCCGCGTCGAGCTGTTCGACCTCGCCCTCACGGAGCTGGCCCGCACCGAACGCCCGCTGGAGCAGCAGCGGTACGAGGTCGAGGTCATCGTGGACCACATCCGCTCCGGCATCGACGAGGTGCTCGCCGCCGCCGGTCTGGCGCCCGAGCGGCTGCTCGGCGTCGGCATCGGAGTCCCCGGCATCGTCGAGCGCACCGCCGGCCGGGGCGCGGTCGTGCACGGGCAGACCATCGGCTGGGACGCGGTCCCGCTGGAGTCCCTGCTCCGCGACGGCTCCCCGCTGCCCGACGGCGTGCCGTACTTCATCGACAACGGGGCCCGGACGCTCGGCCAGGCCGAGATGTGGTTCGGCGCGGGACGCGGCGCGGAGAACGCCCTCGTCGTCCTCTTCGGCTCCG
>Ga0164243_10008291_pt1 | contig 15357 bp, 28 predicted proteins | sample OricompcompostOP_FD_108781 | JGI IMG/M metagenome (GOLD analysis project Ga0164243, IMG submission 108781) | Organic Plus compost microbial communities from Emeryville, California, USA - Original compost - Organic plus compost (OP) | ecosystem: Engineered > Solid waste > Mixed feedstock >... | reverse complement strand
GACGGTCAAGGAAGACGGGCACCTGATCGCGGGGCCGCTGGCCGATATCAAGGACGCCGCAGCGCTCTGCAGGCGCCTAGAAGCCGTGGCTGTCGCCTGCCTGCCGGTTCCCTATATCGGCGCCGAGATCGGCAACTAGCGGCTGTCTAGGGCGCGCTTCGTCCGGTTGCGCGCCCAGACCGATCACCGTCAGGTGTGAGCCGAACCGATTTGCGGTTGACAGGCAAAGGCTAAACACTATGTTCCGCGCCGACACGACACGGTCTCCAAATCGATGTATCGTACTCGACAGTGTGTGCGCGTAGCTCAGTGGTAGAGCATCCGACTTTTAATCGGATGGTCGAGGGTTCGACCCCCTCCGCGCATACCATCCTATCTCCCTGATTTTGCTGATGAATTTCCTCGCAACAGCCACAAATATGTGGCCTTTGCATGCGCCATTCGATTGCCCGGATTTACTGGGGTTTCCAGCGTTTTCCCGGAGTTAGCGGGGAATCCATGGCGCATGAATGGCGCATGGAATGGCGCATGATCGATCGTGCCGGTCTGGGTGACCTATCCTGGGAATGGTGGGAGCTTTCTGTTCCGCGTGGAAATATTTGCGAAGCGCCGTTGCCGAATTTTGCCCAAAAACACATATATCAACGACAGCCAAATCGAAGTGCAGCCCGGCTGTCGTTTCCACTGATCCACGGAGCCACCATGGACCACCAGAACGACAACACCCCCGACCTTCTCCTCGGCGCCAACGCAATCGCAGCTTTCCTCGGCATCACGCAGCGCCAGACTTACCGACTGGTTTACGACGGCATTATTCCCAGCTTCAAGTGCGGAGGAACTGTCGCCGCTCGCCGCTCAAGCCTGACCAAATGGATGGCGGAAGCGGAGGCAGCAGCATGAGCTTGCATGACCACCACCCTTATTCATCCCGTACCACAATTGAGCTCGAAATCGACTTCGAACGCGCCTTCGACGTTATGTCCATCGCCGATCTAGAGGGTGTAGCGGAGTGGGTCAAAAGCCACATCGGGGGGAGGCAAAGAAGATATTCTTGTCCGACTTCGCTCCGTACATCGATGCTCGGCGCAAGGGGGAGGCGGCCACATGGCTTCACCCGATCGAACCTGGATCATACGAGCGCAAGCAGCAGCAAAGTCGCCAGCGCCTCGTCGACTCGCGCGCGTTGGAACGTATGGCCGTTGATTAGCCTCAATTAGCGCCTTCGGGCGCTCCCCCTACCCTTCAGAGGACCATCCATGCAGATCACCAACCTACGCCGGCAATCCGGCGGGGGCGGAATCGTTGCGACCTTTGACATAGAGGTCGCACCAGGATTCCGCCTCACGAACTGGCAGCTCAGGCGCACGCCTGGGGGCATCTGGCGGACCTTCCCGCCTTCACCGCGAAACGGCGTGCCGGCCGCGATCACCTCGGTCGAGGTCAGAGACCAAATCACCGCCGCAGCATCGACAATGTTCCATGGAGGGCAGCCGGCCCATGACAGCAACGCAGCCTGAGCCAGTCACACTCTCCGGCATTTTTGCATCTCGAGATGCATCCACATTGGCCGAACTTTACTGGGGGGTTGCGCGCCATACGGGCGGCGACATTAAGTTGGCGCCCGAGCACAAGTTTGGGGGCGGCGATTGGCGCGCCGCTGCCCGCGAGAATCTGTCATCGCCGGAGTTCAATGATGCCGGACTTCTCGAACCTGCCAACTGGGAGGAAGCACTCCGCTGGTGCGTACTCGTCGACACGATCGAAGCGTGCGCTCCGGAGACGGCGCTCCTGGTCTATTTCTCCCCCTCGCTCGGCGATGAGCCCGCCATTCGCTTCCTCTCGGGACCGAAGGAGGACGAGCACATTGCCAAATTGATCGTTGGGCGCGAGCTCGGGTTCAAGCCTCGAATGGTCCCATCGATCGTCTCGGACGTCGAACCTCCCCTCCCTGCGAACGACAACGACCCGGAACCCGCGCCGCCCGCGATGCATCTCGCGCCGTTCACGCCTGAGGCGGCTGGCGGCCTCCTGGGCCAGATAGCGCAGTGGGTGACGGACACTGCGATCGTTCCTGTTCCGGAGTTGTCCCTGGCCTCGGCAATAGCCGTGCTAGCGGGCCTTTTCGGCAAGAAAGCACTCACCCCCACCGAAGCTGGCGTGAACGTATACATCACGACGCTCCTCGATACCGCCGGTGGCAAGGGGCACCCGCCCAAGGCCATCCGTAGGCTGGTAGGCAGTTTGGGCGCCGCCGGCAAATCCGCTGTCACCAATGGCGACCACACCAGCTATGCCGCCATTGAGCGAACGCTGCGCCTTAGCTCGTCTACGGCAATTGTCATGGATGAGTTTGGTCTGACTCTCCAGGATATCAACGCCAAGCACCAGAACAGCGTGGCGGCATCGATCCGCAAATTCCTGCTAGCTGTATATGACCAAGCCAACAGTCTGTTCGACGGTCGCATCTATGCCAGCGCGGAGACCAAGAAAGACGCCGAACCGATCATCGGCCCGGCGCTGACCGTACTCGGTATGACCACTGTGGAGACGCTGTATGCAGGGCTATCGCAAGCCAGTGTTGCCGATGGTTTCCTTAACCGCTTTGTGTTCGTCACCGCCGGCCGAGCTGACGAGGTCAGGCCGCCTGGTCTCCAGCGCGAGAACAAGCTTCCGGTCCACCTTGTCGAGGCATTGAAAGCCGCGCTGTCGGAGTTTCCGAAGGGAGGCGGCCTGCTCCAGATCCCCAAATATACCGTGCCGATGGCTGGCGGCGAGGACGGAGACGCCTATTCCCTTTGGTCCGACATTTTCCGCTGGCAAAATAACCCCTTCTGGCACGGTGACGCGCGCAACATCATCGGCCGCGCCGCTGAAAACACGATCAGGCTGGCGACGCTTCGCGCGATCAGTCGGAGGCCATCTGAACCGGAGGTCGACCGGGCCGACATCGAATGGGCATGGGGAGTGGTTTTTGCGTCGATCCGGACCATTCGCCAGGGTGTACGACGACACCTGGCAGAGAGCCCAGCTGATCGCCTGCGCAAGGACATAGTGGCCGCCATCGAGGACAGTGGGGGTGGATTGACCTACTCCAAACTGCTTGAGCGCAAGGGTGTCCGTGGTGCCGACCATAGGCAACTTGCCGATGCGCTATCGTGGCTGATCGCATCCGGAGCGGTAATCGACATCAACGCCAGGCCGACGCCCGGAAAAGGGTCAAAGCTCGTTCTCGCAGTCTAAGAACGGCCGTAAGAACGTAAGAACGATAAACTGATTTATGGGTGTTTTCGTTCTTACGTTCTCACGCCGTTCGAACGCCGTAAGAACGAGAATAGAGACATATAACCCATATATATCAATATCTTATATATATGAATCTCTCTCGTTCTTAAATTCTTACGATGCTTTTGAATCTGGTTTTTCCCCTTCGTGTGGGGGTGTCCCAGAGCATGTTGAGAATTTGAGAATTTGAGAACGGCGGAGAGTGCAGCCACCGACACCCATCAACCAGAGGAGAAACTGGATGAACCAAATGCTTAAGGTCGAGCCATTCATGGCCCTTATCGATGTGGCGCCGCCCAATGCCACCAATCCGGTCCTTCAAGAAGTCCAAGTCGTCGGCATCGCCGACCAACCGGCAGGCCCTAGATGGGTCGCCATCGAAACGCACGACGGATGGGAATTCCCCCGCTTCGTTGATGCGGTGAAATGGACCAAGCCGCAGACGGACAACCGCTAAATGACCGCAGATACCGATCGCCCCTACCGGGGCCGACGCCTGTCGTGGGACCAGTTCTACGCACTTCGCCCTGATTTGCGGTCGGACAATGAGACAACCGCCGCGCTCACACCTTCGAGCGGCGCCATCCCGCGGCCCGAGCTTCCGCTTCCGAACAGAACCAGCGTTCGCCGTGCGCCGCGCTGATCTCGGTCTTTTCGTAATAGCGCTGACCCGCGCGGGCAATAGAAGCGACACCAGCGGCCATGCTTAGGGGCTCTGCCGCTGGTGTCGCCCTGCCTCACGGGAGGCAGGTTCAATGGTTGCGCGCGTCTTGCCGGTCTCTGATGGCAAGTTCAACGTCTATACGACGCAACGCCTCTTCGTCTTTCGGGGCACGGCGCCCGTACTCTCGAGCGAGGTTTACGGCCTGTGCATGAAGATCTCGCCATGCGGCGAGCCGTTCGCGCGTCATCGACTTAAGTTCTTCACTATCCATTTTGATGCACCCCTATCGGTATTTCAAACGAAAACGAGCATCCAGTCTATTGGGATAAATCACGGTAGCGCTTCCAGGCTGCTACCGGTGCCGCATCACGGTGCGGCGGCTCTCTGTGAGGGGCTGATTCATTCGGCGGGAGCAACCACGGCGCGGGCCTGCCTTGCTGTCTCGTAATTCCCCGAAGCCGGACCTCTTCGCGGCTTCGTTTTTATCAAAGACAAAAATCTTTGTCTTTGTTCGCTCTTTCTCGCAAACAATCCGCATCCGCAAAAATTCGAAATTTGGTGGGCCCGGTTTAACCTTGGCCCCTTGCGGCTCTATATATACATCCCAAGCACATTTCATGAGCCACGCGCCTATCCCTTGAAACCTCCTATGCCGCCCGGAGGATAGTGTGACCCGTCACCATGATCTTGCCCCCCTTGTCCCAACTCTGGCTTGGTTTTATGCCACGCTGGAGGCGGTGCCAGACCTAGTCGGTATTTCCGCTAACGAGAACGATCGGCCGGCCAGCGTGCCGGACGTGAACCCTGAACTGCCAAAGGCCGAGATGCTCCTGGCCGACTTCGAGGCCGGGGCAGTTAGGTTCTCGGATCGGTCGACCTGGCGCATGCAGTTCGTTCGCGTCAAAGGCGAACTGGAACCACGCAACTATTACGTCCCCGCTGGCGCCCTGACTCACATCTGGGGGCGCCCAATTGCCCAGGAAGTGGGACGCGAGAGAGATTCCGAGGCCCTGGCCGCCGTTCTGGCGCGCAAGAAAACCGTGGAATGGTACTGTACAAAGCTCCGTGCCATCCCACCCCTGAAGCCGCGTAAGTCTTTCCGGCGACGCAAGCCAGCGCCTCCGGTCGATTGGACCCAGTTCGCCCACGTCCGTGGCGACGTTCCATTAGACAAGGCCCGTGCGGCTTCCGGGTTGCCGCCACTGTACGACTGCGCGCTCCCAGGGCTGCCGTACGCCCCTGAGCCATCTCGCCTATTCCTGGGTCTCGGCGCTGGGCGCGGCTCCCGGTCGGACGGAGAGGGAACGGCAAGCCACGTCAAGCGTCCCGATCCCGACGCCTACACTATGGACCGCGTAATCATTGACCGGGCCGCTCTCGAGCAATTCCGGTCAACGGAGCCTGAGCACTTCGCAACGCTGCTCACCGCCCGCACTGCTGGCTCGATGAGCGATCTCGTTGCGAGCAATGATAACGCCACCGGCAAGCGACGCCTCAGCGCCGCGGCGTCGGCCCTCAAAGATTTTTTGGCGGCATAGCCCAAAAGCGACGACCTGCCGCCCGTTATAGACGAAGGGGCTTGCAGCCTCATCGAGCAAGGGCGGCGCCGGGGCGGCATCTCACGGATGCCGCCTTTGCTTTGCCCACCAACCCGCAATTTCTCAAATTTGGAGGCCAGATGTGGCTACCCTGACCGCGGCCCTCGCCGCACTCGATCGATATGGCGGTTTCCCTTCTTCTCGCACCCGTCAAGTTGCCCGCCGACTTCAAGAGGTCGGCGCCCTGCCCCTCGGCGCTCCTGGCATTCCACCGAATATCACCGACGATCAGTTCGTGAACCTGCTACTCGCGGTGGCCGTGGACCTCACGATCCGCGAAACGCCCGCGGCAGTCGACGCTCTGCTGGCAACGACACCCGGCGGAAACTCCCCGGCCGCGCCGCTGTGCATCAGTGCACGCGCAGCCCTGCTTGCCCTCGTCGAAACCGCGCTGCTGGCGCCCGGAGATCTTGACGATCTTAAGGCGATCGAGGTGGTCGCCAACTGGCCCGAGGTGGCCATCCATTGGGGTGATCGCGTCGAACGCCACATCTCGGCTGGCTCGCTGCCAGGTCATTGGCCGACCGCCGGCCACCGAAAATCAACAACCGTCGCCGGCCGCGCTTTTCGCGATGCCGTGCGCGCCGCGTTCAGGAGCTAGAATTGGCCATCATCCCAAAGATTTTTGTCGTCCCCTCGCTCGCTGAAGCGGATAACGACTACGCCGATCGAGCCCGACGTTTCGCGGAGCTTCACGACGGCCTGCATGCCCTGCTTGCCGAGCGCCGGGCGCTGGAGAAGGCTGCCGCCGCCGCGCCAGCTCCGCGAATGAAGAGCGCGGTCGCCGCGCTGCTGGGTGACACGGCCGTCGACGAACATCAAGAACGCGTCCGCCGCCTGGCCGAGGTTCGGCGCGCAATCGTCGATCATGAAACTGCGATCAACCTTCAGCGTGGACGCCTCGCCGACGCCCGAGGTCCGGCTAGCGCAAAGGTCAGGGCCGCCGTGAAAGCCGAGTACGGCCAGCGCGTCGCGGCTATTGTTGAGGCCCTCAAGGCAGTTGACGAAGCGCGCCGCAGCTATTCCGAGCTGGTCAAAAACCTCGAGGTCGAGGACGTGGAGTGGACCGCCCTTGGGCCGCTTGGGCTGGGCTTCCTCGGCGAGGTAGAGAGTGGCATGTCATTCCATGTCGGTCGCGTTGCGCGCGAGGCGCGGGAGGCCGGATATGTCAGTTAAAAATGGTATCGACATCGCAGACGACCGCGCCGTCCGTCGCGGGACGCGACGTTCGATCACACTGCCTGGCAAGTCAGCGACCTTCGCCAGCACCGATCCTATCGCGATAGCCCGCGCCCTGCGAGCGCAGTCTGAGCTTGGCGAAGCGGAGCGAAAACTTGACCGGGATTAGCGGGTACGCCGCGGTTTTCGAGTCCGAGACCGTCATCGCTGGCGAGTTTCGCGAGCGCCTCGCACCGGGCGCCTTCACCCGGACGCTCCGTGAGCGGCCCGACGTGCTGATGCTCCTCGATCATGATAGCGGTCGTGTCCTTGGCCGAGCGTCGGCGGGAACACTGAAGCTGCGCGAGGATCGGACCGGGCTTCACTTCACGCTCGATGCCGACACCACGACGCCGGAAGGCCAGACCGCCCTGGGCACTGTCGGCCGACAAGACGTTAAGGGCTGTTCGTTCGGGTTTCGAGTTCGGGCGGAGGAATGGGAGGACGGCGGACGCAGGCTGCCGCTCAGGACGATCACCGATGTCGACCTATTCGAAGTGAGCCTGGTAGCCTTTCCGGCATACGACAACACAAGCGCTACGGTGACAAAGGGCGAAGCGAACAGGCTTGCCGCCAGTCGCAGGCGGGCGGAAGCCGCAATGCGACGGCGGGGGATCAGGCCATAGCGGTGGGAGGGGTGGTCGAAACTCTCAGACCATCGCTCCTTGCGCACCGGCGGGGGCGCAACGCATTCATGCGCGATGCCCCGGTTCAAACAAAAAATGGAGGCCGCCATGGCCGACACCAAGCCGCCGGCACATCTCCGGCCGGCTACCCGGCGCTGGTTCTCCTTAGTGCTGAACGACTACGAACTTGACCCTCACCATATTCGCCTTCTCACCCTCGCGGCGGAGGCCTGGGATCGTGGCCAAGCTGCTCGCGAGGTGATCGACCGCGACGGGATGACTTTCGCTGACCGCTTTGGCCAGCCCAAGGCAAGACCGGAGGTGGCGATCGAGCGCGACTCCCGCATCGGTTTCGCCCGCCTTCTACGCGAGCTGGCGCTCGACGTGGATGGTCCCGATGAGGCGCCGCGTGCGCCAAGAACTGCCGATTATGGGAACCGCCGCTAATGCCGGTCCGAGCGAGAAATCGAAAACGGCGCGATCAGCGTGCGGAGATTGAAGCGTGGAATATGTATTTCCAGTCTGGCTTCGATTTCTTCGACCTGCTGCCGGCGATCGGTGTTGAAACGAACCGCTATGGCGTACCGGACGAGGATGTCGCCCGTGACGCTTGGCAGCGGCTTGGGACGCAGTTTCTGGATGAGTTCCACGGGCAGCCTGGGCAATACGGGCACCACGCTTTGCGAGTGTTCGGCGAACCGCCTCGAGGGAAACGACGTGCCGGTGCGTAAGCGAAAGGATCGGCGCGCTTTCCATGCCCCTGGTGCCGCCATGCTGCTGGCATCCTGCCTTGACCGGCGTAGATTGGTCGGTGCTCCCGTGGGCGGTCGCGGTGCATAGGCGGTTGAGTGGCGTTGGGTAAAAGTCAAACTGCGGGAATGCGTAGATTTTGCCGCACTGCTAGCATCGGATGCTAGGAGATGACGCGCATGAACATCTACGACTTCATATCGCAAGAAGAGCTAGAAGCACTCCCGGAGGACAACCGCCTTGCCTTCGCTGAATTCACCAGGCTCGGTCAAATGCGACTGCGTGAAAGATTAGACGGACTTGACGGCCTCGATGAAGCGCAGTGGCTTCAAATCCAAGAAGCAAGACTCGGTTACATGAATGTGGTTCTAGCGGCAGGCAAGAAATACAAGATCGAACCGTTCGCATCCCAACCACTTCCGAAAGTGAAGGGATTTAGCTCCGATGTCTACGATCAGTTCAAGAGCGACCTCGATCACTACCTCGCTCAGATTGTATTGGACGCTAGCGTGCGGTCGCGTCACGAATCTGTTGAGCTAAGCGGTCAATCGCGGGATCGAATTCGAGCCTACATCCATGGATTGCGCGAATGCATCGATAAGTCGACGATGGACCCGTCTACGAAGGATAGGCTTTACGGCAAGATAGCGGAATTCGAAGCCGTCCTGGAGCGGCGCCGGCTTAGCCTACTCGCCGCCACTTTGTTGTCGGTACAGATACTGGGAGTCCCCGGAGCGCTGTGGGCCACCGGTGATGTAGCCACAAAATTGGTTTCTCAGATCATGCAAGCAGTTGCAGAGGCAAAAGTAGCCGAAGACCTGACCAGGCTACCCTTCACAGAGGCGCCAGCAATGCTTGAGCCGCCTCGTCCCCCGGCCATTGAATTTGAAGGGCCTAGCCGCCGTCGTCCGTGGCAGGATGCCTCCGCTTTCGATTCCACCGATGATGACATTCCTTTTTAGTGTCTGTCACAGCCCCCCCCACCCAACCCGCCCTCCACCGGCGGGTTTTTCATTTTCAGGAGGCATATGAAAGCTAACGTCTCCGTGACCGGCCTGCGGGAGCTCAACGCCGCCCTCGGCCAGTTCAAGAAGAGCACGGCCCGCTCGGTCCTTGAGCGAGCACTAAAGAAGGCCGCCGCCCCGATCGCCGCCGATGCCAAGCGGATGGCCCCTGTCGATACTGGCCAACTTCGGGACAGCATCGGGATGACCGTTGTCCGTAGCAGCGCCGGCAAGGCGGCGTTCGCTGAAGCGATGGCGTCAGGCGCCACTCGCGCTGAGGCAGGTGCCGCGGCGGCGGCCGCAAACCGCAACTCCAACCGCGGACCAACGGCGACGGTTCGAGTTCGCGCCACCGCACCTCACGCTCACTTCGCGGAGTGGGGCACCCGCGGGGCACCGGCACACCCATTTTTGGGCCCTGCGCTCCGATCCAACAAAATCAAATTTACCGACAGCCTTCGCCAGACCCTCGGCCACGAGATCGAGGCAACGGCCAAGCGCGTCGCGAAACGAAAGGCCAAATCATCATGAATTTCACTGCAGCAAAGCTCATTGCCGCCGAGCGCTACCTCGGCAAATCCATCGGCGAGATCATTGAAGAGGCGAAAGCCGAAAACGGCATGTCCATGCACACCCTGCGGGCGCTGATGGCGGCGTCGAACTACTATGTCTCAGTGCCGATGGACCTCCCGCCTACGGAGAGCCACGTCTTCCATGTTTTGCTGGGCCAGGCAGGAGAGGCTATCGACAAGCGCGGCGCAGCCGCCTGTGGCGAGGAAGTTGGCAAGGCCCTAGGGGCGTTCGTCCGGAAGCACTTCGCCAGCGGTGAGGCCGCCTGATGCCCACGAACGCTGGTGGCATTTACGTCGACCTCGGTCTGAACTCAGCCGAGTTCAACGATGGTCTCCAGAAGGCCGGCAAGAACCTCAACAAGTTCGGCGCGGATGCCAGGCGCACGGCGGGCGGAATTTCGAGTTCAGTGGGCTCGATTGGCGCCTCGTTTGCCAAGGGCCTTGCCGCCCCACTATTGGCCTTGGGCGCCACTGGCGTCGTCACAGGAATCCGCAACGCAGCATCGAGCATCGCCTCGATCGGCGACGAGGCCAGACGCGCTGGCGTGTCGGTTGAGAAGTTTTCCGAGCTCAGGTTTGTCGCGGAACAGAATCGCATTGGCGTCGACAGCCTGGTTGACGGGCTCAAGGAGCTTTCTCTGCGTGCCGACGAATTCGTCGTCACCGGCAAGGGTAGCGCCGCCGAAGCATTCCAGCGGCTGGGATACGGCGCAGCCGAGCTCGCGGCGAAGCTTCAAGATCCGAGCGCGCTGTTCACCGAGATTATTGGAAAGCTTGGCGAGATCGACCGGGCCTCCGCTATCCGCATCGCCGACGAAATTTTCGGCGGCACCGGTGGGGAGAAATTTGTTCAGCTCGTCGACCAAGGCAAGCGTGGAATCGAGCAGACGATCCAGAAGGCGCACGATCTCGGCGCCGTCCTCGATACCGACATGGTCAACGCCGCTACCGAGCTCGACCGAAAGTTCGGAGAGCTAGCGACGGCGGTCGACATGGGCCTCAAGGGTGCAATTGTCGGCGCCTACGAGGCGCTGCGCGACTTCATCAACTTATTCAATGATGTCGGGCAGCGGGGCGCGGGGCTGGGCGGCAACCAGCCAATGTTCGAGGTGCTTTCGCCGGACGCCAAGAACGATCTCCGCCTCCGCACGCAACTCGCCGGTGTTGGCCAGCCATCGAACCTATATTCCGGTTTTGCTACCAACCCGGACGGCACGCTCAAGCTTGCGCCCACCACTCCGGTCGCCCCAGGAAAGCCTACTAAGACAAGATCGAGCGTTTCCGACGTCGAGAAACAAAAGGCGGCCATCGTCGATCTGATCAAGCAGCTCGAATTTGAGCGCTCACAGATCGGGCTGTCCAACGTCCAACAGGAGGTAAACAACAGGCTGCGCGAGGCCGGCGCCCAGGCGACACCCGAGCAGCAGCGGCAGATCGAAACGCTGGTGACCGCCATTGCGGCCGAGACCGCCGCCATCGACGCCTCGGCGCGCGCGATGGAGGAGTTCGGCTACTTGGCACAGGATGCGCTGGGCACGTTCATCGACGATCTCATCGAAGGCAAGGATATCGCGCAATCGTTTGGCGACGTCCTCAAAAACCTGGGTGGGCAATTGATCAACCTGGGCATTCAGGGACTGACAGGCGGGCTCACCAAAGCGCTGTTCCCCGGCGTGCCAGGCTTCGCCTCCGGCGGCTATACCGGTGCTGGCGGCAAATATGAGCCGGCTGGCGTAGTCCACAAGGGTGAGTACGTTTTTGACGCTGCCTCAACCAAGCGGCTGGGCGTCGGGAATCTCGAGGCCCTGCGGCGCGGCTATGCCGAGGGTGGGTTCGTGGCTCCGACGCTTCCGAACATGTCGACCGCCAGGCCGGCCAGCGATAATACGCCCAGCATTACCTTCGCGCCGGTAATCGACGCCCGCGGCGCCGACGCCGGATCGGTGGCGCGCATCGAAGCCGTTCTGCAAAAGCAGAAGGCCGAGCTCATTCCGACGATCCGCAACGAAATCATGCGCCGCCAGAAGTGGGGCGGGCGATGACCGACCGTTCAATCTATGGCCTAGACGCCCGCTTCGACGCCGCTTTCATTTGCGCCGCCCGCCTGGCTCACGGGCTAGAGACTGCCACACAACAGTGGACCTCTCTAGCGCTCTAACTCCGGTGCGCCACTCATTCGGTAAAGCACTTGGCTGTACGGAAAGCGCGCCACGATTGTTCCGTTGCGTGCCACGGCGCCGGCAGCGGTTGCGCGGCACATCAGGCTCACATAACCCTGTTCGCGCTGGCAGAACGGTCGGCGGAAAGAGGCCTATCTGGCCCTGCACCCGGAGACGGGGCATGGGGCTGTTGGCCGCGCTGGATACTCAGAAAAGAGCGGACAAGTTGTCCACTCTTACGCCGAAGACCAGGCACGCCACGAACGACGACCGTAATGCCGTCAGGAATGGCGCCAATTGGTTGAATGACAAAGACCCGATAGCCGAACGCCAACGCGCCTATGCCAAGGATGATAATGGTGAATGCCGCGCCGGCCAATCCGAAGATAATCCGACGCATCAACTGAACCGGTACCCACAGTGCTTGCAGACATTCGCGGCGGCCAGCACTTCTTCAGCGCAATCCGGACAATCCTTGGTGCGATCGCGAGGGCCGTAGCTGGTTGGTCGGTTCTTCGAAGGCAGTACCAAAACCACCAAGACGGCAAAAACACTGAACAGCAGACCCAAAATAAACCAGCCGAACGCACTTCTTCCCTTGGCGCTTGCAATAGCAGCCGCCACAAATGCGCAGACAATCCAAAGTATGATGAGTTCCACGAGCGCCCCCGCTGTGACTTCCCCATAGCTATACTGGCAGCGCGACGGGGTGCAATCCCTTACTTCAACGCCACGCCAGGCCCGGGCGCTACCTCGCCATCGGCAAGGAATACGACGCCGGCGGCTTCAAGGGCGGTGCGGATGGCGGCAATCGATTCAGCGGTCAGGGCACGTCTGCCCTTTTCGAAGTCCACTATTGTTGACAAACCCAGGCCGGCCTTGGTGGCCAGCTCAGGCTGGTTCCAATCCAGGAGTGCTCGGGCAGCGCGGCACTGCGTTGCAGAAATTGCCATCAACATTTTATGTTGACACCTCTCGTTTGTTCGCTATGTTGTGTATCAACATTTTCTGTTGATTGAAACGCCGAGCCGAGATCATGCTTAATCAATCGATCACCTGGGCCGACCTGCTCCTACTTCTTCAGGGGGCAATCGAGGATGAAGCCGCGGGCGCCGATTTCAAGCAGGCGTTGCTCGATCGCGTTCTGTTGGAAACTAGGTCCGGCCCGCAGGATGGGTCGCGCTCTTCTAAAGCGCCAAAGTCAGTTCGAGTCTGACCCGGATCACCACCCCATCAGCCGGCCTCACCAACCGGCACCCCTGCCCCGCGCCGCTGTCACCACCAGCACCTACAGGCGCGGGGCCTTCATTTCTGGAACAATTCCCGATTTGCCGTGACCCGCTCGCCGGATGCAGCGCGTTCGAGAACTTCGGCGCGAACAGGTTCGGGGGAATAAGCTAGTGCGGTTAACGCCCTGAAACTCAAATTACCAGCACGCGGGGAATTTGAGCCAAACTCCGTGGCAATCCTCATGTAGTTCGCGGAGGTAGTATCACTCATCGCAAACTCCGCCGCGATCCACTTCTGCCAATTTCTTGGCCGAGGTCGTTGGCGTCAAGTTGTCGTCAACGCCATGCCCGTCTCCGGGTGCAGGGCGCGATAGGCCTCTTTCCGCCTACGCGTAACGGTGCGGTGGGAAATGGCAGATTGCCATAATGGCGAACTGGCGTTTTCGGTGACGGTGCGGGCTTGGCGGTAGGTCTCGGGGTTTCCGAAGCCAGCCTTGCGTGCAGCGATGTCTCGGGTTTTGGTGCCAGCATCAACTTGTGCAAAATCTTGCACAAGTTCTAAATCCGTCCGCTGCCCCTGCCTGTTGCCCATGCCCTCCTCGACAGCCCGAGCTATCGCTACCCGCTCGCTGGGCGTGAAGTCCTTGTGGACACAGCACTGTGGGCGAGAAGCAAACGCAATTATTTGCGGATGCTTACACCAACCCCCACGCCGCTGAGCGTACCAATTGCATGTCCCTGCGCGCCGTGCCATGCATGCGCCACCAACATCGGATGGTCAACATGGCAACAATCACGAAACGCAAGTGGTCAAATGCAAGTGGGGACCACGAGGCTTGGGTTTTGGCGTTTACCGACGCGACCGGAAAGCGTCACAAGACTCAGTTCGCGAAGAAGCGCGATGCCGAGGCGGCGCGCATCAAGGCGGAGGGCCAGGTTGTAGCGGGCACATTCCGGGCGGCCAAGGATACCGTCGAGGACGCAGCGCGTCTGTACCTGAAACATCTCGAGGCACGACATGAGCGCGATGCACGGGTTACGGCGACGTACCTGGCATCGGTGAAGTCTGAACTGGGGTACGCAGTCCCTGCCCTCCTCTCCGGCACTTCAGTGAAGCATCGGAAGCGAGGCGTGCAGTTCGATGAGGGCATAGGCGAGGTGCAGTTGTCGAGACTGACATCGTCGGCGGTCAGCGACCTCGCTGATCGGCTGCTAGCGGCAGGGGTTTCGGTTTCCACCACCAGGCGCGTTCTGGCATCTCTGGCCCGGTCGCTCGATCACGCCCGCACGAAGGATCTGGTGGCCACCAATGCGGCCCGCGGCGTTAAGGTCGTCGGATCACGGAAAGACGGCCCCACAAAGATCGTTCCTCCAACCAAAGAGGCCATGGGCGATCTTCTGAAAGCCGCTGACGCGGATATGCATGTCCGTCTGCTCTTCGCCGCCAGGAGCGGCCTGCGCGCATCGGAGCAATGGGCCCTCCGATGGCGCCATCTTGATCTAGATGGCGGAGCTGTGACGGTTGAAACCCGTGTGGATATACACGGCGACGAAGACACGACAAAGAGCGCGGCCGGCCAGCGTACGGTTCCCATCGGCAAGGACATTGTTGCTGCATTGAACGCATGGCGAGCGCGTTCAGCTTTCGGCAGCGATGATGATCTGGTGTTTCCGACTGTCATCAAGAGGAAGAACGGAAATCGCGCGACCTACACTCGGCACTCGAATTTCTACAAGCGCGACTACCTGCCTCTGCTGGCTCAGATCGGTGCTAGCGGTTTCAATTGGCACTCCTTGCGGCACTACGCTGTAAGCCAATGGATCGCCGCTGGCGCGCCGCCGAAAACCGTCCAGACCTGGGCCGGGCATGCCAGCCTAGCTATCACGATGGACAGATACGGCCACCTGTTTCCAAGCGCCAGCCACCGCGATTTGGTGGACAGCATCGGGGAGTGAATGGCGCATGGATGGCGCATGACTCGATGAAAGTACCGTATTTCCGGGACATGCGTAACGACTTTTAATCGGATGGTCGAGGGTTCGACCCCCTCCGCGCATACCATTTCCTCTTAGCCTGGAAGCGTAACGATAACCGGTCCCCGCCTTGTGGCGACGATCGTATGCTCATACTGCACCGTGAGCGCACGCGGCTCGCTGACCAGCGTCCACTCATCGCTGGCGTCCTTTTCTACCGCGTTGCGGCCGCCGAGCGACAGGAACGGCTCAACGGTGAAGACCAGCCCCTCAGCGATCTT
>Ga0164243_10008290_pt1 | contig 15358 bp, 10 predicted proteins | sample OricompcompostOP_FD_108781 | JGI IMG/M metagenome (GOLD analysis project Ga0164243, IMG submission 108781) | Organic Plus compost microbial communities from Emeryville, California, USA - Original compost - Organic plus compost (OP) | ecosystem: Engineered > Solid waste > Mixed feedstock >... | reverse complement strand
GCGTGCTCGATACCACTGTCGACGTCGCTGTCGGCGTCCGCACGACACGCGCGAGCATCGAACTTGCGCTCGCCTTCACCGGCACCGGGTGATCCTCGAGGCGGCGCAGCCAGTAGTACAGCGCACTGCCCGAGTAGCCCTTGTCCTTCGCGAACGCGTTCGCGCTCAACCCGCTCGCATGCCACGCGGTAACGCGTTCAGCCCATGTCTTCGAATCTGCCATGCGGCCGATCCTGCACGCGATCGATCAGCCGTGGAGGACGTGGTTCATGCTGCGGATACAAGTCCATCGCATGCTCCTTTCGGAGCGGCGATGTCGGTGCGCCTCAGGCGAGCGTCACGACGGGGGCGGGCGAGGAGTTACAGTGCAACTGCGCTTCGGAAGTCTGCCGCCTGCTTTTCGAAGTCCACCGCGTGCTCCTCTTCGGAGCGGCGATTGTCCGAGGGGATCAGGCGATCGTCACGACGGGCACGGGCGAGGAGTTACGTTCAGGCGGTGGCAAATACCGACGCTGCGGTGCCGGTGGTCAGCGGTGCAGCGCGGGAGCTAACAGACGGCGGCGTTTGCTCAGTTAGAGAGCCACGGCCACAACGTCCGCCACGCGAGACGGGCCAGATTCTCAGAACGTTTGTCCACTAGAGCGGCAGTCCATTCCCCCTTGACGGCGGTAATCGCCTCGAGCTCTTTTCGGCGATCGCTCGCAAGAATCGTCTGAATAACGTCGCCCTTCAGCGGAGACCCGGCGGCTTCCATGCCTGCTCGGACCTCATCTTCGGTCAGCGCAACGAGGCCGCCGTAAAACGCCCGTTTTTTGGTCCAACTGCTATCAGAGATAACAGCATTCTCGGCAACAGGAAGAAGGGTTAAATTTCCGAGTCGCTGATGCCTGTTGTCAGCGTACAGCTGCCGTGACCAGCCGGCCGGTTTGCTAACGGGCGCAATATGCTCCACTGACAATGAAGACCAGAGCTTGGTTGTGAACATTTCCAGTGAGCCCGGCAACGCGGACGTGAGCATGCCTGGTTCGTTGGACGGCCGGGTGTTCCGCACGGCCGCGAAGAGGAGAAGCTTCGCGAGCGCTTTGTTGGCTGCATAGACCGGGCTCTTCGCCGCGGCGTTGATCCACGCAGCCTCAGCCTCGTGCTCGCCCCCAACACCGAGCGACCCTAGAATCGCAGAGCGGAGATGCGCCTTATACCTCGCAATGTCCGAAGGCTGCCCCTTTGACCACGCAAGCCAGTCGGCCATGATCCGGCGGTAATGAGCGTCGATTCCGCCCGTGTCCTGGCGCGCACCACGATAGAGGCCAAAGAAGGCTGTTGTAGCGAGTACTGCGGCTCCGAAGACCGACGAAGTACCGCTCGTTCCCTCGCCAAGGAATCGACTTAGTGGCGCTGCGACGATAGTGTGGCTCGCTGAGCGCAACGCAGAGAGACAGGTCGCAATCATACTGGCTTCTTGAAGGTGACTCATCCGCTCGACGGCAACGCACGAGTCGGACCAGTAATCCCCGAAGAACCGTGCGACTGTTGAGAGATGCCGAACGAAGGCGAGTTTCCGCTCTCGCCCACTACAGCTAGCGTAGGCATCCATCATGTAGCGACGCTGCATGTTCAAGCGCTTGCTGAGCTTCGTACCCGACTCAGCAAGCGCGAAAGGGATCAAGAGGTTCTCAGCACGCGCGCGCCTCTCGTTTCCGCTTCCTAGGTAGTTGTCAACGCTTCTCAAAGCCAGTTCAGCAGGGGAGCCGGGGAAGGTCTGCGCCCCCTCCTCCCTGATAACAAGCGGTCGAAACGTATCAAACGCGGTAAGCGGTTCGCCCGTTGTATTTAGCGCCTCAAAGATGTCGAACGCATAGCGCTCGTTCATCGACGCGACAGACGTAACTGCTACGCGATCGAGGATGAACCGCGCGAACCCTACCAACCGGCAGAGCTCGATCGCGCTGGAGTTGCCCCGGATGGCGTCCATATTGTCGGACGACAGACTGAGCAGCTCGGCCAGCTTGCCAAGCGATTCGCCAACGCCCTGCTCGGCTGCGACGAACGGCTCCGCCGAGTCCTCATCGTCATCACTCTCCGAATTCAGCTTGCCGACAGCGACATGCGTCACGCGTTCTACAACGTGGTCATACATTTTCCGGAAGTGGGCGTGACGTTTGCCTTCGTCTTCGACGCAGCTCTCGCCCGGCGAGTACGAGGTAATGTCCTCTTGTCTATTCTCCCTCACGCAGGAGATCGCCCGATCGAGCAGTGCAGCGATCGGTGACCTGTACCTTTTCTCGGCGTAACGGGACCAGCAGTCCTCGTTAGCTCGGGTCATTCGGGGGAAGAAGTTTCCGTCAGCAGCGGGATCTGTTTCCATGACCGTTGCTCTCAAGTGCGACCGAGTGATTGTCGCCTGCTCGAGCAATACCGCAAAAGCTGGCTCGTTCTCTTGCTGGAGGACGAGCTCACGGGCCCGAATCGCCGCCATGAGGGCAACGTTCACCATCATGAGGGTGGTCATGCGCTGCTGGCCGTCGATAACGAGCATTATGCTCGCAGGTGCGGTCCACTTGGAGTCCTTCGGGGTCAATGGCTCAGTCGTGGCGTACCGGATATACACCAGGCTACCAAGAAACGTCAGGGCCTCAGCATCTCCGCTCACGAACGAGTTTAGTCCGCCCTGAATGTTCTCAAAGAGACGGTCAATCTGGCTCCGGTTCCAGTCGTATGGCCGTTGAAATTGCGGTATATAGAAATAGAATCCCGGCGCAGCAAAGACTTCCTTAATGCTCGCAGGCTTTGCAGAGAAAACATTTGCGACATCGATGGGCATCAGTCTTTCCTTGCGACGATCTCACTAAAAACAGGCTGGCAGAATTGATAGCGCCAAGGCAGAAAGTATTTTAGCCAGCGCATAAGCGTCTGCCAAAGATAATCCGCTTCAGAACGGGGTCGGGCGCTTGAATTCGCGAGCAGTTCTGCGACCTCGCCAAAACGGCGGGGAGAAGCTAAGAACCGATCGACCGCCGCTATTATGGGTTGGCGTAGGAGCGCCATTCCAACGGCGACGCGCGCTGCGTTCCTCGACAGCCCTGCGGGGATCGAGAGGACAGCCAGGTCCTCGACAGCGGCCGCTCGCACCGAGACCCCGAGTTTCTCCCACTTGCCCTCGTATGCAAGCAGCAAGTCGCTAGGGAAACGTAGGCCGGGGAGCCAACCTTGCTGAGCTTCATCCGAGAGTTGCTGACGCGGAAGCTCGCCGACCGCCGCCTCAAGTGCATCCCGTAGACTCGAGCTAGCTTCGATAGAGGCATCGGCGAGCCGGCATTCGAACTCTACGAGCGGCGCGTCCCAGTCAATCTCCGTAAGGAGCTCCACGTTGGGGCTGGGTGACCATCCCAACGCTCTTGCCGTAATATTCGCGGAACCAACAAGAACGAGCCGATCAGCCCGGTAGTACTTCGCATGCAGCTGCGGGCAAAGAAACAACTTCCCCCCGCAGTCCAGGACGATATCGAGGACCCGGAGGTCAGACACGCCGGCGGCGATCTCCTCGACAGCCCAACGGGTCACAACCTGTAGTTGCACGGTCGGGCGGACGCCCGCGAGCACACGCTCGAGGGCATCCGCCTTGATAAAAGGTGCGACTAACAGAAGCCGCGACTCGGCTCGACTGCAGTGCGCGTGCAACCGCTCACCAAGCTGCAGGACGAAACTAGTCATCGGACTCGAGGAAGGAGCGCGCGATCCGTCCCCAGTCTACACGTGTCTCCTGCGCCTGGGACTTCCGCTTGCCGTCCGGCTGTTCGTCCTCGTAGCGTGCCCAGGCCTCAAGCAGCAGCTTTAGGCCGTCCCTTGCCTTGCTCAGCCGCCGGCGTAGTTCATCGCCCCCCGTATCCTCAGCCTCCTTCTCGAGTACTTCCACGAGATTGCTGTAGGCCGGATGTTCCAGGTTTAGGGTGATGATGATGGCGCCGCCACGAGGCTTCACAGAGAAGAAGGCCGGCGACTCAAGGTGGCCCTGCGTGAAGATATACTTCAGGCCATCGTCTACAGTGGACGCGGCTAGCAACTCTGCGTCGGGCCGCGCGAGACCGGTCGACTCGAGCGTCTCCGAGATTTGAAGCTTCCGCGTTTCCGAAGGAAGCGCTTCGTCATAGTCGCTTCCACCTCGGTAGCCCTCCCCCTGTCGCTGCCGCGTTGCCGCGGTTCCACGCGCCTCAGGCGAGTGGTCGTCATGGCGCTGCCGGCTCTGGTCTTTGCCCTTCGACTGGGCTTTTATGAGCCGCCGAATCACGTTCAGATTGCTCTCGATTCGATGCGCGATACGCAGCAGGGGCGCCTTCGGGTCTTGTTCCTCCGCCCACTCCTCTTGCAGCTGAGCGATACTTTTGTTCTTCATCAGCTGATCGAGGTCGATCGAAGCAAGCTCGGTGAAGTTGCGCGCCGCCTGCTTGTTATTCGTCACGCCAAAGAGTTCGTCCAGCGCCGGGGGAAACTCAATCTCCACTCCCCACCAACGCTCAACCGGATCGTAGGTGATGGTCCACGACTTATCGAGATCGAGCTCGCGCCCGGCGCGAACGATGGAGACACCAACGTTCCTTGCGGCATGCTTGCCGTGTGGGGTGGCACCCGCGTTTCGGCCCGCACGCGCCTCTTCCTTCGCGTAGGAGAAGCGAAGCGTCACCGGGTGCTGTTTGCCATTAAAATCAATTAGAATGGTGCTCTCACCGGTGCCCCCTTCCTCTCCCCACTCTTGAAACATCGCCTCGCTTGACCACGGCTCTGGGCAGGAAGTCTTCGGCATTAAGTAGCCGGGGTCGTTTGGAAGCGCGAAACGCTCCTGCAACGTCCGATCGGGCGTCTCCATGTCGAACGAAACCATCCTTATGCGGACGCTGTCACTTGCAAGAAAGCGCCGATACATCCTGCCGATGAGAAACTCGGAGTTCTCGATGAGCGCTCGTGCTGACCGCCAAATGCTGCGATCGATGTTCGACCACACGACTAATGTGCCGCTATTCCGGAAGCCCTTCCCGATTTCACGCCAGATACGTGGTATCGGTTTGGCGATCGGTTCCGGCACCTGAGACATTCGCCGCTGGGTGATTTCCTTTAGATCAAGGTATGTGTACAGCGCACCCTCGATCCCGTCCGTCCAAGACCAGACCTCGACTCGCGTGCACTGTGATATCGAGGCGCTAGGAAGCCCCATGCCGAAGCGCCCAATCCCTGTCGCCTGGTCCGGCTCAAGGCGTGTCCCGTTACCGAACTGCAGGGCGATGCGGAGGACGTCGGCGTCCATACCGCTACCATCGTCAAGAATCGCGATCTGGTCGATCCTTGAGCGATTACGCTGCTCGACGAGCATCGAACGCTCGCCGCACAGCAGCTCGACGTTCTTCGCGCCCGCCTGGATGGAGTTATCCATCAGCTCGGCGAGCGCGTATGCGGTGTTCTTGTAGCCGTTATCGCGCATCGCCTTCACGGCGAGGTCTACAGGCACAATGTCATACGCCATCTCGTTCACCCCATACGTCTTCCCAGTTAGAGAAGGCGGTCGCTACGTCGCCAAAACCCGGTAGGTTTGTATCCACAATTGTCACGATCTCCGCCTCCTCGTTGCCCCCTGCACGTCGACCGCGGATAGCGCGCCCGACCATCTGGCTATAGAGGACGAGTGAGCGCGTGGGCCGTGCGATCAGCACGGCACTCGTGCGTGGAGCATCGAACCCCGTGGTCAGAACGCCGTAGTTGCAGAGGACACGTGTTTCGTCAGAGGAATCGAGGAAGAAAGAAAGCGCAGCGGAACGCGCATCGGGGCTCGTCTTGCCCGTGACCGATCGTGCGGCGATTCCACGCGCTCGTAGCACTGCTGCTAACAACTCCGAGTTCTCGACCGAAGGTGCAAACAGGATGAACCTCTTATGCCGTGTAGCAAGTTCCTGCGCCTTGCTTAGGATTAGCAGGTTCCGCTTGTCGTCCTCGCCGAGCTTCTTGAGCAGGTTAGAAGGGATGTCAAGGCTGTCTGCCAACACCAGCTGATCGAGCGGAGACAGGCTCAGCGAGCCTGAATGCGTCAATCGCTCGTACCGAGCGCGGGCGAGGTATCCCTCTGCCACCAAATACTCGACGGGATTGCTATGCCCTGGAATCTCTAGACTGACCTTACGGCGCGCGAAGAAGTCGGCGAGCGCCTGATCTTCATCGATATCAGACCACGTGCGCCCCGGCGTGGCCGTCAGGCCTAGGAGTGACGTCGTCGAGCGTCGCACAAAAAGCGCGTCGAGTACGAGTCGATAGCTTGGCGCGATCGCCTGGTGCGCCTCGTCGATCACGAGCATCGTCACGCGGCCACCCAAACGGTTTATGAACGATATGTCAGACCGCAGGGCCGAGTAGACCTTTGGAAGGCTGGCGACCACGATACCGTCGTCGAGGCCGCCAACACTAAGCTGGTGGTCGCCCCAGAATCGGTAGGCTGAAACCTCCCGGTCGCCGAGGGTGCCCCACGCCTTTGCGAATTCGGACAGGGCCTGCTCACACAGCTCTTCGCTATACGCCAACCAGACGACTAGCCCCGGCTCGCTGCCACGAAGGTGGTCGGCAACAATACTCATTGCCGTGCGTGTTTTACCGGCGCCGGTCGGCATATGCAAAAGCACACGGCGAGGTTCCTCGCGCAGGAGCTCGCCCACCTTTCGTGCTGCACGACGCTGGTGCGGGAACAGCCCGTACGAAGCGTGCAGCGCCGTAAAATCATCCGCGCCCTCTCTGGCACCAGACTCTTGCTTGGCAACGCTGAAGTATGCCAACAGCGCACGCTCTGCTGCTGAGTTCCGTCGAATATTCGTGTTGGCTAGCGTTCTGTGGGCCGCCGTTGTCCGCATCCCCAACGCAGCTGCGAGCACTTGCGCCTCCGGGACTCGAAGGAGCTGCAGCAGCTGCTTGCGGGCCGTCCTGTCCCCGAGAAGCTCCGCAGGGGTGCGCAGTGCAAGCAAAACGTCTCGAAGGAACCCGAGCGTCACTGCCCGTCCCTCAAGCGCCCGAGCCAATCGGATCGTTGACTTTCCTAGGAGTTCACCTAGGACCTCTTCGTCCGCCCTCGAAAGCAAATTCTCGAAGTCCATATAGGCGGCCCCCACCCGCACGGCACTAGCGGCTAGCACGAGTAGTATGGGCGCTTTCTAGGCCACCGTCAAAGATCGCAGACTAGGCAAGCACGCTCCTCAGCATCGTCCTCATCGTCCTGTCCGAGGATGTGCAGCAACGTGGACGACGTCGCTTTTGCCTGTGGTGCCCTTGCCTTGATCTCCGCAAGGCGCGCAGGGCGGGATAGCTCTTCGAGACTTTCGCCCTGCTGCCACGTGTAACGTTCGCCCGTCTCGGGATCGATTTTCTCGTAGGCCTTCGCCTGCTCAAACAGATCCGGATGATGCTCGAGCAAGCCGGCCCATTCACTCTTTCGCTGAAAGAAGCAGAAGAAGCATCCCGAGCGTGTCCGCCACTTGTAGTAATCGGGAAGACCAAGGCCGGCTTCTTCGAGAAGACGAAAGATATCGGCACGAACGAGTCCGTCTTCCTTGAATGGAAAGCGAGCGCGGATGTTCGGTTTCGTCGAAACGTAGCCCTCACGGTCTTCATCGGCACGGATGCCGACATAGCTGACTACTGGGTCGTCGCCGACAAACTGTTCGAATGGCTTGAGCTTGAGCTGTCGCGTGCACCAACGCATGCGCGACGACGGCAGGTAGTTCCCATACACTTGGAGCCAGTGGTCGAAGCCGCGGTCGGAGTTCAGCCGGATGATCGGCTTACCAAGGTAAGCCTCGAGCTTGGCAAGGTACTCGTACGTCTCCGCGAGTTCCTTGTCGGTATCGCAGAACACGTACTCCATTTCCGGCACCTTGTCCCGCATGTAGACGGCAAGTGCTGCGCTATCCTTGCCGCCCGAGAGACTGAGGATGTGCCGAACAGTGGGCTCACTCATTGTACGACCTACGCTTTTCCAGGGTTTCCTCGCCGCCCCCCATCTGTTCCACATACTCTCGAGCCACCAGCGCGAGGCTCGCGAGGATCGACTCGGTCGGCATCGAGGCAGCGCCGTCGATCAGCTCCCGGAGCCGGGTGCGGAGGCTGTTCACGCTGGCTTCTTCCTCACGGCGAACAGCAACGACCTGTTCCCTCTCCGCGGTGCCGGGCTGCGCGACAGCGATGCGCAGCAGTGTCGTGCCATTGGGCAGCTGAGCTTCTGCACGCTCAACAGCGAATGCCTCCAGGCCTCGAAAGCGCCGCACGACACCGGCGAGATGAAGAGCCATGCTATCGACGTCCCGGTCCAACCAGAACTCGGGGGGCTTGCCGCCGAGAAAGGTCGCGATCGAAATAAGCCAGGAGTCGCGATCCGCCGCGTCATTGGACGACCGCAGCAAGAACCCCTTCAGCTGTGTGTCGACGGCGATCGGAAGGATAGCCTTCGAGCGAGCGACCAGCTCGTGTTTCGCCTCCTCGGGATCCTCAGGGAGGGCGAAGCTGGCGCGCAACTCCGACTGAACAAGCTCAAGGAGGCGAGGATACGCCGCCTGCAACTCTCGCAACGAGGCTTTTAGCCGGTTGACCAGCTCAGGCACGGTGTCCATACCAGCGTCGCTGCTCTTCAGCGGGGGCATTCCGCATGCGGTCGGGAGCGCTTCGAACATGAGAGGTGCGGGCTCTCTCGCACGGAGTAACGCCTCACGAACCGCGACCGACTGTTCGGATAGGCGTTTCGTGTTGCGGGTGTACTCCGGTAGCTCGCGTACCATCCTCACAAGCTGCCGAACGACGGGTAGCAACTGCGATCCAGCGCCCTTCTTCGGCGCGGGGTTGCTCACGAGCTGGTTGAACAATTCGGCGCGTGCGCCTTTCACCTCGAAGCGCTGCACCTCGAATTTGTCGGGCGACCGCAACAGACGCTCGACCAAAGCAGCGGTGATGGCGGGCTGAAAAACTCCCTCTTCGTAAAGAGCGACTTCGCTCTGCTGCTCGAGGAGGGCTGCCAAGACGATGATGGGCAGCGGGCCTGCCTTGATACCGTATGGGGGCGCGGCCAGCTCCTTGTAAAGTAGATCGAGCGATACGCGAGCTGCTTCGGAGCGCTGAAGCGTGCGTTCTATCGCCTCGAATGCATGCTGCAAGCTACCCTTCTGCTTGGCATGTGGCTTCGCGAGTATCCACTCGTCCCCTTCGATGCGGTGCAGCCCATGCACCTCAAGGAGCGAGCGATACATTGACAGCTCAGGAGGGTTGCCGACGATGCCAAGGCGAGCCTCGCTTTTATGTTCGACCATCGCCTGCATCAGTTCACGTCGTGCGGCCGCTGCAGCAGACGAGAGATGCTCGCGGTTGAGCATCTCATTCAGAATTCGCGGCGTCCGCTGGTAAGCGGAATCGCAGATTCGCGATACCTGCTCTACGAGGTCGCGAGCGGACCGCACCTCAAAACAGCCACGACCGAGATGCCAGGTTGCGGGACGCCGTCCGGCCAGGAGCAGCGCGAGTTCGTGGCGCAGCAGCCGCTCGGCCTCGAACAGGCGACCAGCAAGCTCGCGCCTTGCCGCCGGATCCGACTGGAGTTGGGGGGTGTTGGCGGAGACCCACTCGAGCGCGGCCACATCGCCAGCGAGCTCGTGAATCCGCTCGACCTGCATTGGGACCGCAACGACGACGGGCTTTCCGACGGGATTCTTCCGCGACCAGGTCATCTCAAGTCGTAGGGCCTCGCGGATTCCATCCAGTTCGTGGCTGCGGGAGGGTACGAGCAGGTACAGCACGCCGTCAGCTTCCGTCTCCGGATCTCCGATGCCTTCCGAGACGATGCGTTCATCGGCGTACCGCACTTCGAAGAACCGGAGGGTACCGGTCGTGAATAGGTGGCGCCGGGCCACAACCGGTCGCGGCGCGATGATGCGCGTAAGGCGCTTCGTGAGATTCGTGCGTGGGTCGATCTGTTCGAGGCCGTGCCGAACCAGCCGATCGATGTCGAGGTCACTGCCCTCGAACAGCTGGAATGCACCTTTGTACTTGCGGTAGACGAGGATTGAGGCGCGCTGCAACCGATCGATAGCAGTAAGGATTTGCTCACGCGAATTTTCAGGAGTTCGATCCTCGAGGGCGAGAACGATCACCTCGGAAGACGCCGCAATACCCGCCGCATCGCCGAGCGCGTTGAGGATCCCGACCACTCGCAGAACTCTGGCATCGAGTGCCGTCGCGTCAGACGGGAGGCGCCGTAAGGCAGCTTCGGTCTGCGCCCAAGGATGAGCGTCCTGTCCGTATACTCGGCTGCCCAGCGAATGCAGAACATACTCGTACAACCGGTCTAGCGGAAAGAACGGCGCGTCACATGCGGTCTGCTCTTGTACAAAGCTGCGGAAGCCATGCGGCTCAGCGGAGCAAAGGAAGGCAAAGAGAGACCGCTCGTTCTGGCTGAGACGCGAGCGAAACAATGGCCCCGCAACGAGTGCCGTGACTGGGTGCAGCGGCAGCGCGTTAAGCAGAAGCGAGGCAAGCTGGTCTGCCTCAACACCCGGCAAGTTGGTGAGCGTCGCAAGCTGTAGCGCTGCCGCTCGGCCTTCGCTAATCAGTGCCGCGGGCGCACGATTTACTTCCAACGCAGTGCCCACCATGCGCAGCAGCTGGTCGGACGCTTCCTGAAAGATTACATCTTCGAATCGACCCTGGACCTTCGCCCACTCGTTCCGCTGGGTCGTGGTCAGTCGTGAAGCATACTGGTCGAACGCCTGGTGCAGCACGACGATGAAGACGATTGGTGCGGATCCGCTGCGGCTCGACGCTTCCGCGAGCTCTTGCAGCAACTGGACGTCGCCCTGCGCAGGATCCTGCGCCGCAAACTCCAACGCCTTCCCCGCCTCGTCTAGGACGACAAGCAGTCCACTTCCCGACTTTGTCGACCGGGCGAGCGCGCGGGCGGCCTCCTCGAAAAGCGACACCACATCGCGGGCAGAAAGCCGAGCCCCGTTCTCCAGTTGCGCCGCCGCCTCCTTGACTCGCACAAAGATGTCGGGCCGAGAGCCTCGACCGGTCCAATGTGCCTCGAGCGACCTGCAGAGCGCCGAGACGAGCAAAGCATCGAGCGGGCGCCGTTCACCCGTAACCAGGACCGGGCAAAGTCCCCCGTCCTCCGCGAGCGGCCCATCATCTCCGAAGAGCGCCGCGAGCCCCTCGGGAACCGTCTTGCGCAACGTGCCCCGAGCAGCAACCTCCGCCGCGGTGCGCGCGATAGCGAGGGCCTCAGCCAGGAAAAGCGCGAATGCAGACTTTCCAGACCCGAATGGACCAGTCAGGCTCCACGCACGTGCCGTGCCGTCCGGCAACAGGCCCGCACAAATCCGGGTAGCAAGGTTCTGAACGAGCGGGGTGACGAGGTAACCGTCGAGCGTGTGCTCAGCAGAAGCGTCCCGCTCCAGGTGAACCGAGCGCTGGTAACGCGCCCGTAGCTTCACCCAATTCGCCCAGCAGATGGTCGTCGGCTCGGTCAACTTCGTACCCTCACTACCGTGCGCGGGCCGTGTAATCATCGCTAACCCCTGCCTGCGTAGTAGCGGCGCAGCAGGGCCACCGCATCAGGAACGTCGCGCTTGAGCAGCAGCTGCTTCATGCCGGCGGTGTCGTCAAAGAGCACTGCGCCATCGGTGAGCGCGCCCATACGCTCTAGGCGGGCCAACAGCGATTCCTCGGACAGACAAAAAACACGCCCTGGAGCACCTGGCGCAAAGGCGACATCGTCGAGGGCGACAGTACTGCCTGCCCTCGGAAGGCGCCCGATGCAGTCGATCACGGCGTAGGCAAACAGCTCATCCGGTAGGCTGGACTGCTCGCCCCTGACGAGCACGTAGGCCCCCCGGCCGAATTCTCGGATAAGCTCTAGCTCGACAAGTGGGCAATCGAGCGTTTCTTCCATCGGCAACGACTTGGAAGGCTTCGTCGCCGCGTAGGTACGAAGGAAGGTGTCGATATCCCGACGCAACGAAGCCTCGGAGAGACGGCTACCTCCACGCTGCTCGATAAGCGACGTGAGCCAGCGCAGAAGCTCTTCTTTTGTGAACTCGAGCTGGGGGCACTGGTTGAAGACCCAAAACCATGTCGTCGACCGGCCTGGCGTCGATGCGAGCTGCCAATGAAGGAGCCACAGAGTCGCGGGGTCCTCGAGGTACGGATCCAGCCCTTGCTTCTCGGCGAATAGCAGTTCGCCGAGCGCTGAAACCCGTATGGCCTTGGTGCGCCCGCCGAGCTGCAGTTCCTCGAGCACGCCGGTTGCGATTCCCCAATGGCGCATCGAGCGCACCATGTTCTTACCAACGCCGAGCCGGACCATAGCGTCCTCGGCCTCGAAGACCTCCTGGTGGCTCGTTACGGCCTGTACCGCTCTCGGCAGCCAAGAGTGGCGGATCGGGAACGTCTCGTGTCCCGAGAATACTAGCCGCTCGTACTCCACGTGCCTCATCTATCTAGCCTCGTGTGGTCGGTCGAAGGGGCGCCCAGCTGTGCGGCGATGAAGGCTTCTACATCAGGGGTACGACATCGGACCGAGCGGCCCACGCGAAACGAGGGCAAAACGCCTTCCCGAATCAGGGCATAGACGGTTTTCGTCGTGACCTTGAGGTACTCGGCGACCTCTTGGACAGTGAGCACGTCGGTAGCTGCCATGGCCCCTCGTGGAGGTACACAGGTGCACGAGAGTGCACGGAAGTGCACCCTATTCCACGATGACCCTACCTAGCAACGTATGGTCACTCCCCGGGCGGGAGCGCAGCAGCTTTGCGATCACGGACGTGATGGTCCTCGACCAGTAGACCTCGCTCGGAGAGGAGCGCGAGCCAGCCCAGGCGGCTCCCGATCGTCGGCGAAGAGAGCAACCCCAGCCGCTCTTCCTCCGCTGTGAGTTCAGCGAAGCGTGCGTAGTGCGGATAGTCGCGGCCGACGAACGTCTCCTTCCGATGAAGGATGGGCGGGTTCTCACTCGTCACGTAACTGCGCACGGAATACGAGGCCTTGGGCAAGTAGACCCTGACGCTTCGCGCAAGGACGGGGTGCGGATCGGTATCGAAGTCCGGGTAGTAGAGGAACGACACCGCTCGCCCATCGAGCGCGATCTTGGCAAGGTCGTACTCGAACTCGCCTACAAGCGAGCGCGCCGCGAAAAGCAGTACGCGAAGAAGTGGTGGAAGCTCGTCCTCTGCGCTCCGATGAACGTATAGGTCCTCCGGCAGCAGCTTACCGACACGCGCGGAGGAGCACGCGGCCCTGACCTGCTCCCGATCACCCAAGCGGAAGAGAAACCGGTCTGCCTCTGCCAATGCGTCCGAAGCGCGTGACCACAGCGTTTTGATGTCTTCACGCACAGAGCTAGGAAGTGCGTTGAGGGGTGGTGCCTTCACGCCCTGAAGCCGGAGGATCGCGAAGTAAGTGAGGATGTCCTCTCGCCGCTGGTGCTGCGAACCCTCGAATGCGGCTCTATCGACCTGCCGCAGCGTGAGCCTTGCGATGCGATCCGCAGAGCCGAAGCGCTCTTCGAGCCTCGCAAACGCAGGGAATTCTTGCGGGAGGGGGATACGGCCAAGCTTGCCGGCGAGTGCGACAAATCGCTTGGCTGTGGGGCTCTTCGCGAACTCGTCGATGAGGTCGACACGATACTCGAGACGACGTGTGAATGCTCGATTGGCCAGGAAGCGGGCTTCGGCCTCGTCCGACGCGAAGACGTAGCAGATCCCGACAGAGGCCACGTGCGTTCGCTTGCCGAGCGTTTGCTCGACGTACTCACGGAACTCAGTCTGGCTGAAGATCTTTTGGAATGTCGCCGCGTTCGTGCGCACGCCGTCGGCGAAGGTCTCGGCGCCGTCGAGTGCGTTATCCACGCGAACCGCGACGATGAGCGCATCTTTTGCGAGCGAGAAGGCCTTTAGCAGCGCTTCTCTCCGCTCCGCCGGGTCCTCGATGACGTTCAGCACATAGCCGAGGTTTACGATGTTACGAGCCGCAAGTTTCGTTCGCGGGCGGTGAATCGGGTCCCAGCCGCTTGCCTTGATCCCCCGCGAAACGAGGAAGCGGATGTCCGCGCCATGCCCGCATCCGTAGTCGAGGACCGTGATCTCACGCCGAATTACACCCTCGGCAAGCGCGAGAGCAATCGGTCTGGAACAGGAGTACCGTCTCATCGCGGTACGACCGCGATCGATGGTTGAGGAGTCATCGAACGAGTGCTTGGTCGCCATTCGCTAGCTCCGGATGCACGCGAACAGCACCAGGATAATCGCCGCTCAGCATGCTACCGCACTGAGCACACCAGAGGCTTGATGCTCGCGCAACAATCGTCCTCAGTTCCCTTCGTGAGCTTCGTTCATAGGCAAGCTGTCCGGCGCCGGTCGTTCGCCAGCGCACTCGTCGGTCAGCGAATTAAGCGGTGTCCTCGCTCGTGCCCGCATGCCCTCAGTGCCGCCTGCCCGACTTGAATCGCAAGATCTGTCGCGCCTTCTCGAGCCCTTCGTCCAACGTGCCCGCTTGAACATCGACCGCTGCGGCAACTAGGCGCATCGCACGCTCATGTTCGGGGTCTGAACGCTTTTCATCGACGAGTACGACGATCTGCCCTCTCGCCTTCGCGTAGCCGAGTTCGAAAGCGAGTGCATATCCACCGGGGTTTGATGTCTCCAGATAGGCGAAGACCATTTGGCTCGCGTCGATAGCATCCAAATCCACGCGCGTGAATTCAGTCGGCGCATCGAGCTGATGCTCCCGAGGATCGAGCAAACGCGCATACTCGCCAAGCGCCCCAACTGCTCGCTCCTGCCAGGATGAGCGCATGCCGCCCGCAAGGTAGACAGTGACTGGGCGTTCTATTGGCGGTAATTCGGGCTTCGGGTGGGCAGTCACCTTCCCCTGATTGTCGCTGGCGCTGGCCGAGAAGCGAGCGGCGGCCATGGCGAATGGGACCTTGGAGGCGCGCTCGAAGAATTCACCGCTACGAAGTGCGAAAAGGCACGAGATCAAGAGCAGGACCCCGAGCAGAAGTAGCTCGTTCGGCCAACTCAGCATCGGCCCGGTCATCTCCCAACGAGTGCTCGAGGCGGCGTTCAGGACAGCAACAGCTGCCTCCCCTACTATCCAAACGATCGGGACGACAACGAAGCAAGCGGATAATCCAGCATTGAATATAGAGATAAACATGAAGCGATGGACTAGCAGGTTGCTGAAGAACTCGGTTTTTCTGCATAGAGCGCTGCCTGAGCCCGTGGTGGCGCCCGGGTAACGAGCGGTCGAGCGTATGGATTTCGCCGTCCCTCACGCCTGCAAATCGGTCCGGGCACTC
>Ga0164243_10008289_pt1 | contig 15359 bp, 8 predicted proteins | sample OricompcompostOP_FD_108781 | JGI IMG/M metagenome (GOLD analysis project Ga0164243, IMG submission 108781) | Organic Plus compost microbial communities from Emeryville, California, USA - Original compost - Organic plus compost (OP) | ecosystem: Engineered > Solid waste > Mixed feedstock >... | reverse complement strand
CTCGGCGGCGTCGCCGCCGGCGAAGCGGAGGGTCTGCAGCGCACCCACGGTGGGCAGCCAGACCGCCGAGGTCCCGGTCCAGCCGTCGCCGAGGGTCACCGTGACGTGTGCCCGGCGCCCCTTGACCGGGTTGTCGATCGTGTTCGAGACCCGGAGGAAGGCGTTGGCCTTGACCCCCGGCAACGCGTTGGCCGGCTCCTCCGACGCACCCCAGACGGTGCCGTCGTAGGTATCCAGGGTGGCGAACCGGATCCGGCTGCCCGCCGGCGCCCCGGCGACGGTCATCAGGGTCAGCTTGTTGAGGTTGAGCCGGCCGGCGTGCGGGTCCGCGACGTAACGGCGGAAGGAGGAGAGTGGTGAGCCGTACTGCGTGATGTCGACCGGCGGAACCACCTTGGCCCGCAGCACCTGACGGCGGCCGTCGTCGGTGAGCGCCGCCGAGGCCGGGACGGCGATCGCACCGGCGAGAGCAAGAAGGACCGCCCCGAGGCCGGCCCGGCGAAGCGTGCCCACCCGCCGCGCGGACTGCACCGTGGTTCGGTCGAGGCCACGCACCACCAGCCAGACCAGGGCGACCACCCCGAAAGCGACGCCCTGGAGCAGCAGCGACGCCGGCCGACGTACACCGACCAGGATGACGGCCGCAAGGAGCAGCACCGGCGCCAGCAGCGGCAGCCCCACCCGGGCCCATTCCGTCATTCGCCCGGCGACGGCGAGCAGCACCCCGCCGAGCGTCCCGGTCACCATGCCGAGGAGCCAGGGCAGGACCAGCAGGTGGCCGCTGCCGTCGACCGGCGGAAGTGTGGTGAGGAGTTCCTTCCAGCCGAGGATGACGGTGTCGAGGAGATCTCCTAGACCCGGACCGGCCGGCAGCCACTCCCCGGTCGCGCGCAGGCACAGCGGCCCGCCGAGCAGGATGAAGATCGCCAGCGCGAGCAGGACACCGGCGACTGCCGGCCAGCGGCGCCACCAGGCCACTCGGACGCAGGTCAGGCCGAGCAGGATCCCGAGGGTCCCGACCAGCAGATACTGCCAGCCGGTGTACGTCGGCCGCAGCCCGAGCAGCCCGAGGACGCCCAGAACGAGCAGGAGTCCGTGGTCGGCCAACTCCGAGCCCCGCGGGAGGAAGCGTCTCATCCGAGGCTCCAGTGCAAGAGCCCGGGCAGGTCGGCGAGGCGGGCGAGGCTGAGGACGGGGACGTCGGCGGGCCCGGAGCCACCGTGCACGCCGCTGGCGCTGTCCGGGTCGACGCGCAGCGCCAGCCGGCGTACGCCGACCTCGAAGGCGCTGGCAGCGCGCTGGAAGGTCGCGAAGTCGGTACCGTTACCGCCGACGAGGAAGAGCAGGCTGGTCTCGGTCAGCTTCGTGGCCGCGTCGGTGGCCGCCTGAACCAGACCGATCCGGCCCTGGGCCGCGCGGCAGACGTCGTCGAGGGCCGCCCGGCCTGAGCCGCCGGCGCTGATCATCTCCCCCACGACCAGGCTCGCGGCGATGTCGTCGAGGACCGCTCGACCGATCAGCGAGGCGACCGCAGCGAGGGCCGTCTCGAACTCGTCCTCGCCTTTCCATCCGGCGGCGCGATCCTCCACGACGAAGGTGACGTGGCTACGCCGGGTGTCGAGGTACTGCCTCACCAGGAGCTGACCGGCTCCGGCGCCGACGAGCTTCGCCGAGGAGCGCCAGTGGACGTGGCGCAGGTCGTCGCCGGGGACGTACTCGCGCAGGGCATGGAACGCCAGGTCGCTCTCGGAGATCGCATCGGTCGAGCGGCCCTCGAGGTCACGGAGCAGACCGGCGCCGAGGGACTCCAGCGGCACCATCTCCGGGCGCACGAAGATCTCGGTGACACCACCCCAGGTGGCGTCGCGGGAGAGCAATCCGAGCGGGTCGCCGCGGCGTACCGTCGCCGGTCCGACCGGGATCACGCCGCGCCGTTGGGTACGGATCGTGAAGACCTCTTCCCGCCGCGCCCCCGCCGCCAGACCCGGCAGGTCGTAACGATGCACCGACTCACCGACCGGGAGATCGAGCAGCAACCCTCCCAGTCGCGATCCGGTCGGATTGTGCACCCGAAGCGCGGCCGAGACCGATCCGCCGGCCACCACCCGCTGCGGGTCCAGGGCGAGCTCGATCCCTACCCGATTGCGGCCGAGCAGGAACGGCGTCGCCAGCAGGAGTACGCCGCCGGCGGCGCTCCCGACCAGCGCCAGCTCCCGCCAGTCGAGGATCACGCCGGCCAGGAGACCGACGACCGCGACCCCGAGCGCGACCCAACCGGCAGGCCTCACCCAGGCCGCCCACGCCGGCGGCCGGATCCGGCCGAGCCGGCGCAACAGCTTCATCCGGCCACTCGGTCGGTCGGCGGCACGACGGTCTCCATCAGCCGGTCGATGACCGACTCCACACCGACCCCGCTGAACTGCGCCTCCGCGTCGAGAAGCAGCCGGTGACCCAGCACCGGGTGTGCCAGCTCCCGGATGTCGTCAGGAACGACGTGGTCGCGGCCGTCGGCGGCGGCCCACGTCTTGGCGACCCGGAGGAAGGCCAGCGCGCCGCGGGCGGAGAGGCCCAGCTTGACGTGGGGCGTCGCCCGACTGGCCTCGGCCAGCTCGGCGACGTACGACATCACCGCCGGGTCGACGTAGACCTCGTCGGCGAGCTGGCTCATCTGCGCGATGGTCGGCGCGGCGATCACGGGTTGCACCAGCGCGGCCCGGTCGCGCACCTTCGCGGCAGCGAGCAGTTCGACCATCGCGCTGCGGTCCGGGTAGCCCATCGAGGTCTTCATCAAGAACCGGTCGAGCTGGGCCTCGGGGAGCCGGTAGGTGCCGGCCTGCTCGATCGGGTTCTGGGTGGCGATCACGAGGAACGGGCGGCCCACCGGGCGAGCCTCGCCATCGACCGTCACCCGGCCCTCCTCCATCACCTCGAGCAGTGCGGACTGGGTCTTCGGCGAGGCCCGGTTGATCTCGTCGGCGAGCACGATGGTGTGGAAGATCGGGCCGGGATGAAACTCGAAGGTGCCCTTCGCCTGGTCGTAGACAGTGACCCCGGTGACGTCGCTGGGCAGCAGGTCGGGGGTGAACTGGATGCGCGCATGGCTGCCCTGGACGGTGTTGGCAAGGGCGCGAGCCAGCATCGTCTTGCCGGTCCCGGGGTAGTCCTCGAGGAGGATGTGCCCCTCCGAGAGAAGGCAAGTCAAGGCTAGACGGACGACGCGGCGCTTGCCCAGCACGGCCTGTTCGATCGTGCCAGTCAGGGTGTCGAAGGTCTGCCTGAACCACTCGGCCTGCTCACGGGTGATGGTCATCGTTCTCCTACTCGGATGTGGGTTCGGGTCACCGGTCGCTACCGCTGGCAGGTCTTCATGATCGACTTGGAGCCCTTGCGGCCATTGCCGTGGTCGGTGAGCACGATCTTCGCCCGGCCGTGCCACCCCTTCTTCGCCTTCCGCGGGAAGGTCGTGTAGTTCGAACTCCAGGTGTATGCGCTGGGGTGACGACTGCCGGTCTGCTCGTGCTTGCCGTTGATCCAGGTATGCACCGTGGCGGTGACGTGCCGGCCGTTGCCGTAGGTGCGGAACTTCCAGTAGAGCTTCTTGGACTTGTTCTTCATGCAGGTCAGCTGGATCTGAGTGCCCGACATCGGACCGTAGGGTCGCACGTTGTGCCAGCCGCTCGCCGAGCAGCGGCCGGACTCGTTGCAGACCCGCAACCGCAAGCTGTAGGGCACGCCGTTCGAGCCGACGACCTTGCGCCAGCCGTGGTGGGTGCCGCGACCCCGGTCGGAGTGGAGGAGCCGGCCGGAGCTGTTCTGCACTTGGAAGGTGGACTGCTTCCCGCGCGAGTCCGGGATGGTGAAGTTGAAGGTGGCCTCGCCGTTGCGGCCACTGGCGGAGACCGACCAGGCGCCCCAGCGTGCGGGCGTCCCGACGGCGTGGTACGTCGCCTTGGCCCCGGTGCTCGACTGCTTGGCGCCACCGTGTACGCCGGGCACACCGGCGTTGGTCGCGCGGATGGCGAAGGTGTGCGTGGAGCCATTGTGGGCGACCCCGCTGAACCGGCAGCTCGTGGCCCGGATGTTGCGGCACTGCGAGGTCGCCTTGCCGTTGTGAAGCACGGTGTAGGTGACCGGGCCAGGGCCGTTCGGGCTCACCGCACCCCAGCGAAGCTGCAGGACGGCGTTCTTCGCGGCGCTGGCGGTGTCCTGGATCTGCGGCTTGCTCGCCCGGGCCGGGCGCCCGATCGATTGCGCGGTCGCGGAGCGACGCGCCGGACCGGCGCCCATCCGGTTGTTGTAGGCGACCACGCCGAAGCTGTAGCGGCTGTTGTTGTTCAGCCCGGTCACGGTCACATGCGACTGCTTGACCTTCCGCGCCCCGCCCGGCCAGCTGACCCGGTAGCCGTCCAACGAGGAGTCGGTGGTCGGCTTCGACCAGGCGAGGCTGATCCGACCGTTGCCGACCGCGGTCACCCGGACCCGGCCCACCTGCCCCGGTTTCTGATCGGCCACGCCCGGGCGGGAGAGCCGGCTGGGCGTGGACCAGCCGACGCCGTTGTGCGCCTGGACCCGGAACGCGTACTTCACCCCGTTGCGGGGGACGTGGATGTCGCACGCCGTGGTCGCGCAGGTCACCGAGTGCCCCGCACCGGAGAGCCGGTAGCGGTCGATCGGCGACCCGTTGGCCCGTGGCGCGGACCAGGAGAGGTGGATCTGGTGACTGTGGATCACGACTCCCGGAACCGGCGCTCGTGGCCGGTCGGGCCGGTCGAGAAGTTCGAGCGAGACCGTCGCGGTGACCCGGCGGCCCCCCGGGACCGAGGAGCCGTGGGGCACGTCGGTCATGGTGACCCGCAGGCGCTTCTGACCGCTGGTGCCGTGCGCTGCGGTGATCCGGACCCGGGTGGCACCCACCTTGTGGACGGCGATGCCGCTCGCCCTGGTCACCGACATGATCCGGGCCGTGCTGCTGCCCTGGATCCCGGGATGGAAGTAGGGCCGGAGGTCGAGCGTGCGGCTGTGTCCAGCCTTGAGATCGCCGAGCCGGACCGGAGCCAGGGTCGGCGGCTTCGCGGTGGTGACATCGATCTGGATCGGGACGACCGCGCTGCTGACCTTGCCGAGGGAGGCGGTCAGATGGAGTTTGGCCACCCGCTTGCGCGCGTCTGGTTGGGCGGCGATCTTCACGTCCTGGCCCACCACGGAGGCCTTCAGGTCGTTGCCACCATCCTCGATCCCGGCGTGGAGCGACACCTTCTCGGCATCGGAGGCCTCAGCGGTCCACACGTGGCACAGCGTCGAGACCGCCACCCGGATGGTGCCGCCCTGGCTGATCTCCACGGGATCTTGGGGACAGGTGAGTACCGGCCGGGTGGTGCCGACCTGGACCGGGACCGTCACCACCTGCGTGGTCCCGTCCGGATCCGCGGTCGTGCCCGCGGTGGCGACCTCGAAGCTGACCGCGCCGGGCCCGGAGAACCCGGGCTGGGCGGTGACCTTGAAGGTGTGCGGGTCGACGATGCGAGCATCCAGCCCGTCCGGCGAGGTCCAGATCCGGTCGGTGAGGGTGAAGTGCACCGAACCGCCTCCAGAGTCCTTGACGTACGCCGCCAGCTTCTCCGTCGCGCTGGCCTTCGGTTTCAGCTTGACCAACGCATCGCTGCGGACCTGCGGCTGCGAGCCGGTCCTCGCCGGCACGTATACGGTCGCGGCGGCGACGCCACCCCCGGCGTCCCTGATCTGGAACGGGATCACTCGTGGCCGCGCGCCGCGGGTGACGGTGAGCTTGGACCCGACCCGGGTCGCGACCGCCGCGGGCGCATCGACGCGAGCGACCTGCACCCTGCGCCCATCGGGGTCATAGGCCTCGGAGAGCAGGTCGACGGTCACCAGGTCACCGCGACCCGCGGCCGCGAAGACGCTGTCTACGACCGGTGGATTGTTGTAGCCCTTCACCACATGGACGGTGATCTCGGCCGCCGTCGTGCCGGCGCCGTCGGAGAGCTGGTAGACTGCGGTTACCTCGCCGGTCGCGTTCGCCGGCACCCGGACCTGGACCAGTGAGCTGCCCTTGGCCATCGACACGTTGCGCTGGCCCTTCGGCAGTGAGACCTCGGCGTCGTCGCCGGGCACGATCGGGTCGTTGGCGGTGACGTCGACGCTCACCGTCCGGCCGGGCGCGGCACTGACTTCGTCCGCGACCGCCTGGGGCGGCTGCGGAAGCTGCTGGCCGACGACGCCGACCCGGACCGTCCCGGTCGCGGTGGCGCCATGGTCGTCGGCGGCGATGTATTGGAACTCGTCGGTCCCGGTCTGGTCCGGGTAGGCCTGGTAGAGGATCGAGTCGGCGCGCACGTCGAGGATCCGGCCGAGAGTCGGCGCCTCGGCGAGTCCGGTGATGGAGACCGGGTCACCGTCCGGGTCCCCGCCCGAGGTGGGCAGCACGATGCGCACCGTGCCGCCCGCGCTCGCACGGCCCTCCAGGGTCGGAAGCGTCGGCGGATGGTTGACAGCCTTATTGCCCGTCACGGAGACCACCAGCTTGCCGGGAGCGGTCTCCCCGTGGGTGTTGGCGGCGACATAGGACACCGTGAAGGTCCCGCCGTCGGCGCCGCGTGGAGCGACATAGCGGACCGCGTCGCCGGCGACGTAGGCCCGACCCACGGTGGCGGGGGCCGTCCTGCCGGCGACGTCCTCCACCGGTAGCGCTCCCGCGCGGCCGGCCTTCACCGCGGAGACCAGGTGCAGGGCGTCGCCGGCCGGGCTGGCGTCGTTGTCGAGGACCGGCACGGTCACCGTGGCCCCGGCCCGGACGGTGGCCCGGTCGACGGCGGTGACGGGAGCCGCCTGCTCCCGCGGTGGCCGCGGTGTCAGTACGATCTCGCCGTCGGCGCTGCCCTCGCCGTCGCTGACCGTGTAGTCGACGATCTGCGGCTTGCCGCCGGTGGCCCCGCCGGTGGCGGCGACCCGCACCCAGCGGCCGTCGACGATGCTGGCGGTGACGGCGTGCGAGTCCTGGACATCGAGCGAGTCGACGGTGAGGACGCCGCCGGAGGGGTCGGAATCGTTGGCGAGGACGTCGACCAGGGTCGCGTCCGTGCCGTAGAGATTGGCCGCGTCCGGCATCGTCTGGGGTGCGGCCGCGGAGCCGTCCGCACGCACGTCGACCCGGATGATCCCGCGGCTGAGCGCGGCGTCCCCGAACCCGGCCTGGTAGGAGAGCAGGTAGGTCCCAGCCGCCTCCGCGCGGAAGGTCACCTCTCCGGTGGACTGATCGGTGGTGACGGAGGTGCCAGAGGGGCCGACGACGTCGCCGTTGAGCTCGAGGCGCGCCGTCGGGTCACCCGGGTCGGAGCCGGCCAGGTCGTTCGCAAGAGGCTCGAACTGCACCGGACGGCCCTGGACCGCGGCGACCACGTCGGGTTCGGCCACCGGCGGGTGCGCCACCAGATCCGCCGGACCTTGGACGTGGACCAGCAGCTTGCCCTGGCTGGTGTCGGTGCCGTCGCCGACGGTGTAGGTCATGGTGACGTCACGCTGCGCGGGTGGCGCGGTGAAGCGGATGACCGCGTCGTCGACGACGTTGGCGGTGCCGGTCTCATCGCCTCCGCCGGTGGTGACACTGTCGACCGTGATCGGGTCGCCGTCGGGATCGCGCCAGTCGCGGGCGATCGGGATGTCGAGGTCGGCACCGGCCGCGACGTAGAGCTCGGGTGGGGTGTAGTTCGGCCGCAGCTTCGGCGCGCCGTTGCCGTGGCTGGGGCGGAGTCGGACGTCGGCGCTGACCGGGTCGTCGCTCTGGTCACCGTCGTTGACCCAGTACTCGAACGACGCGCCCCCGGATCCGCGCAGCTGGACCTGCAGGGTCTGACCGTCGGGGCTGATCTCGACAGTGCAGCCGGAGCAGGCCCCGACCCGGGTGATCGCAAGCAGCTTGCCGGCGGGGGCGAAGTCGTTGTCCAGCGGATGGACCACCGTCATCCGGCCCGGTCGGACGCCGAAGTCGTCGTTCTTCGCCAGCGGCCGTTCCCGGTCACCGTGGTCGACCTTCTGCTGCTGGGTCTTGCCGTTGTGCTCCTCTCGGGAGCGGAACGACTGCCAGTCGTCGAGGGTCGTCAGGAGCCGGGAGTCGACATCCCAAGCCTGACCGCTGGAGGTGTCGTTGAGGACGATCTGGCCACGATTGACTCGAAAGACCAGGGTGGCGCCGGCCGCGGCAGCCACCTGCTGGGTCGAGGCCCTGGTGCCGTCGCAGCGAGTGAGTACGGCGGCAGTGGCACCCGCCCAGGCGGCGTACTCACACGGGCCGAGCCGAACCGGCGCGACCGGTGTCCCGGCGCCGTGGCCACGATCGGCGACGTGCCCGCTGTCGAGGTCGACGGCGAGCAGGCGGTCGCCGGTGTTGACGAGTACGGAATCGTCGTCGGGTCCGGGCTGCTGCAGCACCGGATGGGTCTCGTCGAGGTGGACGCTGCCGCCGCCGATGACCCTCAGGTCGCCCTCGGAGCTGAGCAGGACCACCCGGGTGCCGACGGTCGTCATGGTGGTGGCGGAGCTGGCCTTGCCGATCTTGCTCACCTGTGGCGAGCCGAACCCACCGGCCTGGACCGGCAGCGTGGTGAGGACCCCGGTGGAGGGCGAGTAGGCGTGAACAGTCCCCACATCATCGACAGCCAGGAGCGTCCCCTCGCCCGCAAGTGCTAGCGGCTTCTCCTTCCCGGCCAGCGAGCCGACATCGGGCAGACCGGCGTCCGGGTCGAACCGGGTCGCCCAGATCTGCCCGTTCGCCGCGTCGGCCACGGCCAGCGTGCCGCTGCGCAGGTCGACCTCGCCGCGAACGGGGAGCGTGGTGGTCGCGCCATCGGGTACGTCGACGGTCGCCGGATCGATCGCCGACAGCGACCGGGTCGCGCGGTCGACGCCGACCACCGCCGCGCCCTGCTGCTCGACGTCGAGACCACCGCCGCCCGGCACCGCAGAGGCGAAGTAGGCCGCATCGAGTTGGCCGATCGACTTGTCGAGCCGGCCGAGGAGCCGCTGGCCGCCGTTGACGACCCAGACGCCCGAGTCGTGCAGATGAGGCTCGTGGGCATCGTCGCCGCGCGCCTGGACGGCATACCAGGTCAGCCCTGCGACCACGAGCAGCAGCGCGAGGTAGGGCGCGAGGGTAAGCGACACTCGCCGTATGACCGAGACCCCCACGCACACCCTTCGCTTCCCTGAGCAGCCACCGGCCATCCCCCACGGACCGGCACGCTTGCCGTCAGAAGGTTAAGTACGCATCCTTCGGGGGACAACCTCACCCGATAACGAGCGAACCGCGAAGGAGCAACGTGGACGACGAGAGTCCGGCGCGTTACCTGCCCGGCACCGGCACGCTCCTCGGCCAGGCCCACCGCTGGCTACTGCTTGGTAGGCCGCTGGAGGCGCAGGTCGTGGCGCAGCTCTGGTCGCAGCTCGACGCTCCGCTGGACGCGGTGGCCACGCTTACCCGACACCTCGGCTCCGGCGCCGCCTTCGCCGTGGTCGACACCGAGACCGGCGACCAGATCGTCCACGGTCCGGTCGCCGTCGCAACAGCCGGTGAGGGGCTGCTGGTCACGCTGGCGGCGGTCACCGGCGAGCCGACGGTGCCCGTTGTCGGTGGAGCGGTCTCGGCCGGGGCCGTCCACCTACCCGTCGTACGCCGCCGACGGCTGCTCATCGAGGGGGTGCCGGAGGCGATCTTGGCCTCCGAGCCGGGCGCACCGCCCACCGAACCGCGCGGACTGCCCCTGGCCTCGCTGGCCGCGGCCGGCGACCACACCGCGACCAGACCAGGCACGCACGACGGAGCCCCAGCCGCGGCCGGGATGACGATGGGCGGCGCCACCCGGGTCCGTCCGCAGCCCACCGGGGCCCATCCGCTGCAGCAGTCCACCGGCGAGACGGTGCTGGCGGCCCGCTGCGTCAACTCTCACCTGACGCCGCCCGAGCAGCCGACCTGTCGCAGCTGTGGTGCCGAGGTCCCCCCGCAGACGCCGCTACGGGTGCCACGACCGCCCCTGGGTCAGTTGATGCTGCCCGACGGCGTACGGGTGCTGCTCGACCGGAGCGTGGTGCTCGGCCGGCGCCCCGAGGCGATCCCGGGCGGCGAGACCTGGCCCCACCTGGTCGAACTGCCCGCCGACCGCACCCACCTGTCGCGCCAGCATCTGCTCGTCGAGCTCGACGAGTGGCGGATCCTCGCCCGCGACCTCGGCTCGCGCAGCGGCTCCGCATTGCGCGCCGCCACCGGAGAGGCTCAACGGATGCTGCCGCACCAGACCTACGTCGTCTCGCCGGGCAGCGTCCTGGTGCTGGCTGACGACTTCCCGATCCGAGTTGTGGTGGAGTTGTCCGGTGACTCCGCCTGAGCTGCCCGGCTTCACGTTCGTCCAGCATCTCGGGTCAGGTGGTTTCGCCGACGTGCTGCTCTACGAGCAGGACTGGCCCCGGCAACGGGTGGCGGTGAAGATCGTCCGTCCCGACATCAACCTGAGCGACCGCGAGAAGGAGCTCTTCCGCAGCGAGGCGAACGCGATGGCTCGGCTCGCCGACCACCCGTTCATCGTGCAGGTGCTGAACGCCGGCGAGACGACCGACGGGCGTCCCTATCTGGTGATGCGGTACTGCCCTCCGCCGGACCTCGGTGCGCGCGTGCGCACCCGGCCGATGGATGTGATCGACGCGCTGTCGACCGGCGTCAAGCTGGCCAGCGCGGTCGAGACCGCGCATCGCTCGGGCATCCTGCACCGTGACATCAAGCCCTCCAACGTGCTCGTCACGACCTACTCCGAGCCGGCGCTGACCGACTTCGGCATCGCCGGTCGGATGCATGAGGTCGACGCCGAGGGCGAGGTCCGGATGTCCTACCCGTGGGCGCCACCGGAGCTGATCGAGGGCCGCTCGCACGGGTCGGTGGCCTCCGACGTCTACTCGCTCGGTGCCACGATCTGGAATCTGCTGGTGGGGCGCTCGCCCTTCGTCGTACCGCACGGCGACAACTCCGACCACGCCCTCGTCGCCCGGATCCTGCACAGCAACCCGCCCCCGACCGGACGCCCCGACGTACCGCCAGCCTTGGACCAGCTGCTCACCCACTGCCTCGCCAAGGACCCGGCGCTACGACCGGCAACCGCGCTGGAGGTGGCCCGCTCGCTGCAGCGGATCGAGTCGACGCTGGGCCTCGCCCGGACGCCGGTCGCGGTCGAAGACGTGCGCCGGGATGCGGCCTCCGACGGTGGTCGACCGGACGCCACCCGGGTCAAGCCGATCGGCGTGGTGCATGCTCAGGGGGCGACCGACACCCTCGAGCCGCTCTCCCCGACCGAGACCTCGCCCGGCCAACGCGGCGCCGGTCCCGTCGGTGGCCACCGCGGCGTCCTGCTGTGGTCGCTCCTCGGGGTCGCGGCCGCGGTGGTGTTGTTGGTCGTCCTGCTGGTCCGTGGCGGCGGGCACGACGCCCCCACCACCGGTCCGAGTACCAGCCCTTCGGTCACCCCGACGCCCGACCCGGTGCTCCCCGATGCGCTTGCCAAACCCGACCACTTCAGCGGTCAGAGGGTCGGCGACCGGATCCGGATCAGCTGGAAGCAGCCGCAGCGGCGGGCCGGCGACAGCTGGACCTGGCAGAGCACCGTCTCCAACGACGGCGGCCGCGCGCTCAAACCGACGGTGACCCTACGGCCGGTCCGTGGCCGCGCCTGTGTCACCGTGGCACTGGTCCGCGACGGCAACACCTCCGACCAGGCCTCCTACTGCTTCCCAGGCCGAGGCTGAGGCGCCAGGAGTGCCCGCAACGCATCAGCGACGGCGCCACGCCACCAGGCATAGTCGTGGCCGCCGTTGTAGGCGACGGTAGTGATCTCGACCCCGGCCACCGCGAGTCGCCGGGCGAGATCCTCGTGGAGCGGCGCGAGCACCCACTCCTGGCTGCCGTGGGCGAGCTGGATGCGCGGTGCGCGTCCAGCGAGTCCGCCAGCGGGCCCGGTCGGGAGCAATGTGTCGAGGTCATCCATCCACAGTGACGCCGACTGGCTCGCCACCGCGGTGACGGTCTCGGGATAGGTCAATCCGGCGCGCAGCGCGGTCAAGCCGCCCAGGCTCTGGCCGACGACCACGACCTCGTCGCCGATGCTGCGCCGGGAGCGCACCCACGGCACCAGCTGCTCGACGACGTACGCCGCGCCGTCGCTGCCGCCCAGCTCCGCCCAGCGCGCCTGGGTGCCGCCGGAGGAGATCAACGCGGCGCGGACCGGCCGCAAACAGCCGTCGGCGAGCAGGTTGTCCAGCGTCGTCGGGAGCGACTGCTGCCCGGTCCAGACCTCGCCGTCGAAGGCGACCACGAGCGGCAGAGCGGCGTCTGGAGCGACGCCGGGCGGATCGTAGAGCCAGACCTCCCGCCCGTCGGGACCCCGCTCGAAGGTGACCGTCCCGGAGGCGACATCGGGTCGAGCGGCCAGCCAGGGTTGCGGCGGCGCGTCCGGCAGCGAGACGACCGACTGGGTGATGCCGGCCCGGTTGACGCAGACGTCCGGGTTGCGGGGGTCGCGCTGCCCTCGGTCGAGCGCAGCCCGGAGCGCGACCTGGCCCTCGACCACCCAGGGCGCGATTTCACCGGGCCGCTGGACCAGGAAGGAGTACGACGCCCGCCAGTCGCTGCCCATCCGGAACGACGCGTGCCACAAGTCGGTGCCTTCCTCGCGCTCCAGCAGCGTGTCGGCGAGGTTGCGCTCGTCGGTGAGCCGGTTGACGAAGAGCAGCACTGCCTCGGCCTCGGCATCGCGCCAGCAGAAGGTCACCACCACCTCCCCGGGCGTCTCGGTCTGCTCCACGAGCGGCAGGCTGGTGGCGATCCGGTCCCAGAACATCTCCAGGTCGAGCGGACAGAGCCGGTCGACGATCTCGCTCCGGGTTCGTGGCACGGGCGTAGGCCGCGGCACCTTCGGTGGGCGCAGCCCCTCGGGTCTGTGCGTGGTCATCTGACACTCCGAGCGGTCGGGATGACCATCGGCGTACCACTCTCCGGGTCGGCGACGATCCGACAGGACACCTCGAAGACCTCCTGGATCAGCTCAGGTGTCACGATCGCGCCCGGTCGCCCCTCCGCGACCACCGCCCCGTTGCTCATCACGATCAGGTGAGTGGCGTAGCGGAACGCCAGGTGCAGCTCGTGCAGGACGGCGACGACGGTATGCCCGCCGAGGTGGAGGCGCTGGGCCAGATCGAGGACCTCGAGCTGGTGGGCGATGTCGAGATAGGTGGTGGGCTCGTCGAGCAGCAGGATCGGTGTCTCCTGGGCGAGCGCCATCGCGATCCACACCCGCTGCCGTTGTCCACCGGAGAGTTCGCCGACCTGCCGCTCGGCGAACTCGGTCACGTTGGCCGCGGCCATCGCCTCCTCGATCGCCGCCTGGTCGGCGGGCGACCACTGTCGCAGCAGGCTCTGGTGCGGGTAGCGGCCGCGAGCGACCAGGTCAGCGACGACGATGCCCTCCGGCGCGGTCGGCGCCTGGGGCAGCATGCCGAGCCGCCTGGCCAGCGCCTTCGGTTGGTACGTCGCCAGCGGCTGTCCGTCGAGCCGAACCTCGCCGCCGCGTACCGGGAGCATCCGCGCCAGCGCCCGCAGCAAGGTGGACTTCCCGCAGCCGTTCGGCCCCACGATCACGGTGAGCTCGGCGTCGGGGATCGCGACCGAGACCTTCTCGAGCACCGGCACCGGCCCATAGCCGACGGTGATGTCGTGAGCGGTGAGCCGGGCGGCGTACTTCTCGAGCCTCACCGGCCCGGACTCTCCGGGTGAGTCGTCGAGCGAGAGCGTCATCCGCGGTGCTTCTTCCATTCCAGAGCGAGCAGGGCGATCAGATAGACCCCACCCAGCGAACCGGTGACCGTGCCGACCGCCAACTGGGTGGGCGCGAAGAGGCGCTGGGCGACGATGTCGCTGACCAGGACGAGCAGCGCTCCCATCAGCGCGGAGCCGGCGACCACCGGCCCGGCGCTGTGGCTGAGGCGGCGCACCAGGTGCGGTGCCGCGAGCGCGACGAACGCGACCGGCCCGGTCGCCGCGGTGGCGAGCGCGGCCAGTCCCACGCCGACGACCACCACGCCGAGTCGGGCGTGCTGCACGCGGATGCCGAGGCCGATCCCGAGCTCGTCGCCCAGCGGCATGACCCCGAGCGGGCGGAAGAGCACGGCGGCGGCCGGCACCAGGACCGCCATGCTGACCGCCAGGATGTCGACCTGCATCCAGGTCTGTCCGTTGAGCGAGCCGGCCAGCCACTGCTCGGCGGTCTGCGCGGCACTCAGTGATGCCTTGACAACCAGCAGCGAGTTGACCGCATGGAGCGCGGCGGCGAGTCCGATGCCGACCAGAACCAGGCGGAAGCCGGCGACCCCGTTGCGCCAAGCGAGGACGTAGACCAGCGCGGCGGCGGCCAGGCCGCCGCCGAGCGCACCCAGGCTGACCGCGGTCGCGCCAGCATTGAACGCGATGATCTGCACCAGCGCACCGGTCGCCGCCCCGGTGGAGAAGCCGATGATGTCCGGGCTGCCCAGCGGGTTGCCGGAGATCGTCTGGAAGATCGAGCCGGAGATGCCGAGCGCCGCCCCCACGAGGACGGCCGCCACGATCCGTGGAGCTCGTACGCCGGTCACGAAGTAGTCGGCCAGCGGGTCCGAGGTGTGCTCGAAGACCGCCCCGATCACCTGCCCGACACCGATGTCGTAGTCGCCGAGCGTCATCGCAAAGAGGCCGACGACCACGATCGCGACCACCAACGCGGCGTAGACCGCCGCGCCCCGTCGCTCGAACCGGAACGCCCACGGCCCGAGCGCGATCAGGCCATGCCGACCGCTGCCGATCTGTGGCCCGCGCAGCCGCGGCTCATCGGCTCGGGTGCGCATCAGAGGGCCTCGATCCGGCGACGACGGACGATCGCGACGAAGACCGGCGCGCCGACGATCGCGGCCACGATGCCGGCGGCGACCTCCTGGGGCGAGACCACCACGCGGGCGAGCACATCCGCGGCCAGCAGCCAGGTCGGGCCGAGGAGCAGGCAGAAGACCGCGACCCAGCGCTGGTCGCTCCCCACCAGCGCCCGAGCGGTGAACGGCACCGCCAGGCCGACAAAGGCGATCGGCCCCACGGCCGCTGTGGCCGCGCCACACAGCAGCGTGTTGGCGACCATCGCGAGGGCGCGGGTGCGACGTACCTTCACGCCCAGGGCGCGACCGGTCTCGTCCCCGAGGGCGAGCGCGTTGAGCGCCCGGCCGAGCAGGAGCGCCATCACCGCGCCGACCGCGATGAACGGCCCGGTGGCGGCGAGCACCGCCCAGCG
>Ga0164243_10008287_pt1 | contig 15363 bp, 9 predicted proteins | sample OricompcompostOP_FD_108781 | JGI IMG/M metagenome (GOLD analysis project Ga0164243, IMG submission 108781) | Organic Plus compost microbial communities from Emeryville, California, USA - Original compost - Organic plus compost (OP) | ecosystem: Engineered > Solid waste > Mixed feedstock >... | reverse complement strand
CTCCGGATGCGGCACCGCGAGCCGGTCGCCGACCCACCAGCAGAGCGCCGTGGACGAGCCCTCCACCACGTAGCCGTCGGGGCTGAGGATCATCGCCTCGTCGGCCCCGCGGTCCTGCGCCTCCCCGCGCAGCCGCAGCATCGCCTCCAGATCGGGGCCCTTCACCGTCGGCGCGGTGCGCGGATCGCGGCCGAGGTGGGTCGCGAGCCGGATCCCCCGCCGCAGCGGCGGTGCCGGCCGCAGCAGCAGCCGCAGCTCGGTCCCCTCCCGCACCCGTCGCAGCTCCACCCGCGGGAACCACGCGCCCTCGCGGGGCAGCGCGGCCACGGCGGCGTTCCAGAAGGCGGCCGCGTCGGCGGCCGCGGGCGCCCCCGGGGCCTGCGCGACCGCGGCGGCGAAGCGGTCGCGGTGCAGCTCGAGGGCGAGCGCCCGGCCGTCGTCGACGAGCCAGGAGTCGGCGGCGAGCAGCGACACCGGGGCGACCTCGCAGTCGTCCACGGGCTCCAGACGGCCGCCCCGCCAGGGGAGGGTCGTGGTGGCGCTCATAGGATCAGGGTATGCGCCCGGGACCGACGCGAGCCTCGGGGACGAGGCTGCTGCGGCATCCGGTCGGCCTGGTCGCGGATCTGCCCGCCGCCTTCCGCGCGCTCGTCGGCGACGGCGACGGATTCTGGCTCGACTCCGCCGCGCCCGACCCGGGCCGCCCGGACGCCCGGCACTACCTGGGCGCGGGGGAGCGGATCTTCCTCGACGGCCCGGTGCTGCCGGCGCTGCGGGCCGAGCTCGAGGGCCCCGCGCCGGAGGCCGACGACGACGCGCCCGACTTCCGGCTCGGGGTGGTCGGCTGGTTCGAGTACGAGCTGCGCGGCGAGACGACGGGGCCGGCCTTCGCCCTCGACCACGCGCCCGCGCGGCTGCTGCGCGTCGACCGGGCGCTCGCCGTCGACGCGGCCACGGGAGAGGGCGAGCTCATCGCCCTCGGCCCGGCCTGGGAGGGGGAGCTGGCCGACTGGCGGGACGGGATCCTCGCCGCGCTCCGTCCTCCGCGCCCTCCGTCCCCCGGGCCTGCCGCGGGATTCGCCCCGATCGCCGCTTCCCGCGCGGCTGAAGCGGCGATCGGGGCGAATCCCGGCGAGGGGACAGCGCGCTTCCTCGACTCCGACGAGCGGTACCTCGAGCACATCCGCGCCTGCCTGGCGGCCATCGTCGACGGCGAGGCCTACCAGCTCTGCCTCACCACCAGGGTCGAGCTGCCCGGGCTCCGCCCCGACCCGGTCGAGCTGCTCGCCCGGCTGCGGGCGACCAGCCCCACCCATCACGCGGGGCTGGTGCGGATCGGCGACACCGCCCTGGTGAGCGCGTCGCCGGAGCGCTTCCTCGCCGTCGACCGCCATGGCCGGGTGAGCACGAGCCCGATCAAGGGCACGCGCCCGCGCGGGGCGGACGCGGCGGAGGACACGGCGCTGCGCGCCGAGCTGCTCGGCAGCGAGAAGGAGCGCGCCGAGAACCTCATGATCGTCGACCTCATGCGCAACGACCTGTCCCGCGTGTGCGAGCCGGGCAGCGTCGAGGTCACCGCGCTGCTGCAGCTCGAGAGCTATGCCCAGGTGCACCAGCTGGTGAGCACGGTCGAGGGCCGGCTCACCGCCGGCCTGGGAGCGGTCGACGCCCTCGCGGCCTGCTTCCCGGCCGGCTCGATGACCGGCGCGCCCAAGCGCCGCGCCACCGAGCTCCTCGACCGGCTCGAGGGGCGGCCGCGCGGGGTGTACGCGGGGGCCTTCGGATGGATCGGGCGCGACGGCGCCGCCGACCTCGCCATGGTGATCCGCAGCGTCGTCATCGGGCCGGAGGGCGCCTCCGTCGGCACCGGAGGCGGCATCACCTCGGGCTCGGTGCCGGAGGAGGAGCTCGCCGAGATGCGGCTCAAGGCGGCGCCCCTGCTCGCGGCGCTCGGCGCGGGGAACGGCTGACCCGCGGACGGGGTTCTGATCACTGGGCCCGACCCGGGTAGCCTAGGCCGTTGGACCGTCCGGCGACCTCGGGGCGGCCCGTGCAACGAGGAATGAGTTCTGTGACCGATCACGCCGCCACCGCGTCCGAAGAGAGCAGCGACGCCGAGTACGACTTCGCCCGCATCCAGGAGAGGCAGCAGGCGCGCTGGGAGCAGTCGCGCCCGTACCGCAGCGACGACCCGGCGGACGCGCGCCCGCGCAAGTACGTGCTCGACATGTTCCCCTACCCCTCGGGCGACCTGCACATGGGGCACGCGGAGGCCTTCGCCTACGGCGACATCGTCGCCCGCTACTGGCGCATCCAGGGCTTCAACGTGCTGCACCCGATCGGCTGGGACTCCTTCGGCCTGCCCGCCGAGAACGCGGCGATCAAGCGCGGGATCGACCCGCGCGACTGGACCTACGCCAACATCGAGCAGCAGAAGCGCAGCTTCAAGGCCTACGGCACGAGCTTCGACTGGACGCGCGAGCTGCACACGAGCGACCCCGAGTACTACAAGTGGAACCAGTGGCTGTTCCTCAAGCTCTATGAGAAGGGCCTCGCCTACCGCAAGGCCAGCTACGTCAACTGGTGTCCCACCGACCAGACCGTGCTCGCCAACGAGCAGGTGATCGACGGCCGCTGCGAGCGCTGCGACAGCGAGGTCGTCAAGAAGAAGCTCACCCAGTGGTACTTCCGCATCACCGACTACGCCGACCGGCTGGTCGACGACCTCAACCAGCTCGAGGGCGCCTGGCCGGCCAAGGTGCTGGCGATGCAGCGCAACTGGATCGGCCGCAGCGAGGGCGCCGACGTCGACTTCGTCATCGAGGGCCGGGCCGAGAAGGTCACCGTGTTCACCACGCGTCCCGACACGCTCTTCGGCGCCACCTTCATGGTGGTGGCCCCCGACTCCGACCTGGCCGCCGAGCTGGTCGCCGAGGCCGACGACGAGACGCGGGCCGCCTTCGCCGCCTATCTGGAGCAGACGCAGGCGACGAGCGAGATCGACCGGCAGGACGCCACCCGGCCCAAGACCGGCGTTCCGCTGAACCGCTCCGCGATCAACCCCGTCAACGGGGAGACGATCCCCGTCTGGGCCGCCGACTACGTGCTCGCCGACTACGGCCACGGCGCGGTCATGGCCGTGCCCGCCCACGACCAGCGCGACCTCGACTTCGCGCTGCGCTTCGGCCTGCCCGTGCGGGTGGTCGTCGACGTCACCGCCCCGGCCACGGGCGCCGTGCCGATCGTCACCCCCGAGATGCTCGAGGGCGGCGCGGAGGTGCTCGACCCCTCGGTGACCGGCCAGGCGCTCCCGGGCGACGGACGGATGATCAACTCCGGCCCGCTCGACGGGCTGAGCAAGCAGAACGCCATCAAGCGCGTCATCGAGCTGCTCGAGGAGGCAGGGACCGGGCGCGCCGCCCGCTCGTACCGGCTGCGCGACTGGCTGATCTCCCGCCAGCGCTACTGGGGCACGCCGATCCCGATCCTGCACGCCGAGGACGGCCGCGAGCTGCCCGTGCCCGAGGAGCAGCTGCCCGTGCTGCTGCCGCCCTCGAGCAGCCTCGACCTGCAGCCCAAGGGCTCCTCCCCGCTCGGCGCGGCCGACGAGTGGGCGGAGGTGACGCTGCCGGACGGCACGCGGGCCCGCCGCGACCCGGACACGATGGACACCTTCGTCGACAGCTCCTGGTACTTCCTGCGCTACCTGAGCCCGAACGACGACGCCCAGGCCTTCGACCCGCGCGAGGCGCTGAAGTGGGCGCCCGTCGACCAGTACGTCGGAGGCGTCGAGCACGCGATCCTGCACCTGCTCTACGCGCGCTTCATCACCAAGGTGCTGTTCGACCTCGGCTACGTCGACTTCACCGAGCCGTTCAGCGCCCTGCTCAATCAGGGGATGGTCATCCTCGACGGGGCGAAGATGTCGAAGACGAGGGGCAACCTGGTCGAGTTCGCCGAGCTGCTGCGCGAGCACGGCGCCGACGCGTTGCGCCTCACCATGGCCTTCGCCGGGCCCCCGGAGGACGACATCGACTGGGCGGACGTGTCGCCCACCGGCTCGGCCAAGTTCCTGGCCCGCGCCTGGCGCATCTCCGGCGAGGTGGCGAGCCGCCCCGAGGTGGAGTGGAAGGGCGGCGACCCGGCGCTGCGCCGCGCCGCGCACCGGCTGCTCGCCGACGCGCCCGTGCTGCTGGAGTCGTTCAAGTTCAACGTGGTGGTGGCGCGGCTCATGGAGCTGGTCAACCAGATCCGCAAGACGATCGACTCGGGGCCGGGGGCCGGCGACCCGGCGGTGCGGGAGGCGATCGAGATCGTCGCCATCCTGCTCAGCCTCTTCGCCCCCTACACGGCCGAGGACATGTGGGAGCGGCTGGGCTACGACGGCGGCATCGCCAACGTCGTGCTGCGCCGACCCGACCCGACCCTGCTCGTCGAGGAGGCGGTCACCGCCGTGGTGCAGGTCGACGGCAAGGTGCGCGACCGCTTCGAGGTGCCGCCCACGATCGACTCCGCCGCGCTCGAGAGGCTGGCCCGCGGCTCGGAGGCGGTGCGCCGCTCGGTGGGGGAGCGCGAGATCGTCAACGTGATCGTGCGCGCGCCCAAGCTCGTCAACATCGCGACGCGCAGCTGAGCCCTCCACCGGGCCGGAGCGGAGCCGTCCGGTGGAGTGGGGCGGCTCCCTAGCCTGCCCGCATGAGCTCGGCCCTCGACCCGGATCCGCGGCTGGCCCGTCGGCGGCTGCGGGCGGGGGCCGCGCTCGTCCTCCTGCTCGTCGCGCTCGGCATCGCAGTGCTCGTCACCGCGCTCGCCCCACGCGGGGCATCGGCCACGATCGAGCCGGGGCCCGAGGCGACCGAGCCGATCGAAGAGCTCGGCGGCGTGGTCTACGTGCACGTGCTGGGCCGGGTGGCGCGACCCGGGCTCTACTCCCTTCCCGACGGATCGCGCGCGGTCGACGTGATCGCGGCGGCGGGCGGCTTCGCCGAGGGGGCCGACCCGGGGGCGGTCAACCTCGCCCGCCTGCTGGTGGACGGCGAGCAGCTCTACGTGCCCGAGGCGGGGGAGGCGGTCGCGGGGGCGGCGTCCCCCGCCGCGGTCAGCGGGGCCGCGGGCGGGCGGGTGAACCTCAACACCGCCGACGCGGCGGCCCTCGACACCCTGCCGAGGATCGGGCCGGCGCTCGCGGCCCGGATCATCTCCTGGCGCGACGCGAACGGCCGCTTCGCCGCGGTGGAGGATCTGCTCGCCGTCAGCGGCATCGGGGAGAGCACCCTCGACGGCCTGCGCGACCTCGTCACCGTGTGAGCCGCATGCGCGGCGACTACCGGCTCGTCCCGGCCGCGCTCGCCGCGTGGGGCGCGGCGGGCGTCGCGATCGGGGCGGGGGAGGCGCCGCCGGTGCTCGCGGCGGCGGTCGCCGGGTGGGTGGCGGCCGCAGCGGTCGGAGCCGTGCTGCTGCTCCGCCCCGGCCGGTGGCGCCCCGCCGGGGCTCTCGCGGTGATCGCGCTCGCGGCCGCCTCTCTGGCCGGCACGAGCGCTGTCGCGGGGATCGGGGCGCGGCATCCGGCCGTGCTCGACGAGGCGGCCGCGAGCGGGCGGGTCGTGACGCTCGAGCTCGTGGTGACGGGCCGGGCGGAGGAGGGGCGGCTGCCGGCCGAGGCGATGGCCGTCGAGCTCGCGGGGAGGCGCGTCGAGCTCGGGCGGGTGCCGGTGCTGGTCTTCGCCGACGGCGGTCCCGTCGGCGCGCCCATCGGCTCCGGCGTCTCCGTCGACGGCGCTCTGCGCGCCGCGGAGGCCGGCGACGATCGCGCCTGGCTCGTCTTCGCACGGGGCGCCCCGCGCCTGCTCGCCCCCGCCCCACCGCTGCTCGAGGCGGCCGACGGTCTCCGCGCCGGCTTCCGCGACGTCGCGACGGGGCTTCCCGCTCCCGGCGGCGGGCTGCTGCCGGGGCTCGCCCTCGGCGACACCACCGCCGTCGACGCGGCGCTCGACCGCGACATGAAGCGCAGCAGCCTCAGCCACCTCACCGCGGTGTCGGGTGCCAACTGCGCCGTGGTGGTGACCCTCGTCTTCGCGCTGGCCGGAGCCCTGGGGCTGCGGCGCGGTCTGCGGATCGGGGCGGCCCTCGCCGCCCTCGCCGGCTTCGTGGTGCTGGTCACCCCCGAGCCGAGCGTGCTGCGCGCCGCGGCGATGGCGGCCGCGGCGCTGGCGGGCCTCGCCCTGGGCCGCGCCTCGCGCGGCCTTCCCCTGCTCTGCCTGAGCGTCGTGCTCCTGCTCGCCGTCGATCCCTGGCTCGCCCGCTCCTACGGCTTCGCGCTCAGCGTGCTCGCCACCGCCTGGCTGCTCCTGCTCGCGGGCCCGCTCGCCGACGCGCTCAGCCGACTGCTGCCCCGGCCGCTCGCCCTCGTGGTGGCCGTCCCGCTGTCCGCGCAGCTCGCCTGCCAGCCCGTGATCCTGCTGCTCGACCCCTCGCTCGCGGTGTGGGGCGTGCCCGCGAACGTGCTCGCCGCTCCCGCCGCCCCCGCGGCCACCGTGCTCGGCCTGCTCGGCTGCCTGCTGCTCCCTGTGCTGCCCTGGGCGGGCGACCTGCTCGCCGCCGTGGCCTGGCTCCCGGCGGCATGGATCGCCGAGGTCGCTCGCTTCTTCGCCGCGCTGCCGCTCGCCCGGGGGCCGTGGCCCGAGGGAGCGGGCGGAGTGGCGCTGCTCGCCCTGCTCGGCCTCGCCGCGGCCGTGGCGGTGTGGCCTGGGGCGGGGCGGCGGCCGCGCGGGGCGGCGGCGGGCCTCGTGATCCTCGCCCTGGTCGCCTATCCGCTGAGCGTCGGAGCCGGCCGGATCGCCGAGCTCGCCGGACGCCCCGCCGACTGGCGCTACGCGCTCTGCGACGTAGGGCAGGGCGACGCCCTCGTGGTGCGCGACGGGAGCGCCACCGCCCTCGTCGACACCGGGCCCGATCCCGAGGCCCTCGCCGTCTGCCTCGACGAGCTCGGCGTCGGCCGGCTCGAGCTGCTGGTGCTCACCCACTACGACGCGGACCACGCGGGCGGCGCCGAGGCGGTGCTCGGCCGGGTGGAGCTCGCCCTGCTGGGCCCTCCCGACGGGCCCGCCGACGAGGCGCTCGCGGCCGCTCTCGCCGCGCAGGGCGCCCGGGTGGAGTTCCCGCTGCGCGGAGCCCGCGGCCGGCTGGGCGAGCTCGGCTGGGAGCTGCTCTGGCCGCCTCGCGGCACCCCGCCCGGAAACGGCGCGAGCCTGGTGCTGCGCTTCGAGCCGGCGGGGGCCTGCGCCGGCTGCCTCGGCGCCCTGGCGCTCGGAGACCTCGGCGAGATCGAGCAGGCCCGCATGCTCGCCGCCGCCCGTCCGGGGCGGGTCGACGTGGTCAAGGTGGCGCATCACGGCTCGGCCGATCAGTCCGCCGCGCTCTACGCGAGACTGCGCGCCGCCGTGGGCCTGATCGGGGTGGGCGAGAACGACTACGGCCATCCGACCGAGACCCTGCTCGGGATGCTCGCCGCGGCCGGAACGGCGGCCTTCCGCAGCGATCGGCACGGCCTCGTCCTCGTGGCGCCGGGAGACGCGCCGGGCACGCTCCGCGTCTGGACCGGGCGTGGGCCGCCGTGACTAGGGTGGGGGCATGGCAGCACCGCGGAGCTCCGGCGCGAGGGGCGCGAAGAACGCCAAGGCCGCGATCCCGCAGCTCGGCTGGGCCGACATCCGTCCCGCGCCGGTGGTGCTCGTGTCGGGGCCGGAGGACTTCCTCGCCGACCGCGCCGTCCGCGAGCTGCGCGATCGCCTCCGCGCGCAGGATCCGGGGCTCGAGCTGCACGAACTCGACGCCGCGTCGACCGCGCCGGGGCAGCTGTTCACCGTCGCCAGCCCGTCGCTGTTCGCCGAGGCGCGGCTCATCCGCGTCTCGAACGTCGAGAAGCTCAGCGACGACTTCCTCGAGGAGGCGCTCGCCTACCTCGCCGAGCCCGCCGACGGCGCCGTGCTCGTGCTGCGGCATGCGGGTGGCGTGCGCGGCAAGCGGCTGCTCGACGCGATCCGCGGAGGCCTGGGATCCGGCGTCGAGATCGTCTGCGCCGCGATCACGCGCGACGCCGATCGGCTCGACTTCGTGGCCGCCGAGTTCCGGGCCGCGGGTCGGCGGATCGCCCCCGGCGCCCAGCGCGCCCTCGTCGCGGCCTTCAGCGACGACCTCGCCGAGCTGGCCAGCGCCTGCCGCCAGCTGCTCGCCGACAGCGCCGAGGAGATCACCGAGCAGCTCGTCGACCGCTACTACGCCGGCCGGGTGGAGACCACCGCCTTCGCGGTCGCCGACGCGGCCGTCGCCGGCCGCCGCGGCGAGGCCCTGCGGCTGCTGCGGCACGCCCTCGCGAGCGGCGCCGACCCCGTGCCGGTGGTGGCGGCGCTCGCGAGCAAGCTGCGCGCCATGGCGAAGGTCTCGGGCTCCCGCGGCTCCTCGGGCGAGCTGGCGGGAAGGCTCGGCCTCGCCCCGTGGCAGGTCGACCGCGCCCGGCGCGACCTCGACGGCTGGGACGACGCGGGGCTCGGCCGCGCGATCCGCGAGACCGCCCTCGCCGACTCCCGCATCAAGGGCGCCGGCCGAGACCCGGTCTACGCCCTCGAGCACCTCGTGGGCGTGCTCGCCTCCCGCGGGCGCTAGCCCGCCGCTCGACGCGGAGGCCTCGCACGACGAAGCGCCCGCCCCCACCGGGGACGGGCGCTTCGAGGTCGGGGGCTAGAGGCCCATCCGGGCCTTGCGGCGCAGCGATACCAGCACCAGTGCGGTCGCGCCGGCGAGCAGCAGCCCGGTGGCGGCGATCATGCCGCGCAGCGGGTCGGCGCCGGTGGCCGGCAGCGGGTCGGCCGTCACCTCGAAGGCGAAGAAGTCGCCCGGGAAGACCCCGCCGCCGTAGAGGAACTCGTCGTCGTCGAAGTCCTCGACGCAGTACTCGCCGGGCTCGAGCTCCGGGTCGAACAGCAGGGTGATCGAGACGTTGCCGTCCTCGTCCACCACGGCCGCGTCGCCGTCGCCGAAGATCTGATCGCCCGTCTCGCAGTTCTCCACGTAGAGGTACAGCTCGGTGCCGGGGATCCAGCCGGTTCCCGAGAAGGTGATGCCCGTCGTGCCCGTCTCGGACACGGTGAGCTCGGCCGGGCTGATGGAGCGGGTCGGGACGGCGAGGAAGGCGTCCCAGCTCTCGTCGTCGTCCAGCGAGATCGCCCGGATGACGGGGCTGTCGCCGGGGCCGAACCAGAGGCCGTAGGCGAGGATCTCCGGGGTGCCGTTGTCGTAGATGGCGTCGAGCAGGTCGCCGAGAGGGGCGATGGAGCCCGCCGGGTACTCGGGCCCGCCGCTGCCGACGATGTCCTGCGAGGTGATCCACTCGATGCTCGTGTCCACGGTGCCGGGGTCAGCGGGCCGGAGGGTCGTGAACTCCGCGCCGGTGTCGGCGTAGAGCGGGAGCTGGAAGGTCCAGTCGCCGGCGCCCGGGGCGTCGTCGTCCTCATAGACGAGGGCGTCGTCGAGGAGGTCGATGAGCTCGGCCGCCGAGGCGGGGGTGTCGATGTCCTGGCCGAGGATCTGCACCACGCCCGCGGTGCCGGAGCCGTCGTTGATCGCGAGTCCGTTGGGGCCGAAGGTGGCCGTGCCCGCGGAGGGGCCGTCCGAGTCGTCGCCGAAGAACCAGGTCTCGGCCGGGTAGGACGAGGTCTCCACCCCGAAGTCGGACTCCTCGAAGAAGGTGATGTCGCCGACGGTCTCCTCCGCCAGAGCGGGGCCTGCGGCGAGCAGGGTCGAGGCGGCGACCAGGACGGCAGTGCCGCCGATGGCGGCGAGACGGCGGATGCGCATGACACTCCAGATTCCGAGGGAGGTCGGTGGCGTCCCCCTGCTCCCAGCATCTTGCCAGCTATCCGGCAGGGGTGCCAGTCGGCGCCCCGTCCGGGGGAGATGCGGAGAGCCCCGCCGTCGAGGGCGGGGCTCTCCGTCGATGCGGCGCGGCGCTTACAGCGCGGCGACCTGCTTGGCGATGGCGCTCTTGCGGTTCGCGGCCTGGTTGGCGTGGATCACGCCCTTCGAGACGGCCTTGTCGAGCTTCTTCGACGCGGTGGCGAGAGCGGCGGAGGCCTTCTCCTTGTCGCCCGCGACGATCGCCTCGCGGGTGCCGCGGATGGCCGTCTTGAGCTCGCTCTTGACCGCCTTGTTGCGCTCGCGCGCCTTCTCGTTGGTCTTGTTGCGCTTGATCTGCGACTTGATGTTCGCCATGGATGTCCTTCGATGAGTGAACGGTTGCCTGTGCCGTCCGGGTAGAGGGGCCGATCCGGCGAGCCGTGCGGTGTGGGCCCGCACGGAAACCAAGGGGAGAGCCTACCAGGCCGCTCCGAGCCCGGGCAATCGGAGCCCGCCAGGCGAGCCGGGCGGCATCCGATCGCGATCCGGCTCAGCCGGCCGCGGGCCGGCGGCGCACCGCCAGCAGCACCGCTCCGCCGATCGCCGCGATCCCGCCGAGGCCGAGCAGGGCCGCGGTGGAGGCGGCGTCCGTGCCGGTGTCGGGCAGGGCCGGGTCCTCCTCGGCGGCCGGCTCGGGGGCGAGGATGTCCGCGCCCGCGCCGATCGCCCCGATCACGAAGCCGGCCCCGTCGGTGCTCGGCGTCGCCGGCTGGCCGCCGAGGAATCCGACGCCGTCCGGGTCGGGCAGGCTCGTGTTGGCGCGGAAGAGCAGGCGGTCGATGACGAGCGGCGTGGCCCCCGTCTCGAGGTAGTGGTAGTACTCCCACGAGGTGCGCGAGAAGACCAGCTCGCCGTCGACGTAGATGTCGACCACGTCGGGGCCGGCATCCACGAAGCTCACGATGATGGACACCTCGTGCGGCACGGTCGGGTCCCACAGGCCGTCGGTCTCGGGGCCGGTGAGGATGGCCGACTCCCAGCTGTCGAGGCTCGTGTCCACCGCGTCCTCGGGAACCCAGAAGGTGCCGATCCGCAGGCCGCCGTCGGCGTGGTAGAAGACCACGTTGCCGCCGAGGCGGTTGCCGGTCTGGTCGGGGATGGCCTCCACGCGCAGGCCCTCCTGGTACTCGCCGGTGGCCGAGGCGATCGTGAAGGTCACGCCGTAGTCGCTGGTCGTGGCGCCCGGGGCGTCCGTCTGGCCGGCCGGGTCGGTCAGCGGGGTGCCGACCTGGTTCATCACGCCGTTGACGACTGCGTTGGAGATGCGCAGGGCGATGCCCTCGCCGAGGCCCGAGTCGGGGAAGCCGGCCAGGTCGACGAACTCGGCGTCGATCGCCCCGCTGCCGTTCGTCCAGCCGTTCTGGCCGTCGATCGCGCCGGGGACGTAGCCGGTGGAGAAGTCGATCTCGATCGTCGCGGCGGCGTGCGCGGCGGTCGGAACGGCGAGCAGCGCGGCGGCGAGCAGCGCTCCGCCGGCCATGGTCAGACGTCGGACGGTCATGAGCTCTCCCAGCTGGTCACGATGCCGCGGCGGTGCTGCAGGCGGCGCAGGGTGAATCTCAGGATGAAAACTCCCCCCGATTTCCATCCTGACGCGGCTCACCCGATCTCGCAACGCGACGCGGGGGATGGACCGTACCGCTTTCGGGGGGGTGGTCGGTCGTGGAGCGAGGCTGCGTCCGGGGGCCCGACGCGCGTCGGACCCCCGGACTCCGGTCAGCAGCTCTTGAGGGCCGCCACGCTGTCCTTGAGCGTGGCGGAGGAGCCGAGCAGCACCTTCTTCGTCGCACCGCGCGTGCTCACGAAGCTCTTCACCGGGGACGTCACGCAGCTCTTCTGCGTCACGATCAGGGGATGGCGCAGCGCGCCGGCCAGAGCCGCCCCGGCGAGGGCGTCGGGGAAGTTCGCGCCGGTCGCGAAGAACACCGCGTCCGCCGCGTCGAAGACGAGGTTGTTCAGTGCTGCGCTCGTCGCATAGCGGTCCGGACCCTGCGCCCGCCAGATGTCCGCCGAGCCGAAGACGCTCCTCAGCTGGCTCTCGATCCCGCTCTTGACGGCGGCCGTGGAACCGGCGATGACGATCCGGTCGGGCTCGAGGTCGCGGATGAGGTTGAGGGTCGCCGCCGGGATCGAGCTCTTCGAGCCGTCCACGAGGATCACTGCCCCGCCCCAGTAGGAGGCCGCCGGCCCGGCGGAGAGGGCGTCGGGGAAGTTCCGCCCCGTCGCGATGATCACGGGCACGTGACGGTTCTCCGCACCGTCCCCGTCGCCGTCGACGCCCCAGGCGTTCTTGACGATCTCGCGCATGGTGGCGTAGCGGTCGGCGCCCTGCCAGCGGACGACCTCGGGCGAGCCCGAGACGGTCTTCAGCGCGTTGAAGACCGTGCTCGAGACGGCGGCCGTCGAGCCCAGCACCACGATCCGGTCCGGGTGGAGCGCGTTGAGCCGGCTCTTCACGACCGACGGCAGCGAGTTCTTCTTGGTGAGCAGCACCGGCGCGCCGAGGTGCGCGGCGGCGGCGGCGGCCGAGAGCGCATCCGGGTAGTTCTCACCCGTCGTCACGAACACGGTGCTCGCGTCGAAGTACTCGTCCCACTCGGCGGCGATCGCCGAGGCGGTGCCGTAGCGATCGGGGCCGGCGATGCGGTTCGGGAGCAGCGAGGTCTCCTGAGTGAGGTCGTAGTCGACGACGGCGAGGCCGCTCCAGACGACGGTGTAGTCGTCCGCGCCGGCGGGGTTGAAGCTGTTGAAGATGAGCTGCTTCGGCTGGGTGGTGTAGCCGTCGTCGTGGAGGCTGCCGACCTTCACCCCGTCGAGGTAGAACTCCCAGTCCCCGCTGTCGTGGTTGAGGAAGACGGTGAGGGTGTAGTCGCGGCCGTACTCGGCCGGGGCGACCTCGGTCCACGTGCCGGTGTCGAAGGTGCCGTAGATGCGGAAGACGGGGCTGCCGTCGAAGTCGCCCCCGTCGTCGACGTTGGTGAACTCGATGATCGGCCAGGCGTCGCCGTCGCTGCCCCCCTCGTTCTGGGGCGCGGTCAGCCACAGACCGGCACGGACGGAGGCCACGCTCTCCCAGGCCTCGTCGACCGTGAGGGTGGCGCTGATCCCGTCGATGCCGGAGATGGCGGCGTTGATGCCCTCGGTGCGGTAGAAGCCGGGTGCCGCCGAGGCGTTCGAGGCGTCCACCTCGAGGGTGAGCGGCCCGTCGGGCACGACGGTGTAGCCGCCGCTGGGCGCGGTGCGGTCGGGGACCCAGCTGAGGGAGTCGAAGCCGATGTAGTTGAAGGCGTAGGGCACCGAGTGGGCGGCGCTCGGAATGGCGACCAGGGCGGCGGCCAGGAGGGCTGCGCCGGCCAGGGCGGCGGCGGGGCGTGGGGACACGGGTGATCCTTTCGGGCGCGCGCGAGCGCACGCCGTGACGTGGAGTGGTGCAGGGGAGCACGGGCCGTCGCCGGAGCAAGCGGGTTCAGGGGTCGATCGGCGACACCCGCTCTCGCACGCTATGCCTTTGGTGATCTCCGTTCAATATTTTCCATGTCCCCGCTTAGGGGGACATCGGCACGGATCTCGGGGTACGTCTTCAGGTGAAGGCCGGCTTCCCTCGGCTCTGGGATGATTGACGCGATATGCCACGTGCCGCCACGCCCCTCGAACCGGCCGCGACCGACCCGTCGCGGATCCGGAACTTCTGCATCATCGCTCACATCGACCACGGCAAGTCCACCCTGGCCGACCGGATGCTGCAGCTCACCGGCGTCGTCTCCGACCGTGACATGCGCGCGCAGTACCTCGACCGGATGGACCTCGAGCGCGAGCGCGGCATCACGATCAAGAGCCAGGCGGTGCGGATGCCGTGGCAGGTGGACGGGGCCGCCTACGCGCTCAACATGATCGATACCCCCGGCCACGTGGACTTCAGCTACGAGGTGAGCCGCAGCCTGGCCGCCTGCGAGGGGGCGATCCTGCTCGTCGACGCGGCGCAGGGGATCGAGGCGCAGACCCTGGCCAACCTCTACCTGGCGCTCGAGAACGACCTCGAGATCATCCCGGTGCTCAACAAGATCGACCTCCCCGCGGCCGATCCGGAGAAGTACAGCCGGGAGCTCGCGCAGCTGATCGGCGGCTCGCCGGAGGAGGTGCTGCGGGTCTCGGGCAAGACGGGCGCCGGCGTCGAGGCCCTGCTCGACCGGGTGGTGCAGCGCATTCCCGCCCCGGTGGGCGATCCGGATGCTCCCGCCCGCGGCCTCATCTTCGACTCCGTCTACGACGCCTACCGGGGCGTCGTCACCTACGTGCGGATGGTCGACGGGCGGCTGTCGCCGCGCGAGCGGATCCAGATGATGTCCACGAGGGCTCAGCACGAGATCCTCGAGATCGGCGTCTCCGCTCCGGAGCCGTCGCCCACCAAGGGCCTCGCCGTGGGTGAGGTGGGCTACCTCATCACGGGCGTGAAGGACGTGCGCCAGTCGAAGGTGGGCGACACGGTCACGAGCCACGCCCGGCCCGCCGCCGAGGCGCTGGCGGGCTACACCGACCCGCTGCCGATGGTGTTCAGCGGCGTCTACCCGATCGACGGCGCCGACTACCCGGAGCTGCGCGAGGCGCTCGACAAGCTGAAGCTGTCGGATGCGGCGCTGCAGTACGAGCCGGAGACCTCGGTGGCGCTGGGCTTCGGCTTCCGCTGCGGCTTCCTGGGCCTGCTGCACCTGGAGATCGTCACCGAGCGGCTGCGCCGCGAGTTCGACCTCGACCTCATCACCACGGCGCCGAGCGTCGTCTACCACGTGACCGGCGAGGACGGCCGGACGATCGAGGTGACGAACCCCAGCGAGTACCCCACCGGCCGGATCGTCTCGGTCAAGGAGCCGGTGGTGGACGCATCGATCCTCGCGCCGAAGGACTACGTCGGCGCGATCATGGAGCTCTGCCAGCAGCGCCGCGGCTCGATGAAGTCCATGGACTACCTCGGCGAGGATCGCGTGGAGCTCAAGTACACGCTCCCGCTCGGCGAGATCGTCTTCGACTTCTTCGACCAGCTGAAGTCGAAGACGCAGGGGTACGCCTCGCTCGACTACGAGCCGGCCGGCGAGCAGGAGGCCGACCTCGTGAAGGTGGACATCCTGCTCCAGGGCGAGCAGGTGGACGCCTTCAGCGCGATCGTGCACAAGGACAAGGCCTACGCCTACGGCACGATGATGGCCGGCAGGCTGCGCGAGCTGATCCCGCGGCAGCAGTTCGAGGTGCCGATCCAGGCGGCGATCGGGGCGCGCATCATCGCCCGCGAGAACATCCGCGCCATGCGCAAGGACGTGCTGGCCAAGTGCTACGGCGGCGACATCACCCGCAAGCGCAAGCTGCTCGAGAAGCAGAAGGAGGGCAAGAAGCGGATGAAGATGGTCGGCCGCGTCGAGG
>Ga0164243_10008285_pt1 | contig 15364 bp, 5 predicted proteins | sample OricompcompostOP_FD_108781 | JGI IMG/M metagenome (GOLD analysis project Ga0164243, IMG submission 108781) | Organic Plus compost microbial communities from Emeryville, California, USA - Original compost - Organic plus compost (OP) | ecosystem: Engineered > Solid waste > Mixed feedstock >... | reverse complement strand
GATGCTTCAGATCATGGGGGGCATGCCCCCCATGATCTGATGACCAGACTGGCGGCATAATCACATCCGGGATTAGCTTAACTTCGCCGCCAACCTGTCCAAGAAGGCGGGACCACCTCATTCAGTCGGCCGGCCGGCAGCGCATTGACGAGCAAAGGGATCGTCTGGATGCCGTGACGAAGGACGCTCGCGGCGCAAGCGCGGAAGCAGCCGACGAGGTCAAGGAATGGTGATTTAGAGTTAGATCACCACAGTCCAAAGGACGCGGCGACTAGATACGCGAACACCGTGAGGATCACGAGCGAACCGACGATGGTAAGCTTCCTCGCCAACGGGTCGGCCCAGGATTTTCTGATCCGGTATTCCGTCAGCCGGTTTTCGCGAATTGCTTGATCGACCTCGGACAGGCCTTCCCACTTCTGGGAACGCTTAGGCTCGGCGCTTTCAAAGTCGAACTGGGTCATCAGGGCGTTCATCTCGTATCCCCTCGGAACATAGCAGAAACGGGCGTAAGAAACAGGAAAATCTACGCCCCATTCCGACAAGCTACCTCTCCTCCCGGCGCGATCCTCACTCCAGCGATTTTTCGACGAAACCCAGGGTATTTGCATTCTCTACCAACGTCCTGACCTTCGCACGATCCAGCCCAGTAGGAACCTCTGCATCGATCTCCAACCTGAGCTTGACCGAACTGCCGGGAAGAGTTGTCAGCTGCTCGACAATCGCCTCGACAATCTGATGCATGTCTCTCGCCGGCCGTTCCGGGGAGATCATCACGGTCCCCAGGAACCGGGTCGGCTTTCTTTCGGTAACAGATGGTTCGGGAGTTCCACCACTCGGCTGCTCTTCAGAGCCTGGAGCCTTCTCGCCGGGTTGTTCGGGAGCGCCTGAGGGTTCTGGTTGGGTCGGGGCCGGCCGATGCGCTTCGGCGACGTCGGGTTTGATGATGACGCTGTCGCTATCGATGACAACCGCTGCGTTAGCGGCTCGCTCGATCGCCAAGCCGAGATAGGTGTCCGTCTTTTCGTCCCACCGCTCGGCATACGCAAAGGGCCCAGGCAACATGCCTGTTACAGCTGACTGAACAGCCTTTACGAGAACCTCTTGGTTCTTCAGGCGCGGCAAGTAGACGTAGCGATTGAGATACTCTCGCAAATCCTTGAGTGAGAGATGCGGCTTTCCATTCCAGATGTATTTTTGGAGATCGCGGTCGAGGCGCGTTGGTCCGAGCTCGGTTAGGAGACCCTCCTCGGCCACGAGCTTCTTGCTTGCTCTGGCGAGCAAGCCATCCTGCGCGGGGATCTTGCCAGACACCCATTCCACATCTGCCTGCGCGCTTTCCTGGGCAGGGTAATGGAGATAGCACCAAGCTTCCTTAAGGCGGGTTTTCACAGTCTCGTTAGCTTCCGCCAGCTTCGCCTTGGCGAGGGCGCTGTCGCTCTGCGTGAGATTAAGCCGGTCGGTGTCGCGGACAATCTCGCCCCAGGCCAGCGCCGAAAGGACGGCGTCTTTCAAATTGTCGAGCTGGCGCGCGTCCGCGGAAATGAACACCAGCATGTTGCGGTAGACGCGCGGCGTAGTGCCACGCTGCATCAGGATGTCCTTCGCCTCCACCAGCGCCTCAGACCCATCCCGGCCGTTATGTGGGTGTGCGACACCCAGGACGACGGCGCGAACGCCTCCAGCCTCGTCAGGCACCTCGGCGGACGTCGCAGGGGCAACTTGCACCGCGTCGAAATGACCGCGATCGGCGAGACCATTCACATACTTCGTCAGCTCATTGTCGATGGTCATGAGTACGAGCGCATTCTCGATTTGCGCTGCACGGTCGGTCGCGATGCGATTGAGGCTCGCCGACATTGAATACCAGTACCGGCCAAGGTCGGCGTGCATGAACTTCGCCTGGTTGGTCAGCCGCCGAAGCGCATCCCCGAAGATCGCGGGTCGTTCACCGGGCTGAACCACGCCCAGATTGATCTGCTTGTCGTCGAGGCCCGTGTTCTGCTGTTGATGAGTTGGCGCGGTTCCCATGAAGATCGCGCGCGCCACGCGACGAGTTGCGGAATAGCGGTTCAGGTTCGGTGCCGACTGGTCGACCTTGTACGGGGTGGACGCTGTCCCATCGACATCTCCTGCGATGATCGATTGCCAGCTCACGTCCAGATAATGGAGCAGTTCCGGTTCGACCCGCGGTGAACTCACGGCAATGCTGCCCGGCATGATCATCACGGACGGATCGCCGTTCATCCAGAGCTCGTGAATTGCCTGCGCCATCAACCGCAGGACACCGCGCGTGCGCTGAAACTTTTCGAGTGAGCCCCAGCTCGTGTAGAGCTGGTCGAACAGCTCGGGATGAATGGGGTAAGCCTTCTCGAGCTTGCGGCGATAGTCTTCGTCGGCGCAGCCCTGCGGGAAATCGTTGGCGTTTTCGCGATAGAGCTTCGCAAACTGCTTCAGCGTGTTGTCCCGGTGATGAAACTTGTCTCCGGGGATTTCCTTGAACAGCCGACGGCGGACGATCTCGTAGCTTTCCTCCTGACTCGCTGGACGCCACGATGACTCTACGCGGCTGAAGGTCTGCTTGAGGCGCGCCAGGGCCTCCTGACCGCCTTCACCGCCGACTTCGATCTGCGATGCGGGCAGAGAGGCGACGAGCAGGGTTCCCGGGCTGGCCTTAACTGCCTCCGTCAGCGACTGCACGAAGGACAGGTTTGCATCGAACGAACCGGAGGGCAGGCCTTCGACCTTGTAGATCTGCCGCAGGTAGGCGACCCACTCATCGATCAAGATCAGGCAGGGTGCGCACTTCTTGAAGATTGCTTCGAGCACGTGCGATCCAGGCGCGATGCCGTTCGCGTCATTTTCGGCGATCATGTCGAACGCCTCGGCGCCTCCGAGCTGCCACGCCAACTCACCCCAGGTCGTGCGAATCTTCCGGCCGCCATCGGCATTGAGGACGTCCTGCGGGCCGCGTGACGTGCCTACGAGCACGGCGCGATTGATGCCCGAGGGGACGCCCAGCCCATTCTCGTCAAGCAATCGGTCGAGTCCCGAGAGGTCCTGAACCGGAGCGGGTCCTGCCATATGATAGAGGGCGAGCATCGAGTGCGTCTTGCCGCCGCCGAAATTCGTTTGCAGCTCGACAACAGGATCGCCGCCGCTGCCGGAGAGGCGTTTGGCCGCGCCGACCAACAACGAGCTAAGTCCCTCCGTCAAATAGGTTCGGCTGAAGAATTGCTTCGGATCGCGATACTCGGCCGGTGCGCTACCTGAGTGAACCTTCGCGAGATCGGCGGCGAATTCAGCCTGCTGGAACTCACCCGTGGCGACATCGGGGTGAGGCTCGACGACCTCGCGCCAGGGAAGTAGCCCGGCCACCGTCTCGACAGAGATTTCGAGGCGTTGCGTCTTCCGCCGCTCCTCATTGCGCTGCAGTTCGGTAAACTTGGTGCGCAGGATCGTGTCGCGCATCTTCGAGAGCTGCTCGGCCGTCTCGCCGGCGCTGATCGCTTCCATCAGTCGACGCATGGAGTCGAGCGCGCGTTCGGCGTCGTCGTACGTGAAGTTCTCGTTGTGTGAGAGTTTGTTTCGGACGTCGAGAAGCTCTGACACATAGGAGCGCTCTGGATGACCGAGAACGGTCGCGAAGGCGTCCTTCCAGAAGGCCATCATGGTTTTCAGCAAACCCTGCTGATCCCAGCCGACATCGCCCGCAGAATTGGGCTTCAATCCTTGGACCCGTTGGACCACGTCTAGCTGCCAATGTCCCTTCAGGGAGTTTTCCAGCCTCTTCTCGACGAAGGGGATGAGAGCTGCCGGGAGCAGTTCCATTCCTTAAAAAACATACTGGCGCGTGCTCTTGGCCACGTGCGTTCCCCTCAGATATTCAGCTGGATCTGGCGATCGCCGCTAGTGTCGTAAATCGCGGCAGCCTGCCGCGATAGCTCGGTCCAGTCGGCGATGAGCGCGTTGTATGCGGTCGCCTCCTTCGCATCCTTCCGCTTATTGGCGCTGATGTCGTAGAGGCAGTAGGCCAGATCTTTCACGGCCTCCGCACTTGCCTCGAGCTTCTTCAGCAGAACCGCGGTATCGTGCGAAATACCGTCCTTCTCGTGACGACGAACTAGGTGTTGAAGGGCTTCCCACACGGTCAGGTGGGTGTCGCCTTCGGGCTCCCAATCGTCGTCGAGTTCATCACGCGAGAGAATACGAACCTTCCCAGCTGCGCTTTCGACGATCCCGGCATGTTTGACGCTCTCCACCGAGATCCCGCGCGCCGTGGCGATGCTATTAGCGGTGCCGTAGTCGCCCGCCTTTAGTCCGTTCTGCTCGAACCAGGTGATCGCGAAACGTGTATCGGCGTCGAACTCGCCCTGAATTCCGCCCAGATACTCGTCCAGCTCCCGGTTAATAAGTTGCAGCGCTGACTTGACTGTCATCGGGCTATCGTCGGATTCGAGAACCGCTTTGTAGCGCGAGAATACCGCCATGCCTGGGCCGATTGCAGATTGGGGCATATCGGCCGGCGCGATATTCGCGGCCTGGAGCTCGGCTAGCGCAGGTGGGAGCTCACGCTTCAGTGAACGAAGAAACTCAGCACGAGATACGACCTCGGCTGCAATTTCCTTCTTCCGGCAGACGAGGACGACAGAATTCGCTAGTGCGTTGCTTCCGATACCTCGCATTCTGTTCGCAAGCTCAGTTCTGACGGGCCAAGTTCGAATGACCGAATAACCAGCTTCAAGTACCGCTTGGAGAAAGGTAGCCCAGCCGGTGGAGGAGATACCTTCTGCTTCGATCTCGCTCTGCTTGAACGCGTAGTAAATGGTCGCTGGGAATTCCGAGCTGCTCTGCAGAGCCATTGCCTCAATGGCCGCTCGCATGCCGCTTAGAAAAAAATCCTCTGCAGCTTCCCTTCCTCCGTGGCGCACTGGTGTGGCAACCAATTCATCCAGCTTCGGAGTCGCCAAACTTCCGAAAAGATCCGGATGAACACCTTTCAGGAGAGGCCTCAGCCAAGCATAAAAGAAGTCTGAAAGATCAGCGTATCCAATGTTGTCATAATAGGGCGGATCAGTTGAAATAACTGACCCCTCCGGGTATATCACGCTTTGAGCGTCAGATTGGATTTCTGTCCCTTTGGCGTTTGGTTGGAGAAGTGCGATAACCTTCCAGACCCAAGTGAGCATTGCATTCCAATTCCCACTCGAATCGCTGAATGGATTCGCCTCAGCGAAATCCCAGACCATTGGAAGAGCTTGTCTCCCAAAGGTGTTTCGCATCTTTTCGCCGGAAGTATGCCATGTGCAGCTTGAGGACCAATAATCGCTGCACTTTCCGACGACCATAGCCAAGTAAGTTGTTACTGCATCCGCGTAAGCTTGAGCGTCGCTACCACCGGCACTCATGGCGTCATCGAGAATTAGTTCACGAGCTTCCGCCACTAGTTCACTAAACGTGTTCAAAGCCAGCGCTTGGCGTTCAGTGAAGAAATCGCCCCACGATTTCAGGCCGTAGTTGCCGATTCGAAATCCAAGAGCTTTTGGCTCGAATTCAGCGCTCGGGCGCCATTTGGAGGTTGCGCCAAGGGCGCGACCCTCCTGCTCAGGGCTAGGATCAAGGTAGACTCTCCCCCCTGGGCCCTCACCGACGATTGCGATGAGCGTCTGACCGATTCCCCCTGACTTCCCAGTGGCGCGGATATAGTCCGCGGTGATTGCAGCGCCGGAGAGTAAGCACTGAAAATTGGCGCCGGTCCCGACCTTGGTTCCTGCCGCCGCTTTTCCCAATTCGGTGTTGGTCCCACCCTTCCGCACTCGATAGCGTATCGTTCCCGCTGCTCGATCAACAATGGGCTCGATCCATGCCTCTCTTCCCTTCTTGCTTGAGAGCAGGAAACTTGACGCGATCGGCACGTGCACGTTGGAAAACGCCGGATCCGGACTTGGCACCGTGCGCGTCCAGAGCCAGGCGATTACCGTGACCTTACCGCCCCCGTACTCCTTCGGTAGATCAGCTTGCGGATACAGATGCCCTATTCGCGCCTGAGCCTGTTCACGAATCCACTCCCCATAGTAACGTACGTCCTCAGCTAGACCCTCCGCATTTCGGTAGGAATTTCGGTCTTTCCCTCCACGATGCCTTGGCGCATTATCTTTGAAGCGCGGTGGGATTTCGATCATCGCCTTGCCAATGGTCACGGCCACCGGGTTCAGGTCCGAACCATACGCGGGTAGACCCAACCTTTGTGCTTCAAGAGGAATGGAACAGCCACCAGAGAAGGGGTCGTAGATTGGCGGCAGCTCGCCACCGCAGCTGCTTCTAATTTCTGCCCTCGCGCGGTCCAGTATCTCTTCGTTCGTTGAGTTCTCCCAAACGACCAAGTCTTCGATAATTTGGAACAAACGCTTGCGCTCGGCTTCCTGCGCCTCGTGAGTGGGGAACCGTTCGGGATGAGCTGAAGGGTCATCCACAAGCTGTGCGAATAGCACGGCCCGACAGGCTGCAAGCGGCCGCCTTGCCCACCATAGATGCAACGTCGAGGGATGACCGTGTCGAATCGACTTCTCGCGAGCGGACGCCGCATTGATGGCCTCAAGAGGGATCGCGACCTCGATGAGCTTCTTCTTTTGATTATTGGTCGAGGTCATAAACTAGCCTGTAGGTTGCGGGGTGAATGGTCATCTGGCCACCATCGCGCAGAGCGCGCAGGCGGTTTCCCGTGATCTCCACGGGATCACCCTCCGGGTTCACGAGAATGAATGAGTAGATGTCTGGCTTCTGGTCGAGCAATCCCCAGACATCGGCATCAATTTGAAGCGGCTCGCGCTCCAGACAATGGTCCTTTGGAAAATAATGGCGGAGGACTTCGCCGCCCGCCGAGCGCCGCTCCCACGGGAATCTCCCACTGTTGACGCGACCGATCCAACTCCCGTCCGGATGGAAGAACCGATCTTCGCCATCGTCCTTGTAGCCTTGGGCTAGTGCAAAGCGCGCCATGACGCTGGGGCGAGGCGGCTTCGCTGGCGCGCGCGGCCGGGGGACGACCTCCGGTTCCAATGCGTCGACTCCGGGCTCGTCGCGAGGATGCGCTGGTTCTGGCGTACTCAAGCGCGCATCATCCTCGGGTTCGTCCGGCTCGCCTTCCAGCGACGCTTCGACAGCGGGCACGGAGTCCTCGGAAGCGTCATGAACGGGATCGTCGCCCAGTGGCACGGCCGAAGGCTCCGTCTCGACAGCCGGCGCAGCCTCTTCCTTCTCCGGCCCCAGCGTGAAGTTCTCTTCGAGATAGTCCCGAATGTCCTCCGCCGAGCGCTCGAACGCATAGGCCAGGGCCGAGCGAATCTCGGGTGCGAGACTCTTCCCGATCTCTTCGGGGACCCGTTTGGCAAGCTTCGCCTTGGTCAGCGGCGTCACGAAGAGCGTGCGGTCGCGCCAGACAATATCCGCAAGACGGGCGGTGCCGGCCGGTGTGCCGTCAAGATAGGGGATCACTTCGAGCCGCGGCGCGGTCACCCATTCCGTGTTGGCCAATTCGGCGGCGACCGCGCGCACCCGTTCCGTCTCATCGGGGTCGCCGAGTTCGATCCGCTGAAGCTGGATCCCGAACGCGGTCAGCCAGAGCCGCTTCTCCTCTAATCCGGCTGTAAAGGAGGGTTGGTTGAATCTCTCTTCGATCTTGTCCGAGAGGGGCGCCAGGCCGGCAAACGGAAGCTCGCGCACCGTCTCCCCGGACAGGCGCTGAAAATCGGCGGTCTTGCGTTTCACCCAGTCGTGGAGATGGCTCCATCGCACCAGGCCCTGCATGCTCAGCGCATAGTCGAGCGTGTCGATCGACACCCACTCGCCGAGCAAATTCATCCAGTGGCCGCTCTCCTGCCAGATGCGGAACGGATATCTGACCAAGAGCGTGCGCACTCTGCGCGCATCGTCCTGTGAAAGCGGCAAGCCCGAAGGGAGGGTGCTGAGCCACTGGATCGCCAAGTCCGCCGACGGCCGCTCGGCAACTCCGACACGCTGCCAAAGGCTAAGATCCCCGACGGACGCCCGAATAATCGCGGCCCCCGGGACATCTTCCTCGTCGCCATGAAGGAACACAGCGTCGGCCGTTGCCCAGGTTCCATCATGGGCGAGGATCAACCGCTCGGACTTGAAGGCATCCTTGACCCGCTGAGTATCACTCGTCGAGCAGTTCTCCAGCATCGTGTCGAGCCGGCGATACCACTTCTCAACTTCCTGCACCGGGGCGCGTTCTGATCCCGCCAGGGCCCGCAACCGCTTTAGAAGTTGCTCCGCTCCACCCGGCGTACTGCGAACACCCAAAAGGTCGAGCAGCGGACGCGTCGCCTCGCGGTCAAGCAGACCGTGAACGAACGGCTCGACGTCGATGAAGGATTCAGTCTCGGGCGTCCGGCGAAGCAGGTCGGCGGGGATCTGCGGAACGTCGCGGGTATCCGGAAGGCAGGGCTTATCCCTGAGCTTGAGGATCCAGCCCGCAAGCAGCGGTTCCCAGCTGATTGCCCGTGTCGAGCCGGTCGTGGCGACCTGGAGCAGCCGAGCGCCGGTCGCTCTCGTCCAAAAGCTCTCACGCTGATTGAGAATCTTGCCGGCGACCTTGGTCCAGATGCCTGCATCGGAGGCAGCCAGAGCTTGCCAGTGCTTCCAGTACTCGGCCGGAAAATCCGAATCCTCGATGACAAAACTGTCTGTGACGTAGGGGTAGTTGAGCCCGCCGCTCTGGCCGCGAGCCTTGGCTTCGGCCGCGATCCGTGAACGGCCGTAAACACTGATGCGTGTGCGGGCCAATGGGACGAAGGTGTGAAGACCCGACCGGCCCGATCCAATCCAGCGCAGCCATTCCTCACGCGAGCAGGATGAAAAGCCCGCAGCGTAGTCCGGGTGCAGAAGGTGCTTTTCTTGGGCCGATTTGGGGAGAAGCGCCTCGATGGACCCGTCCTCGTCGAACAGCACCGAATGGCTGACGGGGCGCAATTTGCGGTCCGCGGTAGCGTATCGGAACGAGGCGCCGATCGTAGCACTCAGTTTCGCCGCGATCTCGGCGAGACGCACGCAGTCGGCCAGCTTGGGGTGGCCAGCGGCAAAATAGGACTCGGCGACGCGCTCGATCACCGCATTCACGTCGCTGGTCGTGTCGAGACCAATTTCCTCGAGCACATCGAACGCCCCTTTGACGGGATCGTCCTTGGCGCTCTTGCCCTCGCGCTCGTCGCGGCGTTGCTCGGCGAGGAAGCGCGTCCAATTCTGATTGAAAGCAATCAGGTGCTCGGCGAGAAAGCTCCAATCGTCGTCCGATTGGAGCAGTTTCTTCTCCCCGAGGCGGACCACCTCCGAGGCGGCGAACAGCACGTCCTGCCCTTGGACAGGGACGATGCGAAGCGCTTTTGGGTCATCGCAATCATAGCCCGTCACCTCGTGCGCGATGTACGTCCACAGATTGAGCAAGTGGCGCCACGTCGCGGGCCGCGGCAGGTGAACCTCGCTTAGGCGTTCGAGCAGGTCTCCCTTGCTGAAAACATCGACGAGGTTCCAGTTCTGGAGCTTTGCCCGGTCCCTGACCGCCACGTGCCGCGAAAGCGCCGGTCGTGCCTTCTCGTCGAGAAGGGTCATTGCCTGTTCCGCCGGCCAGACCTCGAATATCTCTGCAGGCATGACAACCGCCTGCTTGCTGCCCACCAGATGGCCGTCATCGGTCAGCAGGATCGGCGCTTCCGCGAGCGCCTCATCGCAGGCGACCTCGACAATGGCGCCGCACACACCTTCAAGGTCGGTCGCTTCACGATTGACGTCGGGCAGGAGCCCGTACGCAGCGGCGCGGTCGGAGATTCCCGTCTTCGTGTCGCCCAGCCATTCGACCATTGCTTTGGCCGCGAGTGCGCCGGCTCGTTCAAGAAGCCACCGGTTGGTGGGCGAGATCGAAGGATCCTTGATCTTGAGGCGGGCCGGATCCTGGATGAAGGGGGCGTTGCAGGCGAACGGGAGCGGCGTTTCAACGCCGGTGGGGAGAACAACGTATAGTCGGCCCTTGGCCCCGAGCACGATCTCGACACGGCACGGCGGAAACTCTCCGCCATCCTCGGCGCCCAGCATCCGCTCCTGGCGGATTTCCTCGAGGGCGTCCGAGGGGAACGCTTCCTCGCCGGAGCGCACCAGGAGAAAGGTTTGCTCAGCCTTCTCGTCGAGCGCCATCCACTCGCTGTCGGCAACGGGCCCAGCACCCATGCTCTGCCAATGAACTGTCTTTTCGCCGATCCGCAGCTTGCGGATGTTCCTGAAGAACAGCAGAGAGACGGGGCTCTTCAGCCACTCATCGAGGTTCTTTTCGACCTCCCGCCGCCGCAGGTCGCTTGCGATAGCGACCTCCACCCGCGTGGAATTTGTTGGGAGGCGCTCCGCCTCGACCCAGTGCGGCTCCGTAAACCGGGCGCGGTCGAATGCGACCGCCAATGATGGGGTGTAGAGCTCGACGCGATCGCCCAAACTGAAGGTGCTCTTGAAGCCGATTCCGCGAAAGCCGATCGTGTGGAGCGCGCGCTTGTTCGAGTAGCCGAAGCGGCAGATCGACGCGAAATGCGCCTCGATGAAGTCGTCCCCGTTGTGCTCGAAGATGAAGCGGTCGCTCTCGATCGAGACTTGGGCTTCGCTTGCGCCGGCATCGTCCGCGTTCTGCAATAGCTCGGACAGGATATGCCGGGGGCTTTGCACCTGCTTGAACAGCTGGTGCCAGGGCCCAGCGAGTTCCGGATCGGCCTCGAGTTGATCCCAGCGCTGCGAGGCGCGGGCTCTAATTGCTTCGAAATAGTCCGGCGGCGGCGTGATGCCGGCCGCGAGCTGATGCTTCGTGCTCATGCCGGCGCGCCAGCCTTCTCCAACAGTCGCCGGAGGTCGAACTGGATTGCCGTTTCGAGAAAGGATGGCTCGCGGTCGACGAGCGGCCCGCGGACATACCGCGGTTCCTGAGCGCCCGTGTCGGTGACCGAAACGATCGCCAGGATGAATTTGTCCGGCTCGTGGAGCGACGTGATGATCTCCTGGCGAGTGATCATCACCGAGTCCGCACCATCGATCCGTCCCTTGACCTCGATGAAGCGCATATGCCCGGAAACGGGGTCGTAGGACTCGATGTCATAGCCAAGCTTCTTGGCGGACACGTCGACCGGCTTGTGCCCGAGTGTGCTTTCGGACGCGATTACGGCGGACATGGCGGCCAGCTCGATCTTGCGCCGGGCCGCAGGGTCTACCGCAAACTGCGGTGGAACAGGTTCGTTGGTCATCTGTCGCGCAGCCAACAGACCGCGCGGGATCACGACCATTCCGCCCCGTACCCGTGGCGGCTGCGAGGAGATGAATCGCTCCTTCTCAAGCTGGTCCATCCGGCGCTTCTGCCGTTCGGCAAGCTCCTCCGCGCGACGCTGAGCGTTCTGCCAATTGAGCCGGGTGCGCTTGCCCGCCTTCTCCTCTTCCTTCAGCTCGAACGCGCGCGAGTCCCAGTAATTGATCTCCTTCTTGAGGCGGGAGCGGACCTCTTGCTCCACCTTTTCGATCTCGGGCACTCGGCGCGCCTTGACCTCCGCCACATGCTTTTGCGCCAGTTCGACGGTGGCGAACCGGATCGCAGTCTTCTCCAGCTCACTCGTCAGCCAGCTTTCGTCGAGGAGATCTCGGACCAGGTCGATCTCTTCCGCCGCAGCCGGACGAAGGTTGAGATGTGGCGCGATGCCTGCATTGGCGGCGTGGCCGGACTTGTCGATAGCGGCAAACTGAAGCCGCTGCGAAATCACATGCGGCTTGCCCGCGCTCGTCTCTCGACCGTCATGAACCGCATGCTCGAGCAGGAAGATGGCTGACAGCTCCTCGCCTGACTCCGTGTCGTCGACGAGGATCGCGCCCTGGCGCATGATCTGCTCATATTGCTCGCGGATGAGGCTGATGACCGCCTCGAGCAGAGGATGGCCCGGACAGACGAAGGCAGCCACCGGTTGCTGGTTGATGAGGCTCTTCTCGAAGCAAATTCGCTCATACTGCTTCTGGATCGGAGCTCCGGTGCCGATCTGACGGTCGCGCTCGCGGATCCGCACCGGCACGTGCGATATTTCCCAACGGCCCTCCTCGCGCCGCTTTAGCCGACCACCGAGGTGCTGGAATGCCTCGACGAAGAAGCTTTGGATGTGATGCGGCTGCAGACGAAGCGCTTCAGCACGTTCCATTTCGAGGCGCAGTTCCTCGACCTTGGCCGCCGGCATGGTGTCATTGGTGAGAGCGCGGCGGCGCAGCAGTTCCAGCAGATGGGATTGATCGACTGCCCCGTCGACCTGCTGGAAAAGCCGCGCCTTGACGTCCTCTTGCTCGCCGTACTGGATCGCTTGGAACAGGAGATCCTTCAGCGCCGTGCCTTCGAAGAGTTCGCCGAGCACGTCATATACGCGGCCGCCAAGCGCTTCGCGCGCCGCCTCCAACTTTTCGAGGAGGCGGGCATAAACCTCGCCTTCACGCGTGTCCGCCGCAACCAGGTTCCAGAGGTGGCAAACCTCGGTTTGGCCGATGCGGTGGATACGGCCGAAACGCTGCTCGATCTTGTTCGGATTCCAGGGCAGGTCGTAGTTGACCATGAGATGCCCGCGCTGCAGGTTCACGCCCTCGCCCGCAGCGTCGTTCGCGATCAGCACGAGCAGGTCTTTGTCCTGCATGAATCGCTCGATGACCTTGCGGCGCTCCTCGCGAGAGACCCCGCCGTGGATGACGTCAACAGCGTCCGGACTGCCGAGGCGTGCCCGCACCTTGTCGAAGAGGTAGTGGAGGGTGTCCTTTGGCTCCGTGAAGATGATCAGCTTGCGCCGATTGCCGGCGCCATCGATCATGAGATCGTCATCAAGGATGCGATTCAGTTGGCTCCATTTGGTATCCACACCGGAGCGCAGGACGCCGAGCGCCATCGCCTCGAGGCCCTTCAGGGTCTCGACCTCCATGGCGAGCTGCTCAACCGTCTCGGCAGTGGTCGCGCCAGTTGAAATCAGCTCCTCGAGCTCGTCGATCTCGTCCTGCCCATATTCCTCGATGTTTCGGAGGATGTCGGGATTAACGGCCGGCTCGTCGATCCCGGCGCGACGGCCCTTCGCGGCAAGGCGCGCCTCGCCCAGCTCCGTTTCCAACCGCTCGCGGCGACGGCGCAGCGACTGGTAGATTGCCGCGGGGGAAGAGGCGAGCCGCCGCTGGAGGATCTGGAGCGCGAAACCCACATTGTTTCGCTTCTTCCCGTCTCCTTCGGCGAAGCGCTGGACGCGGTTCATTTCGGTGCGGACGTATTCGGTTACCGCCGCATAGAGGGCAGCTTCACCCTCGGAGAGTTCATATTTGACGGTATAGGCCCGGCGCTCGGGAAAGAGCGGCCGCCCATCGAACCTGAGCAGCTCCTCCTTGGTGAGGCGCCGCATCATGTCTTCCGTATCCGCGTAGTGAACACCGTCCCGGAACCGCCCCTCGAAGCGGTCACCATCGAGAAGCGCCATGAAGAGCTGGAAGTCTTCTTCCTTGCCGTTGTGCGGCGTCGCCGACATGAGCAGCAGATGCCGGCAGACCTGGCCGAGCTTTTGTCCGACCTGATAGCGCCGCGTGTATTTGACTTCTCCGCCGAAGTAGGTGGCGGACATGCGATGCGCTTCATCGCAAATGATGAGGTCCCACTCGCGCGCACTCACCAGCTTGTCCTGCAACTCCTCGTTGCGGGCCAGCACGTCGAGGCGGACGATCAGCCGGTCACGGTCGCTGAACGGATTGCCCGACCGTGAGGTTTCGATCATGTCGCGGGTGAGAATGTCGAATTCGAGGTTGAATTTCTGCCCAAGCTCGTCCTGCCATTGCTCGACGAGGCTGCCCGGCGCGACCACGAGGCAACGCTCCAGATCGCTACGAGCGATTAGCTCCTTCATCAGGAGGCCAGCCATGATCGTCTTGCCGGCACCGGGGTCGTCGGCGAGGAGGAACCGCAGGGGCTGCCGCGGAAGCATCTCGCCGTAGACCGCCGATATCTGGTGCGGCAGAGGATCGACCAGGCTGGTGTGGATCGCCAGATATGGGTCGAAATAGTGCGCGAGCTTGATGCGGTTGGCTTCAGTCACAAGGCGCAACAGGGCGCCGTCCGCATCGAACGACCAAGGCCGGCCGCCCTGTTCTACTTCCAAGCGGTGCTCGTCGTCCCGATAGAGAACGGCCTCGGCGACCGAGCCATTATGATCGCGATAGACGACGTTGATCGCCTGATCGCCGATCCAGTCCACCGACACGACGTGAACGGGCTGGGCAGACGCGATGCCACGCACCGACGCGCCGTTCTTAATCTCTTCAAGCTTTGCCCCCATCAGACGGCACTTCCCCCCAGATCGTTCACAGTTGGAACTCGGCCCGCTCAAGCGCGGCTTCGGTTTCCTTGCGGTTTATGGTGACGATGTGCTGAGTGCGAGCGCTTTGCTTCGCGGCGTCGCCGAGCAGGCCCAGCCGCTTCAGCACGTAAAACAGCATCGCATAGCGAATCGAAAGCACGCCGCGCCCCTGATCGAATCCGTAGTCCTTGGCGACCACCTGCCTTTGACTCTCCGTCAGATCCGGATGAGGGCCGATGATGACATCGAAATGATTGTTCCAAAGCCAGTCCTGGTCACCGGTCGCGCCGGGCTCGTCTTGGCCGCCTACCTCAAGAATTCGCGGCAGCAGGAAGTCCTTGAACTTGAGCTCGAGGTGACAATAGGCACGGACGTGCCAGCGAAAGCCGTCATAGCCGAAGGCATGCGGGGTGATCCGGCGCCAGATTGGCTCCGGCCGAGTCTTGTTCATTGACTGATAAAAGACGTCGACTGACCTGCCCTCGCGTACCGCGTCGAGTATCTTGCGCAAGACCTCGATAGCGACGTCACGTTTCGGGGTGAGCGCGACATCGGCCTGCGGAAGCTCGGAAATCCAGGAATCATGCGCAGGCACGATCCCCTCGGCGACTGAGCGAAGCTGGGTCAGATAGACGTAAGGGTCAGGGTCAAGAAAGCGCAGGACGAACTTCTCGGCGGCGACATAGCGTTTGGCACGCGTGTCATACTCCATGTTTCCGGGGGCCCGCTCCTGATACAGCATCAGGTCCTTGGAGGCCTGCGGAGTCGAGACACCGAAGCAATCCTTGATGTCTGCGCGGTTGATCGATCCCTCCCAGAACAGGCGAAACTCTATGAATTCAAGCCTTTGGACTGCCCGCGATGACTGGTCCGGCTTCATAATTAGTTGATACGGGTTTCCGATGCCAGCCTGGGCGGGAGGCGGAGCGCAGCGGAGCCGAGCGGCCAGGCTGGCATCCTGATCGTTTCCG
>Ga0164243_10008284_pt1 | contig 15364 bp, 10 predicted proteins | sample OricompcompostOP_FD_108781 | JGI IMG/M metagenome (GOLD analysis project Ga0164243, IMG submission 108781) | Organic Plus compost microbial communities from Emeryville, California, USA - Original compost - Organic plus compost (OP) | ecosystem: Engineered > Solid waste > Mixed feedstock >... | reverse complement strand
GGTGCTCACCGAGGCGGACTGCCGCCGGTTCTCCGAGCGCCACCACCGCCCTGAGCGGGCCGTCGTGGTCGTCGTCGCCGACCTGTCCCGGGTGCCGGGCGGCTTCGCCGGCCTCACCGCGGCGCTCGACGTGCCGACGCGCGAGCCGGCGCCGCCGCCCGACACGCCGGTCGCGTCACCGCCCGGTGAGCCGGGCCTGAGGGCCGCGCCCGGCTGGAGCGCCCCGCACAGCGTCGGTGCGCTGGCCTGGAGGGTGCCGTCGGTGGTCGACCGGCCGGGGGCGTACGCCGGGCTGCTCGCCCTCGCCGCCCACCTGGCCCGCCGGCCCCGGGCCCGCGGCCGGGTCGGGCAGATGACCCCGATGGACCGGCTCGACGCCGACGCGCTCACCCTCACCGTCGTCGACGCACACGACGCCCGGCCGGCGCTGGAGGAGGCGCTCGTCGAGGTCACGGTGCTCGCCCGCGGAGGCGGCCAGGACGCCGACCTGCGCGAGGCCGTCGCCCGCGCCCAGACGGCCACCGCCACCCTGCTCGACCGTCCCCGCGGCGCCGCGCAGCTGGTGGCCCGGGCAGCCCTGCTGGCCCACGACCCGCACGCCGCCGGGGAGTGGGTCGAGGCGGTGGCCGGTCTCGGGCCGGACGACGTGCGCGCGGCCGCCCGCCTCCTCGACGAGACGCCGCCGGTCGGGCTGGTGGGCCGGCCGGACCCGCCGACCCGGCCCGTCCTGCACGCCGAGCCGGCCCGTCCTGCACGCCGACCCGGCCCGTCCTGCACGCCGAGCCGGCCCGTCCTGCACACCGAGCCGGCCGATCGTGCGCGACCGGTCCGCCTGCTCGGCCTGGCGCGCGACACCCTGACGGCCGCGGTCGCGGTCCGGCTCGAGGCGCCGCCCGGCTCGGGGCTGGTCTCGCGGCTGCGGGCCGCGGGCCACCAGGTCAGCCGCGACGCCGCCGGCTGGGTGCTCACGTGCGCGGCGTACGCCCCCGCCGACGCGCTCGCCGCCCGGGTCCGCGCCGACCTCGGCGAGGCGGCGGTCCACCACGCCGTGGCGGTCGGCCGTCGTGCCGACCGGGTGGCGCCGTGGGCGGCGCCGGTGCCGAGAGCGCCCGAGCCGGCGGGGGAGCGGGCGGCGTACGACCTCCTCGGCGCCGACGGACTCCCGCCGGGCACGGCCACCGCCGAGCTGGCGTGGCCGACGGCTCCGGGTGGGTTCGTGGCCCGCTGGCTCGGCCTGGCGCTCCTCGTCGGCATCCAGCGGCGCGACGGCGACGGCGACGTGCACCCCTTCGACGCCCCGCCGGACCTGTTCCTCAGCGCCCGCCAGGAGGCCGTGCCCGGAGAGCGGCTGCTCGTCGTCGAGGCGTACGCCGCCCCCGACCGGCTGCCCCTCGCGCTCGCCCACCTCGCCCGCGAGCTCGAGCCCGACCGGCTGCGCGCCCGCACCGCCGAGGCGCCACGCGCGGCCGCGTCGCTCGTCGCCGGCTGGGAGCGCGACTCCCACGACCCGGCCGCCCTGGCCCGTCGCGCCCTCGCGATGCTCGACCTGGGGGCGAGCGACGCCGACGTGCGCGAGTTCGGCGCCCGGCTGGCCGCGACGAGCGGGGACGCCGTGGCCGACCGGCTGCTGGCCGACACCGCGCGCCCACCCCGACTCGTCGTCCGCACCTCGCGGCCCGACCTGGTCGCCCCCGAGACCCTGCCGCGACGCTGGCGGGAGCCCGGGACCAGGGGATGACACCTGTCACCCGGACTGGTGGCAGCTGGCCCTACAGGGACGGCCGGCGCGGCGGCAGGCTGCAGGTATGACGAGCTCCTCGGCCACATCCGACCCCATCATCGACGTCCGTGACCTGCACTTCTCCTACGGCGGGCACCGCGCGGTCCGCGGGGTGTCGCTGTCGATCGAGCCGGCCCAGGTCTACGCCCTGCTCGGCACCAACGGCGCCGGCAAGACCACCACGCTGGAGCTGATCCAGGGCTTCCGCCGGCCCGACTCCGGCAGCATCCGGGTGCTCGGCGTCGAGCCGACCGCCGACCTGCGCCGCATCCGCCAGCGCACCGGCGCCATGCTCCAGGAGGCCGGCCTCTTCCCGGAGCTGACCGTGCAGGCCACCATGCAGCTGTGGTCGGACCTCTCCTCGCGGGTCGACGACGTCGACGCCGTGATCGAGCGGGTCGGTCTCGACCACAAGCGAGCCACCCGGGTCCAGGCCCTCTCCGGCGGTGAGCGGCGCCGGCTCGACCTCGCCACCACGATCTGGGGCGGGCCCGACCTGATCATCCTCGACGAGCCGACCACCGGCCTCGACCCGGCCTCGCGCCAGACCCTGTGGGCGCTGGTGCGCGAGCTGCGCGACGGCGGCACGACCGTGCTGCTCACCACGCACCAGCTGGAGGAGGCCGAGAACCTCGCCGACCGGGTCGCGATCATGCACCAGGGCCGGGTGGCGGTCGCCGGCACCCTCGACGAGGTGCTGGCCACCGAGCCGGCCAGGGTCACCTTCGACGTGCCGCCCGCCGTCGGCGCGGCCTGGCTGACCTCGCAGGTGCGGCCCGAGGGTGTCGAGGTCCACCAGCACCCGGTCCGCCGCCCCCACGGCGACCGCACCGAGGTGCACGTGACCGGCCCGCAGCCCGTGCGCGACCTGCGCTGGGTGCTCGACGCGGCCGCACGCGCCGGCGTCGAGCTCGAGCGACTGCGCGCCAACCCGGCGTCCCTGGAGGAGGTCTTCCACCGGGTACGCCTCACCGACCTCACCGACCCCAGCGACCACCCCAGCGACCCCAGCAGCGACGACCCCAGCGAGGTGCGGGCATGACCGTGATGACCAGCTCCAACGGCACGACGTCCACGTCCACGACCGGCCGGCCCGCCGGCGGTCCTGCCCGACCGGGCCCCGGCCGCACGCCCGCCACCCAGCGGCGTACGGCACTCGGGCGGGTGCTGCGGATGACCCGCTTCGAGCTCGCCATGATCGTGCGTCAGAAGGTCGCGCTGCTCTCGATCGCGCTGGCTCCGCTGATCGCGGTCGGGATGGCGCTGCTCAACCGCCCCACGAGCCCCGCCGCCTGGATGGTGATGCTGTCCTCGATGTCGGTGCTCGTGCTGATCGTCGCGGTCTACAACACCACCACCAGCACCGTCGTCGCCCGCCGCGAGACGCAGGTGCTCAAGCGGCTGCGGACCTCCGAGCTGCTGCCGGCGCAGATGCTCGTCTCCCTCGCCCTGCCGTACGTGCTCGTCGGCCTGCTGCAGGTCGTGGTCGTCGCCGTGGCGTACCAGCTCCTCGGCGCGCCCTCCGCGCTCGCGCCCGGCTTCTACCTGGTCGTGCTGGCGACCGCCGTGATGGGCGTGCTGGGCGGCTTCGCGACGGCCGGCTTCGCCGCCACCAGCGAGCGGGTCCAGTTCGCGGTGCTGCCCGTGCTGCTCGTCGGGCTGGTGGCCGCCATCTTCGTGCTCAACCCCGGCGCGCCCGACCACCTGCGGGCGCTGGCCCTGCTCCTGCCGTTCGCCGCCTCGAGCGACCTGGCGTGCCGCCTGCTCGGCGCGCCGGGCGAGATGTTCGCGGCGCCGGCCTTCGTGGTCGACCTCGCCGACCGGGTCGGCGTCCCGACCGCCACCCTCATGACTGCCGCCGACGTGGCGCTCGTGGCGCTGTGGTGCGTGCTCTTCGCCGCCACGGCCCGGCGTACCTGGCGCTGGGAGCCGCGCGGCTGAGGCCGCGCGAGGTCGCGAGGAGACGCCGATGCTGCTGGTCGGGCTGGTACGCCGCTACCTGGCGCCGTACAGGGGACGGGTCGCGCTGCTCCTGCTGCTGGAGCTGCTCAGCGTCGTCGCCATCCTCACCCTGCCGGTCGTCAACGCCGACCTCGTCGACCGGGGCCTGGCGCGGGCCGACCTCGACCACGTCTGGCGGGCCGGGGGCCTGATGCTCCTGGTCAGCCTCGGGCAGGCGGTCGCGGCGGCGGTCTCGTCGTACACCGGGGCGTGGGTGGCGATGTCGTTCGGCCGCGACGTACGCCGGGACGTGTTCGAGCACGTCGGCCGGCTCTCCTCGCTCGAGGTGCACGGCCTGGGGGTGCCCTCGCTCATCACGCGCTGCACCAACGACGTCCAGCAGGTGCAGATGCTCGTGCTGATGACGTGCACGATGATCCTCACCGCCCCGCTCATGATGGTCGGTGGGGTGGTGATGGCGCTGCGGGTCGACCCCGGGCTGTCGTGGCTGCTGCTCGCCGCGGTCCCGCTGCTGGCGCTCGTCGTGGGCGTCGTGGTGGTGCGGATGGTCCCGAGCTCGCGGCAGGCCCAGGAGCGGCTCGACCAGGTCAACCGGGTCCTCCGCGAGCAGCTGATGGGCGTCCGGGTGGTGCGCGCCTTCGGTCGCGAGCCCACCGAGCGGGAGCGCTTCGGCCGGGTCAACGACGAGCTCACCCGGGTCTCGCGCCGGGTCGGCCGGATGATGGCGGCCCTGACCCCGATCGTGCTGGTCACCATGAACCTCACCGTCGCCGGTGTGCTCTGGTACGGCGGCCACCGCGTGGAGGCGGGGGAGATGCAGGTCGGCGCGCTGGCGGCGTACCTCACCTACGTGGTGCAGATCCTCGCCGCCACGATGATGGTCTCGGTCATGCTCGTGATGCTGCCGCGCGCCGCCGTCTCGGCCGAGCGGGTGGCCGAGGTGCTCCGCACCGAGCCCGGCGTACGCCCGCCCCGGCGGCCGGCGCCGCTCACCCGGCTGCACGGCGTGGTCGACCTGGTCGACGTCGAGGTCCGCCACCCCGGTGCCGACGCGCCCGTGCTGAGCGGGGTGAGCCTGCACGCCGAGCCCGGCCAGACGGTCGCGGTCGTCGGGTCGACGGGCGCCGGCAAGACCACGCTGGTCTCGCTGGTCGCGCGGCTGCTCGACGTCACCGCGGGGCAGGTACGCCTCGACGGCACCGACGTACGCGACCTCGACCCCGCCGTGCTGGCCGCGGGCGTGGGGCTGGTGCCGCAGCGGGCGTACCTCTTCAGCGGGACCGTCGCCACCAACCTGCGCCTGGGACGCCCCGACGCGAGCGAGGCCGAGCTGTGGCAGGCGCTCGAGGTGGCGCAGGCCCGCGACGTGGTCGAGGCGATGGACGGCGGCCTCGAGGCGGCCGTCCTCCCCGGCGGCACCAACCTGAGCGGCGGGCAACGACAGCGGCTCTGCCTGGCCCGGGCGCTGGTCGCCCGACCGCGGGTCTACCTGCTCGACGACGCCTTCTCCGCGCTCGACGCGAGCACCGAGGCGCGGGCACGGGCGGCCCTGCGGGCGGCCACCCGCGACGCCACGGTGCTCGTGGTGGCGCAGCGGGCCGCGACGGTCGAGGACGCCGACGACATCGTCGTGCTCGACCAGGGCCGGCCGGTGGGCCGCGGCCGCCACGACGAGCTCCTCCTCACCTGCGCGACCTACCGCGAGATCGTCGCCTCCCAGCAGCTCGCGGAGGCCTCGCGGTGAGCGCGCCGACGGCCGCCGACCGGCCCACCCGGCTCGGACCCGCCGTACGCCGCCTGCTCGGCCTGCTCGCCGAGGAGCGGCTGCGGATGGCGGCCGTGCTGGTGCTCACCGTGGCGGCGGTCGGGCTCACCGTGGCCGGCCCGGTGCTCGTCGGACGCGCGGTCGACACCATCTTCGCCGGCGTGGTCGGCTCCGGCCTGCCGGCCGGGGCCCCGCCGGAGGCCGTGGCCGAGCAGCTGCGCACCCGCGGGCAGGACGAGCTGGCGACCATGCTCGAGCGGATGGGTGTCGTGCCCGGCGCCGGCATCGACTTCCACGCGCTGGGCGGCCTGCTGCTCCTCGTCGTGGGCGTCTCGGCGGCCTCGGCCCTGGCCGAGCTGCTCCAGGGCTGGCTGCTCACCGACGCCGCCAACGCCGCCGCGCGCCGGCTCCGCACCCGGGTCGAGGAGAAGGTCCACCGGCTCCCGGTGGCGTACCTCGACCGGGTGCCGCGCGGCGAGCTGCTCTCCACGGTCACCAACGACGTCGACAACGTCGCCCGCACGCTGAGCCAGACGATGAGCCAGCTGCTGGTCTCGCTGCTGACCGCGGTCGGCGTGGTCGTGATGATGCTGACGATCTCGCCGCTGCTCACGCTGGTCGCGCTCGTCGTCGTGCCCGTCGCCACCCTGCTCGGCCGGGTGCTGATGCGCCGCAGCCAGCGCCTCTTCGTGCAGCAGTGGGCGCACACCGGCGAGCTCAACGCCCAGGTCGAGGAGGCGTTCACCGGGCACGAGCTGGTGGCGGCGTACGGCCGGCGGGAGGAGGTCGCCGCCCGCTTCGCTGCCACCAACGACCGGCTCAAGGAGGTCGGCCACCGCGCGCAGTTCCTGTCCGGGCTGATGAACCCGATCATGGTGCTCGTCGGCAACGTGTCGTACGTCGTCATCTGCGTCGTCGGCGCGCTGCGGGTGCTGAGCGGCGGCATGACCCTGGGCGGCGTGGTCGCGTTCGTGCAGTACTCCCAGCAGCTCACCGCCCCGCTGAGCCAGGTGGCGTCGATGGCGAACCTGGTGCAGTCCGGCGTCGCCTCGGCCGAGCGGGTCTTCGACCTGCTCGACCTGCCCGAGGAGGAGCCCGACCGCGACGGCGCCCTGCCCGCGCGGCGGCAGGGGCGGGTGGCGTTCGAGTCGGTCTCCTTCGACTACGGCGCCGGGCCGCTGCTCGAGGAGGTCGACCTGGTCGCCGAGCCGGGGCAGACGGTCGCGGTCGTCGGCCCGACCGGCGCCGGCAAGACCACCCTGGTCAACCTGCTGACCCGGTTCTACGACCCGCGCACCGGGCGGGTCACGCTCGACGGCGTCGACGTGGCGAGCGTGCCGCGCGCCGCGCTGCGCTCGCGGCTCGGGCTGGTGCTCCAGGACACCTGGCTCTTCCACGGCACCATCCGCGACAACATCGCCTTCGGTCGGCCGGGGGCCACCGACGCCGACGTACGCCGGGCCGCCGAGGCTACCTTCGTCGACCACGTCGTGCGAGCCCTGCCCGACGGCTACGACACCGTCGTCGACGAGGAGGCCGACAACCTCAGCGCGGGGGAGCGGCAGCTGGTCACCATCGCGCGGGCGTTCGTCGCCGACCCCGACGTCCTGGTGCTCGACGAGGCGACGAGCGCGGTCGACACCCGCACCGAGCTGCTCGTGCAGCGGGCGATGAGGGCCCTGCGGGCGGGGCGGACGTCGTTCGTCATCGCGCACCGGCTCTCCACGATCCGCCACGCCGACCTCATCGTCGTGATGGAGGCCGGGCGCATCGTCGAGCAGGGCTCCCACGCGGAGCTGCTCGCCGCGGGTGGTGCCTACCACCGGCTCCACCAGGCCCAGCTCCGGGCGCGGGCCGACGAGCCAGCGGCCCAGGAGGCGGCACCCGAGCCGGCGCGCGTCGGCGTGTGACGCCGGTCTCACTGCCCTAGGGTGGCGGCCATGGGGACGACGCAGCCGCAGAGCGCACTGGTCACCGGCGGGGCGTCCGGCATCGGGCGCGCGGTCGCCCGCCGGCTCGTGACCGACGGCTGCCGCGTGGCGGTCGCCGACCGTGACCTCGCCGGCGCCGAGGAGGTCGCGGCCGAGCTGGTCGAGGCCGGTGGGGCGGCGTACGCACTCGGCACCGACGTCGGTGACCCCGACTCGGTGGAGGCGGCGGTCGCGAGCGTCGTCGACCGCTGGGGGCGGCTCGACCTGGCGGTCAACAACGCCGGCGTCACCGGCGCGGGTGACCCGATCGGCGAGGCCGACCCGGCCGACTGGCGCCGGGTGCTGAGCGTCAACCTCGACGGCGTCTTCTACTGCCTCCGCCACGAGATCCCCGCGATGCTCGCCGCGGGCGGTGGCGCCATCGTCAACCTCGCCTCGGTCGCCGGCATCCGGGGCCTGGCCGGCCAGGCGGCGTACGTCGCGGCGAAGCACGGCGTGGTCGGCCTGACCAGGACCGCCGCGCTCGAGTACGCCGGCCGGGGCGTCCGGGTCAACGCCGTGGGGCCCGGCTTCGTCGAGACGCCGCTGCTCGAGCTCGACGACGAGCGCCGCGCGCTGCTCACCCCGCTCCACCCCGCCGGGCGGCTGGGGCGGCCCGAGGAGGTGGCCGAGCTGGTCGCCTTCCTGCTCTCGCCGCGGGCGGCGTTCGTGCACGGGAGCCTGCACCTCGTCGACGGTGGCTACGCCGCGCGCTGACGGCTCACTGGTAGACGAGCGTGCCGTCGTCGAGGTCGACGGCGGGGAGCACCTCGACCTCCTCGTGGTAGCCCACGTCGGTGCCCCGCCACGGGAACCGGTCGCCCTGGCGCGGCACCAGGTGCAGGCTGCGCATCATGTAGCCGGGGTCGAAGTCGTCGGGGTCGTTCCACGGCCGCAGCGGCATGTCGTGGTCCTCGGGCCGCAGCTGCGGCACCACGACCGTGGCGCCGCGCTCCTCCATCCGTCGCAGCAGGCGGCACACCAGGTCGCTGACCAGGTCGACGCGCAGGGTCCAGCTCGCGCGCAGGTAGCCGAAGACGTACGCCAGGTTGGGCACCCCGGTGAACATCGTGCCGTGGTAGGTCACGGTCCGCGACCAGTCGACCTGGTCACCGTCGACGGTGAACGGGATCCCGCCCATCACGCTGAGGTGGAAGCCGGTGGCGGTCACGAGCACGTCGGCCTCGACCTCGGTGCCGTCGTCCATCCGCAGGCCGGTCTCGGTCACCTCCGAGATGTGGCCGGTCACCATCGTGACCCGGCCCTCCCGGATGGCGGCGAGCAGGTCGCCCTCGGGGAGGCGGCACAGCCGCTGCCGCCACACGGGGTACGTCGGGGTGAAGTGCCGCTCGACGTCGTACCCCTCCGGCAGGGCCTGGCGCACCTGGTCGACGAACCACGCCGAGGTCGCCGCGGGGTCGGCCGCGATCTGCTCGGCGAGCTCGCGGCCCTGCTTGAGCATCAGCCGGCGGGCGATCTCGTGCACCCACTCGTCGGGGGTGTCGACCGAGCGCAGGGCCTCGACGACCTCGTGGGAGCGCGGGCTGAGGACGTAGTACGACGGCGAGCGCTGCACCATCGTGACGTGGCCCGCGCCGCCCTGGGCCAGGGCCGGCACCAGGGTCGCCGCCGTGGCACCGGAGCCGACGACGACCACCCGCTTGCCATGGTGGTCGAGCTGCTCGGGCCAGGTCAGCGGGTGCACCACCTCGCCGCGGAAGCGCTCCAGGCCGGGCCAGTCGGGGGTGTAGCCCTCGTCGTGGCGGTAGTAGCCCTGGCACATCCACAGGAATCTCGCGGCGAACCGCACACGCTCGCCGGTGTCGGAGCGGGTGACGTCGACGTACCAGAGCCGGCTCGACGACGACCAGCGCGCGGCGGTGACGCGGTGGCCGTAGCGGATGTGGCGGCCGAGGTCGTTCTCCTCGATGACCTCGCCGAGGTACTTGCGGATCTCCTCGGCGGTCGCCAGCTCGTTGGCGAGCCACGGCTTGAAGCTGTAGCCGAAGGTGAACATGTCGCTGTCGGAGCGCACGCCGGGGTAGCGGTTGACCTCCCAGGTGCCGCCGAAGGTGTCGCGCCCCTCGAGCACGACCAGGCGGCGGCCGGGCGCCTGGTGGGTGAGGTGGCGCGCGGCCCCGATCCCGGAGATGCCGGCGCCCACCACGAGGACGTCGACCAGCTCGGCCTCGGCCCCGTCGTCGGGGTCGGTCACGGTGTCGTGCGCGGGCTGGTGCGCGGGCGCGAGCAGGTCGGTCATGAGCGTCTCCCGGTGACGTCGTACGGTTCTAGAACCGTATTCGGTCAGGGGTCGCTCGGCAACGGGGCGGAGCGCTCAGGGGTCCGGCTGGTCGCCGACCTGGACGATCCCGTGCCGGTAGGCGTAGTGGACGGCCTGGACCCGGTCACGGAGCCGCAGCTTGGTGAGGATGCGCGAGACGTGGGTCTTCACGGTCTCGTCGCCGATGTAGAGCCGCCCGGCGATCTCCTGGTTGGTGAACCCGCGGGCGAGCAGCAGGAACACCTCGTGCTCGCGTGCGGTCAGCTGCGCCATCGCGGGCGGCAGCTCGTCCGCTGCTGAGGCGGGCGCGAGCGCGTCGGCGATGCGCGGCGTGAGGCGGCGTACGACCGCGGGGTCGACGTACGCGTCGCCGCGCGCTGCGGCCCGGATCGCCGCGATGAGCTCCTCGGGCGGCAGGCTCTTGAGCACGAAGCCGTTCACGCCGGCGGTGAGGGCGCGGTGGACGTAGTCGTCCTCGTCGTAGGTCGTCAGCATGAGCATCCGCACGCTGGTCAGGCCCGAGGCGACGATCTCGGCCGCCGCCGCGAGCCCGTCGAGGCGCGGCATCCGGACATCGAGGATGGCGACGTCGGGACGCAGGCGCAGGGTCTCCTCCACGGCCGCCCGGCCGTCGCCCACCTCGGCCACGCACTCGAGGTCCGGCTGGGTGCCGAGGATCGCCCGCAGGCCGGAGCGGAACGTGCCGTGGTCATCGGCGATGAGGATGCGGGTCATCGGGCGGGCTCCTTGCTGGCCGAGGCGTCGTACGGCAGCCGGACGCTGACCTCCCAGTGCCTGCCCGCGGGGTCGGGGCCGTGCGTGACGGTGCCGCCGAAGACGGCGGCCTGGCCACGGATCCCCGCCAGGCCGCGGCCGGTCGAGAGCCGGCCGCGCTCGGGGGTCTCCCCGATCCGGTTGCGGGCGGTGAGGGTCACGTCCGTCGCGCCGAAGTCGAGGCGGAGCTCCACCATCGACCCGTCGCCGTAGCGCAGTGCGTTGGTGAGCATCTCCTGGGCGATCCGGTAGAGCGCGACGTCGACCGACCCGGCCAGGTCGCCGGGTGTGCCGCGGACCTCGAGCCGTGCCGGCAGCCCCGAGCGGCGTACGCCGTCGAGCAGCTCGTCGAGGTCGTCGAGCCCCGGCTGGTGGGCCGTGCCCGGTCGGCGCCCGGGGCGGTGGTGGAGCAGGTCGAGCACCCGCCGCAGGTCGACCATCGCGTGCCTGCTCGAGCTCTCGACGGCCGCCAGCGACGCCATCACCTCCGGGTCGGGGGCGGCCGGGCCGGCGGCGAGCCGCATCCGCGCCGCGCCCGCGTGCACCCCGATGGCGCTGACGTGGTGGGAGATCACGTCGTGGAGGTCGCGGGCGATCGAGGTCCGCATCCGGCCGGCGGCCTTCTCCATCGCGGCGGTCGCGTCGCGCAGCTCCATCTCGCGGTTGTGGCGCAGCTCGGAGATGTAGGAGCGGCGGGCCGAGGTGTACCTGCCCACCATCCACGGGATGACGGCGTCCTTCATCGCCTCGGTCAGCGCCGTGAGGACGTCCGGCGTGCCGGCCGACGACTCCGCCAGCAGCCCGCCCACCGACAGGGCCACGAGCGCGCCGGCGCTCGCCCGGTCGCCCAGCCAGGCCCCGGCCCGGTACGCCGCGATCATCGTCCCGACGAGGTCCAGCGGCTCGGCCTGGCCGGTGACCGCCAGCGCGAGCCCGACCGCGGCCGCGGCGTGGGCCAGGGCGGTCCAGCCGGACCACCTGGTGGGCAGGGCCAGCGCCAGGTCGACGACGACGACCACGGCGAGCCCGCCGGTGCGTACGCCGGGGGAGAGGTGGGGCGTCACGGACACGAACACCGCGCCGTCGACCAGCACGCAGGCCAGGGCGACCAGCCGCGCCTGCAGGTTGAGCGACCACGCCTCCCGGGTCGCCTCGGTCCGGCGCGCCGGCCCCCGCGCCGCGGGTGCCCCGGCCTCGTCCACGTCCGTCATCGCGACCTCACCTGATTCGAATATCACTGCCGAGCCGTCGGGGCCGTCCCCCGACCAGGGGACCCGGCTCCCCGCTCGGTGTGACGACCGTCACTGGGTGCGTTCCTACGCTGAGTCTCCATCCGGCGCGCTCGCAGGGATGCACCGGAGCTGATCTCTCCCTGCTGAACAGTCGCACCGACGAGCGGACTCGTCGACGCTGAGAGGACATCACCGTGCTGGCTCTCCTGGGGTTCTGCTCGATCACGCTCTTCACCGTGCTCGTCATGACCAAGCGGCTCTCCGCCGTGGCGGCGCTGATCCTGGTGCCGACCGTCTTCGGGCTGATCGGTGGCTTCGGCGGCCAGCTCGGCGACATGATGATCTCCGGCCTGCTCGAGACCGCGCCGACGGCCGTGCTGCTGGTCTTCGCGCTGCTCTACTTCCTGGTCATGTTCGAGTCCGGCCTCTTCGAGCCGTTCGTACGCCGGATCCTCGCGGTCGTGGGCGACGACCCGGTCAAGATCGTGGTCGGCACCGCCGTCCTCATCATGATCGTCGGCTTCGACGGCGACGGCGCGACCGCGGTGCTCATCACCGCCTCCTCGATGTACCCGATCTACCGGCGCCTCGGGATCAACCCGCTCATCATGGCGATGCTGCTCGGCGTCATCTGCCCGGTGCTCAACTGGATGCCCTGGGGCGGGCCGGCCGCACGGATGGCCGTCTCGCTGCAGGTCGACATCCGCGACATCGTGGTGCCCATGCTGCCGACGCTCGGGATCACGCTGGCATCGACGCTGGTGTTCGCGTACGTCCTGGGCCGCTCGGAGCGCCGCCGGCTGCAGACGGTCGCCGCGGCAGCGGCCGCGGGCGACGAGGACGCACCCGGCGGACCGCACGCGCCGCGCACCGTCATCACGCCGCGCAACTTCTGGTTCAACCTGGTGCTGACCATCGCGCTGATGGTGAGCATGGGTCTGGGCTTCTTCCCGCTGCCGGCGCTGATCATGGCGGCGTTCGCGCTCGCGGTGACGGTCAACTTCCCGCACCTGACCGAGCAGCAGGACCGGCTCAAGCCGCACGGCAACACCGTGGTCATGCTCTTCACCCTCATCCTGGCGGCCGGCGCCTTCACCGGCATCCTGAGCGAGAGCGGCATGGTGGAGGCCATGGCCGACGGCATCATCTCGGTCGTCCCGCACAGCTGGGGCGGCGCGTTCGCGTACGTCACCGCCGTGCTCTCGATGCCGCTGCTGATCATCCTCTCCACCGACGGCTTCTACATCGCCGTGGTGCCGATCCTCGCCGAGACCGCCAACGCCTTCGGCGTGCCGTCCGAGGTGGTCGCCCGGGCCGCCCTGGTCGGCATGCCGATGCACTCGCTCAGCCCGCTGATCGCGCCGATCTACCTGGTCGCGACGCTGCTGCGCACCGACATCGGCAGCCTGCAGCGCTTCGCGTTCCCCTGGTCGATCGCCGTCAGCCTGGTGGCGATCGTCGGGGCGACCCTCACCGGCGCCATCTACGCCGTCTAGCCACACCCACCCCATCAACGAGGAGTTCCGAGTTGCGATTCATCACCTATGCCGACGGCGACCACGAGGGCGTGGCGGTCCGCACGGAGGCGGGCTACCGCGGCCGGCCCGTCGCCAGCCTGGGCGGAGACCTCACCTCCTTCCTCGGCGACCGCGAGCGGCTCGCCGGGCTGGCCGCCACCCTGGCCGACGCGCCCGAGGTCCGGCTCGACGCCGTCACGCTGCTGCCGCCGGTGCCACGGCCCGGCAAGATCCTGTGCATCGGGCTGAACTACCAGTCGCACTCGGCCGAGGGTGGCTTCGAGACGCCGACGTACCCGACGGTCTTCGCGCGGTTCGCCAACAGCCTGGTGGGCCACGGCAGCCCGCTGGTGCGTCCCGACGCCTCCGACCTGCTCGACTACGAGTGCGAGCTCGCGGTCGTCGTCGGCCGCGGCGGCCGGCACATCCCGCGCGAGCGCGCGCTCGAGCACGTGGCCGGCTACTCGGTCTTCAACGACGGCTCGGTGCGCGACTTCCAGATGCGGTCGCCGCAGTGGACGATGGGCAAGGTCTTCGACGCCACCGGCGCGTTCGGCCCCGAGCTGGTCACCCCCGAGGAGCTGCCCGAGGGCTGCTCCGGCCTGCGCATCCGGACCATCCTCAACGGCGAGGTGATGCAGGAGGCCGACACCGCCGACCTGATCTTCGACGTCGCCGAGCTGGTGGCCACCTTGTCGGAGGCGATGACCCTGGAGCCCGGTGACGTCATCGTGACGGGCACCCCGGACGGCGTCGGTGCGTTCCGCGACCCGCAGGTCTGGCTGACGCCGGGCGACGAGTGCACCATCGAGATCGAGCAGGTCGGCTCGCTGACCAACCCGGTCGTGCAGGAGAGCGCCGTAGCGACGGAGGGAGCGCGATGAGCGAGCGGAGCGAGCGAACGATGACACCGTGCGTCTCTGCATCGGCGCCCGGAGCGAAGCGAGGACGACGATGAGCGACGTGGCAGCACGGTTCGCGGCGGTCGTCGGCGCCGAGCACCTCCTCGAGGGCGAGGCGATCCCCGACGACTACGCCCACGACGAGGCGCTCTCGGCCACCTGGGAGCGCCCCGCGTACCTGGCCCGGCCGCAGAGCACGCAGGAGGTGGCCGGCCTCCTCCGGGTCGCCGGCGAGTACGCCGTCCCGGTGACCGCCCGGGGATCGGGCACCGGGCTGTCGGCCGGGGCGCGGCCGCGCCCCGGCGGCCTGGTGATCTCGTTCGAGCGGATGAGCGCGGTGCTGGAGGTCGACACGGTCAACCACGTGGCCGTGGTGCAGCCCGGTGTCACGCTGGCCGAGCTCGACGTACGCACGGCCGAGGCCGGTCTGACCTACACCGTCTACCCGGGCGAGCTCAGCGCGACCGTGGGTGGCAACGTCGGCACCAACGCCGGCGGCATGCGCGCGGTCAAGTACGGCGTCACGCGCCACCACGTCGTGGGGCTCGAGGCCGTGCTCGCCACGGGCGAGGTCATCCGGACCGGCGGCAAGCTCGCCAAGGTCTCCAGCGGCTACGACCTCACCCAGCTCATCATCGGCTCCGAGGGCACCCTGGCGATCGCCACCGAGATGACGGTCAAGCTCTACCCCCGCCTGCCGCACGGGGCGACGGTGCTGGCGCCGTACGCCACCGTCGACGACGTGCTGGGCGTGGTGCCGCGGGTGGTGGCCAGCGGCCTCGGGCCGCACATCCTGGAGTACATCGACGACGTCACGCTCGCGGCGATCAGCGAGCTGGAGGGGCTGAGCCTGGGCGTGCCGCACGCGGTCCAGGAGTCCGCGCAGGCGTACCTCGCCGTGGCGCTGGAGAGCCGCGACGCCGACCGGCTGCACGCCGACGTCGAGGAGCTCGCCGAGCTGCTCGACGGGGCCGGGGCGATGGACGTGTACGTCCTGGAGGGCACCGCGGCGCGGCGGCTCATCGAGGCGCGGGAGAAGTCGTTCTGGACCGCCAAGGCCCGCGGGGCCGACGACATCATCGACGTCGTCGTGCCGCGCTCGGCGATGCCGGAGTTCCTGCGGCGTACGACCGAGCTGGTGCGCGCCCGCGGGGCGTGGTCGGCCGGGTGCGGGCACGCCG
>Ga0164243_10008283_pt1 | contig 15368 bp, 12 predicted proteins | sample OricompcompostOP_FD_108781 | JGI IMG/M metagenome (GOLD analysis project Ga0164243, IMG submission 108781) | Organic Plus compost microbial communities from Emeryville, California, USA - Original compost - Organic plus compost (OP) | ecosystem: Engineered > Solid waste > Mixed feedstock >... | reverse complement strand
GCCGGCCATGCGACCGACCTTCACCACCGGCTTGCCGCCGGCGAAGGTCAGCACCACCGCCATCTGCAGGATCAGGCGGAAGGTGTCGCGGATGTTGTCGGCGTGGAACTCCTTGAAGCTCTCGGCGCAGTCGCCGCCCTGCAGCAGGAAGGCCCGGCCCTCCGCCACCTCGCCCAGCAGGCTCTTCAACCGGCGCGCCTCGCCGGCGAACACCAGCGGCGGCATGCCGCGGAGCAGTTGCTCGACGCGCGTCACCTCCGCCAGGTCGGGGTAGTCGTTCGGCATATGCTTGCCGGGCTTGGATCTCCAGGAAGCGGGCGTCCAGTGTTCCATCGTCGTCTCGAACAAGCTTGTCCCGGCGCAAAGGGCGCGCAGGCGAGCGGGCCTTCTACTCCGATATGGGGGCTCAGGTCGACTTCGGCGTGGGGTCCCGATGCTCAAGCATCGCCGCCACGACGGCGACCAGCACGCCAAGGGCGATCCACCACTGTTGCCACTGGCCGTAGTTGATCCAGGAGAACAGCAAAAACACCGCCATTGAGCCGGCGACGCCGCTCATCGGCAGGTCGGCTTTCTCGCGCGACAGACGCACCAGGCTGAGCCCCCAGAACGCCGCCGCGGCCACCGCCCCGACGAAGCCGAGCTCCAGCCAGATCTGCAGAGCGCTGTTGTGCGGATGCAGCGCGATCCCCGGGCCCATGGCGCGGCTGGCGTCGAGCCCCCAGCCCTTGAACGGATGCTGCAGGATCCAGTCGAGCGTATGGCTCCAGTAGCTCATCCGCGCCGACCAGGAGAGCTGCACGCCTTGCTCGAGCCGCCCGTAGTCGGTGTGGGTCCGCACCAGCCAGACGAGCGCCGGCATCAGGAAGCCGACCGCCGCCGCCCCCAGGCCCATCAGTCGCGGGCCGAGACGCGGCAGCAGCCACACCGCCAGGATCGCTCCCGCGGAGAGCGGAAAGGCCAGCACCGGCGCGTCGGAGCCGAACGCGTAGGCCGTCGCGACGGTGCCGGCGATCGCCAGCCCCAAGGGGATGAGGCCGGTGAAGCGCCGCAGGCCGCCCACCAGCACCACGGGCCAGAGCACCGCCAGCACGAAGGTGTCGTGCGCCACGTTGGAGCGGGCCAGGTCGTGGCGGATCGGCTCGTAGTAGGACTCGTGCAGCCAGCGATAGATCCGCGCATCGGCGAAGGTGTCGGCCAGGAGCATGACGCCGAGCGCGGCGAGGCCCCAGGTCAGCACCTGCAGCGCCAGCCGGTTCAGCCGCGGGTCGGCGCGGCGCGCGCCGCAGATGGCGCTCCAGTACAGCGGCAGGGCCAGCGCCAGCTCCAGGATCGCCCCGTGGCCGCCCGGCTTCGGCCGCTGCGGGCTCCAGGTCGTCGAGACCGCCGCCCAGACCAGAGCGCCGAGCAGCACGATCAGGACGGGGCGGTCCTCGTCGCGCATGCGGATCGCCGGCAGGCACAAGAGCCCCATCACCGCCAGCAGCGCCGCGAAGCCCAGCGGCGACAGCCATCCGAGCAGCGGAACCAGCACCGCCGCGCCGACCATCACCCAGCCGCACCAGACGCCCAGCCGATCGCCGGCGCGCCGGACCGCCGGCGTCGCCGCGGCTGCGGTCACGCCGCCTGACCCAGGCCCTGCGGCACGTACTTCTCGCGCAGCGTGACCAGCTCTTCGGCCAGGGTCGGGTGCACGGCGCAGGTGGAATCCCATTGCGTCTTGGTCACGCCCATCTTCATCGCCACCGCCGCCAACTGGATCATCTCCGGGGCGTCGGGACCGACGACGTGGCAGCCGACCACTTTCTCGGTGGCCGCTTCGACCACCAGCTTCACCAGGCAACGCTCGGCGTGGCCGGTGAGGGCGTACTTCATCGGCCGGAAGCGGGCGAGATAGATGTCGACCTTGCCCAGCCGGTGACGCGCCTCGGCCTCCGACATACCGACCGAACCGATCGGCGGCTGCGAGAACACCGCCGAGGCGACCATGTCGTGGTCGAAGGTCGTCGGCCGGCCGTAGAACTCCGTTTCGGCGAAGGCCTGCGCCTCGCGGATCGCCACCGGGGTCAGGTTGATCCGGTTGGTGACGTCGCCGACCGCCCAGATGTTCGGGACGCTGGTGCGCGAATACTCGTCGACCTTCACCGCGCCGTTCTCGTCCAGCGCCACGCCCGCCGCCTCGAGGCCGAGGCCCTGAACGTACGGGGCGCGCCCCAGCGCGAACATCACCACGTCGCTTTCGCAGTGGTGGCCGTTGGTGAAGCGGCTGACGAGGCCGCTCGGGGTCTTCTCGATCGCCGAGTGCTGCGCGCCGAGGATCACCTTGATCCCACGCTTGTCCATCTCCTCGGCGATGTGGGCGCGCACGTCGTCGTCGAAGCCGCGCAGCACGTTCGGGCCGCGGTGCACCAGGGTGGTCTCCACCCCCAGGCCGTTGAAGATGCCGGCGAACTCGAGCGCGATGTAGCCGCCGCCGGCGATCACGATCCGCTTCGGCAGCTCCTCGAGATGGAAGGCCTCGTTGGAGGTGATGGCGTGCTCGACGCCCGGCAGCTCGCTCGGCATCCACGGCCAGGCGCCGGTGGCGACCAGGATCTTGTCGGCGGTGAACCGCCCCTGCCCCTCGACCTCGACGGTGTGGGCGTCGACCAGCTTCGCCCGCCCGTGCACCAGCTCGGCCCCGGCGTTCTGCAGGTTGCGGACGTAGATCCCCGACAGGCGGCCGATCTCCTTGTCCTTCTCGGCGATGAAGCGGGTCCAGTCGAAGCTGCTCTCGCCGACGGTCCAGCCATAGCCTTCGGCCATCTTGAAGTGATGGGCGTACTCCGACGCGTAGACCATGAACTTCTTCGGCACGCAGCCGCGGATCACGCAGGTGCCGCCGACCCGGTGCTCCTCGGCGACCAGCACCTTGGCCCCCGAGATGGCCGCGAGCCTCGCCGCGCGCACGCCGCCGGAGCCGGCGCCGATGACGAACAGATCGTAGTCGTAACTGGCCAAGGTCAGATCCCCTTACGGTTCGATCGTCGTCACGCCTTCGGGCGTGCCGACCAGCGCCTGGTCCGCGAGATCAAGGAACAGGCCATGGTCGACCACGCCGGTGACGCTCTTCAGCGCCTCGGCAAGCAACGCCGGCTCCGGGATCCTGCCGCAGGGCGCGTCATAGATGAGGTTGCCGCCGTCGGTTCGCACGGGCTGGCCGTCCTTCATCCGCAGCCGCGGGGCGACGCCGATGTCGCATTCGGTCAGGGCGTCGCAGATGCGCAGGGCCGTGGCCTTGTGGCCGAAGGCGACCACCTCGATCGGCAGCGGGAACTTGCCGAGCACCGGCACGCGCTTGGCCGCGTCGGCGATCACCACGCAGCGCTTGGAGGCCTCCCACACCAGCTTCTCGCGCAGCAGGGCCGCGCCGCCGCCCTTGATGAGGGACAGGCCGGGGCCGATCTCGTCCGCCCCGTCGACCGTGAGGTCGATCTCGCGCGTCTCCCCCAGTTCGCCCAGTTTCATGCCCAGGCTGCGGGCGAGCTCTGCGGTCGCCTCGGAGGTGCAGACGCAGGTCACGTCGAGCTGGCGCGCGCCGAGCGCCTTGACGAACCAGGCCGCGGTGGAGCCGGTCCCCAGGCCCACGACCATGCCGTCCTCTATGAGCGCCGCGGCGGCTTCGCCGGCGGCGCGCTTTTGGGCGTCAACGTCGGTCATGGTGCTTTACCCCATCACTTCTTGAGTTTGGCGGCCTTCTCGGCCCGTTTGCGTTCGCGGAACCGCGCGGCCCAGCCGGGTTTGACGACCTGCTGCCCACGCGCCAGCGCCAGGGCGTCGGCCGGCACGTCGTCGGTGATCACCGAGCCGGTGCCGGTGAAGGCGCCCGCGCCGACCGTGACCGGAGCCACCAGGGCGGTGTCGGAGCCGATGAAGGCCCCCTCGCCCACATGGGTCTCGAATTTGTCGAAGCCGTCGTAGTTGCAGAAGATGGTGCCGGCGCCGATGTTCGCGCCCGCGCCCACCGTGCCGTCGCCGAGATAGCTCAGGTGATTGGCCTTGGCGCCCTTGCCGAGCCTGACCTTCTTGACCTCGACGAAATTGCCGATGTGCGCGTCCTCGCCGATGTCGGCGCCGGGCCGCAGGCGGGCGTAGGGGCCGATGATCGCGCCGCCGCGCACCACCGCCCCTTCGAGATGGCTGAAGGCCCGGATCACCGCGCCGCCCTCCACGGTGACCCCCGGCGCGAAGACCACGAAGGGCTCGACGGAGGCTCCCGGGCCGATCCGGGTGTCGTAGGAGAAGTGCACCGTCTCCGGCGCCTGCAGGGCGACGCCGTTAGCCAGCGCCTCGGCCCGGGCGCGCTGCTGGAAGACGGCTTCGGCGGCGGCCAGCTGCATGGGCGTGTCGCAGCCCATCACCGCGCTCTCCGGCGCGATGTGCGCGCGCACGCCGCGGCCGTCGCCGACGGCGAGCGAGACGATCTCGGTCAGGTAGTACTCGCCCTTGGCGTTGTTGTTGCTCGTGCGGCCGAGCCAGCCCATCAGCGCGCCCTTCTCCGCCGCCAGCATCCCGGCGTAGCAGGACTTCGCCGCCAGCTCCTCCGGCGTGGCGTCCTTCGGCTCGGCGATCTTCAGCACCTCGCCGCTCGCCCCGCGGATCAGCCGGCCGTAGAGCAGCGCGTCGGCCGGCTCGAAACCGAGCAGCGCCAGGTCGGCGCCCTCGGCCCGCATCGCGAACAGCGGCTCCAGGTCCTCCGGCAGCAGCAGCGGGCAGTCGGCGTTGGTGACCAGCACGTCGCCCTCGAAGCCCTCCAGGGCGGCGGCCGCGGCCATCACAGCGTGACCGGTGCCGAGCGGCGGATCCTGCAGCGCCACCGCCCCGAGGCCCAGGCGCTTCTCGGCCAGTTCGCGTACGGCGGGACTGTGGTTACCCACGACCACGACGATCCGCTGGCAGCCGATCTGCTCGACGGTGTCGATCACCCGATCCAGCAGGGTGCGGCCGCCGACCTTGTGCAGCACCTTGGGCGTCGCGGACTTCATCCGAGTCCCCTGGCCGGCGGCGAGGATCACGGCGGCGCGGGCGGTCATGGGCGTGAAGCCTCCGAGCGAGTCATGCGGCGGTCGCCGCGAGCCTTACCAAGCCTTCGCGCGCCGCGCGAGAAGCGCTTGCGAACCGCAACGTCGACGGTTAGCGCCAGGGCATGGCGAACACACTCTCCTCGCTCGCGGGCGCGACCATCGCATTTGACCTGGACGGGACCCTGGTCGACACCGCGCCGGACCTGATCGGCACGCTCAACGTGCTGCTCGACCAGGAGGGCCTGGCGCCGCTGCCGCTCAGCGAAGCCAGGCCGTTCATCGGCCGGGGCGCGCGCTGGTTGATCGAGCGCGGCTTCCAGGCGGCGGGCGCCAGCCTCGACGAGGCGCGCGCGCCGGAGCTGTTCGACCGCTTCATCGCCTACTACCTCGACCACATCGCCGACGAGAGCCGGCCCTTCCCCGGCGTCGAAGCCGCGCTGGAATCGCTGAAGGCGCAGGGCGCACGGCTGGCGGTCTGCACCAACAAGCGCACCGACCTGTCGCTGGCGCTGCTCGACGCGCTCGACCTGACCCGGCGGTTCGATGCGGTGGTGGGCGCCGACGCCACGCCCGCCTGCAAGCCCGACCCGCGCCACCTGACCACCGCAGTCGCCGCCGCCGGCGGGGCGATGGACAAGGCGATTCTCGTCGGCGACGCCGGCACCGACGCGGGCGCGGCCCGCGCCGCCGGCGCGGCGCTGATCCTCGTCAGCTTCGGCTACACCGAGATTCCCGCCCGCGATCTGGCCCCGGACCTGTTGATTGATCACTTCGATCAACTGCCAGAAGGCTGCGCGCGGCTCCTCAGCGCTTGCGGCGACTGAATCTCCGGGCTATATGCCCGCCTCCGCAGCGGCGCTGGCGCCGCTCGCTACCGGAGGACGCGTAGCTCAGCGGGAGAGCACCTCGTTCACACCGAGGGGGTCACAGGTTCAATCCCTGTCGCGTCCACCATTCCTTCTTCCGACATGATCGTGCCCTGACAGCTTGGCCGGCCGCCAAGCTGCTGTGACGGTTGAGAAATCGTCGCCCGGCATCTCATTTGGTCGTGCGCCGGCGGCGGATCTCTGGCGAATCCCCCACCCCATGATCGCCGCCACGCAGACCGCGGGCGCCTACGCCGCCGCCCCGACGCTGGCTCAGGTCAACGCCTACCTGGGCGTGGAGACCTGGGAAACGGTGAGCGCATGCGCGGCGTGCCGGTCCGACGCCATCGGGCGATTCGCGCGCATCCGCGGGATCGCCTACGACCGCTGCGCCTCCTGCGGCTTCGTGTTCGCCAACCCGATGCCGAGCGATGCGGCGCTCGAGCAGTTCTACAACAGCGCCTTCTACGACAACTATCGGGTCCTCGAAGAGGACGTCATCGCCTCCAGGCCCTACTTCAGCGTCAGCGCCTACCGCGACCTCCGCCAGCTGGCGGCGTGGATCGAGGCGGACAGGACGGCGGCGATCCTCGACTACGGCTGCGGCCCCGGGAGCTTCCTGGCGTTGCTGCGCGACGAGTTCGGCTACCGCAACGTCGAGGGGCTGGAGCTGAACCGGCACAGCGCCGAAGTGGCGCGCCGCTGCTACGGGCTCGAACTGGCGCCGGAGATCGGCGCGCTGCGGCGCAAGAGCTACGACGTAATCGTCCTCTTCGAGACGATCGAACACCTCAGCGATCCCGACGCCGTCGTCGCCCACTGCGCGCGCCTGCTCGCCCCCTCGGGCCTGCTGTTCGTCACGACGCCGTCGGTGCGCAACCTGCCGGCCCGCCTGTTTCCGTCGCATTGCGTCCACTATACCGGCCCGAGCCACATCTCCTTGTTCACCGAGCAGGCCCTCGAGCGGCTGCTGGCGAGGCACGGGCTGGCGGTCCGCCGGCTGGAGACCGACGCGAGCACCGAAGTGTTCGGCGGCTATCTCGCCCGCCCCTTCTACGACCTCGACTTCACCAGCCCGCGCGACGCCGCCGACACCGACGACCGGCTCTACACGCCGACGGCGCTGGGACGCGCGTTGAACCTGCGGCCGACCCGCGCACCGGGCCCGCTTCTCAAGCGGGCGACGAAGCTGGACGCCTTCGCCGCCAGAGCCTGGCGAAAGCTCTCCGGCCGCAGCTACAGCGATCATCTCTACGCCCTGGCCGGCCGGGCCTGATGCGGCGGGCGATCTCGCGCCCGGCTCGCCAATTACCGACGGCATCAAAAGATAGCGCCAGCGCCCCCCGGCCTCCGCGATGCTGGCGCCTGCAATGCTTCACCCGCGGGCGGCGGCGTGAAGGCCTGCCGCAAGGAGAACTTCCGACATCACCTCGCTGGAGCGGGCGCCCCCTCCCTCCGCACTCCCCGGTGAACCGCAATGACGGCCCAGTTCCAGACCGCGTTCCAGGCGACGACCAGGCCGCGTCAGAGCGCGCCGCGGAAGCTCGAGCCGTTGCAGCGTTTCCTGCTGCCGCGCTCGCCGGAGGGCCTGGAGCTGTACGCCCGGGTGGAGCGGGGCGAGATCCTGCACCAGCCGCAGGGGCTGCGGACCACGCCGCACGCGAGCGTCTCCTTCGACGCCTATCTGAACAGCTTCTTCGAGACCTACTGGGTCCAGCACACCAACATCGATCAGGTGCAGCTCGTCTTGAACGGACGCGGCCGGGTCTGGTGCACCATCTTCCGTGAGACGCCGGTCGGCGGCCGCGAGACGGTGGCGCGCCAGCTGGTCGACCTAGATCTCTACGGCGAGGCGACCGTGCCGGTGCAGCTCAGGCCGGCGTCGCACGGCCACCCGGGCCGGCTGTTCGCCGTGCTCGACGCCGACGCCGAAGGCCTGCGCCTGGACTGCCTCGGCTGGGCGACCTTCGAGCCGCCGCTGCGCAAGGTCTCGCTCGGCGTCGGCATCTGCACATTCAACCGCGAGCGCTTCCTGCTGCCCACGCTGGAGCGGCTGCTCAGCGCGCCGCCGCAGGCCGGCGTCGGCCAGGTCTATGTCGTCAACCAAGGCGAGCCGCTGACCTCGCCGCAACTCCAGGCGCTGCGCGACGCCGAGCCGCTGCGGCTGCGCGTCGTCAACCAGGACAACTTCGGCGGCGCCGGCGGCTTCGCCCGCGCCGCGCTCGAACTGCTCAAGCGCCGCGAGACCACCCACGTCCTCTTCATGGACGACGACGTCGAGGTGGACCCGGCGCATCTGCCGACCGTCGTCGCCTTCCTGCGCTACAGCCGCGAGACCCTGGTGCTCGGCGGCCAGATGCTCGACCTGTTCGACCGCTGCCGGATGACCGAAGGCGGCGCGCGGGTCACGCCGGACAACCACGTCAGGTCCAACCACGAGCAGCTGGACCTCTCCGCGCCCGAAGCGCTGCTGGACCTGACCAAAATCCCGCCCACGCACTTCAACGGCTGGTGGTTCTCAGCCATCCCGGTGGAGGCGTTCCGCGCCCATGGCCTGCCGCTGCCGATCTTCATCCGCGGCGACGACATGGAGTTCGGGGTGCGCCTGCGCAGCGCCGGAATTCCGACCGTCTCGCTGCCGCCGATCTCGGTCTGGCACGAGCCGTTCTACGCGCGCCCGGCCGGCTGGAAGCACTACTACGACCTGCGCAACCGGCTGATCTTCGCCAGCCTGAACCCCGGCCACTGCCGGCTCGACAGCGCCCTGCGGCTGTTCAAGATCACGCTCGCAATGATCGTGCGCTACGACTACCAGCACATCGCGATCATCCGCCACGCGCTGACTGATTTCCTGCGCGGCCCGGAACTGCTCGAGCAGCCGGCCAGCGAGAAGCACGCCGAGATCCTGCGGGCGCTGCAGCCGCTGGGGCCCGAGTTGCTCGCCGAGATCGACGACCTGCCCGCCGCCGCGCCCGGTCCCGTCTCGCGCACCGGCCGCCGGATTCGCCTGATCAACGCCATCGCCCGCGCGCTGGCGGGCGTTCCGGCGCGCGACCCGGCCGGCGCCGAATGCCGGGTCGAGCCGGACGCGCCGCATCATCGCATGCGCCTGGGCCGCAGCTACGTCGTCGCCGAGCCGGGCGGCCACTACTACGCCCGGCTGCGCTATTCCTGGAGCGCCGGCTGGCGTGCCCTGCTCTCCACCGCTCCGGTGATCCTGCGCTACCGGCTCGGCCGGGCGAAGACCGCCGCCCGCTGGTTGGCCGTCTATCCGGAGCTGGTCCGCGCCGACCGCTGGGAGCGCCGGCTCGGCCTGGAGCGCCCACGGCAAAGCGTCATCCGTCCGGCGCGGCAGCGCGCGCGCCGGTCGCAACTCGCTCCCCCCGTCACGTGAGATCGCCTTTCAGCATGCGCGTACAGCCCTCCGCCTTCGGACCCCTGCGCGGCCGGTCCGCCGCAACCATCGTCGCGCCTGCGCCGGAGCGCCGCGCATGACCGGCCTCTCCGGCGCCGCTCTCAACCCGGGCCAGGAGCTCAGCCAAGCCCTGAGGCTCTGGCCGCTCTGGACCTTCATGAGCTGGCAGGACATCCGCCAGCGCTACCGCGGCTCGCTCCTGGGGCCGTTCTGGGTGGCCGGCGGCGTGGCGACCGCCAGCCTGGGCGCCAGCGTGCTCTTCTCGCGCGTGCTGCAGATCGACAACCGCGAGTTCATGCCGTTCGTGGCCCTCGGAATCGCCCTCTGGAGCCTGATCTCGCTCACCCTGATCGAGGCCTGCCACAGCTTCACCGCCTCGTGGTCGCTGATCCGCAACGCCGCCCTGCCGCGGCCGGTGCACGTGCTGCGCACCGTCTGGCGCAACCTGATCGTCTTCGCCCACACCCTGCCGGTGGTGGCGATCATGCTCTGGCTCAACGGCCAGAGGCTGCACCCGGAAGCGGTGCTGGCGCTCCTCGGCCTGGGGCTGCTGATGGTCAACCTGGTCTGGGCGGCCTGGGTCATCGCCCTGCTCTCGGCGCGGTTCCGCGACGTGATCCAGCTGATCACCTACGGCCTGCAGTTCGTCTCCTTCATCACGCCGATCTTCTGGTACCCGGACATGGCGGGCCGCCACTTCGGCATGCTGGTGCTCAATCCCTTCTACCACTGGCTGGAGGTGATCCGCGCGCCGCTGCTGGGACACGCCCCCAACCCGGAGAACTGGGCGGTGACCGGCGGCATGGCGCTCGCGGGCACCATCGTCGCGATCCTCACCTTCCGTCGCTACCGCAACGACATCGCCTTCTGGGTCTGACGCATCATGGCGCTGATTGAAGTCCGCGACCTCACGGTCGACCTGCCGATCTATTCGACCCAGGCGCGGTCGCTGCGACGCAGCGTGATGAAGCTGTCGACCGGCGGGCGGCTGATGCGCGACGAGGGGCGCGTCGTCATCCGCGCGATCAGCGGCGCGTCCTTCACCCTGGAGCGCGGCGACCGGCTGGGCCTCGTCGGCCACAACGGCTCCGGCAAGAGCACGCTGCTGCGCACGCTCGCCGGGGTGTATCGCCCGACCTCGGGCACTGTGCGCGTCGACGGCACGATCTCCGCCGCGCTCGATCCGATGATGGGCCTCGAGCCGGAAGCGAGCGGCCTGACCAACATCATCGCCCTCGCCCGCTACCGCGGCGCCAGCCGCCGCGAGGCGATGGCGGCGCTGCCGGCGATCGCCGACCTGAGCGAGCTCGGGCCGTTCCTCGATCTACCGGTGAAGAGCTATTCCGCCGGCATGGTCGCGCGCCTCGCCTTCGCGGTCGCGACCAGCTTCGAGCCCGACATCCTCCTGATGGACGAGTGGATCGCCGCCGCGGACCACGCCTTCGTGCAGAAGGCGCGAAGCCATCTGCAGTCCTATTTCGCCCAGGCCAAGGCGGTGGTGCTGGCGACCCACGACTTCGGCGTCATCCAGCAGCTCTGCAACAAGGTGCTGGTGCTGGAGAACGGCGTCGCCCAGGCGCTGGGCTCCCCGGCCGAGCTTCTCGCCGCCTGACCCGGGCGGGCGAGGATTCTCAGTCGCGCGCGGAGACCACCTCGCCGGCGACCACCGTCGCGCGCACCAGCTCGGCGCTCGGCTCCGCCAAGGCTGCGGCGAGCGGAACCCGCAGCAGGCAGAGGTCGGCCCCAGCCCCGGCCTCGATGCGTCGCGCCGGACCGCCCGGCGCGTCGCGGTCGCCGAGATAGAGCTCCAGCGCCCGCGCCGGCGCGATCCGTTCGGCCTGGCCGATCGGCTGGCCGGCGCGGGTGCGGCGCTCGATCGCCGCGCGCATTCCCAGCCATGGATCGCAGGACGCATAGGGCGCGTCCGAGCTGCCCGCGACCGGAACGCCCGCCGCGAGCAGCGAGGCGCAGCGATAGAGGTCCGCCTGCTCCGCGGGATCCACCTCCGCCAGATAGCGGTCGCCGCGCTCGTGGACGAAGGCCGATTGAGTGACGACCGTCAGGCCGAGCCGCTTCAACGCCGGGATCGCCTCGACGGGGATCACCCCGCCATGCTCGATGCGGTCGCCCGGTCGCGCGCCGGCCAGTTCGAAGGCCGCCAGGGTCATCGCCAGCTCGCCGGCGGTGACGCAATGCACCGCGACCCTCCGCCCCTGGGCGCGCGCGCCCTGGATGCGGGCGACGAAGTCGTCGAAGTCCGGCAGACGGGCGTCGTCGAGCAGCACCTTGACCGGCCCGACGTCGAAGCCTCCGTCGACCGCCGGGGCGAGCGGGCCGGCGCTCATCAGCGTCAGGCGTTGCGGCAGCGCGCCCCCGCGCCTCGCCTCCGCCAGTAAGGCGGCGGCCTTAGCGTCGGTGGTCGCGCTGGTGTCGGTCAGCCCGGTGATCCCGTAACTCGCCAGGGCCCGGCCGAGCGGAGCGAGCTCCGGCGGCTCCGCGCCGAGTTGCTCGCGCAGCCACGCGTCGCCCCGCCAGATGCGCCCCGTCAGCCGGCCCTGCGCGTCGCGCTCGGCCTCCGCCGGCGCGCCCCGCGCGGTCGCCTCCTCCAACGCCGCGCTGTTCAGCACCCACAGTGAGCCGGTCTGATGCTGCACCCGCAGCCGATGCAGCGGCGCCAGGCGGTCGAGCACGTCGCGGTCGAGGTCGCCGGCCATGCGCTCGTGGTAGCCGGTGGCGCGCAGCCATGCGCCCGCGGGACGCGCCGCCAGCGCCCGGCTCAGGGCCGCCTCGAACCCGCCGGCGTCCCGCACCTCGTCCAGCCGCACCGAGCGCGCCTGCGCCGCGGTCGCCAGCAGATGGATGTGGTGGTCGATCAGCCCCGGGATCAGGGCGCCGCCGCGCCCGTCGATGTCCTCGGCGGGGCCCGTGAGCCGCTCGCCGATCGCGACGACGCGGCCGCCGTCGATCCGCGCGTCGAGGCCTGCGCGGCCGTAGATCTCGACGTTTCGCAGGACCAGGGGGCGCATCACGCCGCGCTCCGCAGGCCGAGCTCGGCCGCGGCGCCGGCCGAGGTGCGGGCCAGCGCGGCGTCCACCAGCACGCCGCCGCCCTGCGCCAGCCCGCGCAAGGCGCCCTCGGCCGCGGCCAGGCCGGTCAGCGGATCGCCGAGCGCATCGCCCAGGAAGTTCGGCTCGCCACTGTCGGTCCAGCGCACCAGCCCGCCCGCCGCGGCCGCGTCGTCGCCGAACGCCACCCGGTCCGCCGCCTCGCCGGTCCAGCCATAGCCGCTGATCGCCACCCAGATCAGGTCGGGACGCTCGGCGAATAGGCTCGCGGGCGAAAGGCCGAGCTGATCGAAGGCCCGCGGCCGGGCGCTGGTGATCACCACGCCGGCCTCCAGCATCAGGTCGCGCAGGCGCGCCCGCTCGGCAGGGTCGCCGAAGTCGAGGGAGAGCTCGGCCTTGGCGGCGTTCATGCGGCGGTAGAAGTCCGGCGTGGAGACGCGGCTGGGGTCCGGCCGCCGCGTGCTCTCGACCTTGGTCACCTGGGCGCCGAACGCCGCCAGCACCGCGCCGCAGAGCGGCCCGGCCCAGAGGGTCGACAGATCGACGACGCGCAGCGGCGCAGCCCCGCCGGCGGCGGGACGACCGGCCGCCGCCAGGGCCGCCGCCGTATCGTCGGCGCGGATTTCGCCGACGCCCGCCACCGGCAGGCCCAGCTCCCGAGCCCCGGCGGCCAGCCCGCGCCATGGCCGATCCCGCGCCGCGGCCACGACGGCGTCCCACGTCGGCGCTTCCAGCGCGCCGTCGAGCCAGGCCGGCAGCAGGTCGAAATCGTCCGGCCGCGCCAGGTTCACCGCGATCCAGCCGTCCGCCGCCCGGATGAGCCGGCAGGCGCGGTTCGGCGACCAGAGGCCTGGCGGCCCAAGCTCGAGGTCGCCCGTCCGCTCGGTCAGCGCCCGAAGGTCGGGCTCGACGCGGCGTCCGAGCTGCGCGCTCAGCTCGGCGATGCGCGCGCCCAGCCGGCGGAGCGGGTCGGCGATCGGGCTCATCAGCCGTCCTCCACGGCGTCCACCAGTCCCCACGCCAGCGCGGTCGACAGTCGTACGTCGGCGCCGGAAATGGCCATATAGCAGGTCCGATGACGGCCGATGCGCCGCGGAATGGTGACGGTTCCGCCGGCTCCCGGGATCAGTCCCATCGCCACCTCCGGCAGCCGGAAGAAGGTGTGGCGCCGGGCGACCACGCGGGCCGCCGCCGCGGGCATCTCGATCCCGCCGCCGATGCAGGCGCCATGCAGCCGCGCGGTGACGCGCTCGCCGAGCCTGTGGAGAAGCGCCGCGGGCGAGCGCAGCACGCGCACCAGGTGCGCGCGGCCGGGATCGTCGAAGCCGCCGAACTCGGCGAGGTCGCCGCCCTCGCTGAACACCCGCCCCTCGCCCGTTAAAATCACGGGGGGTTGCTCGGGCTCTATCAGGGCGAACTCCAGCGCCTCGCACAGCGCATCGCGCATGCGCGCGTCGATGGCGTTGTTCGCCGCCGGGCGCGTGAGGCGGATGGAGAGCGCCCCGTCCTCGTGGGCGATGGCGACGCGCGGCTGATCCGCGTCGTCGCGCGCAGGCGCAGGCGTCGCCGCCCGCCAGGCGCGAAAGCCCTCCGAGGCCAGCAGCATCGAATAGGCCGTGGATTCCGCCGCCAGCGCCTCGCCGAAGCCGAGGCTCTGCGAATTGCGCAACACCTGCGCCAGGACCGCGGCGGCCGCCGGCTGGGCGGCGACCACGGTCTGCAGCCGCGCGAGCGCCTCGGCTAGCCGCTCGGGCGGCAGGCCGACCCACGGCGCGGGCGCCGATGGATCGGCGCTGAGCAGGATGTCGAAGAGATCGAGCCCCTGGTCCGGTAGGGGCCCGTCGCGATGGACGCCGACGTGAACGACGCCCAGGCCCGGCCGCCCGGCTGGCGGCTCGCGGTCCGCCCGCAGCTCGACCGAGACCAATCCCGCCCCGCCGAGTTCGGTGAGGGCGGCGATCAGCTGGCCGGGCGCGGACACGACCGCGCGCCCGCTCAGGCGCTGGCCAGCGCCGGCTTTGTCAGCTCGCTCTTGAGCACCCGGCGCAGCAGCTTGCCGGTGTCGTTGTAGGGCAGCACCTCGCGGAACTCCCAGACTTCCGGCGTCTTGGACGAGCGCAGCCGCGCCTTGACCCAGGCGGCCAGCTCCTCGGTGGTCGGCTGGCCGTTCTTGGCGACGATCACCGCGGCGACCTTCTCGCCCCACTCGTTGTCCGGCACGCCCAGCACGGCGACGTCGGCGACGTTCGGGTGGGCGCGCAGCACGTCCTCGATCTCGCCCGGCGACATGTTTTCGCCGCCGCGGACGATGACGTCGTCCAGCCGGCCCTCGACGTAGAGGTAGCCGTCCTCGTCGATCCAGCCGCCGTCGTTGGTCGGGAACCAGCCGTCGTCGCGGATGACCTTCTTCGACAGGTACTCGCCCGAGACCTGGTCGCCGCGGACGTAGATCTCGCCGGAGACGCCGGCCGGCAGCACTTCGCCGTTCGGCCCGCGGATTTCGAGCTCCAGCGTCGGCAGCGGCTTGCCGACGGACCCAAGGCGGCGGCGCACGTTGGGATCGGACGAGGCGATGGCGACGCGATGGTCTTCCGGGCCGAGCACCGCGATGGTCGAGCTGGTTTCGGTCAGGCCGTAGGCGTTCACGAAGTCGACGTGCGGCAACAGCTTCAGCGCACGCTCGATGGTCACCTGCGGCATGCGGCCGCCGCCGTAGGACAGGGCCTTCAGGTGCGCCAGCTTCTCGCCGCGCGCCTCGACGACGTCGAGGATGCGGCCGAGCATGGTCGGCACCACCATCGCGTGGGTGATCTTCTCCTTGGCCGCCACGTCGACCCAGCCTTCCGGGGTGAAGGCCGGCATGTGGACGATCCGGCGCCCGCCGTAGACGCCGGTCAAAATCGCCGAGACGCCGGCGATGTGGTACGGCGGCACGCTGACCAGCGCGGCCTCGTCCTCG
>Ga0164243_10008281_pt1 | contig 15369 bp, 14 predicted proteins | sample OricompcompostOP_FD_108781 | JGI IMG/M metagenome (GOLD analysis project Ga0164243, IMG submission 108781) | Organic Plus compost microbial communities from Emeryville, California, USA - Original compost - Organic plus compost (OP) | ecosystem: Engineered > Solid waste > Mixed feedstock >... | reverse complement strand
GTCACAGCCCGAGTTAGAATGTTACCTAGCTTCGATCCCCATCATCTCCCCTTCCAGATAAGCGCTCGACGACGACCTGCATCAGCGACAGACAAGTCTCGGACGTCTTTGTTAGCACGGAATAATCCATCTTCGATTGAGTTTCTTTTTCCATCGGATATATCGCTGTAATTTCCGTCCTTCGAGCCGCCAACCTTAACCCAACCTCATCCTCTCGACGCTATCCTCCGCCGTGTTTTCCGGTTAATACGATGCCGGTCAAGTCTTTGGTTGACCTGTGCCTCAACACGATCTTGAAGAATATAAACTTGGTTTCTGGAATCGGAGATGAGCTTCCCCACGATAACCGCCATGTACAAAAGATTCTCGCTCGCATCCCGACCGCTGCCCAGTTGCGCGAGGTGGAGGTGAATTCTCCTCAGCTGCAAGGTCATACGGCCAAGTACTGGAAGGCCATGATCCACCGCGATTTCCCTACTGCTAGGAAAAAGAACTACGTTCCCTCCGATCCTGCTGGCTGGTGGAAGGTCTATAAGCGATATAAGAGGGAGCATGAGGAATCTTTGAGAGCCGCGACCGCCGCCTTACAGAGTGCCTTCGCCGGACTGGCGAAAGAAGAATCAGGCAATGTAGCGACGATTGTCGATGGAAAACGTCTACCAAGACCACCTCGGACAGGCACAGGCCGGCGGATTGGGGCCTCTCGCTCAGGCCAGCGTCAAGCTGGGTCGAGTACCTTGGCCTTTACTGCTGGGAGTAGGACGAAGCTAGTGAGTGGAAAGAACGTTCTTCGGCGCGCACGACGGGAGGCCAAGGATATAGCTGCCCAGCGAGGATCCCTAGGTGCTGTAAGCCGCGTTTCGAATGCGGCAGGGGGTCAGCTCAGGGCTGCGCCTACCGGGTTCATCGAACATCATCGAGTCGCCTCTCAACCTGAATTTCGCAAGTCATTGCCCCCTACATCCTCTCGACCCACCCAATCCTCGAATACCGATGCGAAGGTAGCCGCGAAGAGGAAGCGAGAGGATCCCGAATGCGTTGTTATCAATGTATCCGAGGAAGACGACTCGGATGATTTATTCGGAGAAGAGAGTGACGGGGATCGACCACCAGCAAAAGTAGCAAGACTGGGCTCTGGCAGACGGCAAAACACAGTTAAACGGGAACCGCTCTTTGACGACGACGGCGGCTACGACGACAATTATGACGGCAACTCCTACTCGGTTAGTCGCAAAAATTCCGTCTCCAAGACACAAAGCTCAAGGCCTCTTGAGGCGACGAGAGTATCCTTACCGCTCAAGCGACCTAGCGCTGGTTTACTCCCAGGGAAGCCTGGATTTACCCGGTTTATGAAATCCACATCCAGTTCCAGGCCCTCTGCATCGTCACCGCCGCCAAAACCTTCGGCTACACTCCCAGCCATGGCAAAAGTTTCAAACTCGTCTACTACACCATCTAAGCTCAGCGCAAGGCCACGGGCAGAATCCCCTCCACAACAGCTGCAGGCAGCAGCCGCGTCTCAGCAGTCCCCCGACGTTGCCTTTCCTCGGAAGCGCAAGCCGGACATCTTCATGAAACCGAGAAAGCGCACTTAATTCTCATATCATCAGCGGACATATACGGCTAAGCATCCTAGAATGCTTTTGCTACCACTACAAGATGAATCACGACTAGATTTTCAGGATATTGTACATTGGGATCCGGCGTTTGGCATGGTTGCGAAGAGGTTGATATTGGACAGAGGTTAAGGGTACGGAGGCTACCTCTATCCTGTCATATTGGACATTCAACGTGGGCAAATGATGGGCGGGCAGAGTCTTGTGATCTTTTTTTTTTCTTCTTTTTCGGAATGCTCATGGAAGCTACGGCGTGCCATTTATAAACGTATAGTAGACTGGTGTATGGAGTTAGGGGAAAGAAGGAAACAAAGGAAGAATCAAGAGCACCATGAATTTGGATCTCAGCCCTGGGATGTCCCCGAAGTCAGCGGCTTGATCGCCATGGCCTATCCGTAATATACAGTTAAACGCGAGGGAAAATATTATATTTGCTGGCGACAATGGGTATCATGCTATTATGTACTAGACATCAAAAGGGCGATAACACAGGCTGAGAAACATCCAAAACCAAGCTCTTCTACGAACCAGTTCCGCTCGCCTCCCCATCCCGTATTTTCGCCTTGTAAGCCCTCGGGCTTTCAAACTCGCTCGCCTTCATGCTCCACATCCCCACCTTCTTCGCCTTCGCCTTCGCCTCCGCCGCCTTATACGCCTTCTCCCTCCCTCCGAACTCAACACCTGACTTGGCTTCGTACGTCGTGGCGAGCCCCCGCTTGAGCATCTCCAACCCCACGTCGCGATGTAGGAAGAAGGGGAAGAGGAAAGAGAATATACCGCCGCGGCGGACGTACACCGTGGCTACTACGCGGTCATACTGGTCACGCTTGTGTATGTGGGCACGGACGCGGCGGTGGAGGATGGAGGAGGTTAGCCAGGAGAGGGCTGCGTCGGCGAAGGGTTGGGCAGGGCGGCCGAAGTGGGCGCCTTCGGGGGCGTCGATTCCAGCGAGGCGGATAGGGATCTATGGGCACGAGGAAGAGGTTAGGAAAATGTGAATTACACTTAGCGGATAATATAGGGGAAGAAAAGGGGGGGGACTACAGTTTGGTTCCTGAGCTGGGCCTTGCTGTCTGGGACCTGTCTAAGCCAACCCCACCCAGCTAACCTGCCACCCGGAGTGTGATAGAAGTGAAAGCCGTCACCGTCCCCTACGCTCGTCACACGGCCAAAGAGTGAACGCCTTCGGAAAGCAGTGGGCTTTATGTATGCCGTCCCTGGGATTCGTCGTAAGTAACGGGTGTAGACACCCACGAGGCTGAGGATGCCGACGGTCGAGAGGACGGTGGGGACAAGGATCCGGAGGCGTTCGTCGTCGGGGAGGTAGTCAGAGAGGGAGACAGGTTTTGGAGGCTCTTCCTTGGAGGGCGGTGGTGGCGGCGGTGGCGGCGGCGGTGAGGAGGAATTGAAGGGCCAAGGGGCCATGGTGAGGGTTGGGGGCAGAGAAGCTGCCGTGCTACACAAATGCAATTCAGTGTTCAATGTTGGAGTTGGATTCTCAGAAGCTAGTGAGGGTCAATTGATGCTCTAAAATGGGAATCCAGGGGTCTCGGGAGCTCTTTAAGCTTCTAAATTTAGCAGTTGCTGACAGTTGAAGCAGGCTCACAGAGCACAGTGGAGGATACAAGCACAGGCACAGGGACACTTCAAACATAAACACTCCGAGAAAGACAGACCCGGCGTCTGTCTGTATTATGCATTCGTCATTTATACCCGTCTCCTGTGTCTGCTATATGCAGTATGTGCTGCTCAATTGGCTCAAGGCGTCATCACATTCTTCTTCCGGTTCGGCTCACATCACTAGGATCGCTAAGGGCGGCCAAGTACGCCCTCACAGAATCCGTGACTCTGTTTCACCTGGTTAGCGATTTCCTCTAATGCGTTCGCCATTAGGCCATTCCAGACTTACTTGGGCGTATGAAGTAAAAACCACTCAGACAGTTCATCCAGGGTCTTGACCCATTCTTCGTTCTGGTTGCCAAGCAGGTCCGACTTTCTGACATGGGTGGCCAGAAGGCGGAGCACCGTGCTCAACGGGTCAACGTGCTGGGGAGCTGGAAGCAGTTTGACGACGATATCTCTCGTGGGAAGGGAGTCGCGGTGCTCGGGCGGGACCACGGCCATAGCATCTTCGGAGAAGATGGCCGGCGGGAAATAGGAACGGATGAATGCGTTGTTCACATTGGGCACTCCGTGGTTCTTACGGAGGAACGGGGGGAGAATGTTGCACTTCTCCCAATCGAGGATAGCCTCGATCTTTCCGTTTTTGATGAGAATGTTGCTTGCGTGGAGATCGTCGTGCTGCAAATAAGTCCACGATCCGTTGATGGGGCCGTCATCCTCGCTTGCGACCTTCGTCTGGTCATAGGCACTCGCGACGGCGGTGAACTGGTGCAGTACGTCTTCTCCATAGATGAACGTGTTCTTCGCAACTTCCTCTTCTCCAAAGCATGCCTTCTTATTCTTCAAATATTTGGCGCGGTTGAACTTGGCTCGGCGCCTCACCTCGAGAATGTTGCCAAGGTACTCCTCAACCGTCTTGAATGGGCCGCGGCGGCCAAGGCTTAAGAGATAAGTATACTTGCCATGAAACTCTCCATCTACGATGGGACCAACGTAGAACGAGTTCGCCTCCCAATTGCAGTACAGGCTGCCGATCTCGCTGAAGCGTGTCCGCTCCAGCTTCTGGAGGTTCTCCTTGATTTCATTAAGGAGGTCGTAGCCCTGCGGCAAGATGGGATTAAACAACCTCAGCCGGCCCTGGTAAGTCTCACTGAACTGCTGAGCGTCGAGAGTAGCGGCCTCTTCAACAAGCTCGATAATCATCCATTCCAATGCATACGGGTTCTTGGCGCTGGAATCAAAATAGAGGCACCGCGGGACTGGAACGCCATGATAGGCGGCAAATACCATGTTAGCGACCTCTGACTCCATTTTGTACCAGGGGTCACAAGGGAGTGGGATTCGCAAGATGACGTTCTTGGTGTCCCAATCCGGGAGCGTGAGCTTGAAGAGTGCGTGAAAGGCACCACCGTCGAAGTTAGCCACTTCGATATCCCGGCTCGGAGGGATGAGTTCACGTTGCATGGCGTCCCTAATGATAGTTTCGGCATGCAGAACATTCGGAATTCTCTTCCACTCTTTAACGAAGCCAACGTGTTGGCCTAACTTGTTGAGCTCGGTCCACTTGATCCAGATATCTCGTTCCTGGTCACAAAGCTCGAGACTTCGAGGCTCGCTCGGCTGGACCTTGATGGGCTTTATGCCCTCAAGGTCGATGGCAGAAGGCGCAAACATGGCCTTGGGGTTCTGATTTCTTGACAGTAGTCAGTGGCAAGTCCGGAACAATTGTCTCTCATGTGCTACTTACAAGCTTTCTTCAAGGGAAGGTCATAAAGGGGAGGATGGACTGTAGAGCTCAGTGCTCAGTTCTTGGGAGTAATGGTGGAGGATGTGAAAGAGAGATTGTTTTTGTTTTGGAAAATCTTTCAAGGAAAGAAAAGAGCTGTGGCATAGGGTTAAGGAAGCCCACGATGCCTTGGGAGCATCCATCTCTTCGTCGTGGTTCCTTAGGTTAAGACCGCCGGCATCGCAGAGACACAGATGACCCTTTCCTGGTCATGAAGGAATGGTCCCTTCTGTTTGTGAAAGATACCAATTGTGAGTGCCTTCATATCTATTCTTTAGTGACTTACATTGGGCGGGATACGATTTACATGTTGAGCCTACTAGGTGCTCCTAATCTATGACAAGATGTTGGAATCTCCATCTTGCTTTTTGCAGGAGGCGACTTCGATGTGGAGAAACGTCGACCGAGGATATGGACCAAGCGGTAATAGCAAGGGCCAGAAGATGCCAACGATTGCATTGCCATGGGGATTCGAACATGGCGAAGAGCGGGTTGAAGAGTTGATTCGCCTTGAGAGTCGCGGTCATGTCTGAGGGGCATTCTCAACACAACATGAGAGCCGACTACTAGTCCTGCGTATCGGCTATCCTGAAATAAGATCTCTTCACATACAAAGAAGTGTCCTTGGTCCGGTAGGCCAACCAGTTGCGGGTAGATTTGTCGTTGACATCTGTGATTCTATGCATGACCCTGGGTTCATCTAAGTCCGGCTGGCGGCTTTCCCAGGGAGCGTTCCCAGATACACTTGCTCACTGCTAAACCCAATCTCACATTATATCAATATAAATGTCGCCTCATGTGACTTTATTTGACTTTCTAAACGTGCTGTTTCTGACTATACAACATCTTCTCCCTCAATCCCTCCCGTCTTCTTCTAAGCCCTGGACAAGCCAGGGAGGCATAGATGAAAACAAAACGAAGAACAGCTATGAAGACCTATTTTCGCGTCTCCTGGAGGCAGTGTGATACCAGGGACACAGTGGCAGAGTCGCGCGATCCCCGACAAAGGAGGTCCGCGGTCCGACTCACCATGGGCAGTAAAAAATTATGCTGAAAAGAGCGGCCGGGGATAGAGGCCCCGACGTCCGCGCGATTAAGCGTCGGAAGAACAGATACTACACACTGATCAAAGCCAAATCGGCCAGAAAAGCTGGAGAGGAAGAGAGAAGAGAAGGAGGGAGAATCGGAGGAGCGAATGGCTCCTTTTATATTTTTTTCCCCTTGAGCTCGGCAGCAGTTGGTTGACAAGGGTGGTAGGATAGGCAGGATAGGCAGCAACTGCTGCCTGGGAGCTGTTGCCTAGGGTCTTATTCCTGATGAGTGCTCCGCCTGATGATGAGCTTGGAGATTCATATGTGTATTATTGATTTCGATTCTCAGAGTGTATTAATTGCTGAGCTGCCTAGTCATTCCTATCATTATCCTGTCGGGACGTGGAAGGCAAGGCAGACCCACGGCGAGGAAACTTGCATCGCCACACCTGCCTAAACATGCCTTCCATTCCCGAGAACCAACTGTTTATATTCAATCCTAGCCAGCAGGAATCCATTTCAAGTTGCTAGAGAGAGACACGTCTGTAGGCAGCCATCACCACTCGTAGCCGGTGCCTAGCCCTCCGTTGCCTCCTTGCCCTCCATCTTCGCAACCAGGTTCCCATGAATACCCTTCCAATTCCCTTCACACTGCCCCTTAATTACGGCGACCAAGAGCCTCGAGCACGAGATCGTCACCTCCTCCACCAACTCTAACCCACCACCACCCCCCTCCACCTCCCTAACCTCCCACACAGTCTCCATAACCACGCTCAACGGACTCCTCAACCTCACGAACATGCCCTTCTCTAGATCCACAAACTCGTAAGTGCTCACGACGTCGGAATCCCATAGCCCCGCAGGCAGGGCGTGCACCCGATCCGTCACCTCATAGACAACGGCGGGACGGCCGGCAGGAGGTGAGCAGGTGATGGTGGAGGGGATGGGTTCGGAAGTGCTTTCGGGGAGGGGCTTGTAGGAGATCATGTGCGGGTCGCATTTGATGAAGCCTTCGTGGTTTTGGAGGCTTGTGATTGCCTGGGGTCCGGTGAGGGTTGATGGGAGGGGGGTTTTGTGCTGGATGGTTGCTGAGGTGTTGAGGATTGCTGAAGGAAACTTAGTCCGTGACTGGCGACGGAGGGGAACCATTGAGGGCTAGACTTACACGACATCTTGGGTTAGGGTCTTGGTGATGATTATTCTATCTTGGGAGTTGAATTAAAGTCTAGATTTTCTTCGCTTCTAGTAAATCGTTGGGTTTGACTTGTTATTTCTTTCGTTTGAGTCCGTGATGATTTGGTCTAATTTCAAGAGTAGCGATTGATGAAATACTTCGTAGTGAGAGGCAAGTCCGAGGTTAAATCTCCTGTATCACCACCGCCTCCTTTCGCACTGACACTTTAACTGTCTCATCGCCCACCTCTCAACCCTGGCTCGCCATTTCTTGAAGTTCTGGAATTGACGGGCTTAATCTTGTGCGGGGCACAGGCTTGTTATTCACAAGATAAGTGGACGGGATCGATTTTGATCTACGGTAAGTATAGACATTGATGGGTGAAGAGACAACCCCAGTCCTATGCACTGTGATTTATTCCATTTTCCATCGGGTTTTACATAAAAGACTCCTGCTAGCTAGTAGGTACATATCTCCGTGCTTTATTTCGCGTGACAGAAAATGTGATGATGCCAATATCGGTTGCTTCTGCTTCTCTAGAAACTAACTAAACCTGGGGTGGCCATGGAATAAGCCCGTCCGTGCATGTGGCGAGATAGACTGAGCCCTTCATCCTGGATCCCGGACCCAGATCCGGACGAGGAGGATTATCCACAAGTTCTCCTCCCCTTGGACGTGACTACATCCCGGACTTCTTTTTGTCATCGCCGCGGTAGCCTTTAAAGAATCTGCTCGCCTTGTTGTCGTCCCGAATCGCCCTCTTTTCTGTGGTCCCGGCTTTCGCGAGCTGAGAGTCCCGGGCAGTCCCTGCGGCCTCGATGATCTCGGCGATGGTGAGCGACAGGTCGAAAATCTTTTTCCTCGCGGCAACGGCCAACTCATCGAGACGTATGCAATCTTGACAATCTTTGTCGACGGAGATTGTGTACATGGGATACGAGGTTCTGGTTGAGCAGGGAAAGTGGGAGGTTGGGTCGAGCTGGTACTGTTCTTGAACGGCGCAATCGGCAAGCTTCTTGGTCCAAGATTCGTGCTTGCAGCTGTGGAGTATGCGTTTATAGAGACACATGGTGGGTATTCGTCGTCGTCTCCTCGTTTCGGTCTTGTGTAGATGACGGCCGCTGGAGGTAAATGGTAGCTTATAAGGAGAGGAGAGGCTCAGAGAAATGCGCTTCTGATCCGAGAGTAGCGCACTCCAAACTCTTCTTCTTCTTCGCGGCCAGACTATATATATATATATATTTGCCCCGACCTTCGGCCGGGCCTAGGGCTGTTAATGAAAGATTAGTTCTTCTTTGTTTGCAAGGCAGTAATCCAATAGAAGGGTCGAAGTAATTCTTGACAAAGAGCTGGACAATATCTTGTCTCTTGCCACGGCACTGCGCGACGACCGATGACAAGGGACAGATAGACATACATAGAATATATGCATGAGGTATTAGCAGATGAGTAGATTTTCAAAAGCTGTTTTCTGAAACAGAGGTAAAGCTCAGCCTTTAGGTCTTAGGCTGAGGCTCCAGGAGCGAAAGGGCGCCAGCTTCGAGAATCTCGGTGAAATCTCTAGCCCACGACAGCCTATGGATGTCTTTGCGATCACGCACGTGAGGCACCTCTAGCCCGATGCGGGACAAGGTCTTGAGGAGAGAGGAGTCCGCAGCTGGTGATAGCACGATCCCGGATGACATGGAAAGACACTCGATATCTGTAGAAGAATCTCCAAAATACACCAGCGGTTTAGCATCCAAGCCTGGTAGGTTCGCGAGAGCTCGGGCTTTGTCGGCGGAGGTTGCCATAACACCAGTGCCGTTGGGGCCGGATATCTTGCCGTTCGCAACCACCTCGTTAGACACAATTTGCACATTAGCGACGAAATGCTGCAGGACACCCTCTATGAAGCTACTCGACCAGTTGACAGATACGATGTAAATAAGCCATCCGTGTTTCTGCGCCGTAGCTAATAGCTCCGAGATTCCCGGCCGCAATGTCACGTTTCCTTCTTCCACCGCAGAGACGCCGGCAGAAAAGAAGTCCGAGGATGATATTCCATCAAAGATCTTGGATTCCTCGACTCGTCGAAGAGACGCCATGTCGACCTCTTGGAGGCCGTTCAGAAACTTGGTTTCTTCTTCTAAACTCACTCGCTTATCCTGGGGGACTGCATAGTTGGACACATAGTCGCTGTAGTCGCCATAATAAGATTCCAGAATCTGCTTCCAAGCGTCTGAGAGATCCCTGTCATGCTGTTCCTTATGGAAAGAAATGGCGTGTTGGGCGAGCACTTCAATGGTATCCTGGGTAGTAATCGTTCCATCGAAATCTAGGACGATTGCCATATTGATGATTTCCGCTGTCGCTGCTGTGAGGCGGCAATGGATATGATCAAGAGCACTGGATGGTGAGTTGACCCTGACGTGTTTGGGGGCGAAAAAGGCTGAAGTTCAGTACAACAGAGAATGTACCCCGCTATAATTCAGCACGGTCAAGATCGATTGTCAGCACCCAATCTGTCTCTGTGGGTCCGAGATCAATTGATCAACGTACTCCTGTGCCGATTTGGTGCAGGGAGTGGCCAATGGTAAAAATCTGGGGCCGGCAGCAGCCCACAGTTGCAGCCCCCAGTTGCAGCCAGGCAAAGTGCGTCCAGGACCCACTGGCGGATACCCTCGGCTGAAATTCGGCAGTCTCATCAGGGGTTGATTCAAGTTCCAACAACATCGCTTCAGGTTTGGTTCGAGCCATGGGGAGGACCGAAGTTGTTTCAAGCAGATCTCCAAACGTAAACTTTTGCATGTCCTTCTTTGAGACAATAACGGCGGGGTATTTCAATTCTGTGGTCTCGGCGCGGAGTTTCTGGTCACTTTGCTATCTTATGTCGGGCTAACTGCGAGTTCCGCGCTTCGAGTTCCTCCGCGTCGATCATCGTCAATTATACGAAGCCTCGAGGCCATCATCCGGACTGGGATAGTGGGAGCCTATCTTAAAAGTCCTTTATCTTTTGAAAAGGATCACGATAAACAAGGCTTTGGTTAGTATCCCTTTCCCCTGTCTATGTATACCATGTGCAATATGCTATTGTCAATGTGCTTTGAGCCTTTGAGGTCCCTTTGGCAAGTGCTCTGATTTGGGATGGGGGATTTACTTCATTTCTGTGTTTGTGGAAATCGGACTCTGTTCAGCATGTTTGAGCCTTGTGCAGGATGGAAGGGAGATGGCTGGGTGTCTAGTTCTTGTGCTGGAGCATGCTGTGACTAGGACACGGCACCTTCTATGGGCTGCATACAAAGGCTTGGTATGGATAGATGTAGCCTTGACTTGGTCATCGGTCATACATCATGGATCTTTAGGGGAGGGCTAGGTGATATTGGGCCTTCTGGGCAATTAAACTGCAGGATGGCGAGAAGGACTGGCAGCTAGGCTGTTAGCTCTAAATCCTAGAGAGGGATCTGGCTTCTTATCTGCACCTTCCTCTTCCTTGGTCATGGCAACATGCCCTGGCCTTCCAGCCTACACTTGTCGCCTACCTTGGCTTCATGGGAGCTTAGAGCATGTCATCTTCTGGGAGACTTGTGCCTTCCTTGGAGATGTCTGTGAGTCCCTTACTTAGCCTGGCTCTTAAGCTCAAGCTCAAGTTGTCTGTTTACTCTGTCCCCCACCATTTCATCCTTCCATTACATCTCCAGAGCAAGCCAAGTGCATCCATCACCTTTCATCACTTCCTCAAACCTATTACCCTTTCCTTTCCCTACAGTTAGGGAGTCATCCAGGCATTTCAAGTCTTAAAACTCGTCCTGCTAGCAAATTCCTTATCCCCTCACAACCATACATCACCACCACACAACCACTTAGCAAGCTTTTCCCCAAAGTCAAGATGCCCACCTACGCTGAAGATCGTGCCCGGCGTCCTATTCAGCGTTTCCGACGCTGTGACGGTATTCCAGGTGTCGATCCACAGTATCCTCCTCATCTTCGAAACTCAGCTCTCGACCAGCATTATCCTCCTTCTATTGGAAGTTCTATCACATCTGACTCTGATAGGAGCGATGAAGAGAACTTTCCACCTACCATTGCTGGACCAACTGTCTCATCAGGGTATGCTGCATTGCGAGACAGTCGACTCCGTCAACGATGGGAAGTCTGGGAGGCCATCCGTGACTTTGATCACTTCTGTGACAGATACCCTTCGGAGGCGATTCCTTCATCATCGAGGCATGTCCCCAGCCAGCAAATCAAGTGATCCATCTGCTCCTTTTCGCACTAATATTTCTCGATTACTGGATTCGATTTAGAACTGACAACGCTAATATGTTGTGTTCATAGGGATCTTGACGTCTGGGATATCTACCCGCCCTACGACGAATATCCGGCTGAAACCGAATCGGACCCTACCGACCAGTATTCAGTTGGCAGTGACCAGTTCTTAATTGATCCAAATTTGATCCCGCCCTCGCCCCCAAGCAGTTTCATTGCTCAAGGTAGAGAGATACTCGTGCCCATTTAACACACTCAAGTTACTGACACATTTAGGTTTCAATTGCTTCTGCAGCCTTTTCGTCCGCAGTCCAAGCCCCACCGTTTCCCTTCCTAAGCCATACGCGAGGTGCATCACATCCAGTAATAGCTCCGATATCATTCACGAGTGGCCAAGCACCACACACGGATCTTCCACGCTGCCCACGTTCAGTCGGCTTAACCTTGGTAGGCTTGCTGCTCGGCAGCCAGAGAAGCCGAAGAAGCCTAGCTTCCTCTCCTCTCTCGGCAAGTTTTTTTGCAACCTGTGGGGTCGCAAGAAAGCCCGTCCTGCTGAGGATTCTCATTGTCCTTCCATTGGATCTCCCGGTTCGTGGAATTCGTGGAATTCAGACACTTCATCCATTCCCCGATTCTCGGGCGAAGTAGATATTCCACTCGATCCTATTGCTGCAAGGCCAGACGTCTCCGACGCATCTCTGGGCTCGTCCCAGTAGGGAAATACTGAGCCATTCTTGGCCGGCACTGACCAAGGGAATCCTGGAGTGCCGACGCTTGTCAACTTGACGAGCGACAAGGACGAAAATATTCCGTGTAATACCACTCATCCAACTGTTTTTTTAATCCAACTGTTTTTCGATCCAACTGTTTTTCAGATCCAACTGTTTTCCAAATCAACCGCACTCCATCCGGCCGGTCTTCCTACGCTCTCCTGGCTTTCCGGACCGGCACTCTTACTGTACCTCATCTAACCTTCCCCTTATCCCACGCACCTTAGGCTTCGCGAAGAAGTCAGCGGATCCAGCCAAAATGGCGACCTTACAAGTCCGGGGCCCGGACTTCTCTGTCACAAAGCAAAAGGCGATAGAAGATGCCAAAATTATGCAGTCTACTGTGAACGAGCAGTGTGTGTCTGCGGGCCAGGAGGTTCCTCCCTACATTCTTTCTGAATTGATCGGTAAAGGAAGTTTTGGAAGGGTGTACAAGGCCACAGCTGTCAAAAATAGCCAGCTAGTGGCCGTCAAGATTATCGACATTGAGGAGAGCGATACGCTTAACCCCAAACTCTCCGACACATACGGAGAATTTCTAAAAGAGATCAATGCCCTGAAGCTTCTCAGCAACAGCGGCGCTAAGAATATTAACCATGTGATTGACGCTCTCCCTGTTGGTCAGTCGATGTGGATGATCACCGAGTACTGCGCCGGAGGTAGCGTCGCGACCTTGATGAAACCCACAGCCCCCGGGGGACTGCAAGAAAGGTGGATTATTCCCATCCTTCGAGAAGTCGCTGAGGCAATCTTCTGGGTTCACAAGCAAGGCATCATCCACCGCGATATCAAATGCGCAAACATCCTAATACACGAAGCTGGTGGTGTCCAGCTATGCGATTTCGGCGTCGCCGGTGTTATCGAGACCAAGTTTGACAAGCGGTCAACCTTTATCGGAACATTACACTGGATGGCGCCCGAGCTGTTCGCATTCGAACAGACTGCCTCGTACGGAACAGAGGTTGACATTTGGGCCTTTGGGTCCATGGTTTATGAAATCGCATCTGGCCTTCCGCCAAACACCCAGTTGATGGACATGGTGCGACTCGGAAATCACCTGAAGCAACATTCCCCAAGACTGGAGGGAGACCAATACAGCGACGGTCTGAAGGACCTCGTGGCTTATGCTCTCGAGGAGTCGCCGAGGAACCGACCAACCATCGAACAAATACAACGCCACCCATACATCTTTAATTCCTCCACGGCCTACCCCACATCTTCGCTTGCCATGCTTGTCCGAGCTTACAAGCTATGGGAAGCGCAAGGTGGGAGCCGGAAATCTCTCTTTGCCCCTGGGGGTGCGCAGGTGCCGCAGGATTTTCCGTCAACAGCACTCGCAAGCGACGAATGGAACTTTAGCACCACTGCTGCTTTCGATCAACAGGTCTTTAGAGACAACGACACTCAAACAGTCTACGAAGCCTACGGCACGCAAGTTGACTTCGGCGCTGATTTAACCGATACCGAACAGACGTCGCGACCTCAAAAGGGGAGGGGAAGGCGCAAGCCGCCAAATTTCCCAGTTCTGAAAGCACCCCTTGAGAAGGTTTTTGATCCAAACACCTTGACTGGGTACGCGGAAAATTCCAAGAATTATTATGGCGTAGGGCCTCCACCTCCACCAACCTCCGATCTGCCTCTCAGGGATGGCTCTGGTCAGGGGTCCGATGTTAGGGAGTCTCTTATCGACTTGGATGCGTCTCTCCATGGCGGGGAACTCTCACACTTTGCCGATATGGAAACCATCCGAGCATCGGGTGTACCGCGTGCTTCGCTGGATTACAGCTACAGCATGCCTGAGCCGCAGGATTTCAATAAGCCCCCTCTCAGCGACCCTGAGCAGTTCAACATCAATCGAAGAACCCGAGACTGGAAGTTCCCTACCATGGCGCCCCCCGCATCAGCAAACCCAGAGATTTCCCGATTCCCTTTTAACGAAGAGCACTCCGCCCCTAGCTCGGCGGGTCAGCCAGGACTCCATCATTACACCGCTGATCCTCTATCCATGGCGCCTACCTATAGCAGCAGTGAACAGCTAGCTGTCCCCCGCGCCGTTTCCCAGGCCGCCAACCGTGCATCCGCTGGCAGCCTTATCGACCTCGACATGAGTCTTCCAGACCCCATTAGCGACCCTATTCGACCCTCTACCGCCCACTCCGACGTGGGGTCCGTAACCGGTTCCGAATTAGGAGGCCCCAACAACCCGTTCGACCTTGAGCGCCACGCAAGCCTCTACGTACCCTTTTCGAACCGCGAGCCGTCCATCTACGTCTCCGACGATTCCACCTTCGCCAACCCCTTCTCCGACCTCGCAGCGGCTACTTTAACACAGAGACTAAGCCGCAGAGGATACCACTCCGGAAGCCAATCCTTCAGCAGCAACGAGTACTCCGACAACGAGTATCTCGCCCCGCAGCCCATGTACCAGCAGCTCCAGCAACAACATCAGCCGCTCGAACCTCAACCCCGACCCCAGCCTCGACCGCCCGCCCAAGCTATGCCCATATCGACTCCATCTTCTATTTCTTCAAGAGGACTCCTCCTGCCTGTGGCACCTAACGCGCCTTCCGGCCGTGTCATGCTCGGACAGGCGAGCCTCGAAGAGGTCAAGGACGAGTTTAGGAGGCTCATGATGAGCTTTGGCGAACACTTGGACATTGCAAATGAGAAGCTGGCGGATTTGCCGGTTAGGAGGGCGGCTAGGATAGACTCACTTCTGAGGGAGTGAGGGAAAAGGGTATAGGGTTTGGTTTCGACTGGTATTTTTCTTCTTCTATTTGGGGAACTTTGAGCAAGTTGGGCATCGTACGGGAAGCGAAATGGCGTCTGCATTGTATTATATTGTACGTTTGTTGATTTTTTGGGGGCCATGTCTCATTTATGCGTCCATGACTGGTCAGATAGCACAATCAATCGCATTTTCGTCAAGTCAACTTCTCCAGTAGTGTTTTCGTTCTACCCATATTCGTGTGAAACCGACATTTACTCTACCACAAAATCCACACAATCCCCCCCCCCCCAAACAACCCTCCCCCTTTTCCCTCCCCCCACTTCCCCAAACTCAAACACCCCTCAACCCCACCCGATCGCACCCCTCCAAATCGGTCCAACCCAATACACC
>Ga0164243_10008280_pt1 | contig 15375 bp, 14 predicted proteins | sample OricompcompostOP_FD_108781 | JGI IMG/M metagenome (GOLD analysis project Ga0164243, IMG submission 108781) | Organic Plus compost microbial communities from Emeryville, California, USA - Original compost - Organic plus compost (OP) | ecosystem: Engineered > Solid waste > Mixed feedstock >... | reverse complement strand
GGCAGGCCGAGCCGCTCCCGCAGGACGTACAGCAGGCTCTCGCCCTCCCACACGTCGTCGGCCGTACGCGGCTCGCCGTTCACCGTGATCCTCACGCGCATGCGGCGCCTCCCTCGCGGTACTCCCGCCACGCCCACGCGAACGTGCGCCGGGCCAGGACGGACAGGGCGTGCCGGCGATACGCGGCGGTCCCGCGTACGTCGTCGATGGGCGCGGCGGCCGCCGCCACCAGCTCGCCGAACCGGGCCACCACCGCCGGAGACGGCGCACGCCCGTGCGCCCACCCGCCGCCCGCCTCCAGCTCCGCGGCCAGGAACGCCTCCGCCTCGGGCGCCCGCAGCGGCACCGGCCCGGCCGACCCGATCCCGGTGCCGACCGTGCGCGACTCGGGCCGCAGCGCCAGCGCGAACGCGCACACCGCGATCACCATGGCGTTGCGCGTCCCGACCTTGGCGAACCGCCGCGGTCCGTCGGCGGGCGGCATGTGGATCGCGGCGACCAGCTCGTCCGCGGCCCGCACCGAGCGCTTCGGCCCGGTGAAGTACTCCGCGGCCGGCACCAGCCGCGTCCCCCGTACGGACGCCAGCTCGACCAGCGCACCGTCCGCGAGCAGCGGCGGGTGCGCGTCACCGGCGGGCGACGCCGAGCCCAGGTTCCCGCCCACCGTCCCCCGGTTGCGGATCTGCGGTGAGCCGACCGTACGCGCCGCGTGCGCCAGGCCGGGCAGCACCCCGCCCAGCCCGGAGATGATCTCCGCGTACGGCACCCCGGCGCCCACCCGCAGCCGCCCGTCGACGGTGTCCCACCCGGTCAGCTCCGCGAGCCCGGTCAGGTCGAGCAGCACCGCAGGCCGGGCGCGGTCGAAGTTCACGTCGACCATCACGTCCGTGCCGCCGGCGATGGGCAGCACGTCCGGCCGCGCGGCCATCGCCTCAAGCGCGTCCGCCCAGCGCACCGGGCGCCAGAACTCCATACTCGGTCCCTTTCCCCCGGATCAGGTCTCCGCGCGTTCGCGCGCGCCCCAATGGTTGAACAGCAGGTTGAGCACGATCGCCACGATCGCCCCGGCGCTGATGCCGGAGTTCATCACGATCTGGAAGCCGCTCGGGAAGTGCGCGTACAGGTCCGGCCGGGCCACCGGGGCGAGCGCCACCCCGACCGTCACCGCGACGATCAGCAGGTTCGCGTTGCCGTCGAAGCTCACCCGGCTGAGCGTGCGCAGCCCGCTGGCCGCCACCGACCCGAACATCGCGACGCCCGCGCCGCCGAGCACCGGCGACGGCACCGCCGCGATGACCTCGCCGAACTTGGGGAACAGCCCGAGCACGATCAGCACGCCCCCGGCGAACGCCACCACCCAGCGGCTCTTCACCCGCGTCAGCCCGATCAGCCCGATGTTCTGCGCGAACGCGGTGTACGGGAACGTGTTGAAGACGCCGCCGAGGACGGTGGAGGCGCCGTCGGCGCGCAGCCCGCGGGCCAGCATGTCCGGCCCGACCTCCTTGTCCACGGCCTCGCCGATGGCCAGGATGTCGCCGGTCGTCTCGGCGGTGGTCACCAGCATCACGATCAGCAGCGACAGCACGGCCGCGACCTTGAACGTGGGCAGCCCGAAGTGGAACGGCGTGCTGACGCCCAGCCAGGCCGCGTCGCCGACGTGGGAGAAGTCGGTGAAGCCCAGCGGGATGGCGACCAGCGTGCCCACGACGATGCCGAGCAGTACGGAGACCCGGCCGAGGAAGCCGCGGGAGAACCGCTGCACGGCGATGATGAACACCAGCACGCCGAACGCCAGCGCGAGGTTGCGCGGCGCGCCGTAGTCCTTCGCGCCGGCGCCCCCGGCCGCCCAGTCGGCCGCGTTGGGCAGCAGCGTGAGCCCGATGATCAGGATCACCAGGCCGGTGACCAGCGGCGGGAAGAACCGCAGCAGCTTGGCGAAGTACGGCGCGAGCAGCGCCATGGCCAGACCGGACACGATCACCGCGCCGTAGATCGCGGGCAGCCCGCCGCCGGTGGTGCCGATCAGCACCATCGGCGTGACGGCCGCGAACGTGCAGCCCTGCATCAGCGGCAGCCGCACGCCGAACTTCCACACGCCGACGCACTGGATCAGCGTGGCCACGCCGGACACCAGCAGGTCGGCGTTGATCAGGTACGCGAGGTCGCCGCTCGGCAGCTTCATCGCGCCGCCGACGATCAGCGGCACGGCGACCGCGCCCGCGTACATCGCGAGCACGTGCTGGATTCCGTACGCGGCGAGCCGGCCGACGGGCGGTACTTCGTCGACGGGGTGAGCGGGTGCCATCAAGAGTCCTCTCGGTGGGGATCGCTGGTACGGATGATCCCTCCCGCGCGTTTCGTCCGTGTCACTCCCATGCCGGTCCCGCGTCCGGCGCGCCCTCGCGGAGCACGGTCCCCTCGATCAGCCCGTACGGCCGGTCGGCGGCCACGTACACCTCGTCGGGGTTGTCCAGGCCGAACGGCGCGAGGTCGACCAGGAAGTGGTGCTTGTTCGGCAGCGACAGCCGCACCTCGGCCAGTTCGGGGCGTTTCTCCAGCGCGGTGCGGCCCATGGCGTACAGGGTCTGCTGGAGCGAGTAGCTGTACGTGCCGGTGAACGCGTCGAGCAGCGCCTGCCGGGTCCCGTCGTAGGACGCGTCCCAGTCCGTACCGTCGCCGGCGGACAGGTGCCGCCACCGCGCGTCCACCGCGGTGGCCAGGATGCGGTCGCGGGTCTCCGGGAGCGTGGTGTAGCGGTCCTTGTCGTACCCCCAGAACTCCGAGTCCGTGGTGTTGGCCACCACCAGGTCGCGCAGGCCGCAGACCAGCCACTCGGCGTCGCCCTCCCTGACGGCGGTGGCCGTGCGCACCTCCTGGCCGCGGCGGGCGAAGGAGTGGTCGCCGAGCCGGTCCCAGGCGTACGCCTCGACCTCGACGCGCGCCCGCGACACCGACGGGTGGCCGGTGAAGTGCCGGGCGAGCCGCAGCGCGAACGCCTCGGCGCTGGCGATGCCGTGCTCGCGGGCGAACGCGTACACCGTGTTCTTCTGCGCGTCGGTGGTCAGCAGGCCGGTGTTGTCGCCGGTCAGGTGGGTGCCGGCGAAGTCGCCGGTGAGCGCGACGCTGACGTTGAGGTCGGTGACCGCGTGCCGCGCGCCGTCGCGGGTGACCCGCACGACGCGCGTCTCCGCCTTGCCGTACCGGTTCGGGCCCAGGTAGATCGTCACCGGCTAGCTCCCTCGGTAGGTGCTGTACGCGAACGGGCTGAGCAGCAGCGGCACGTGGTGCGGCTCCTCGGGGACGGTGACCGCGAACGTGACGGTCACCTCCGGGTAGAAGGTCGGCTCGCCGCGACCGGCGAAGTACGCGCCGGTGTCGAAGACCAGCCGGTACGTGCCGGCGGACGGTACGGTCCAGGCCCGGATCCGGCCGTCGGCGTCGGTGGCGGCCCGGCCGAGCTCGGCGTACCCGCCGCCCTCCGTCCGCAGTTCCAGCCGTACGGCCACGCCGGCGGCCGGGCGGCCGCGGGCGGCGTCCAGGACGTGCGTGGAGACCCCCATGCCTCAGCCCTCCGGTCCGTCGTCGAGCAGGCGTTCCAACCGGAGCCAGGCGATCGCGCCGAGCTCGCGGCGGACCACCTCGCGCTCGGTGGCCGGGTCGTGCCGCAGGCGGGCGCGCAGCGCGGTGAGCATCTGCGTGGCGGTCAGGCCGGACGCGCAGATCAAGAAGACGTGGCCGAACCGCTTCTCATACGCGCGGTTGCCCTCGGCCAGCTCGTCGCGGACCGCGTCCGGGGCCGCCGCGGCGCCGGACTGCTCCTGGCGCGACCAGCCCTCGGCCCGCTCGCCGATGCGCGGGTGCGCGGCCAGCGCCTCGGTCAGGTCGTCCCAGGTCAGGTCGGCCAGCGCGGCGTCGGCGCGGGCGCGCAGCGCGGACCGGTCCGCGTACGGGCGTCCGGTGGCCACCGCGTCGGCCCACCGTCCCGCCGCGCAGCAGGCCCGCAGCTCCTCGCGCGCGCCCGCCGCGTCGAGCGCGTTGAACCGCGCCAGTCCGGAGTCGGAGTCGGGGAAGGTCATCGGCGGATCTCCCTTCGGCTCGTCCGCCATACAACAGGTCGATCGTTCCACCCGATAGCGGGTGAACACATGAATGTGCCCCGCCCGGCGGGGTGCGGCCTTGTACGTTCCTCCAAGGCCGCCGGACGGACCTCGGGAGGCGCCATGCTGCTGCGGGAGCTGCTCGCGATCGGTGAGCTGGGCCTGCGCCTGCTCACCCCGGAGACCGATGAGGCGCTGGACCGCCCGGTGCGCCGGGTGTTCACCACCGACCTGCGCGACCCCGGCCGGTACGTCGCGGGCGGCGAGCTGGTGCTCACCGGGCTGATCTGGCATCGCGGTGCGGAGGACTCCGCCGCGTTCGCGGGGCGGCTGGCCGAGCGGGGCGCCTGCGCGCTCGGCGCGGGCCGGGTGCTGCTCGGGCACGTGCCCGAGGACCTGGTCGACGCCTGCCGCCGGTACGGGCTGCCGCTGTTCGCCGTGCCGGAGGACACCTCGTTCGCCACGATCACCGAGCACGTGTCCCGGCGGCTGTCGGGGGAGTGGGGCGGCGCACTGAGCCGGGTGCTCGGCCGGCACCGGCGGCTGGTGTCCGCGGTCTCCGAGGGCGCCGGGATGGACGCGCTGTTCCGGCTGCTGGCCGACGACCTCGGCGTACGCTGCCGGCTGGTCTCGCCGACCGGCCGGGTGATCGCCGGGACCGCGCCGCTGCCGCCCGCGCGGGCCGCCCGGCTGGCCCGCGGCTACCTGGCCGCCGAGCGGCTGCCGCGGGTGCTGCGCGACGACGGCGAGGACGTGACCGTGTACCCGGTCGACTCCGGCGCCGGGCACCGGGTGACCAGCTGGTTCGTCGCGTGCGCCGGTGACGAGGCCGGGTGGCCCGACGAGCAGCGCGAGTCCGTACGGGAGCTGGTCGCCGACGTCGCGCTGGAACGCGCCCGGCTCGAGGCGGCCGGCGGCCTGGAGCACCGGCTGGCCGTACGGGTGATCGAGCTGGTGGCGGCGGGCGACACGGGATCCGCGGAGCTGACGTCCCTGGCCGGCACGCTCGGCCTGGACACCGGCGCGGCCGGGTACGCGGCGGTGGCGCTGCGGCTGACCGGCGACGGCGGGGAGGACCCGGCGCGGCTGGCGCGCGGGGTGCTGGGCGAGCTGCTGCGGGGGACGGGTCCGGGGCCGGTGATCGCGTCGGGCGCCGACCTGCCGGAGCGCCTGGGCGGGGGCCGGGCCCGGGCGGCGGTGGCGGTGGTACCGCTAGGAGAGCCGGCGGCCGTACGGCTCGCCGAGGACGTGCGTACGGGCGCGGCGGCCCTGGAGGGCGGGCTCGGCGGGCTGCGGCTGACCGCCGGGGTGAGCGGTCCGGCCACGGCGGTCGCCGGGTTGCGCGGGGCGATGGACGAGGCGCTGAGCGCGCTGCGGCTGGCCGACGCCCGGGCGGGCCGGGCCGTCGTGGTCTCCGCGGACGAGCTCGACTCCCACGCGCTGCTGCTGGCCAGTGTGCCGGACGAGGTGCGCCGGTCGTTCCGGGACCGGCTGCTCGGCCCATTGCTCGACTACGACGAGCGGCACGGTTCCGCACTGGTGCCGACGCTCGAGGCGTTTCTCGCGGCGTCCGGGTCGTGGCGTACATGCGCCGCCCGGCTGCACGTGCATGTCAATACATTGCGATATCGCATTCAGCGTATCGAGCGCATCACCGGGCGTGATCTCAGTGCCCTGGAGAATCGGGTCGATTTCTTCCTGGCGACCCGTGCGGACGGCGGCTGACCGATCCTGGCCGTGCCGTCCACGGTCGGTGGAGACGGCTTCTAGCAGCGCGAATCTCACCACCAGGGTTCGCCGTCGCTGCCCGACGGGCTCGACGCGGCGAATTCCGTAGCGGATTGTTGCACGCCGGACATGGCCGTTACGCCATCATGCGGCGTAACATGCGAGGTCCGAGAAGAGCCGGAGAGAGTATCGGCGGTCGCCGCCGTGGAACCGGCGAGGGTGGGGAGGACGAGTGCAGCGGCAATGGCGAGAGCGGATCCCATCGTCCGCGCGCGGTATCTGAACACGTTAGTCGCTCCAATTGGTTCGGGTTTTTGCTAGTTATGCTCAGTCAAGGACGGTCGCATTGACGGGTCAAGACTCCCTCGGGCAAAGGATCAGGGCCTTACGGCGTGAGAAAGGGCTGTCCCAAGCGGAGCTCGCCCAACCCGACCTATCGGACAGTTATATCTCCCTAATCGAAAGCGACAAGCGCACGCCGACCGTGGAGGTCGTCGAGCTCTTGGCCGGGAAACTTGGCTGTTCGGCCGCGTATCTCAGCAGCGGTACCACACCACAGGTCCGGGCGGAACTTCAAGAACGGGTCAACTACGCCCAGCTGGCGCTGGACAACGGCGAGGTGGACGAGGCCGTACGGCGCTTCGCCGACCTGCTGCGCGACGAGCGCGTCGCGGGGCTGCCCGGCCTGCTCGCCGAGGCGCGCTGGGGCCACGCGCTGGCCCTGGAGGCCGCCGGGTCCCTGGAGGCCGCGGTCGCCGAGCTCGCCGGGCTGTGGGACGGCATCTCCGCCGACCCGGAGGCCGTGGGGCGGGACCGCCGCGCCGAGCTCGCCATCGTGTACTGCCGGTGCCTGCGGGAGTCCGGCGCGCTGTCGCGGGCGATCTCCGTGGGCGAGGCCGCGCTGGCCGAGCTGTCCGAGCCGGCCGACCCGTTCGGCCGGCACGCCGACATCCGCGGGTGGAGCGACGTGACGGTGCCGATCGGCGCCACGCTGCTCGCCGCGTACCACGAGCGCGGCGACCTCGCCCGGGCGCAGCAGCTCGCGGCCCGGCTGGTCGCGGTGGCCGAGTCCGGCGGCGGGCCGCGCGCCCGCGTGGCCGCGTACTGGAACGCCGGCCTGGTCGCCGCCGCCCGCGGGCGGCACGACACCGCGCTGCGGTTCACCGAGCGCGCCGTCGCGGTCGCCGAGTCCGTGCCCGACCTGCGCAACCGCGCCCGCCTGCCGATGCTGCACGGCATCCAGCTGGTCCGGTCCGGCCGGGTGGCGGAGGGCCGCGAGCAACTGGAACGCGCCGAGAAGGCGCTGGTGGACAGTCCGGCGAGCGCCGTCGACATCGCGCTGTGCCGCGCGCATCTGTCGTGGGCGCGCACCCTGCTGGGTGACCCCGAGGCGGCCGCCGAGCTGGCCCGCCGCGCGCTCACCGGGCTCGGTGCGGGCCCGCGCCTGGTCCGCGCCAACGCGCTGCTGTCCCTGGGCCACGCGCTGCTGCGGCTCGGCCGGATCGAGGAGGCCCGCGAGGCGCTCGCCGAGGCGGCCGACCAGCTCACGCAGATGCAGGCGTCGCGCGAGGCCGCGCAGGTGCTGTACCAGCTCGGCGGCCTGCTCGGCGGCATCGGGGACCGTACCGGCCAGGTCCAGGCGTACCGTACGGCGCTGGCGAACGTCGGGCTCTGACCCGGCCGGAACCGAACGGCGCTCTGGTGCGGACGGGCGCGCCCGGTTAGGTTGATCATGCCGCCGGGCCCGCGGCGGCATGCCGAGCAGTTCGGAGGTGCGCCGGTGGCGGTCGTCGTCGTGGCCACGATCACGCCCAAGGACGGTCAGCTCGACGAGGTGGTCGAGGTGTTCCGGCAGAAGATCCCCGACGTGCACAGCGAGCCCGGCTGCGAGCTGTACGCGCTGCACCGCGCCAAGGACAAGCTGGTCATGGTCGAGCGCTGGGAGAGCGTGGAGGCGCTGGGCGCGCACGGCAAGGGCGCGGCCATGGCCGAGATCAACGCCGGCCTGAAGGGCAAGGTGGCCGGCCCGCCCGAGATCGTGGTCACCGAGGCCGTACCGGCCGGCGACCCGGACAAGGGCGCCCTCAGCTGACCCCGGCTCCCCAATTATGGCGAACGATTTCCCTGGTCATAGCCAGGGAAATCGTTCGCCATAATTGGGGATCAGCCCATGACGGCGACGACGGCGCCGATGGCCGCGGTGCCGAGGACGGTGGCGCCGAGCGTCATCCGCGACGGGTGCAGCGTGTGCGCCTCCGGGAGGATGTCGCCGGTGGCGATGTACAGCAGGAAGCCGGCGAAGAAGGCCAGGTAGCCGCCCAGCGCCGCGTCCGGGACGTGGATGAAGAACGCGGTCGTGGCGCCGAGCAGCGGGGCGATCGCGTCCAGCGCCAGCATCGCCTGCGCGGGCCGCCGCTCCGCGCCGTGGATGCGCATCACGCTGACCGTGTTGAGCCCGTCGCAGAAGTCGTGCGCGATCACCGCGGTGGCGACCAGCGCGCCGATCATGGTGCTCGCCTGGAACCCGACGCCGATCGCGAACCCGTCCATGAACGAGTGCGCGGCCAGCGCCAACGCGGACACCACGCCGAGCGACGGGGCGTGCCGGTGCCCGGCGTACTCCTGCTCGTGCGCGTGGTGCATGGCCACCGCCCGCTCCAGGACGTGCAGCAGCAGGAACCCGGCGGCGAACGCGATCATGTACCAGCGCATGTTCACGCCGGTCTGCCCGGCCACCTCGGCGACCTCGGGGACCAGGTCGAACGCGATCACCCCGAGCAGCACGCCCGCGCTGAAGCCGAGGATCAGGTGGAGCCGGTCGCGGCTGCGCAGCGCCACGATCCCGCCCACCGCGGTGGCCAGCACGGACCCTAGGGCGACCAGTATCGCCACGTCATCCCCCCTCGATCGAACCCCGACAGTGTCCTCCATCACGCGGCCGTACGCGTACCGGACGCGCGGCCGGTGTCTTGACCAAGCGACCGTTCGGCTGCACGGTGGGCGCATGCCGACGTTCGCCGAGATCTTCGCCGCACGCGCCGACGACGACCGCACCGGCCTGCTGTTCGAGGACGAGCGGCACACCTGGGCGGACGTGGTGGCCGCCGCCCGCGCCCGCGCGGCGCTCGCCCGCCGGTTACTCGACGGCCCCGGCCCGCCGCACTTCGGCGTGCTGCTGGACAACGTCCCCGAGTACGTCCACTGGATCGGCGCCGCCGCCCTGTCCGGCACGGTCCTGGTCGGCGTCAACCCGACCCGCCGCGGCGCGGGCCTGGCCGCCGACATCCGGCACACCGACTGCCGCTTCCTGGTAACCGAGTCCCGCCACCTCCCCGCCCTGGCCGGCCTGGACCTCGGCATCCCGCGGGACCGGATCCTGGTCGTCGACGACCCGGCGGCCCCGCTCCCGCTCCCCGTCTCCGGTCCCGACGCGGAGCCCGCGCCCGGCGACCCGCTCATGCTGCTCTTCACGTCCGGGTCGACCGGCGCGCCCAAGGCCGTCGTGTGCTCCCAGGGGCGCATGGGGGTGATCGCCGAGCGCGGCACCGCGCTGTTCGGCATCGTCCGGGACAGCGTCACGTACGTGGCGATGCCGCTGTTCCACGGCAACTCGGTGATGGCCAACCTCGCCCCGGCGGTACGGGCGGGCGCCGCCGTGGCGCTGCGCCGCCGCTTCTCCGCGTCCGGTTTCCTGCCCGACGTCCGCCGGTACGGGGTCACCTACGTCAACTACGTCGGCCGCGCGCTCGCCTACATCCTGGCCACCCCGGAGCGCCCGGACGACGCGGACAACCCCCTGGTCCGCGCGTTCGGCACCGAGGCGTCCGCCCCGGACATGGCGGACTTCGCCCGCCGCTTCGCCTGCGAGGTGACCGAGAGCTACGGCTCGAGCGAGGGCGTCATCTCGATCCGCAAGACGCCCGGCTGCCCGCCGGACGCGCTCGGCCGCCCGGCCGACGGCGCCGCGGTCACCATCCGTGACCCGGAGACCGGCGCGGAGTGCGCCCCCGCGAAGATCGACGCGTCCGGCCGCCTCCTCAACCCCGACGAGGCCGTCGGCGAGATCGTCGGCGAGGGCGTCGCCGCGCTGTTCGAGGGCTACTACGCCAACCCCGAGGCCGACGCCGAGCGGCTCCGCGCGGACGGCCGCTACTACACCGGCGACCTCGGCTACCGCGACCCCGACGGCTTCGTCTACTTCGCTGGCCGCGGCTCCGACCGCCTCCGGGTGGACGGCGAGAACTTCGCCGCCGCCCCGGTCGAGCGCATCCTGGCCCGCTGGCCCGGCGCGGCGATGTGCGCCGTGTACCCCGTGCCGGACCCGCGTACGGGCGACCAGGTGATGGCCGCGATCGAGCCGCGGTCCGCGTTCGACCCCGGCGCGTTCGCCGCGTTCCTGGCGGGCCAGCGCGACCTCGGCACGAAGTGGGCGCCCCGGTTCGTCCGCGAGGTCCGGGAGATGCCGCTGACCGCGACACGGAAGATCGACAAGCGCCCGCTGCGCGACGAGGCCTGGCGCACCACCGACCCGGTGTGGTGGCGGCCGGGCCGCGAGCTGCGGTACGTACGGCTGGGCGAGGACGACGCCGCGGCGCTGGCCGCCGAGTTCACGCGGTACGGGCGGCGCCCGTAGCACCCCCTGTGATCAGTACGACACCGCGTAGTACGTGGGTCGGGGCGCGCCCTCCGGAGCAGGCCAATAGTGTGGTGACGACGCCCGCCCACCGCCCGAGGACCACCGACCATGACCCGCCCCGCCCGCACGCTCACCGTGCCGATCGCCGCCGCCGTCGCCGCCGCGCTCATCGCGCTGGTCGTGGCCCTGATCGCGGGCGGTGCCGCGGTGGAGAAGGTGGTCCCGGGCCTGCCGGACGCCGGCTCGCTCACCGCGTGGGGCCTGCCGTTCGCGAAGCTGGCCATGGATCTGTCCGCGCTGCTGACCGTCGGCGCGCTGGTGGTGGCCGTGACCCTCCTGCCGTCGCGCAAGAACGTGCTGGGCGGCACCGCGCAGACGTACCTGCGCGCGGTGTCCTGGTGCGCCGCCGCCTGGGCGGTGAGCGCGGCCGTGACGCTGGTCTTCGCGGTCTCCGACATCGTCGGCCTGCCGGTGCGGTACGTGCTCGGCAACGAGCTGACCAGCTACGCCGGGTCGGTCGCGCAGGGCGTCGCGCTCATGCTGGTGATCCTGCTGACCACCGCGATCGCGCTGTTCTCGCGTACGGCCGGGTCGCTGAACGCGGCCGGCGGGCTGCTCGCGCTGGCCGTGGTCGCGCTGCTGCCCGTGCCGCTGACCGGCCACTCCGCGACCTCCCCGAACCACGAGGTCGCGGTCACCAGCCTGGCGCTGCACGTCGCGGGCGTCACGGTGTGGGCCGGCGCGCTGGCCGCGCTGCTGCCGTATGCGCTGCGCCGCGGCGAGCACACCGCCACGGCGGCGCACCGGTTCAGCCGCCTGGCGCTGTGGTGCTACGTCGCGGTCGGCGTCAGCGGCGTGGCGAACGCGGCGTCGCGGCTGGCGTCGCCCGCCGAACTGGTCACCAGCCGGTACGGCATGCTGATCCTCGCCAAGACGGTGGCGTTCCTGCTGCTCGGCTACGTCGGCTGGCTGCACCGGCAGCGCACGCTGCCCGCGCTGACCGCCAAGGACACCGCTAAGCGCGGCATGTTCGCCCGGCTCGCCGCCGTCGAGGTGGCCATCATGGGCGCCACCGTCGGCATCGCCGTGGCGCTCGCGCAGACCGCGCCGCCGCCGGTCACCACCACCGGCGACCCGGTGCGCGACCTCCTCGGGTACGACATGCCGCCGCCGCTCACGGTCGAACGGCTGATCACCGAGTGGCGCCCGGACCTGTTCTTCGCCCTGCTGGTCGTGACCCTCGGCGGCCTGTACGCGGCGGGCGTGGTGCGGCTGCGGCGGCGCGGCGACGGCTGGCAGATCGGGCGGATCCTCGCCTGGTACGGCGGTCTGCTCGTGGTCGCGGCGTCGACGCTCACCGGCGTGGGCACGTACGCGCCGGTGCTGTTCAGCGTGCACATGAGCCAGCACATGGTGCTGAACATGCTGGCGCCGATCTTCCTGGTGCTCGGCGCGCCGGTGACGCTGGCCCTGCGCGCGCTGAAGCCGGCCGAGCGGCGCGGCGACCGCGGCCCGCGCGAGTGGCTGGTCGCGCTGCTGAACAGCCGCGCGCTGAAGATCATCACACACCCGCTGATCGTCACCGTGCTGTTCATGGGCAGCACGTACGTCCTGTTCTTCACCGACCTGTTCGAGACGCTGATGCGCGACCACCTCGGGCATCTGGCGATGAACCTGCACTTCCTGATCACCGGCTGCCTGTTCTTCTGGCTGCTGATGGGCGTGGACCCGGCGCCGCGCAAGCTGCCGCACCTGCTGCGGCTGTTCATCTTCTTCGTCACGATGCCGTTCCACGCGTTCTTCGGCATCGCCTTGATGAGCATGAAGACCGCGGTGGCCAGCGGCTGGTACCTCGGGCTGCACCGCGACTGGGGCGCGTCGCTGGTCACCGACCAGCACACCGGCGGGGCCATCGCGTGGGCGTTCGGCGACATCCCCACGCTGCTCGTGATGATCGCGATCGCCTTCCAGTGGGCGTACCACGACGACCGGCAGGCCCGCCGCCGCGAGCGGCACGACGACCGTACGGGCGGGGACGAGCTCGCCGCCTACAACGCCTACCTCGCCTCGCTCGACCGCCGCGGCTGACGCCGTTTCGTCACCTCCACGTCACGCTTCTGCAAGACTATTATTCCTACCGTTTCGGTGGAGATTAACGCAGAGGTATAGAGGAAGGCGCGGCTTTGACGGTCCGAGTCGGGGTGCACCCCAGCAACCACACGCTGTTCATCACCAGCCACCTGCCCGCGTTGCGCGCGTCACTCGGGGACGTCGAATGGGTGCGGTACCGGGGCGGGGCCAGCGCCGTGCACCGGCTCGGGGCCGGGGAGATCGAGATCGGCGGCACCGGCGGCGTCCCGCCGGTCACCGGCCAGGCCGCCGGGATCGACCTGGTCTACCTCGCGGCGTCCGCGCCCCGCCCGGCGCGCGGCGGCCTGGCCGTGCCGCGCGGCTCGGACGTACGGGACGTCGCCGGCCTGCGCGGCGCCCGGGTGGCGTTCACCATCGGCTCCTGGCAGACCCGGCTGCTGGCCGACCTGCTGGACGGCGCCGGACTGCGGTACGAGGACATCGAGCCGGTGCCGGCCGGCCCGGACACCTACGGCCGCTTCCTCGCGGGCCGCGTGGACGCCTGGCTGGCGCCGGACCCGCCGCTGGACCGGCTCGTGCGCAAGCTCGGCGCGCGGACGCTCGCCGGTACGGACACCGGCGCCGCCGACCCGTCGGTGTTCTTCGCCGACCGCGGGTACGCCGACACGCACCGCGCGGAGGTCGCGGACGTCCTGGCCGGCCTGCACCGCGCCGAGCTGTGGATCGCCGGGCACCGGGAGGAGGCGGCCGCGGTGTACGCCGAGCACGCGCCGGACGACGCGGCCGGCGGGCCCGGCCCGGTGGACGGCCCCTGGGGCCTGCGCGCGCCGGACGCGGAGTTCCTCGCCGGGCAGCAGCGTACGGCGGACGCGCTGTACCGGGCGCTGATCGTCGCCGAGCCCGTACGCGTGGCCGACGCGACGCTGTCCGACCCGGTCCCGGTGCCGGGCGCCGACCAGCGCCACCCCTCCTGACCTCGGCGCCCGTACGGCCTCCGCTCAGGGTGGATCCGCCGTCGGCGGATCCACCCACGCCCGGCCCCGCCCGCTGGCAGGCTGACCGCATGACCGACATCCGCTTCGGCGTCAACCTGCACACCGCCGACTCCGGTCTCGGCGCGCTCGCGCGTGAGATCGAGGGGCTCGGCTACGACACGATCTACGTTCCGGACCACCTGGGCGCGCCCGCGCCGTTCCCCACGGCCGTGGCCGCCGCGCTGGCCACCGAGCGGGTGCGGGTGGGCACGCTGGTGCTCAACGCCGGGTTCTGGAACCCGGCGCTGCTGGCCCGCGAGGCGGCGACCGCCGACCGGCTCACCGGCGGGCGGCTGGTGCTTGGCCTGGGCGCGGGCCACATGAAGTCCGAGTTCGACCTGGCCGGGATCCCGTTCGACCCGTTCGAGCGGCGGCTGGCCAAGCTGGTGGATGTCGTCGACGACCTGGACGAGCTGCTGAGCAGCCCGGACCACGCGCCCGCGGTGGTGCAGCGGCCGCGCCCGCCGCTGCTGGTCGGCGGCTCCGGCGACGGCGTCCTGACGATCGCCGCGCGGCGCGCCGACATCCTCAGCCTGGGCGGCGTGTGGCAGCTGCCGGGGCGCCCGCCGGGCACGTTCACGCTGCTGGACGCCGAGCGGACGGACGAGCGGCTGGCGTTCTTCCGCAAGGAGGCCGGCGACCGCGCCGCTGATGTGACCATCGACCTGCTGGTGCAGACCGTCGAGATCACCGACGACCGGCGGGCCGCCGCCGCGCGGTTCTCCGAGGAGCTCGGCGGCACGCTGAGCACCGAGCAGGTGCTCCAGACGCCGTACGCGTACTTCGGCACCGTCGACGAGATCGCCGGGCAGCTCGCCGAGCGGCAGAAGCGGTACGGCTTTCACGGGATCACCGTGCAGCACCCTTCGTACGGTGAACTGGGACGGGTCATCGCAGCGATGCGGTGATCGCCCGGTCATGTATCGGGCAAGGCGGCGGACGGTGCGCGGCGGCGCGACTAGCGTCGGCGTCATGTCGGAGAACCCGTTGCCGTCGCCCGCGCGTCCGGGCGTCCGCACCGACGACGAGCTGGACGCCGCGGACGCCCGGCTGCGCGAGCTGGCCCGCCGCGATGGCATGAGCGCCTGGTACGCCGGGCTGATCGACGGCATGGGCTGGACCCGGCCCGGCGGCCGCGCACGCTCCCCGGTCCGTCACGAGGAGATGGACGAGGACGCGGCCCCGGGCCCCGACGCGGTCGCCGCCGAGATCGCCGCCTGCGACGACGCCCTGTCCGGCGGCGTACGCCCGAACGAACCGCTGGACTGGGTCCGCGGCGTCCGCGCCGCACTGCTATGGACCCGAGGCGCCGCCCCCTTCGACCCAGAGTCAGGCCCGGTCTAACCCGAGCCCCCACCCGGAGAAAGTCCTCGCTCCGCGGCCCGCGCTCTGCGCTCTCGCGCTCCCCGCGCCCGGCGCTCTCGCGCTTCGCGCGTGAAAGGCCTCGCTTCGCGAGACTGATTTCTTGCGCGTGCGGCCGCCGTAGCTGGCGGGCCGCCGTTTGCGAAGTGCGGCATGGATGCCCGCCGCAGGCGACGCCTTGAACCCTGGCTGTACCACGACGCCCCCGTGCCTGGGATCTGCACAGGCCCTCGCCCCGCATCCTGGCCGCACTTCGCAAACGGTGCCCCGCCACGCACGGCGGCCGCACGCGCAATAAATCTGTCTCGCGAAGCGAGGCCTTTGCGCGGGGAGCGCGGGGAGCGCGGGGAGCGCGGGGAGCGCGGGGAGCGCGGGGAGCGCGGGGAGCGCGGGGAGCGCGGGGAGCGCGGGGAGCGCGGGGAGCGCG
>Ga0164243_10008279_pt1 | contig 15377 bp, 10 predicted proteins | sample OricompcompostOP_FD_108781 | JGI IMG/M metagenome (GOLD analysis project Ga0164243, IMG submission 108781) | Organic Plus compost microbial communities from Emeryville, California, USA - Original compost - Organic plus compost (OP) | ecosystem: Engineered > Solid waste > Mixed feedstock >... | reverse complement strand
TTATAGAAATCAATTGAAAAAAGAAAAACCTATTTTGGAGGTATAGAGTTCTTTGAACAGCACTCAAAAATCGCTTCCCGCAAAAGTTGGGGAGCTATAAAATAGGGTCGGTGATTATTATCCATTTGGATTAACGATGGCGGGGATATCAAGCAAAGCACTGAAGCCGAATTACGCTGAAAACAAATATTTATACAACGGCAAGGAACAGCAGAATAAGGAGTTCAGCGATGGCAGTGGCCTCGAATGGTATGATTACGGTGCGAGGATGTATGATGCGCAGATAGGAAGATGGCATGTAATGGATAAAAAAGCTGAATTATATAAGAACCTGACACCATACGCATATGCTGCTAACCAGCCAACCAATGCGATTGACCCAGATGGAAATCTTATAATTTTTGTTAATGGACTTACCCTGTCTTCAAGAGAAAAAGGATCCGAATGGTATTGGAGAGAATACAAAACTATGAGAATTTATAGTAGGTATCCAGACCCTGATGACTGGCCTTTTGACAGGGGAGACTATGAGGTGGGTCCTGTCCAGACAGGCCGTGCTTTTGATTTGGAAGTGTCGAAACAATTGAGAGATGATCATTTGATGTATGTTGATGGGCATGCGGGGCAACGAGCGGGCTCAAGGCGGGAAGCAGGAAAGAGGCAAGGTTATGATGACGCACCAGCTATCATAGAAAGCCTTCATAGAACTAATGGCGTGATTGATGAATCAATAAAATTTATTACTCATAGTATGGGAGGAGTATACGGCGACGGTTATATAGCTGGAATCAGAAAATATTTAGACGAGCATCCAGAGTTAAAAAAACAAGTTCTTATTTCGTTGGTGGCGGATTTTGATGCATATCAGGCAGCTACAATTAATAATGATGGAAAAACCAAGAAACAGCAATTTACTCACAAAGGGAAAGGTAGTTCTACCGGATGGCTCGCAAATGAAAAGGAAAACGGAGACTTTGAATATTATGAGTCACCAACAAAAGGCGATCATAGTATTTTTTCCTTTTTTGATGACATAAGTAAGTTAAAGGAAGGAACATATAAATGGAACGAACAAACCCAGCAGTGGGAATATCAAAAGCCAAAAGAAAAAAAATGAAGATATTGATCATCTTGTTCTGTGTTATAAGCAATATTTGTAATGGTTGCAACTTGAATGATACTACTCCAATAAAATATAGAAATTATTCCAAAGTGCAACCTGAAATTTATGGTAAACATGAAAAATATCTTTTTGGCTATATTAGGTCAATTATTGGAAAAGGAATTGAACCATTCAATGTTAAAGAATATGATTCATTGACAGAAGTATTTATTGACACAATAATTTATAGCCCATCAAAAAATAAGCTCGCCTTCTTTGTGATAGCGAAAAATTCTAACGACAAACTATTGAGCGGAGGCAATAGGAATGAATTTCACTATGATGCCCATTGTTTCATTGGGCATATTTCTTTAAACGACGAAATTTTTGATATAAGTTGGCTAAGTGCTTATAATCTTTCCCGGTATGAAAATTTAGAAAGTGCTTCGTATAGAATAAGGGAATTACACTTTCAAGAATTTAACGAAACTCGGAATCCAAAGGCCAAATATAATTTGGATGACATAAGATTCTGGGACAGTGAAGTATGGAATAATTGATTCATGGTCGCTCTTTGAGGAGACGCATTATTATCCATTTGGATTAACGATGGCGGGGATCAGTTCCAAAGCGCTGAAGCCAAATTACGCTGAAAACAAGTATCTCTATAACGGCAAGGAGCAGCAGAATAAGGAGTTCAGTGATGGTAGTGGGTTGGAGTGGTATGATTACGGGGCCAGGATGTATGATGCGCAGATCGGAAGGTTCCATGTGCAAGATCGATTTGCAGATAAATACTATGGCCTCAGCCCATATCAATACGCGGGCAACGATCCTATAAGGCTTGTTGATATAAATGGCGATTCCATCAATGTTAAAGACGTTCAAACAAAGAATCCAACTGGCCTTCAAGATGTAAAGGGTGATCTTGAAACATTAACTGGACTTCATCTGAATGTAGATGCGAATGGAAACCTTTCATATGAAACAAAAAAGGGATTTCTTGGAATTAGAACTGCAAAGGTTGACAGATTTAAGACAACAAGCCGTGCGGCGAGGCGCTTTCTTAAACAAGCTATAAAATCTAAGGAGACCGTAACAGTTGTTGATGACCCGGGGGGTGGTAATCATGTTCCAGGTTCCAATACTAAAGAGATCCACTTTGATCATTTAGAAGTAGGAATTGTTCAAGGTGCGGTTTCACCTGGATTGAATAAAGAAACCGTTGGTGCCGGTATGATTTTTTTGCATGAATTAGGCCATACGGTTTTAGGTGGTGAGAAACTGGATCCCTCAAGTCGAACGAGCTATGCAGCAGGGGCAAATGAGCGATTAGGTAATAGGATTAGACGTCAGATGGGAACTTATAATTGGTTTGGCTCATCAAATTGGGGACAAAGAGAAGCGTATAATACTTTTGGCGCGCCAGACGGGCATTATTATATGCCTTTTGATAAAAAAGCCGAGGAAGATTTAAAGAACGGTAAAGTTCCTACTTCTAAATTTTTAAAATTCTAAATTGAATGAAATATCTTCTTTCCCTTTTTTTATTTTTTCCTTTTTCTATTAACATTCTTTATTCGCAGGATGTTGATAGGAAATACATTGAAGTATATAACTACTTTAAAGGTATAAAACAAGGAATAGAAGGAAGTGTGAACGTGAGTCCTGTAATTCGTTATATCAGTATTGGCACTTTCTTAAATGGATTGGATAACTTAGGGGACGAAATAATAGCAGCGGAGTTAAAAGATAAGGATACGTTTTATAAAAAAAACTACTTCGATCCATTTATAAATAAAAGTATTGATACAATTTTTTCAAATGCTAAGACATATAATACTTACCTGCTTTTTTCTAAACCTGTCGGGAATATTTTATTGGTTGAGGTTCGCAACGGACATTACAATTTAAAGAACCTTAAAACTCCTTATTTTGGTACTGCGATGAAATACTTATTTATTTTTAACAACCAAAATAAGATTGCACAGGTGCTTAAGGATACTGTGGTTTACAATTGAGTTATTAATTTTTGGAGACGATATAATTAAGAAAAATGCGTAGCCGCTCTTAACAAAGGCAGCTGCGCATTTTTATGAAGCATGCGCTTTTTTTACTTTAAAGTCGCGCAGTGCCATGTCAATGAGATTAAGGACAAATTTTTTGTTATCCTCGGGGAGTTTCTATAGTAGCGATAAGGACCACTTTGTGTTATTACTTGATGCCATAAACGGAATTTACAAGGGTGTGTTTAATAATGATACTGCAACTCTCGACCTGGAGACCGAAAAAAATTTTATAGTAAACGGACAGTCGTTTCGGTTACTCAAACTTGTGCAGGATAAAGGTGTAACAGATGGGGAAGTATCACATTTTTTGGATACCGAAAGAGGTTTAATAATTAGCCGGTCAAATACGTGGCGAATTGCAAAAGTATTAGACCCGCAAAAAGATAATAGTGATTATATAGGGTTGATCACTCTGTTATATCAGTTATTGACCGACGAGGAAATATTTAAAAACCCTGTGCCTGATAGTAGTATAAAGCTTACAAGACCAAGAGTTGAATAACAATAAAGCCGCAGCGATCACTGCGGCTTTATTAATGGTCGGAAGACAAATCCTTTTACAGTCGGTCATCTTGAAAAAGCAATAATATCTACCGCTGTTTCGCCTTCCCTTTCCACAACAACAGCGGCAGCAGAATGAATATGACCGGTAAAGAAAACAACAATCCGCCAATGGTGCCTGACGCAAAAGAGAACCAGAAAACTTCATGTTGCCCTTCCAACAGGAACGGCGTGAGACTACAGCATACAGACAACGTGGTAAGCAACGTAGTCCGCATCCGGTTAAAGTGTGCAGCAATCAATAACCGGTTAACATCCTGCTGCGGATACGCTTTTATAATCCTGTTATGATCATTGGTGATGAATATAGCCGCATTCACTACAATACCAGACAACATTAAAAAAGCAGCATACCCGCCCTGGTCGAAGAAGAAGCCTCCCGATACGAAAGTGAGAAACAAACCAATAAACGACAACGGAATAACCAGGATAATAAAGAACGGTTGCCGCAATTGTTCAAACAGCATACTGCAAATGCAATAAATAGCAAACGCCAGCAAAATCAACAGTCCATAATGATGACTGCTTTCCTGTGACCTGTATATTCTATCCATTCTTTCTACCGTATACCCGGCTGGTAGTTCAGCCCTCATCTCGTTCAGCACACTGTCGAGGTACACGGTACCAAAGCGGTATTCACCCAGGTATTGAAAACTTACCATCCTTACATAACTGCGATCTTCTCTCCGTATGGCAGATGAAACAGGCTGCAGGGTGAGTTGTGCAGCATTTTTGATGGATGCATTGCGATTGCCCTCCACCACCACAGGCTGGTTATGCACATCGTAAAAGCTGAATGCATCCGCCTCTTTTTCCTGTATCCATACCGGCACAAAATTGTTGTCCAGCACCAGTTGAGTGGCCGGTCCCGATGGTTTAGCACGGGTGTACAAACCACTAAACACCAGCTGTTCATTCAGGTTGTACATAGCCAGGTTGGCAACATCGAATTTCAAAATATATTCCTGCTCTCTGGCTGCGGAAAACATTTCATTTTCATCGGTATTTACTTTTTGTATCCGTTCATGGCGCAACAACTTTTCAGCCAGTATGGTGGCCTGTTTTTCCAGTTGGTCGTACTGGTAGCCCTTCATCTTTACCAGGAAGGAAGGCAAATCCGTAGAAGGGTTAATGGTAAAGGCGTCTCCTACGCCATAAATATTCCAGGCTACACCACCTTTACCGGCAACAAAAGCAGTAACCTTCTGCTTCACCGCATACGGCCAGCCTGTTTTATCATACGCTGCTTTGAACAGGATGACCACTGAACCGTTGACACCATAAATATTAGTGACCATTTTTTCTACGCCCGGATCATTGGCAAGGTGTTGTTCCAGAGATTGGAACAACGTATTCAGCTGAGCCGGCGCACTGCCCCCGGGTAATTGTGCCTGTACGTACAATCTCGTTTGCTGCGGACTGCGGTAATGACCTTTTTCAAACACTTCTGTTTTAAAACGGTAGAGCAGCCCTCCCAGCCATTTGTCGGTTTTGGGACGTACCTCAAACCGGTACCAGTCGTTGCCCAGGGTGGCATTGTACCACCGGTGATACCATTCATTGCCGTTAAGCCGACCGGGCAACAGGAATAAAGGAATACCAAAAACAAACACACAAATAACTATAATCAATACACGAAATCTCTTTAGCAACCGGATTGTTCTAAAATAAAACGCATATCTATTGTTATTGCTATTAAAAGGCGCGGTTACTGGCCTGCCTCCGGTATTCCTGAACAATAACCGGTACAATGCGGGACTAAACCACCGGTTTACCATCAGGCTGCAGACCAGGGATATAATGACCATCTGGCAAAAATCGTCCAGGTTTTGTCTTTCTTCCACCGGTAGCAGGAAGATGACTGCCAGCGCCGTCATGGTGGTGAGTGAAGCCGCCAGCAATGCCGTTATGATATCGCGGTTGTTGTGCCGTCGCAAATGGTCCAGCATCACAATGGCATTGTCCGTTATCAAACCGAAACTTACGGTAACTGCCGCAATGCTGTAAAGATGTATGGGTACTCCGAGCAAGCGAGCCCCCAATATGGTACAAAATATGCTTAACACAACGCTTGCTGTAATAGCCAGCAGGTGACGCCAGCTCCGGTAAGCTGTTAGCACAAACAATAGTAATATACCTGCACTCAGCAGAGTACGGTAATTGTTTTTGCGAATGGCCTCGTTGATATGCACCGTGTCGTCAAATTCCAGGTGCACATCGTAACCTGCGGGCAGTTGTACTTTGGTATGATCAATTCGCTTCCGGATCGCTTTTGCTAATGCAGATTCATTGACACCTGTACGGAGATAAACACTTACATTAACCGCATTTTTTCCGTTCACACGAAACCAGGAAGCCTGTTCTTCTTCCTCCTTCCGTATGGAGACCAGTTCCTTCAACGGAACCATTTTCCCTGCAGGAAGAGGGATCAACAGGTTTTCGAGGTCTGTAATAGAAGGCGGTTGGTTATTGAAACGCAGAAAATAAGAAGCCCCTTCACCGGTAGTATAGGCCCCCGGGTAACTGGTACGAAACGCCTCATTAATGGCGCCAATAATGCCATTGGGCTGCACCCCGGTAGCGTGCAGTCTAGCCTGGTCAAAAAGCAGGTTGATGCGGAAAGAAGGCGTACCGGATACCTGTACTTCACTCACTTCCCTTATATCCTGCAGGGTGGGCACAAATTTTTGAAACAGGTCTTGCCTGATGCGAAAAGGCTGGTAGGGCGCTGTTACGGTATATACCAGTGTGGGGGTCTGCCGTTCATTGCCTGCACTTCCCCCGGAAATCACCGGGTAACTGCAACCGGCCGGCAAACGGTTATACACCCTTCGGATTATACCGGCCACTTCAAACCGCTTCTCATCCATATTGGCCTCCCGGGCAAACTGCAACCGGATGTATCCGCCCCCGTTATAACTGCTGCTCTGCTGATGCTCCACATCCGTTACTACGGAAAAATAGTTTTCCAGTACAGAGGTCACCTCCATCTCCACCGTGAGCGGACCTGCATTGGACAACGAAAAGGAAACAGTGAGGGTATTACCGGTAGCCGGTGGCAGAAAATGTACAGACATTCCCGGCACAGCTGCTATGCCCAGCACTACTACTATTGTAAACAACATTACCACCCGAAACGGGGTCAGCAATTTGCCTGTACTATTCATGGCAATGCATTGTGCTTTTCGTTGGTTTCTTACCCGGTAAATAAATCACAGCAATTTCTTCAATATCAAGGGAATGTTTGGTAAATTAAAAAGAATTAGCCTATGGAACACCGTTTGAATTTATGATGAAGAAATTAAGTGCATTCGCGGCAACACATTTGCCGGGAAGATTACGATCAACCCATTTTAGCTATATTAACGCTTCCATGATAAAGCCAGAAAAACGATTGGCTGGTTTCCTGATTGCAGCCAGTCTGATAGTATCCGGTTGTAGTAGCGGCACAGTTGCTGAAGAAGTACCCGAACCAGAACCTTCTGCCAATGTTCCGGTTCAGGCAACGCCTGTCACCACCTGCGATCTGCAGATCACAACCTTTCCTGATCTCATAGCCACAACAGGAAAAGTAGAAAGCCTGCACGATGAACTGTTTGTATCACAATCCGGCGGCCTGTTGGAATGGTGCATCGCCCAGACCGGCAGGCAGGTTCAGAAAGACGCCGTTATTGCGCGTTTCTCTACCGAAAAAATTGCCATGCGGCTGGAGCGTGCCCAATTGCAGCAGTTCAACGCCCGGAAAGAATATGAAAGCCAGTTGCTGGGGTATGAACAATTGTTGAAAGGAAAATCGGAAGAAGAGGCCCGCAATATCAAAGAAAAACTGCGCATCAGCAGCGGACTGGCAATGGCTGAGCAGGATATAAAAGAAGCAAAAACTGAACTACAACAATGCGTGGTGAAAGCTCCCTTTGCGGGAATCTTTGCAGATGTACAGGTTCAATCCGGCGATGTGGTAAAACCCGGCGCCACACTTTTTCGTTTATACCAACCCGACAAAATGCTACTTTCTGTAAAGGTACTGGAATCAGACATTCACCTGATTAAGCCCGGTATGCCTGCAACTGTAACGCCGGTGGGCAGTATGCAGCCATTGAAGGCAAGCGTATACGATATCAATCCGTATATAGACAATGATGGTATGGCCACCGTACGACTGTCCATACAACACAAAACCGGCGATATCAAATTGTATCCCGGTATGAATGCAACGGCCATTATTCAGTCGCCGGCGGTAAAGACGCTGGTAGTTCCCAAAGAAGCAATTGTATACCGTGATGGCAAACCTGTTGTCTTTACCCTCGAAAACGGGCGGGCCAAATGGAATTATGTTGCCGTTGGCCGTGACAATGGTAAACAAACAGAGATTAAAGAAGGGTTGCAGCCGGGTATGAAAGTCATAACCAGCAATAATCTGCAGCTGGCTCACGATGCGCCCGTTGAAGAAATTCTATCCTCCGGCACCGGTAAAATTGATGCGCATTAATGGTAAAATATCTGTTACAACGACCGGTTGCCGTCCTGGTAAGCTTTGCAGTTTGCATACTGGCAGGCAGTTATCTGGCCACCAAAGTTCCGGTGAGCCTGTTGCCTGATGCCGATATTCCGCGCATTATCATCAGGGCCGACTATCCCAATACGCCCGCCCCCGTAATAGAAGAAAGCATCCTCAAACCAATTCGCAATGCGCTGGCTACCCTGCCCCACCTGGAGCATATGGAAAGTAAAGCCGGCCATCATAACGGCACCATATACCTGCAGTATGAGTATGGTACACCCATGGACCTGGCGGTAATAGAAGTGAATGAAAAGCTGGACAGGGTACAAAACGCACTGCCTCGGGATATGGTGCGGCCGCAGGTAATGCGACTGAATATTACAGACGTTCCTGTCATTCGTATCCAGGTTATTCCCCAACACGATTCTTCCACGGAAACAGCTACCGCCGTTACAAGAAATTTGCTGAAGCGCAGGCTGGAACAATTGCCCGGCGTAAGTATGGTGGATATGAACGGCAGAAGCGGTTATTATATAGGCATCAATCCCAACGAGGAACAATTGAAGGCGCTTGGATTGCCGGCATCCAGTATAGAATCAACCATCCGGCAGGCCAATACCACCACCGGCAACCTGAGCCTGCGCAACGGGCAGTTCCGGTATTTCGTGCGCATCAGCAATAGTCTGCCCGACGCAGCAGCAGTGCGCCTGCTACCGGTCATGCTGCCGGGTGGAGGCTCTGTTCCGCTGTACCGCGTGGCTACCGTTGATGAACAGCCGATACCCACCCAGGGGTATCATTTGTACAATGAAAAAACGGCGCTGGTATTGACTGTGCGTAAAACGGCAGGCAGCAGACTGAACGATGTACTTGACAATGTAAAGAATGCCGTAACACAATTCAGCAATGAATTTCCGCAACTCCGGTTTCAGCTTACGCGCGACCAGTCATTCCTGCTGGATGCCGGCATCAGCAACCTGCAACAAGACCTGTTGTACGGCGGACTGGCCACTATCCTGCTACTGTTTGCCTTCCTGGGCAACTGGCGCTCGCCGCTCATCATGAGCATCAGCATTCCTGTTTCGCTGCTGCTCACTTTTGTCCTGTTCAAAGCGTTTGGTATCTCTTTCAATATCATTTCACTAAGCGGGTTAACCCTGGGCATTGGTACGCTGATAGACAATACCATTGTAGTAACGGACCATATCATCCGGCGACGACGTACCGGTACTCCCGTGATGAACGCAGCTATTGAAGGCACAAATGAAGTAATGATACCGGTGCTTGGACAGGTACTGACCACGGTGGCCGTGTATGCACCACTGGTAATCATGGGTGGCCTTACTGCGATGTTAATGGAAGAACAGGGAATAGCGCTCACCATATCGCTCGGCGTATCACTCACAGTAGCCTTTATACTGGCACCCCTGCTGTACACATTCCTTTTCCGCAACAAGACCGCGGCACTTAAGGAAGACACCTTGTTTTACAATGCTATCAACCGGGGTTACCACCGCATGATCGATTTTGTAATACGGCATCGCCGCATTTGCATGGTGCTGACCATAATGATGATGCCGGTTGGACTGTGGATCATTCCACGTTTGCCCGTACAGGCCCTCCCACCTGTGGAAAAAACTGAGACCATTGTGCGGATAGACTGGAATGAACCACTGAACGCCGAAGAAAACAGGAACCGTACGCTTGCGCTCATGCAGGCGCTTGCACCAGGCACCATAGAACGGGAAGCAGAAACCGGCATCCGGCAGTTTCTCTTCCAGGATGAAAACAACGATTACCAGAACAGTGAATTGTATTTCCGCTGTGCAGACGACAATCGTAGAAAAGAAGCAGACAGCCTGGTTGCAAAATGGTTTGCCCAACATTATCCGCAGGCGCTGTATGCATTGCAGGATGCTGACAATGCCTTTACCCAGCTCTTTCGCCGGCAACAGGCATATATAGAAGTAAAGTTCAGACCGCAGGGTATACAGAGAGAACCTGAAGCAGTGGTAAAAGCACTGATTCAAAAACTTCCGTTTAAAGAATTTCGCTACGGCGATGCTTTTGCCTCAACGCCGGCAATAGAACTGGTGTTGCACCGGGACAGGCTGATTCAATATGGCGTAGCCCAGGCAGCAATAGAAAGTAAGTTGAATGAATTGTTTGGACGTGTTACGATCAGCGAAATCCGGCGGCCCGGCAATATGCAATACATACAATTGCACAACACGCAGCAAACCTTGCACGAAAGTTTGCAAAGCTTTGTAGCAGGGTCCAATAATCAACGCTACCCGCTGCACCTGTTCTTGTCATGGGGCATGAGCAACCTGTCGAAATTCATTACTGCAGATAAAGCCGGTCCTTACTGGTCCATAGCATTCGACAAAGGAAACCCGGAAGCAATAGAAAAAAGCATACTTCCGCTGGCCAGGCAGGCGGGTATTGACGTGCAGACAGGCGGTAGCTTTTTGTACGACCGGCAGCAGATCAACCGCCTCTGGCTGGTATTCGGGCTGGTGGTGCTGTTGTTGTATTTTATCCTGGCCCTGCAATATGAAAGTCTCACGCAGCCGCTGCTGGTAATGCTCACCCTTCCATTAGGCGTAAGCGGCGCCTTACTGCTGTTATACTTCACCGGTAGCAGTCTGAATATAATGGCCGGTGTAGGGTTTATTATAGTGCTGGGCCTTATTGTAGACGACCCGATCCTGAAAATTGAAACATTGAACGGCCTTGAAAAAAAATACCGTTTTGAAGGTTTACCATTCGATGATCAATTATTGAAAAAAATGATCCACGAAGCCGGCAACGCCTGCCTGAAGCCGCTGCTACTGGTTTCGCTCACTACCAGTATAGCCATGGTGCCTGTATTACTGATTCCCGGTGTTGGCAATGACCTGCAGCAACCGATGGCACTGGTGGTGATCGGCGGGTTGTCTATCGGCACCTTTTTTACTTCGTGGTTCATACCACTCGCATACTGGTATAGCAAAAAATGGCAAAAGAAAAAGCGAACCCGCAAAAAATGATACCCAGCCAACCGGCCTGGTCAACCATAAAGCATTCAACCATGAAACTACGCTATCCTATCCTCCACAGACATGCTGTAATGGCACTGTTCCTTCTGTTGTTACCGTGCGTATTGCCGGCCCAGGAACTGATCACGCTGCCACGCCTGATTGAAATGGCGCAGGAACGATCCCTGCGCAGCAAACTTGCCAATACCCGTGTACAGGTAAGCCAGTATACCTATGAACGTTACCTCAGCGACCTGAAACCCCAGATCACATTGTATGGCAACGCGCCGGTATACAGTAAGGAATATGCCACGGTAACGCAACCCGACGGCACTATCAGTTTTGAACCGGTACGGCAAATGCTGAACAGCTTTGGCGTTGCGCTCTTCCAGAAGATTCCTTTTACCGGTGGCGAGCTGTCTTTCCACAGTGACCTGAACTGGTTTCGCAACTTGCAGAACAAATCGAACCTCTACAACGGAACGCCGTTTTATATACGACTTAACCAGCCTTTGTTTGCCGTGAACCCGATGAAATGGCAACGTAAAATTGAACCGTTGCGACTGGAAGAATCGCGGCGGAACTACAGGCAGGAACAGCTTTCGCTATCTGCCGATGCCACCATACTTTATTTCAATGCGCTGGAAGCACAGGTGAACATGGATATTGCCGAAGCCAACCTTGCCAATACAGCCATAAACCTCGACATAGAAAAAAAGCGGGTGAACCTGGGCACCACTTCCGAAGACAAGCTACTGCAACTGGAACTGCAGATGCTCAACAGCCGCCAGGAACTGGAAAAGGCAAGGTACAACCGCGAAATAGCCCTGCTTTCAATTAAAAATTTACTGGGAAGAAAAGACACTACAGCAATGCGTTTTCAAATTCCCGGCCAGCTTCCTGAACTCAGCTTTTCACTGGAGGAATCGCTGGACATGGCTAAGAAGAACAGGCCGGAATACATTGCTTTCGAGCGGCAAAAGCTGGAAGCAGAAAGGGAGGTGGCCATGGCCAATGCAGACAGCCGGCAGATAAACATAGTGGCCAGTTATGGTGTAAACCGCGCCGATGCCGTGCTGGATAAAGTATATACCAACCCGCAAAGCCAGCAACGCTTTTCACTTGGATTCAATATTCCCATTGTTGACTGGGGCCGTCGCAAGAACGCTATGAGAACGGCTGAAGCCAACCAGCAGCTGGTATTGTACACCAATGAAATTGCATCCACCAATATTGACCAGGAAATTACCACTGTGCATAACAACCTGCTGTTGCTGCGCAAGAACATTCAGCTGGCCCTCGTCACCGATTCGGTTGCAGAACGACGTTATGAATTAAGCCGGCGCTTATACCAGATGGGCAAACTGAGTATTACCGAACTGGGCATCAGCCAGCAGGAAAAAGACAATGCACGCCGCAACTATATAGCAGCCCTCCGGAACTTCTGGGAAACCTGGCAACGGCTCATGCGACTCACCGGTTATACAGGTGCCGCCGGGGAATAACCGGTCATTTACCGGTCAGCATATACCAACAGCAAAGTGTGACCGCCGGAGTTGTCATAAAACTGCAGCAGCCAGGAGATCCACACGGGAATGCTGCGCTTTACTTCCTTCAGTTGTAATACATTGATAACTTCCCGCACGGCCGGGTTATTCCGGTGTACGGGTTTAATCACCAATACATTCACGCGATTGGTGGCCTTCAGTCTTTCCGGCACAGCATCCAGCAGGTTGATAAAGTGAACATTCCTGTCGCGGTAAATATGTTCCCGCAACGGCCCCCAGTACCACGGATCGTAGGGATTGGTACTGCTGTGATGAATGAGGTTGACAGGTTGATCGCTGTAATGGCGGTGAATGAAACTGGTAATGGCTTTGGTGGTGTTGCCTGCCGGTTTACGCGCCACCACTGCCAACCCGGTAATGTTCATACAAATGGCCACACCGGCAATTGCCCGGGCAGCAATTTTAAAAACAGCTTTCAATCTTGCAGGAGGTCGCCATTGTTCACGCAACGTTTGCCAGGCCAGAATCAAAATGATCGGGGCAAAATTGGCCAACGGAAACAGGAACCTCAATTCTTTATGCGGGATGAGGGAATGAATGGCTATGAAAGAAAAGGTCAGCCATACGTAGAGGTTTTTCCAGCGCTTCATCATTAGCCTGGAAAACGCCAGCATCAGCAATATTCCCACAGGGTAAGTAGCTTGCCTGGTAATCTCGGTGAAATAAAAATAGGAAGGTGAAACCCCGAAACCGGAGGCACCGGACATGATGATATTATAAAAGTAATTCCACCATGTAATGGCAGTGGTTTCGTAGAACCATGCATCCAGTTGCATGCCGGCAACCACCATAAATACAAATCCCGGCAATAGCGGCATTACCTGCCTAAACGGTTCTTTTTTAACAAACAGCAGCCAGGCGGCAAAGGAAGCCGTTAATAAGGCCGACTGGTACCGGAATAAAAAACTGCACCCTAACAAAAATCCTGTTATCCAGTATACCTGTTGTTTATTGACGCTGCCTTTCTGCCAATAACTGATGGCCAGCAGGAAAAACAGCATTGACCATGTTTCGCTGGTGAAGCGTACGTTGATAAATGGCAGAAACCACAAAAAATAGGAAAGCAGTATAAATGGCTTGTGATAATCAACCCGTACATGCACGAGGTTGACGCGTACGAAAAAACTTATGACACTGGTGAGCAACAACCCCGTGAGGATGCGAAATGCCATAGGCAGGTGTACAATGTCGCTGATGCCGGCCAAATGCAACACTTTAATGGCGCCATAAACCATAGCGGGCTGAATGGCCGGCCGCACGCGCGCCCGGAATTCCCAGGCAAGATGTTCTTTGTAAGTTAATCCCGCCTTGTAGGTCCCGAACTCATATACCTGGTAATGTTCATCGGGATGATAATACCCTTTGCTATGGATAGCCGTGATGGTGTACAACACCACCGCTGCCATGATGCATAGCAGGTGAAATTTTTTTATGGCAAGCGATAGCATAGTATCAGGTTTAATGGCAGCTATAAGAGCCGTTTGGCAATGCAGCCAGCTACCATCAGTATCTTCTCTTCTCCCGGATGTTTCGTATTTTTTACCTGTGCAACCAACTGCTTCTTATTATATTTAGCAGTATATTTTCAATGGTCCAGCTATTCCCAATCATATCTGTTACCTGATTGGGTATCCTTCGAACAACTTTGTCTTTAAAGGAATAGAAAAAACGATATGGCTCATCTGCGTAGAACCGAAAAGTGAAACCTATTCCATCAAAATATAAAAAAACTTCTGAGCGTTCCATCCCAGCGTCGTCTCATCGAATAGTAGCCTGTCATTTGTAGAATACATCTGAAACATTGGTATACTCATTCGGACCTTCTCCAAACTGTCCAATTGTGATGATAAAGTTACCAGTTGAATCATACAAATAGATTCTACGGAAATTATAGTCAAATACAACGAAGTTGTCTCCTGCCGGAATCAATTTTGCCACATATATCAAAGCATGAAGACTGTCTTCCTTCAATCGCAGAAAGCGTAAAGGTTGAACTTTTAATGTTAAGGCAGGGGAAAAGGTAATAATAAAACGCCCATTACAGGAATGGGAGGCCGCAGCAACGTTCTAACGCTAAAAATCTGCTACATCAAAGAACATCAGCATCTTCTCGTCTCCCGGACGTTGCACATTTTCCACAGATGCAATCAATTGTGTTTTGTTATATTTACAAAGCAGCCTGTTAATTTTCCAGACATTTCCTTCCATATCTGTAATCTGATTCGGAATCCTTCGGACCTCTTTTTCTTTAAAGGAATAGAACAGATAATACTGTTCATCAGTGGAGAAATGAAAAGTAAAACCGATCCCATCAAAATAAAACAATGCGCCAAATGCTTCAATTATATTGTTTTTTCTGCGGTAATCAGAAAACGCCATCTGGTCACTATATGACCGCTTCGTTTCTTCAGCAGTAATAAAATGATAGTTTTTATCTTTTATCAGAATATTGTATAGCGAAGTAACCTGCCCATCCGGGTCTACTTTCCACAATGTATTTTCAGTTACCGGAATTGCATAAAAAGACTTCCCTTCCCGATCGCTGGTATGGTACGG
>Ga0164243_10008277_pt1 | contig 15382 bp, 15 predicted proteins | sample OricompcompostOP_FD_108781 | JGI IMG/M metagenome (GOLD analysis project Ga0164243, IMG submission 108781) | Organic Plus compost microbial communities from Emeryville, California, USA - Original compost - Organic plus compost (OP) | ecosystem: Engineered > Solid waste > Mixed feedstock >... | reverse complement strand
GCCGGTCCTGACGGAGGAGAGCCGGGCCGCCAACTTCACCAACGAGCTGGGCCTGGACGGCACCGTCCGCTACCTGCGCAACATCATGGGGCTGTGGCTGCTCCAGGAGTGCCTGCGCGCCTGGGGCGAGCCGGACCTGGGCGCGCTGCTGCGGGAGGCGGCCGGGGCGCCGGCGCTGCGGTCGGTGGTGGACGCCGGGGACACCGCGTTCCTTGCGCCCGGCCGGATGCCGGAGCGGATCGCGCAGGCGTGCCGCGCGTCGGGGCAGCCGGTGCCGGACTCCCCCGCCGCGACCGTGCGCTGCATCCTCGACTCGCTCGCCCTCGCCCACCGCACCGCCGTCGAGGACGCGCAGAGGCTCGCCGGACGGACCGTGGACGTGGTGCACGTCGTGGGCGGCGGCACCCGCAACACGCTGCTGTGCCAGCTCACCGCCGACGCCTGCGGGCTGCCGGTGGTGGCCGGGCCGACCGAGGCGGCGGCCTTCGGGAACGTGCTCGTGCAGGCCCACGCCCAGGGGCGGGTCGGTGATCTTGCCGGCATGCGGCGACTGCTGGCCGGCACCCAGCCGCTCACCCGGTACGAGCCGCGCGGCGACACCCGGCGCTGGGAGGCGGCCCGCGCCCGGCTCGCCGAACGGTGACCCGGGTCTCCCCCCGGCCCCCGGACCCGCACTACCCTGCCCATCACCTGATGATCGACTGGACGAGGAGCCGCGATGCGTGTCGCCCTGTTCCTGACCTGCGTCAACGACACGCTTTATCCGGACACCGGCCGTGCCGTGGTGAAGCTGCTCACCCGGCTGGGCGTCGACGTCGACTTCCCCGAGGCGCAGACCTGCTGCGGCCAGGCCCACTACAACACCGGCTACCGGCACGAGGCGGAGCCGATGGCCCGTCACTTCGCCGACGTCTTCCGTGACTACGACGCGGTCGTGACGCCATCCGGGTCGTGCGGGGCGATGGTGCGGGAGCTGTACCCGCGCATGGGTGAGCGGGCCCGGTCAAAGGGGCGGGGGGACGGTCTCGCGACGGTGCTGGCGCCGGTGGTGCCGAAGACGTACGAGCTCACCGAGTTCCTGGTGGACGTGCTGGAGGTGACGGACGTCGGGGCGTACTACCCGCACCGGGTGACGTACCACCCGACCTGTCACGGACTGCGCTCGCTCGGGCTGGGCGAGCGGCCGCTGCGGCTGCTGCGCGCCGTGAAAGGGCTGGAGCTGGCGGAGTTGCCGGGCGCGGAGGAGTGCTGCGGGTTCGGCGGCACGTTCGCGCTGAAGAACGCCGACGTGTCGGCGGCGATGGGCACGGACAAGGTGCGCAACGCCGAGTCGACGGGCGCGGAGGTGCTGTGCGCGGCGGACAACTCCTGTCTGATGCACATCGGCGGCACGATGTCGCGGCTCGGGACCGGCATGCGGCCGGTGCACATCGCGGAGATCCTGGCGAGCACGGAGGAGGACCCGGCCGTATGAGCGGAACGTTCGTCGGTATGCCCGCTTTCCCGGCGGCGGCCCGGGAGGCCGTGCGCGACACCACCCTGCGGGGCAATCTGCGGCACGCCACACACACCATCCGCGCCAAGCGGGCGCGTGCGGTGGCCGAGCTGGACGACTGGGAGCGGCTGCGGCAGGCCGGGAAGCGGATCAAGGACCGTACGCTGCGTCATCTCGACCGCTATCTGGTGCAGTTGGAGGAGTCGGTGACGGCGGCGGGCGGTGTCGTCCACTGGGCCGCCGACGCCGACGAGGCGAACCGGATCGTCGCGGAGCTGGTGAAGGCGACCGGTGAGACGGAGGTCGTCAAGGTCAAGTCGATGGCCACGCAGGAGATCGCGCTCAACGAGGCGCTGGAGGCGCAGGGCATTCACGCCTACGAGACCGATCTGGCCGAGCTGATCGTGCAGTTGGGCAAGGACCGGCCGTCGCACATCCTCGTCCCGGCGATCCACCGCAACCGCGGGGAGATCCGCGACATCTTCACCCGCGAGATGGGCGAGTGGGGCCGCCCCGCGCCCGAGGGGCTCACGGACACGCCCGCCGACCTCGCGGAGGCGGCGCGGCTGCATCTGCGGGAGAAGTTCCTGCGCGCCAAGGTCGGCATCTCCGGAGCCAACTTCATGGTCGCCGAGACCGGCACACTCGTCGTCGTGGAGTCCGAGGGCAACGGGCGGATGTGCCTGACCCTGCCGGAGACGCTGATCTCGGTGGTGGGCATCGAGAAGATCGTGCCGACCTGGCAGGACCTGGAGGTGTTCCTGCAGACCCTCCCCCGCTCCTCCACCGCCGAGCGGATGAACCCGTACACGTCGATGTGGACCGGCACCACGGACGGGGACGGGCCGCGCGATTTCCATCTGGTGCTGCTGGACAACGGACGCACCGACACCCTCGCCGACGAGGTGGGCCGGCAGGCGCTGCGCTGCATCCGCTGCTCCGCCTGCCTGAACGTCTGTCCGGTGTACGAGCGGGCCGGCGGGCACGCGTACGGGTCGGTGTACCCGGGTCCGATCGGCGCCATCCTCAGCCCTCAACTCCGCGGCACGGCAAGCGAGATCGACGCGTCGCTGCCGTACGCCTCGTCGCTGTGCGGGGCCTGCTACGAGGTGTGCCCGGTCGCCATCGACATCCCCGAGGTGCTGGTGCATCTGCGGGAGCGGGTGGTGGAGGGCGGCGAGGCCGTCCGTGAGGGCAACAAGGTGCGGCTGCGTCCGGCGAGGGGGCACGCGGCCGAGCGGGCGGCGATGCGGGCGGCCCGCTGGGCGCTCACCCGGCCCGGCGCCCTGCGCACCGGTCAGCGGCTCGCCTCGCGCACGCGGCGGCTGCATCCGCGCACGCTGCCGGGGCCCGGCCGGGCGTGGAGCGGGACGCGTGACCTGCCGCCGGTGCCGGCGGAACCGTTCCGGGACTGGTGGCAGCGGACGCGCGGCGGGAAGGACGGTGCGAAGTGAGCAGCAGGGAGCGGATCCTGGGCCGGGTGCGGCGGGCCCTGGCAGACGTGCCGCCGGGTGAGGACGTACCGGTCGAGCGGGACTATCTGCGCGAGCACGGGGAGCGGACCGTCGAGGAGACGGTGGAACTGCTGGCGGAGAATCTGGCGGACTACCGGGCGGTCGTGCACCGGACCGACGCCGGCTCGCTGCCGGGCGTCGTCGCGGAACTCCTGTCAGCGCGGGGCGCGTCGAGCGTACTGGTGCCGCCCGGCCTGGACGAGGGCTGGCTCGCGGCGGCCGAGGTGACGCGGGTGCGGGACGAGGCGGGCAGCACCCCGCTCGAGCTGGACCAGGTCGACAGCGTCGTCACCGCCTGCGCCGTGGCCATCGCCGAGACCGGCACGATCGTCCTCGACGGCTCTCCCGGCCAGGGCCGCCGCCGGATCAGCCTGGTCCCCGACCACCACATCTGCGTGGTGCGCGTCCCTGATCAGGTGGTGGCGTCCGTCCCGCAGGCCCTCGGACGCCTCGACCCCGCACGCCCGTTGACGTGGATCTCCGGCCCCTCCGCGACCAGTGACATCGAGCTGGACCGGGTGGAGGGCGTGCACGGGCCGCGCACCCTGGAGGTCGTCCTGGTCCGGTGAACCACCGCCCGAGGGGTGTCGCTGCGTACACCCCGGGACGGGCACTGCGCCCCGTGTGGACCGCTCCTCTCCTCCGTAGCGTCGTGACCAGGGCGCAGGGAGTGCCCGACGGAGGAGATGACGATGGTGCGCAACAGGGCGCGGCACGACCCGCGCACGGAACCGGCCGCCGAGGCGCTGCGCCTGGTCAAGGTCACCAAGTCGTACGGCACGGCGGAGAACGCCGTGACCGCGCTCGAGGGGGTGACGCTGGGCCTGGCGCGGGGCACGTTCACGGCGGTGATGGGGCCGTCCGGCTCCGGCAAGTCGACGCTGCTGCAGTGCGCGGCGGGTCTGGAGCGGCCGGACGCGGGGATCGTACGGGTCGACGGGACGGAGCTGACGGGCGCCGGTGAGGCGGAGCTGACGAGGTTCCGGCGCGGGCGGGTCGGGTTCGTGTTCCAGCAGTACAACCTGCTGGAGACGCTGACGGTGGCGCAGAACACCGTGCTGCCGCTGAAGCTGGCGGGCCGTCGGGTGGACCGGCGGCGGGCGATTGAGATCCTCACGGCCGTGGGGCTCGGCGACCGGCTGGGGCACCGCCCTGACCAGCTGTCCGGCGGTCAGCGGCAGCGGGTGGCGATCGCGCGGGCGCTGGTCGCCGAACCGCGGGTGATCTTCGCGGACGAGCCGACGGGGGCGCTGGACACGCGCAGCGCGCGGGACGTGCTGGCGCTGCTGCGGGAGGCGGTGCGGGTGCACCGGCGGACCGTGGTGATGGTGACGCACGACCCGGTCGCCGCCTCCTGGGCGGACAGTGTGCTGTTCCTCGCGGACGGCAGGCTGGCCGGGCGGATGGACGCGCCGACCGCGGACGCGGTGGCGGAGCGTCTTGCGCACCTGGGTGACGACGCGCCGGTGGGGGTGTGAGCGATGCTCGTACTGGCTCTGCGGTCGGTCCGGCAGCGGCCCGGACGGTTCCTCGCGACGCTGCTGTCCGCCTTCCTGGGCGCGGCGATCGTCATGGCGTTCAACTCGTTGCACGACACGGCCGGCGCGCCCGGCGTCGACGCGGTCAGCTCCGAGACGCTGCGGACGGCGGCCGGGGTGGTCGGCGGGTACGGCACGCTGCTGGTGTTCTTCGCGGTCGCGTCCGCGCTGACGGTGAACGTGCGGCAGCGGGCGGCCGAGCTGGAGCTGCTGCGCTGCTCGGGGGCGACGCCCGGGCAGCTCCGGCGGATGGTGGTGGGCGAGGCCCTCGCGGTGGCCCTGGTGGGTACGGCCGCTGCGGTGCTGCCGGCCGTGCTGGGCGGGCGGCTGCTGGTGGAGCTGTTCCAGGACACGGGGCAGGTCGCCGCGTCCGTGGACCACTCCTTCGGGACGGTGGCGCTGTCGTCCGGCGTCTTCGTCACCCCGGCCGCCTCGGCGGGCGCGGCGCTGCTCGCGCTGCGGCGGGTCACGCGGGGGCGGCGGCGCACCGTGCGGCGGCGGCCGGTGTTCGCGTGGGCGGCGCTGACGGCCGGTGCGGTGGCCGCGTCGTCCACGTTCGCCTTCTCCCCGAGGGACGAGATGCTGATGGCGTTCCCGGCCCAGGGCGCGATCCTGCTGTCGGTGGGGTTCGCGCTGATGGCGCCGCGTCTGCTCACGGGTGTGCTCGGCCGGCTGGCGCTCGGCGGGGCGAGCGGCTGGCTCGCGGTGCGGAACCTGCGGCGGCGGGCCGGTGAGCTGTCCGGCATCCTGATGGCGCTGATCCTGTTCACGGCGGTGTCCACGGCGACGCTCACCATGCAGGCGGTGGAGAGCGACGAGGTCGCGGCCTCGGGGCTGGTGAAGTCGGTCGACGCCAAGAACCTGGAGACGCTCAACTACACCGTCGTCGGCATCATCGTGGTGTTCGTCTGCGTGATGCTGGTCAACTCCCTGTACGCGGCGACCACGTACCGGGGCCGGGAGTTCGGGCAGCAGCGTCTCGCCGGGGCGACGCCCGGTCAGGTGCTGGGTGTGGTGGGCGTCGAGGGGCTGGTCCTCACGGTCGCCGGGCTGCTGTTCGGCACGCTGGCGGCGCTGGCCGGGATCGTGCCGTTCACCGTGGTCCGCAGCGACGCGGTGCTGCCGGGGCAGCTGGCGGGCGTCTGGACGGCCGTGGCCGCGGTCGGCGCGGCGGCGACCGTCGGGACGAGCCTGTTCACGGCGCGGCGCGTGCTGCGGACGCCGGCGGTGCGGGCGGTGGGCGTGGCGGCGTGACGGTGCGGGCGCGTCATCGGACGGGCGAGCGCGTGACACAGCGATGAGCAAGCGCTTAGATAGGCGTCCGGGCATCCACGCGATGCCCGGACACCGTCGTTCCCGCGCCCAGCCGGAGGCCGCAGTTGTTCACTTCCGTCGACGACGTCTCCACGCGCCTCGCAGAGACCGGCTATCTGGCCTCCCCCGCGGTCGCCACCACCGTCTTCCTCGCCGCCCGGCTCGGCAAGCCGCTGCTGGTCGAGGGCCCCGCCGGGGTGGGCAAGACCGAGCTGGCCAAGGCCGTCGCCCGCGCCTGCGACGCCCGACTCGTACGGCTCCAGTGCTACGAGGGCGTGGACGAGTCACGCGCGCTGTACGAGTGGAACCACGCCAAGCAGCTGCTGCGGATCAGCGCGGGCCGCGGCGAGACCTGGGACGATGCCCGCACGGACATCTTCAGCGAGGAGTTCCTCCTCCCCCGCCCGCTGCTCACCGCGATCCGCGGGGACGACCCCAAGGTGCTGCTGATCGACGAGACCGACAAGGCGGACGTCGAGATCGAGGGGCTGCTGCTGGAGGTGCTCGGTGACTTCCAGGTGACGGTGCCCGAGCTGGGCACGGTGACCGCGACCCGCCGGCCGTTCACCGTCCTCACCTCCAACGCGACCCGGGAGCTGTCCGAGGCGCTGCGCCGCCGCTGTCTGTTCCTGCACATCGGGTTCCCGGACGCGGAGCTGGAGCGGCGGATCGTCCGGCTGAAGGCGCCGGGCGTGGACGCGGCGCTGGCGGAGTCCGTGGTACGGGTGGTGGGGGCGCTGCGCGCGATGGACCTGCGCAAGGCGCCGTCGGTCGCCGAGACCGTCGACTGGGCGCGCACCCTGCTGGCGCTCGGTGCGGGCACGCTCGACGAGACGGTCGTACGGGACAGTCTGGGCGTGGTCCTCAAGCATCAGGACGACATCCAGAAGGCGGCGGCCAAGCTCGACCTGGACACGCTGTGACCACCGACGCGGACACGGACCTCGCGGACACGGACCTGGTGACCCGGCTGACCGGCCTGGTCGACGCGCTGCGCGGGCACGGGCTGCGGATCGGCACCGGGGAGACCGTGGACGCGGCGCGCGCGGTGGAGGCGCTGGGCCTCGCCGAGCGGGAACTGCTCCGGGAGGGCCTGGCGGCGACGCTGCTGCACGGCGCCGGCGGACGGCCGGTGTTCGACGCGGTCTTCGACCTGTACTTCCCGCGCGGGGTGGGGGTGCCGGACGGCGACGGCGGCGAGGCCGACCGGGAGGCGCTGCGCGCCCGGCTGGCGGAGGCGCTCGCCGCGAACGACAGCGCGGCGCTGGCCCGGCTGGCGGCGGAGGCGGTCGACGGCTTCGGCGGGTACGGGGCTTCGCCCGGCTCGGACGGCTGGTCGTCGTACCAGACGCTGGACCGGCTGCGGCCGCAGACGCTGCTGGCGCGGGTGCGGGACGAGGTGCGCGGGCGGGACGGGGCCGGGAACTTCGCCGACCGGCTGCTGGAGGACGAGATCCGGCGCCGTATCGAGGAGTTCCGGCGGCTGGTCACCGCGGAGGCGCGCCGCCGGGCCGCGGAGCGCCGGGGCCGCGACGAGATCGCCCGCCGCGCGCTCGCCCCGACCGCCGACCGGGTCGACTTCCTGCTCGCCGGCAAGGACCGGCTGGCGGAGATGCGCCGCACGGTCCAGCCGCTCGCCCGCAAGCTGGCCACCCGGCTCGCGGCACGCCGCCGCAGGGCCGCGCGCGGCACCATCGACCTGCGCAGAACGCTGCGCGGCTCGCTGTCGACGGGCGGGGTGCCGGTGAAGCCCGTCCTGCGGCGACGCCGGCCCGCCCGGCCCGAACTGGTGCTGCTGTGCGACGTGTCGGGCTCGGTCGCCGGGTTCTCCGACTTCACGATGCTGCTGGTGCAGGCGCTGCACGACCAGTTCTCCAAGGTGCGGGTGTTCGCCTTCGTCAACCGCGTCGACGAGGTGACCGGCCTGCTGGTGCACGGGGCCGCCGACCCGGAGGGCCTGAACGCCCGTATCCGCGCGGAGGCCCGGCTCACCGCGTGGCACGACAGCAGCGACTACGGCGCCGCGCTGGGCGAGTTCACCGACCGGTACGCCGACGCCGTCGGCCCGCGCACCACGGTGTTCGTCCTCGGCGACGCCCGCACCAACATGGCCGACCCCGACCTCCCCGCCCTGCAGGACCTCACCCGCCGCGCCCGCCGCGTCCACTGGCTCAACCCCGAACCCCGCACCCTCTGGGGCACGGGCGACTCCGCCGCCCCGGCGTACGCGGAACTGGCGGACATGCGGGAGTGCAGGAACGTACGGCAACTGGACGCGCTGGTGGGGCGGTTGTTGCCGGTGTGAGGGAGTCGGTCGGCAACGGTACAGGTCACAGAGGTGACCCCCAGCGGGGGAATCCGGCAATCGGCTAGCATCCCGCCATGTCCGACACCCCCGCGCAGCGCCGGCTGCGCACCGACCCACGGACCGCGACCGCCGCGGCCCGCCAGTTCCCCCCGGTCCCGGTCGCCGAGGCGGAAGCCCTGCTGCGTGCCCTGGGCGCCGAGGAGACCGTGCTGGCCCTGTACCGCCAGGGCCCGGGGTATGCCGCGCTCACCGCGGACGCGCTGATCCTCCTGAACCGGAGCACCGTGACCCGTGTGCCCCGGCCACTGGAGATCCGAGGCCCTGCCCACGGCGCACGGCACAACGTCGACGTGTCGGTGCACGGACAGCATGTCACCCTCTGGGTTCGCAGACCGACTAGAACGGAGAGGCTGACTGCTCGGCGGGATCGTCGCTGTACCCCCTTGGCGGCGGCGCGGTGGTCCGCCGCCATGTCCTCGGGTTCCGCCGCCACCGGGGCAAGGTCCTGCGTCACTCCCAACTCCCCTGGGCACGGGCCGTCCTGGTTACGCCGTCGTTGGCGTCCAGCGCTGGGCGGCGGTCCTGTTGCAGTCCCAGATCTGGAGTTGCGTGCCGTCCGCCGTGGAGCTGCCCGGGTCGTCCAGGCAGCGGCCCGACCGGGGGTTGACCAGGGACGAGTCCGGGCCGGGGATCCAGCGTTGGGCGCCGGTGCCGTTGCACTGCCAGAGCTGGACCTTGGTGCCGTTGGCGGTTCCGCCGCCGCTCACGTCGAGGCAGCGGCCGAGCGCGCGCAGGGTGCCTCCCTCGCCGGGGACGTACGTCCAGCGCTGGGCCGCTGTGCCGTTGCAGGTGTAGAGCTGGACGGGTGTCCCGTCGGCGGTGGCGGCGGCACGGACGTCGGCGCACTTGCCGGGGATGCCGGAGCGGAAGGCGGCCGTCCGCGTCACCCCGCCGGAGGCCAGGGCCGCGTGCACGAGGTCGGCCGCCGCCCGCATGCCGGCCTCGTTCGGGTGGTAGGTGGACCGGCCCTGCGCCGGACGGTACGACTCCACCCACGGGTTCGCCGAGCACGCGTCGTGCCCGCGGCTCGCGCCCGCCAGGTCGACCAGGGTGGCGCCCGTCGCCGCGGCCGCGTCGGCGGTGGCGGCGGCCAGGCGCGCGGCGATGCTCCGTTCGTACGCGGCCTGTTCGTCGGTCAGGGGTGCGACGGCGCATGTGCCGGAGTCCGGCAGCAACGTGAAGTAGGTGACCAGGTACACGCGGGCCTGGGGCGCCACGGCGTGGACCGCGCGCACGATCTCCCCGATGCGGCCGGGTAGTTCCGGGAAGGTCCGCTCGATCGATTCGCGGTCGACGGCCGGGCAGTTGGAGCCGCCGCTCGCCTGGCAGGAGTAGGCGTTGATGCTGCCCAGGTAATTGACGTCGTTGCCGCCGATCGTGACCGTGACGAGGCGCGTGTCCGGGGTCACGGCCTGGACCTGCGGCGGACGGGAGCCCTGGTAGTTCCTCAGCACGTGCTGGGTCGTGGCGCCGCTGCACGACACATCCGTCAGGTCGGCGCCGATCTCGCGGGCCACGAGGCTGGGGTAGTTGGTGGCCGAGCGGGCACAGGCGTCGGCGCCGTCGCTCGACTGGACGGGCGGGATGCCGGGGCCGGCGGCGAACGAACTGCCCAGCGCCACATAGTCCGTTCCGGCGTCCGCGGCCACGGAGGGCGCCTGCGCGGAAACGGGCTGGGCGGCGGTCACCGCGGGGGCGGCGACGACCGCGGCCCACGCCGCCGCCAGGGCGCACACGGCTCGCGCCCACGTCCGGATCGGTAAACGGTTGGTGGTGCGCGAGCCCGGCATCGGCATCCTCCACGAGAGCACGTGAGAGTCACACAACGTTGTAAACGGACCCTAGCCGCGTCTCCGGGCCACGCCAAGACTTCCGACAGGCTCTCGGGAGAGGATCGGCGCATGGCCGATTCCTCAGCTCAGCTCAACGCCCTCATCGTCGACGCGACGGACCCCGAGCGGCTCGCCGCGTTCTGGTCGGAGGTGCTCGGCAGGCCCGTCGTGGGCCGTACGGGCCCCTATGTGTGGCTGCGCCGGGAGAACGGCCTGGTACTGGGATTCCAGCGTGCCGACACCCCCAAGTCCGGCAAGAACCGCATGCACGTCGACATCGCCGCCCCCGACCCGGCCGCCGCGCAGCGCCGGATCGAAGGGCTCGGCGGGCGGCGGCTCGAGGGGTACGAGGACGGAGGCTTCCTGGTCATGGCGGACCCCGAGGGGAACGAGTTCTGCGTCCTCCCCACGGGGCCCGTCGACCTCGACGACGAGGGACGCGCGCACTACCTCGACTGACCGGCCAGGAGGGCCGGTGACCGGCGCCTAGTCCGCCTTCGCGTACTCCTTCGCCATGGCGCCCGCGAAGTCGTACACCACGACCTGTTCGTCGCCGACGACCCACGCGTCGTGGCCCGGCGGGCACACGAAGACGTCGCCGGGGCCGACCTCGCTCTCCGCGCCGTCGTCCATGCGGATGTGCATACGGCCCTGGAGCACGTAGCCGTTGTGGTGGATGCCGCACGACTCCGTGCCGGCGATCGGGCCGACCGACTCGGACCAGCGCCATCCCGGCTCGAACGTGGCGACCGCGAAGTCCAGCCCCGTCAGATGGACGGCTTCGAGGTGGCCCCTCGGGAAGTCACGCCGCTCGTCGGGCTTGTCCAGCGTCTTCACCTCGAGCATTGCCCCTGCTCCCTTCCGGTGAACGGCCCGGTACGGCGAGGGCCGGGCCCTACCCCCTCATCGTCCGCCCGTCCACCCGGGGCCGCCATCCGGGTGAGGGGCGCCCGCTCGGTCGCCGGGGGCGCAGAGGCGGGCGAAGCGTTCCGTGTCGACGTTGCCGCCCGAGAGGATCAGGCCGACGCGGGGCGGGAGCGGGCCCGCGCGGCCGGTGAGCAGGGCGGCCAGCGGGGTGGCCCCGCTCGGTTCGAGGACGATCTTCAGCCGGGTGAAGGCGAACCGCATCGCCTCCTTGATCGCCTCGTCGTCGACCAGCACGACACCGTCCAGCAGGCGGCGGTTCACGGCGAAGGTCAGCTCGCCGGGCGTGGCGACCGCCTGGCCGTCGGCGATGGTGCGGGGCACGGGCACGGTGACACGGCGGCCGGCCTCCAGGGAGCGCCGGGTGTCGTCCCCGGCCTCCGGTTCGACGCCGATCACCCGGGTCGCCGAGTGCAGGCCCTTCACGGCGGTGGCGCTCCCGGCGATCAGTCCCCCGCCCCCGACCGGCGCGATCAGCGCGTCCAACTCGCCGCTCTCTTCGAGCAGTTCGAGCGCCGCCGTGCCCTGGCCCGCGATGACGTGGGGGTGGTCGTAGGGCGGTACGAGGGTGAGGCCCCGCTCGGCGGCGAGTGACTCGGCGATGGCCGCGCGGTCGCCGGTGTAGCGGTCGTAGGAGACGACCGTCGCGCCGTACCCCTCGGTGGCGGCGCGCTTGGACGGCGGGGCGTCCTCCGGCATGACGACGACGGCGGTGGTGCCCAGTTCGCGGGCTGCGAGGGCGACGGCCTGGGCGTGGTTGCCGGAGGAGTAGGCGACCACGCCCCGCGCCAGCTGGTCCCGGGTGAGCCGGGAGACGGTGTTGTAGGCGCCGCGGAACTTGAAGGCGCCGACCCGCTGGAAGTTCTCGCATTTGAGGTGCACCTCGGCGCCGACGAGCGCGTCCAGGGTGCGGGAGCGCAGGACGGGCGTGCGGTGGGCGACGCCGCGCAGGCGTGCGGCGGCGGAGCGGACGTCGTCCAGGGTGATCGGCGGGGTGGTGGTCGTCACGCGGTCCCTCCGGAGGCAGTCGGTGCGGTCAGCCTATGCATCCCGCACCGGCCGCGCCGCTGGTCGCAGAGGTGGGTAGGGAGGGGAATAGCGGGGCGTCCGGACCGGTTGTCGGGCGCGAAGGAGGTGCCGGGTGAACACGACGTACTACGACCACGGAACGCATGCCGAGCGCTGGGAGCGCGCGGGGATGTTCTTCGACGCCAAGGACTACTACTCCGCCGCGCGGGTCCTGGGCAGCCTGGTCGAGGAGGTGCCGGAGCAGACCGGGCCGCGTCTGCTGCTCGCCCGCGCCTACTACCACTCGGCCCAGCTGCGCCGCGCGGAGGCCGAGTTGCGGATCATCCTGGACCGCGACCCGGTGGAGCACTACGCCCGTCTGATGCTCGGCCGCACCCTGCAGCGGCAGGGCCGGCACGCCGAGGCGCAGCCGCACATGCGGCTCGCGGCCGCGCTGGCCGGCGACTTCGACGAGATCTGAGCGCGCGCGGACGACTGGTGCCCGGTTCCCCCTCGGGGAGCCGGGCACCGTGCGTTCACCGGGGCGCGAGGCCGCCGAGTTCCGGGAGGGGCGCGTGACCTGGGGCACACAAGATGAAGGTCATGCGATGCTGGCGTGATGGAAACTCCGAGCGATCGCGTGCCGTTGGCCGAGCGGGTCGAGCAACTTCTCCTCGAGGAGGGGCCGTTGCCCATCGTCGCCGCCGGGCATCCGGTGCTGCGCCGCCGCACCGTGCCGTACGACAGGCAGCTGGACGACGCGCTGCTGGCGCGGTTCGTGCAGGCGCTGCGCGTCACCATGCGCACGGCGCCCGGTGTGGGTCTTGCCGCGCCGCAGGTGGGGGTGGGGCTGCGGATCGCGGTGATCGAGGATCCGGCGCCGGTGCCGGAGGAGGTGCGGATCGCGCGCGGGCGGGAGCCGCAGCCGTTCCGGGTGCTGGTGAACCCGGCGTACGAGGCCGTCGGCACGGAGCGGGCCGCGTTCTTCGAAGGGTGTCTGAGCGTGCCCGGCTACCAGGCGGTGGTGGCGCGGCACGCGGCGGTGCGGCTGACCGGGCAGGACGAGCACGGGCGGGAGCTGGACGAGGAGTTCACCGGCTGGCCCGCCCGGATCGTGCAGCACGAGACCGACCACCTGGACGGCACGCTGTACCTGGACCGGGCCGAGCTGCGCTCGCTGTCCTGCAACGCGGCGGCGGCCCGGTACTGGGGACAGCCGACGGCCGAGGAGGCGGCGCGGGCGCTGGGCTTCGACCTGCCGTAGCCGGCGCCCGCCCGGGCAGGGGCTTATCCGACCGGCGCCCGGTCAGGCGTCGCGGTACGCCTCCAGCAGCCGCAGCCACACCTCGCTGATCGTGGGGTACGACGGTACGGCGTGCCACAGCCGGCCGACCGGGACGCGTCCCGCCACCGCGACGGTCGCCGCGTGGATCAGTTCGCCGACGCCGGGTCCGACGAGGGTGACGCCGCGCACGATCTCGTCCTCGAGGTCGACGACCATACGGGCGCGGCCCCGGTAGCCGTCGCCGTACAGGCTCGCGCCCGCGACCGACGACAGGTCGACGTCCACGGCCCGCACCCGGTGCCCGGCCCGCTCGGCCTCGGCGAGGGTGAGGCCGGCGGAGGCGGCCTCCGGGTCGGTGAAGACGACCTGCGGGACGGCCGCGTGGTCGGCGGTGGCGGTGTGCGCGCCCCACTTCTCCGTCTGCACCGGTTCGCCCGCCGCCCGGGTGACGATGGCGGCGCCCGCGATGCGCGCCTGGTACTTGCCCTGGTGGGTGAGCAGGGCGCGGTGGTTGACGTCGCCGACGGCGTACAGCCAGTCGTGGCCGGTCACCCGGAGGCTGTCGTCCACGTCCAGCCACGACCCGGGCTCCAGGCCGATCGTCTCCAGGCCGATGTCGTCGGTGCGGGGGGCGCGGCCGGTGGCGAAGAGGATCTCGTCGGCCTCGATCCGGTCGCCGCTGTCGGTGAGGACGACGACGGTTCCGTTCTCCCTGGTCACGGCCTTGACGGAGGTGTTGGTACGGATGTCGGCGCCGGCCTCGGTGAGGGACTCGGCGACCAGCTCGCCCGCGAAGGGCTCCATACGGCCGAGCAGGCCGTCGCCGCGCACCAGGACGGTGACGCGCGAGCCGAGCGCCTGCCAGGCGCAGGCCATCTCGGTGGCGACGACCCCGCCGCCCACCACGACCAGCCGGCCGGGCGCGGAGCGGGCGCTGGTGGCCTCGCGGCTGGTCCAGGGGTGGACCTCGTCCAGGCCGGGCAGGTCGGGCAGCTGGGCGCGGCTGCCGGTGCAGACGGCGACGGCGTGCCGGGCGGTGAGGACGCTCTCGCGGCCGTCGGGGCCGGTGACGGCGACGGTGCGCGGGCCGCTGAGGCGTCCCCGGCCGCGGTAGAGGTCGGCGCCGGTGCCCTCGAGCCACTGGACCTGGCCGTCGTCCTTCCAGCCGGAGGTGAAGGAGTCACGGCGGGCGAGCACGGCGGCGGTGTCCAGGGGTCCCTGGACGGACGCGCTCAGTCCTGGCAGGCGTCGGGCGTCGGCCTGGGCGAGGACCGGGCGCAGCAGGGCCTTGCTGGGCATGCAGGCCCAGTAGGAGCACTCGCCGCCGACCAGTTCGTTCTCCACCACCGCGGTGGAGAGCCCGGCCGCGCGGGTGCGGTCGGCGACGTTCTCCCCGACCGGCCCTGCGCCGATGACCACGACGTCGTAGGCGGTCGCTTCCGTGTGCGTCGATTGCGTTTCCGTCATGGCGTCAGTCTGGTGGGTGGTGTGCCAGGTGGCCACATGGGTAGGGGCGCGGAATACGTGACCGGTCGGCCGTGTTGTGCCGACACCCGAGCCGAGAGCAGGAAGAGGGCCAGATCATGAGCGCCACCGTCGAACTCACCAAGGAGAACTTCGACCAGACGGTCACCGAGAACGAGTTCGTGCTGATCGACTTCTGGGCGGAGTGGTGCGGGCCCTGCAAGCAGTTCGCACCGGTGTACGAGAAGGCGGCCGAGGACAACCCGGACCTGGTGTTCGGCAAGGTGGACACGGAGGCGCAGCCCGAGCTGGCCGCCGCCTTCGGCATCCAGTCGATCCCCACGCTGATGATCGTCCGCGACCAGGTGGCGGTGTTCGCCCAGCCGGGCGCGCTGCCGGAGGCCGCGCTGACGGACGTCATCGGTCAGGCCCGCAAGCTGGACATGGACCAGGTGCGGCAGCAGATCGCCGAGCAGCAGGCGCAGCAGGGCGGCGGTCAGGGCGCCTGAGGTCTTCGCGCCCTGCGCGGGCCGCGGGCGGCGACCTGCCGACACCGGGGTCCGGACACCCCTTCACCCTGGCCGGCCGCGGGCGGCGACCTGCTGACGCCGGATGGCGCAACATCCCCCGGCCGGCCGCG
>Ga0164243_10008276_pt1 | contig 15382 bp, 13 predicted proteins | sample OricompcompostOP_FD_108781 | JGI IMG/M metagenome (GOLD analysis project Ga0164243, IMG submission 108781) | Organic Plus compost microbial communities from Emeryville, California, USA - Original compost - Organic plus compost (OP) | ecosystem: Engineered > Solid waste > Mixed feedstock >... | reverse complement strand
GCCTTCGTCGAGCTGGCGAAGGGCACCGACGGCCTGCTGCACATCTCGAACATCTCCCCGGGCCAGCGCGTCGCGACGGTCGAGGAGGTCCTCAACAAGGGCGACGAGATCAAGGTCCGCGTCGTCGAGGTCGACCGCGAGCGCGGCCGCATCGGCCTGCGCCTCGCCGAGGACCCGGAGATCGCCGGCAAGTCGGTCGAGGAGCTGGCGTCGCTCAGCTCCGGCAACGGCGGCGGCGACCGCGGCGGCGACCGCCCGCCGCGCGAGCGCGGCGCCCGTCGCGAGGGCCGCGGCGGCCGCGGCCGTGAGGACCGCGGCAACGGCGGCCGCCGCAGCCGCGACCGCGATCCCGATCGCGGCTGACCAAGGTCAGCTTGCGAGCTCCACGTCGGCGCGCCGCACTGCGGCGCGCCGGTGGGAGCTCGCGGGACTTGAGCGCTTATGAGTGATCACAGAATCACCGAGCTGGAATCCGGCGTGCGGATCGTGACGGAGGGCATGCCCTCCGTCCGGTCCGTCTCGCTCGGGTACTGGATCGGCACCGGCTCGCGGGGCGAGGACGACTCCCAGGCGGGGCTCTCGCACCTGATCGAGCACCTGCTCTTCAAGGGCACCTCCAGATACGAGTCGCTGGAGATCGACCAGATCTTCGACGGGATGGGCGCCGAGCTGAACGCCGGCACGGGCAAGGAGACGACCTCCGTCTACTCGCGCGTGATCGACGAGCACCTCGACGTCGCCTTCGACGTGATGTCCGAGATGGTCTTCAGACCGCGGATCGACGACGTCGACAGCGAGCGCGAGGTGATCCTCGAAGAGATCGCGATGTACGAGGACGACCCGCAGGACAAGGTCTACGACGTGCTCGGCGAGGCCGTCTTCGGCAGCCATCCGCTCGGCCGCTCGATCATCGGCAGCGCCGAGGTGGTCGCGAGAACGCCGGTCGAGGCGATCAGAGCGTTCCACGCCAGCCGCTACGTCGCCTCCAACGTCGTGATCGCCGCGGCCGGCGCGGTCGACCACGACGCGCTCGTCGCGCTGGCGGCGACGCGCGTCCCCAACGGGGGACGCAGCGCCGACGCGCCGCAGGCGCCGCCGGCGCCGGCCGCGCTGACGCCGCGCGTGCTGTTCGAGCGCAAGGAGACCGAGCAGTACCACGTCTGCCTCGGCGGTCCGGGAATCGCCCGCGACGACGAGCGCCGCTACGCGCTGCGCGTGCTCGACACGATCTTCGGCGGCACCTCCTCCTCGCGCCTCTTCCAGGAGGTGCGCGAGAGACGCGGGCTGGCCTACTCGGTCTACTCGTACACCGCGCAGTTCTCCGACACCGGCCAGGTCGGCCTCTACCTCGGCACCCGCGCCGACAACCTCGCGCCCGCGCTCGAGGTCGTCGCGCAGGAGCTGGAGCGGCTGCGGCGCGACCCCGCCAGCGCCGAGGAGCTGGAGCGCGCGAAGGAGAACCTCAAGGGCCGCATCGTGCTGTCGCTGGAGTCGACCGGGTCCCGCATGAACCGGCTCGGCTCGGCGGTGCTGACCGGCATGCCGCTGCTGTCGGTCGACGAGGTGGTCGAGAAGATCGACGCCGTCGACCGCGACACGATCGCGGAGCTGACGGCCGAGCTGTTCGACCCCGCGAAGCTCTCGACGGCCGGCATCGGGCCGGACGAGGACCTCTTCAGAGCGGCGCTCGGGCCGCTCGCCCCCGAACCCGCAGGAGTCTGAGTGATTCGAGTCGCTGTCGCCGGCGCCGCCGGCCGGATGGGATCGACCGTCTGCGACGCCGTCGACGGCGCCGACGACATGGAGCTGACCGGCCGCGCCGACCCGGCGCTCGGCACCTCGCTCGCCGAGGTGCTCCCGAACGCCGACGTCGTCGTCGACTTCACGCGGCCGGACACCGCGCTCGAGAACGCGCTCGCCTGCCTGGAGGCCGGCGTCCACGTCGTGATCGGGACGACCGGCTTCGACATCGAGCCGCTGCGCGAGGCGAGCGCGAAGAGCACGGCGAACGCCTTCTTCGCGCCCAACTTCGCGATCGGCGCGGTGCTGATGATGAAGTTCGCCGCCGAGGCGGCGAGACACATGGCGAAGGCCGAGATCATCGAGCTGCACCACGACAGGAAGCTCGACGCGCCGAGCGGCACCGCCGCCCGCACCGCGCAGCTGATGGCGGAGGCGACCGGGGGAGAGGCGCCGCCGATCCACTCGGTCCGCCTGCCCGGGATGGTCGCCAACCAGGAGGTCATCCTCGGCGACCTCGGCCAGACGCTGACGATCCGCCACGACACGATCGACCGCGTCTCCTTCATGCCCGGCGTGCTGCTCGCCGTGCGCCGCGTCGGCGCGATCGCCGAGAGCCCGCTGGTCGGGCTCGAGCATCTCCTGTAACAGCCGCGCCGCCGCTATCCTCCGGTTCTCAGTCCGCTGACGAACCGGAGGACAGCAGCGCTTGCCGCAGCCGACCCGCCACGTGCTCGTCGTGACCGCGCCCGCAGCGTCGCCGGCGACGCTGCTCGGCACGCTGCTGGCGCGCGCCGAACGCGGCCCGGCCGAGTTCACGCTGCTGGTGCCGGGCGACGACGACGGCGCCCGCGGCTGGCTGCTGGAGGCGGTCGAGCTGCTGCGCGCCAACGGGCTCGACGTCGTCGGCCAGCTCGGCCCGCCCGACCGCGAGCGCGCCGTCGCCGACGCGTGGGACCCGCGCGAGCACGACGAGCTGCTGAGCGCCGAGCCGTAGCGCGGCGCTCAGCCGGCGGTCGTTCAGCGGCGCAGCGTCGCCCGCGTCGTCGTCGGACGCGCGCCGCGCGCCGCCACCTGCACGGTGACCGCGAGCCGCGGCCGTCTGCGCAGCAGCGCGCGGCCGGCGCGCGTCAGCTTCACCGGCACCGCTCTGGAGGAGAGCATCGGGACGGCGAAGCGGCCGCCGGCGACGACCGTCCGCCCGGCGCGGATCGCGACCGTCCCGGCCGCGGCCGCCGCCTCGTTGCGCAGCCGCACCGTCACGCGGCCGCCGCGCGGCGCGAGCGTCCCGCCGGCGGCCCGCACGCCGGCGCCCGGCGCGGCGAGCGGGAAGGGATCGGTCACGTCGAGCTTCGGGAAGCCGCGCTCTCTGGCGCCCTCGCCCTGGTCGGCGACCTCGATCCAGGCGCAGTTCCAGCTCTTGCCGACGAACAGCGTCGTCGCCGCGTTGAGCACGACGCTGGCGCCCGACAGCTGGGCGCTGACGATGTTGCCGTCGAGCGTGTCGGAGCCGAGCGCGGCGAGCTTGATCTGCGTCAGGTAGAAGAAGTTCGGGTCGGGGACGGTCGGGTAGCCGAAGGTGTCCGGCAGGCCGCTGACCGCGCCGGTGGGGGAGCCGGGGGCCGCGGTGCATCTGCCGCCGCGCCAGGTCCCGGCGACGACGATCACGCCGATCGCCGGCGTCTCCTTCAGCCCGGTCGGCGCCGCCAGCCGCACCGTCGTGTCGAGTCTGCCGGTCGCGTCGTCGTAGCCGACGACGCCGCCGGCGATGCGGGTGCTCGGATCGGCGGGTCTGAGCTTCCCCGCGGGAGCCTCGCCGACGCGGACGGCGGCGCCGGCCGGCGCCGCCAGCAGCAGGGAGAGCGACGCGGCCGCGACCGCCGCGAACGTCCGTGGCCGCCCTGCACGGCCACACTTCTGAATGTGCACGCGAGCTGCATACCCGCATCGCGGGCGCGCCAGACACGCGCCCGGCGCTACCGTGGAGCGGGTGCTGATCGCCGTCACCGACCACGCCGTCGAGCGCTTCCGCCAGCGCGTCGGCACGCGCACCGGCGCGCTCGACCCGAGACCGGAGATCGCCGGGCGCGTGCGCCACGCCTACGCGGCCGGGCGCGTGTCGGAGACCGCGCCCGCGGGCGCGACGGGCGCGCGCGGATCGCTCTACGTGCGCGACCTCGTCGACCGCGACCTCGTCTTCGTCTGCCGCCCCGGCGACGGCGAGCTGGTCGTCATCTCGCTGTGGGAGGAGGGGCGGATCGGCAGCCCGCGCGTGCCCCGGCGCTACACCGATGCGCTGAAACGGTGACGGCGTGCCGCCTCGGCGCGCTCCTTGCGATAATGATCGGCGCATGTCAGGGCTGGGAGCAATTCTCACTGCGATGGTCACTCCGTTCGACGCGCAGCTGCGCGTCGACGAGGAGGGGACCGTTCGCCTCGCCAACCACCTCGTCGCGCACGGCTCGGACGGCCTCGTCGTCTGCGGCACGACGGGGGAGGCGGCGACGCTCACCGACGAGGAGCACCTCCGCGTCATCGAGCTGGTCGTCGACGAGCTGAAGGGCCGCGCGACGGTCGTCGCCGGCGTCGGCTCCAACGACACCCGTCACGCCGTCCATCTGACGGAGCGGGCGACCGAGCTGGGCGCCGACGCGCTGCTGCACGTCACGCCCTACTACAACCGCCCGAACCGGCGCGGGATCGTCCGCCACTTCGAGGAGTGCGCGAAGGCGACCGACAAGCCGATCGTGCTCTACAACATCCCGGCCCGCACCGGCACCGACATGCCGAACGACCTGCTCGCCGAGCTGGCGCAGCTCGACAACGTGGTCGCGGTCAAGCAGGCCAACCCCGACAACCTCGCGCCGGTCGACGGGCTCGAGCTGTACGCCGGCAACGACGACATGCTCGCCGACGTGCTCGACCTCGGCGGCGCCGGCGGCATCCTCGTCGCCAGCCACGTCGTCGGCGAGCAGATGCGCCGCATGGTCGACGAGCCGGAGAAGCGGCGCGAGATCGACGCGCAACTGCAGGAGGTCTACGCGGCGATGGGCGTGACGACCAACCCGATCCCGGTCAAGGCGGCGCTCAACCTGCTCGGGCACGACGTCGGCGGCCTGCGGCTGCCGCTCGTCGACGCCGACGAGCGGGAGACGGCGGTCGTGCGCGCCGCGCTCGAACGGCTCGGCCTGCTGGCGACGGCGTCGGCGTGAGCAACGGCACGCTCCGCGTCCTGCCGCTCGGCGGCCTGGGCGAGATCGGCAAGAACATGACGGTCGTCGAGTACGACGACCGCATCGTCGTGGTCGACACCGGCCTGCGCTTCCCGACCGCCGAGCAGCTCGGCATCGACCTCGTGCTGCCGGACTTCTCCTACCTGCGCGGCCGCGTCGAGGACATCGAGGCGATCGTCATCACGCACGGCCACGAGGACCACCTCGGCGCGCTGCCGTGGGTGCTGCGCGAGCTCGGCGTCGAGGACGCGCCGCCGGTCTACGGCGGGCCGCTGGCGATGGCGATGGCGCGCTCCAAGCTCGACGAGCACCGCATCAGAGACGTCGAGCTGGAGGACGTCCACGACGGCGAGACGATCGAGGCCGGTCCGTTCGACATCGAGCTGATCCACATGACGCACTCGATCCCGGACTCGAACGCGGTCGCGATCACGACCGACCTGGGGACGGTGCTGCTGACCGGCGACTACAAGTTCGACCAGACCCCGGTCGACGGCCGCCCGGCCGACATGCAGCGGCTCGCCGAGCTCGGCAGAGAGGGCCTGCTGCTGCTCTGCGGCGACTCGACCAACGCCGACCGGCCCGGCTTCTCGCCGTCGGAGGCGGGCGTCGGCCCGCACCTGGAGGAGGTCTTCAGCCGCTGCGACGGGCGCATCGTCGTGACCTCGTTCGCGTCGAACATCCACCGCGTCCAGCAGGTCGTCGACGCCGCCTCGGCGCTCAACCGCAAGGTCGCCCTCGTCGGGCGCTCGATGCGCAAGAACGTCAACATCGGCCGCTCGCTCGGGCACATCGAGGTGCCGGAGGGGATGCTGATCCAGCCGCGCGAGATCGACGACTTCCCCGACGACCGGATCGTGATCATCTCGACCGGCTCGCAGGGCGAGCCGCTGTCGGCGCTGCGGCGGATGGCGCACAACGACCACCGCCAGGTGAAGCTGCGCGAGGGCGACACGGTCGTCTTCTCGGCGACGCCGATCCCCGGCAACGAGCGCGCCGTCAACGAGACGATCGACCGGCTCTACCACATCGGCTGCGACGTGATCACGACCGCCGACGCGCCCGTCCACGCCTCCGGCCACGGCTATCGGGAGGAGCTGAAGCTGATGCTCAACCTGACGCGGCCGAGATACGTGCTGCCGATGCACGGCGACTTCAAGCGGATCCATCTGCACGCGCAGCTGGCCGAGCAGGTCGGGATCGACCCCGACAACATCTTCCAGGGCGAGAACGGCCTGCCGCTCGACATCGACGAGCGCGGCGCCCGCTGGGGCGACAAGGTCCAGTCCGGGATGGTCTTCGTCGACGGCGTCGACATCGGCGACCCCGCCGACGTGGCCCTGCGCGACCGCAGAATGCTGTCGGCCGACGGCATCTTCATCGTCGTGGCGACCGTCTCCGAGCAGAACGGCCAGTCGGTCGTGCCGCCGGAGGTGATCTTCCGCGGCGTGCCGTTCGTCGCCGAGGCCGACGAGCTGATCGAGGAGATCCGCGGCGCGATCGAGGACTCGCTCGCGCAGGCAGCCAGAGACGGCGTGCGCGAGGTCGACCTGATCCAGCAGCAGCTGCACGACGACCTCGCCGGCTTCGTCTACGACAGGCTGAAGCGCCGCCCGATGGTCCTGCCAGTCGTGGTCGAGGTCTGAACTGCGCGCAGAGCGCTTGTTCGGATTGCGGGTGACCGCGCAGGGCGCGTCCACCCGCGGCTAGGCAGGCGTCCGGTCGGGCGCCCGCTCCGCCGCCGCCGGCAGCCGCACGACGAAGCGCGCGCCGCCGCCGGGCGTCTCGTCGACCGTCACCTCGCCGCCGTGCGAGCGGGCGACGGCGCGCACGATCGCCAGCCCGAGACCGGAGCCGGAGGGGGCCCGGTCGCCGCCGCCGCGCACGAAGCGCTCGAACAGCCGCTCGCGCAGCTCGACCGGGATGCCGGGGCCGTCGTCCTGGACCGTCAGCACGATCTCGTCGCCGACGTGCTGGAGCGCGGCGTGGACGTGCGTCCCGGGCGGCGTGTGGCGGAGCGAGTTCTCGATCAGGTTGAGCGCCATTCTGTGCAGCTCGTCGCGGGCGCCGGAGACGAGCGCGCTGTCGGCGCTGGTGTCGATCGAGAGGTCGTGGTCGGCGCTGGCGGCCAGCGGCTCCAGCTCGCCGGCGACCTCGACCAGCACCTGCGCGAGGTCGAGCGGGACGTGGGGGACGACGCGGCCGGCGTCGGCGCGCGCGAGCAGCAGCAGGTCGGCGACCAGCCGCCGCATCCGCCGCGAGGAGCGCAGCGCGGAGGCGGCGGCGTCGCGCTGCTCGCCCTCCAGCGTCTCCTCGAGCAGCTCGAGGTTGGCGAGCACGCTCGTCAGCGGCGTGCGCAGCTCGTGCGAGGCGTCGGCGACGAACTGGCGCTGGCGCGCGAGCGTCGCCTCCGTCTCGCTCTGCGCGCGGTCGAGCGCCTGCAGCATCTCCTCCAGCGTCGCCGCCAGCTCGCCGACCTCGTCGTCGGCCTCCTGCTGGGGCATGTGGCGGCTGGCGTCGCGCGTGCGGCCGATCTCGCGCGCGGTCGCGGTCAGCTCCGCGATCGGCGCCATCGCGCGGCGCGCGACGAGCAGGCCGGCGGCGAGCGCCAGCGCGGCGCCGCCGAGCACGCCGAAGACGAGGAAGAAGCGGACCTTCGCGATCGTCGCGTTGGTGGAGGAGAGGGGGCGCGCGTAGACGATCGCGCCCAGCTCGACGCCGTTCTCCAGCACGACTCTGCGCGCGTCGACGCGGAAGCCCTTCTCGTCGTGCGGGTACTCGACCCCCTGCTCCGGGCGGAAGGCGTTCTGCTGGCCGCTGCCGTAGACGCACATCAGCTCGCCGCGGGTGAGGTTCCAGACCGACAGCCGCGCGCCCTCGCTGGTGACGTCGCCGAGGTTGCACTTCGGCGTGCCGTCGTTCTCGTAGCCGATCCGCAGGTTGGCCCGCTCGGCCAGGTAGTCGGTCGTCTTGCGGACCGAGTCGTTGAACTGGATCCCGATCTGGCGCGTCGTGAGGAAGCCGACGATGACGGCGAAGCCGCAGAGGATCACGAACGTCAGCGCGGCCGACCCGCCGGCCAGCCGCCAGCGCGTCGGGACCCTACGGTACGCGGAGGACGTAGCCTGCGCCGCGGATCGTATGGAGGAGTCGAGGCTCACCGTCCGCTTCCAGCTTCCGTCGCAGGTTGGAGACGAACACCTCGATCGTGTTCGTCGTCGAGAAGGGATCGTAGCCCCAGACCTCGTCCAGCAGCCGCTGACGCGAGATCACGATCCGCTCGTTGCGCATCAGGTACTCCAGCAGCTCGAACTCGCGCTGCGTCAGCTCGATCGAGCGCTCGCCGCGATGGACCTCGTGCGTGTCCGGGTTGAGCCGCAGGTCGCCGACCGTCAGCGGCGCCGAGCCGCGCGGCGGGCGGCGGCGCAGCAGCGCGCGCAGCCGCGCCAGCAGCTCCTGGCGCTCGAACGGCTTGACGAGGTAGTCGTCGGCGCCGGCGTCGAGCCCCTCGACGCGCGACTCGAGCGCGTCGCGCGCGGTCAGCATCAGGATCGGGACGTCGTCGCCTCTGCGCAGCGTCTTGGCGACGTCGATGCCGTCGAGCCGCGGCAGCCCGAGGTCGAGGATCACGAGGTCGGGCAGGAAGGAGTGCGCCTCGTCGAGCGCGGTCACGCCGTCGCCGGCGGTCCGCACGTCGTAGCCCTCCATCCGCAGCGAACGCTGGAGAACCTGGGCGATCTCGTCGTCGTCCTCGACGACGAGCACGCGGGCGGGACGGGCGTAATCGCTCATGCACCGCATGCTAGTCGGGAAAGGCCAGCTCCGCGCGGGTTTTTAGCGACTTGTTAGTCAACGGCAGGGCTCGGCGCGCCGACGTCGAACGACAACCCGAAGATGGCCAGAACCAGCCGCCGTAGACCCGCGAGATCGTCGAGATCCCGCTCGCGCGCCCGCGCGCGCCGCTCCACCGCCGCCGGACTCGGGCTGCCGCAGCTCGCTCCGCATCAGATCGACCTGCTCGGCCTCGGCATCGCCGCGCTCGGGATCTTCCTCGCCTTCGTGATGTACGCCGGCTCGGCCGGCGGGCAGGTCGGCGACGGGCTGCGCGACGGCCTGATGCTGCTGTTCGGCCGCGTCGCCTACGCGGCGCCGGTCGCGCTCGTCGCCGGCGGCGTGCTGGTGATCGCGCGGACGCTGATCCCGAGCGTGAAGCCGCTGCGCGCCGGCGTCTGGTGCCTCTTCGGCGCGGTCGAGCTGTCGCTCGCCGCCGGCACGCTCGGCCTCGGCGGCGGCGGCGGCCGGCCCGGCGGCGACATGTGGGACGCCGACGTCGTCAAGGAGCGCGGCGGCGCGATCGGCGAGGCGCTCTACTGGGTCGCCTCGACGCTCTTCTCCGACGTCGGCGCGCACATCATCGCGATCTTCCTCTTCCTCGCCGCGCTCGTGCTGCTGAGCGGCGTCACGATCGCCAGCGTGCTGCAGCAGGCGGCCGAGACGAGCCGCCGCGCCGCGACGCTCGCGCCGACGCGCCGCGCCGTCGAGGAGGAGCCGCCGCCGAGACCGGCGCGCAGACGCAGAACGATCGTCCCCGCCGACGACGACGCCGCGGTCGCGGCCGTCGAGGGTGCCGGCGAGGTGCCGGAGCCGCTGACGCCGCCGGAGCTGGAGCCGTCGAGGCTGGTCGTGCGCGCGACCCACGTCGAGGCGCCCTCGCTCGACGGCGCCGAGCGCTACCCCGACCTGTTCGGCGACGAGGACGACGAGACGCTCGCGCCGCCGGCGCCGCTGGCCCCGATCGACTACGAGACGCCCGACGACGACGGCGACACGGCCGACTTCGCCGCCGCCGCCCTCGCCGAGGAGCCCGACGAGGAGCCGGAGGCGGTCGCGCCCGCCGCCGACGCGGACGAGATCCCCGAGCTCGAGCTGGAGGAGCCCGACGAGCCGGGCGTGACGACCGGGCCGATCGAGCCGGTCGACCCCGCCGACCTGACGCCGCAGGGCCGCTACCGCGCCTCCGTCACCGACTCGCCGGACTTCGTCTGGCAGGTCCCCAGCAGCCGCTTCCTGACGCGCTCGACCGCCGAGCAGACCCGCCCCGACACCGCCGGGCAGGAGAGAATCGCCGCGCAGCTGGTCGAGGCGCTCGAGCACTTCAAGATCGAGTCGAAGGTCGTCGGCATGGTCGCCGGCCCGCACATCACGCGCTACGAGCTGCGGCTGGCGCCCGGGACGAGAGTCGGCAGAGTCGCCAACCTCAAGGACGACCTCGCCTACGCGCTCGCCGCCACCGACGTGCGCATCCTCGCGCCGATCCCCGGCAAGCAGGCGGTCGGCGTCGAGGTGCCGAACGCCAAGCGCAGGATCGTCCACCTCGGCGACGTCTTCCAGGAGCCGCCGGCCGACTGGTCGCCGCTGACCGTCTGGCTCGGCAAGGACGTCGCCGGCCGCGCGATCGGCGTCGACCTCGCGAAGATGCCGCACCTGCTCGTCGCCGGCACCACCGGCGCCGGCAAGTCCGGCTGCGTCAACGCGATGCTGTCGAGCATCCTGCTGCACGCCGACCCGCGTGAGGTCAAGCTCGTGCTCGTCGACCCCAAGCAGGTCGAGCTCAACCACTACGAATCGATCCCGCACCTGCTGACGCCGGTCATCACCAGCCCGCGCAAGGCCGCCAACGCGCTCCAGAACCTCGTCAAGGAGATGGAGGAGCGCTACGGGATCATGTCGCTGGCGCGCACCCGCTCGCTGCCGGAGCTGAACAGACGGCGCGAGGAGCGCGGCGAGTCGCGGCTGCCGTACATCCTCTGCGTGATCGACGAGCTGGCCGACCTGATGATGGTCGCGCCGGCCGACGTCGAGGACTCGATCATCCGCCTGGCGCAGAAGGCGCGCGCCGTCGGCATCCACCTCGTGCTCGCGACCCAGTCGCCGCGCGTCGACGTCATCACCGGCATGATCAAGGCCAACGTCCCGTCGCGGATCGCCTTCGCCGTCTCCTCGCAGACCGACTCGCGCGTGATCCTCGACCAGAACGGCGCCGAGTCGCTGCTCGGCCAGGGCGACATGCTCTTCTCGCCGGTCGGCTCCTCGAAGCTGCAGCGGATCCAGGGCGCCTACATCGACGAGGAGCAGATCGCCGAGCTGACCGAGGCGTGGCGCAAGCAGGGCGAGCCCGAGCTGCGCGACGACCTGCTCGACGAGGTCGAGGACGAGGACGCCGAGCCCGAGGAGCAGGGCGCCGACGACGGCTTCGACCCGGACGAGGATCCGCTGCTGGAGGAGGCGATCTCGCTCGTCGCGCAGATGGGCACCGCCTCGACCTCGATGCTGCAGCGGCGCCTGCGGCTCGGCTACACGCGCGCCGGCCGCCTGATCGACATGCTCGAGCGGCGCGGGATCATCTCCGGCTACGAGGGCAGCAAGCCGCGGCAGGTGCTGATCAGCGAGTCCGACGTGCCGCGGATCCTCGTCGCGCTGGCCGAGAGAGCCGGCCCGCCGCCGGGCGAGCGCCCTGGCGATCAGATCCCGCTTCCCACACCGTCTTCCGGACTGACGGACGACGACCCGACGCTGTCGTAGGCTGCACGCTTTTCCCCGCTGCCGGCGATCCCCGCTCGATAGCCTTCGGCGCGAATGCCTGAGATCGGCCCCACTCTCCGCGAGGCGCGCATGCGCGCCAGGATCGACATCACCGAGGTCGAGCTGGCGACGAAGATCCGCGCCAAGTACCTGCGCGCGATCGAGAACGAGGAATGGCAGCTGCTGCCGGGCTCGACCTTCGCCAAGAGCTTCATCCGCACCTACGCCGACTACCTCGGCGTCGACTCGCGCTCGCTGGTCGAGGAGTACAAGCTGCGCTACGAGCGGCCGACCGAGAGCGAGCTGCGGGCCGTCAGCCCCGGCCTCGCGCGCGACCGCCGCGGCAACCGCACCGGCGGCGGGCGCGGCGGAGGCGGCGGCGCGGGCGCGCCGCGCTGGGCGATAACGGTCGGCCTGCTGGCGATCCTCGTCGCCGCGCTCTACTTCATCGGCACCCGCGGCGGCGACGACGGCGACGGCGGCGGCACGACGCCGACGCAGACGCAGCCGGTCGCCAGAAGAGGCGCGAGAAGAGGCGCTCGCGGGGGCGGGGGCGGGGGTGAGCGGCAGCAGCCGCAGAGAAGAGCGGCGGCGCCGACGCTCGCCGGCCTGCGGCTGATACCGAGCGGCGACGTCTACGTCTGCCTCGTCGACCAGGACGGCAGAGTGCTGATCCCGGGCCGGACCTTCGCGGCCGGCCAGTCGGTGCCGCTGCAGCGCGCCAGATCGATGAGGGTGACGCTCGGCAACTCGAACATCGCGGTCAGAGTCAACGGCAGATCGGTGCAGGTGCCGGCCTCCTCGGAGGCGATCGGCTTCGAGATCACGACGAGAGGCGCGACGCCGATCTCCGGCGACCAGCTGCCGACGTGCACATGAGCGCCCGCGCCGGCATCGTCGTCACCGGGACCGAGGTCCTGCAGGGGATCATCAGAGACAGCAACGGCCCGTGGCTGGCGGAGCGGCTGCGCGAGCTCGGCGTCGACGCGGCGCAGATCGTGATCGTCGGCGACCGCGCCGAGGACCTCCGCAGCGCGCTGCGCTTCCTCGCCGAGGAGGGCGTCGCGCTGATCGTCACCAGCGGCGGCCTCGGCCCGACCGCGGACGACCTCACCGCCGACGTCGTCGCCCGCTTCCAGGGCCGCCCGATGGCGCTCGACGAGGCGCTCTTCGGCCGCATCGCCGAGATCCTCAGACCGCTGCTGTCGCGCTGGCCCGACCTCGACCGCGACGCGGTCCTGCGCTCCAACCGCAAGCAGGCGCTCGTGCCCGACGGCGCGACGGTCCTGGAGCCGGTCGGGACCGCGCCGGGGCTGGTCGTGCCGCCCTCAGCGGCCGGCGAGGCCGGCGCCGACGGACCGACCGTCGTCGTGCTGCCCGGCCCGCCGCGCGAGCTGCAGCCGATGTGGGGCGCCGCCGTCGAGACGGAGGCGTTCCGCGCCGCGACCGCCGGCGCCGGCACCTTCTCGTGGCGGATCATGCGCCTGTTCGGACTGCCCGAGTCGGAGATCGCCGAGACGCTGCTGGCGGCCGAGCGCGACGGGCTGTCGCTGACGCCGCTGGAGATCACCACCTGCCTGCGCCGCGGCGAGATCGAGATCGCGACCCGCTACGCGGTCGAGGACGAGCTCGCCTACGGCGCCTTCGAGCGGTACGTCGCGCGCCGCCACGGGCCGCTGCTGTTCGCCACCGACGGCGCGACGATCGACGCGCAGGTCGCCGGCCTGCTGCTCGGCGAGCCCGGTGCGGGCGGCGTCGGCGACGAGGCCGCCGCGCACCCGCCGCGGACGATCGCGACCGCCGAGTCGTGCACCGGCGGGCTGCTCGCCGGCCGCCTGACCGACCTCGCAGGCTCCTCCGCCTACGTGCTCGGCGGCCTGGTCGTCTACTCGAACGCGGCGAAGGTCGCGCTGGCGGGGGTCAGCGAGGCGACGCTCGAGCGCGTCGGCGCCGTGTCGCGGGAGGTCGCCGAGGAGCTCGCCGACGGCGCGATCGCGCGGCTCGGCAGCGACGTCGGCGTCGGCGTGACGGGGATCGCCGGGCCGGGCGGCGGCTCGCCGGAGAAGCCGGTCGGGCTGGTGTGGGTGTCGGTCGCGCTCAGAGACGGCCCGCGGTTGACGCGCAAGCTGTCGCTGCCGGGCTCCCGCTTCGACATCCGCGACCGCACGACGACGGTCGCGCTGCACATGATCCGCCGGCTGCTGCTCGACGTCGACAGCGGCGCCGCGGCCGACGCGCCCGCCGCCGAGCCCGGCGTCGCCCCGGGGCTGCTCGACGCGCCCGGCGCCGATCCCGACGCCATCGGCTGAGGCGATGGCGGGGGAGCGCGCACGGCTGTTCGTCGCGCTCGACCTGCCCGAGCCGGCGCGGCTGGCGCTGATCGACTGGCGCGCGCCGCTGCTGGCGCGCGAGCCCGAGCTCCTGCGCGCCGTCGCGCCGGTGGCGCTGCACGTGACGCTCTGCTTCCTCGGGCAGCAGCCGGTGGCCGACGCCGACGCGCTCGGCGCGGCGGTCGTGCGCTCCGTCGGGGCCGCTGAGGTGGGCGCGCTGGCGCTCGGCGAGCCGCTGTGGCTGCCGCGGCGGGCGCCGCGCGTGCTGGCGGTCGCGGTCGGCGATCGCGACGGCGAGCTGGCGCGGCTGCAGGCGGCGCTGTCGTCAGCGCTGTCGGAGGGCGGCTGGTACGAGCCCGAGGGGCGGCCGTACCTGCCGCACGTGACGGTCGCGCGCGTGCGGGCGCGGGGGAGCGAGCGGGCGGCGCGGGCGCTGGGGCGGGAGCCGCTGCCGCGCGTGCCGCCGCTCGCCTTCGACGGGGCGGCCGTCTCGCTCTACCGCTCGTGGCTCGGCGGCGCGGGGGCGCGCTACGAGCCGCTGGCGCGCGTCGAGCTGCGCTGAATCGTCGCGAAGTCGGCACAGAGAGGCGTAGCGCTGTCGCGACCGGTGCGCCTACCCTGGAGCGGCCGACCCGATCATGTGTTCGCATTCCGTCCGGGTCGGGGCGTAGCTTTTCGAGCCATACGACGTGAGCTAAGGAGCTTCCAGGAATGAGCGAGCAGGACAAGGCCGCGAAGGCCCGCGACGCCGCCCTGCAAGGGGCGCTGACACAGATCGAGCGCCAGTTCGGCAAGGGCACCGTCATGCGGATGGGCGACCCCGGCGCTCGCGTGAGAGTGAACGCGATCCCCACGGGGGCGCTGTCGCTCGACCTGGCCCTCGGCATCGGCGGCGTGCCGCGCGGCCGCATCGTCGAGGTCTTCGGCCCGGAGTCCTCCGGCAAGACGACGCTCGTCTACCACATCATCGCCGAGGCCCAGAAGCTCGGCGGCGTCTGCGCCTTCATCGACGCCGAGCACGCGATGGATCCGCTCTACGCGCAGAGAATCGGCGTCAACATCGACGAGCTGCTCGTCTCGCAGCCCGACTACGGCGAGCAGGCGCTCGAGATCGCCGACATGCTCGTCCGCTCCGGCGCGGTCGACATGGTCGCGGTCGACTCGGTCGCCGCGCTGACGCCGCGCGCCGAGCTCGAGGGCCAGATGGGCGACACGACCGTCGGCGTGCAGGCGCGCATGATGTCCCAGGCGATGCGCAAGCTGACCGCGAACCTGAACCGGACGCAGACGATGTGCCTGTTCACGAACCAGATCCGCGAGAAGGTCGGCGTCATGTTCGGCTCGCCGGAGACGCAGCCGGGCGGTCGCGCGCTGAAGTTCTACTCGTCGCAGCGGCTCGACATCCGCCGCATCGAGACGCTCAAGGACGGCACCGAGGCGGTCGGCAACCGCGTCCGCGTCAAGGTCGTCAAGAACAAGGTCGCGCCGCCGTTCAAG
>Ga0164243_10008275_pt1 | contig 15384 bp, 15 predicted proteins | sample OricompcompostOP_FD_108781 | JGI IMG/M metagenome (GOLD analysis project Ga0164243, IMG submission 108781) | Organic Plus compost microbial communities from Emeryville, California, USA - Original compost - Organic plus compost (OP) | ecosystem: Engineered > Solid waste > Mixed feedstock >... | reverse complement strand
GCGCGCTTTCGATTGACTGCGGGGGTGGTCCTGATCCCGATTCTTGCACTCGTATCATTGAACCGCGTGTTTATGGGTGCACATTTCCTGTCTGACGTGGTTATCTCCTGGGTGCTTGTAATCGGCGTTATGATCTGGTTTTGGCCCATGATTTCACGTCGCGCCAATGTAATCGACGGCTGGGTGCGGCTCTGCGGCAAAAACCTGCGAACACGCTTGGCTGTTCGCTGATTGACGCCGGTGGGTCGACAGCCTAATGTCAAATTCGTGCAACAGGTTTTTGCCGGGACGAATCCCGGTGATACCAAAAAGGGAATGCGACGGACGGACCCACTCCGGGCGTCTTTATCGCAGCCGACCCCGCGACTGTAGAGCGGAGAGGGATGAGGCAAACCGGACAACCGGTAACCACTGGAGGCAGAATGGCTTCTGGGAAGGCAGCTTCAATCCCCGTGACCCGTGAGCCAGGAGACCTGCCTGTTGCGTGAGGGCATTGAGCCCGCACCCCTTGGGAGGTTTTTCCCAGCTGCCTGCACGGAGGTTGTCATGGCTGCACATACTCAGAATTCTGTTTCCAGCACACTCGCAATACCGCTCGCTGCCCGTCTGAGCACAGCTGTCGTTTCACTGCTTCTCGGCGCGTTTCTGATTTACGGCGTAGGGCTTGCCCATTCCGATACGCTGCACGATTCAGCGCACGATACGCGCCATTCCTATGGTTTTCCCTGCCACTGAGCAGTCGAATATCTTCCGGAACTGAAGTTGAACAAGCTCGATGGCCAACGGTCAGAGCATTTCCCATTTTGATTGAATCGTTGGAAATGCCCTATCTGGCTGTTTTTACGCGCATCTTGTTCCGAAACCGTTTCAGGCTTTTCGGATAGCGCTCCATCGGTGCGAAATTGCTATTGAGGGACAGAAATGTTGATCCGTTATTTGTTGGCGACGCTCGCCGCCGGACTTCTGGCCGGGCTGCTGGTTACGCCTGCCATGTATCTAAAAACGGTGCCTTTGATCCTGCAGGCCGAAACCTACGAGGAAGTCGGCGTCGGCCATAGCCACGGTGAGGCGGAAGCCGCGCCGCATGATCATGGCGGCGCTACTGCAGATGCCGAAGAAGGAGGCGCCGAATTGCCGTTCGGTCGACTGGGCAACACGATCCTGGCCAATCTTGTGGCCGGGGCTGGTTTTGCCCTGCTGCTCAGCGGCGCGGCATTGCTGCTCGGACGTCGTATTACGGTTCAGAATGGCATTTATTGGGGCGTTGCGGGCTTCTTCACAGTGGCATTTCTGCCTGCGTTGGGGCTCTCGCCGGAGTTGCCGGCAATGCCTGCGGCTGATTTGGCCGAACGCCAGCTCTGGTGGATTGGGACAGTGATGCTGAGCGGACTAGGTATCTATCTCGTCATGTTGCGTCAGGAAATCTGGGCAAAAATCCTGGGCCTGGTTCTGATCGCTGCGCCGCATCTTTACGGTGCACCACATCCAGAAGATATTTCGTCGCCCATTCCCTCGCTGCTTGCGTCGCAATATGCGGTCGCATCGCTGGCGACCAATCTGTTTCTATGGGCGGTGATCGGCCTCGCACTCGGCTGGTTCATCCAGCACTATGCACCGTCCGAGATTGAGGGCTGACGACAATGGCTTCGCCGGGAAAATCGGTTCTGGTTCTTGGCGGAGCCCGCTCCGGCAAGTCGTCCTATGCCGAGAAAATGGTCGAATCCTCAGGTCTCAAGCCACTTTATCTGGCAACTGGACGCGCCTTCGATGAGGAAATGGAAAATCGCATTGCCGTCCACCGGGGACGGCGCGGTCCTGAATGGCAGACAGTGGAAGAGCCGCTTGATCTCGTCGGCGCACTCGCATTGCATGCTGCCGCTGATCGGTTCGTGCTGGTCGATTGCCTGACCCTGTGGCTTACCAATCTGATGATGGCCGAGCACGATATAGCGGAAGAAACGGCAAATCTCGTCGCGATGCTGCCGAACCTTGGCGGGCCTGTGGTTTTTGTTTCGAACGAAGTTGGGCTTGGGATTGTGCCGGAAAATCGCATGGCACGGGAATTTCGCGATCATGCAGGCCGCCTGCACCAGGCAGTGGCTGCGATCGTGGACGAAGTTTATTTCATGGCGGCAGGGCTGCCGCTCAAGATGAAGGGATAAATCAATGCAGGGACAAAAAATTCCCGCAACCGTTATCACGGGTTTTCTCGGATCGGGCAAAACGACGATGATCCGCAACCTGCTGGAAAACGCCAATGGAAAACGCATTGCATTGATCATCAACGAGTTTGGCGATCTCGGTGTCGATGGCGGCATTCTGAAAGGCTGCGGTATCGAGACATGCCGCGAGGAAGATGTGATCGAGCTCAACAATGGCTGCATCTGCTGCACTGTTGCCGATGATTTCATCCCCACGATGACCAAGCTTCTGGATCGCGCCGACCGTCCTGAACATATCGTGATCGAAACCTCCGGCCTTGCCTTGCCGCAGCCGCTGGTCGCGGCCTTCAACTGGCCGGAAATCAAGACGCAGGTGACGGTCGATGGCGTGGTCACGGTGATCGATGCCGCCGCTGTTGCAGAGGGACGTTTTGCCGATGATCATGACAAGGTTGATGCACAGCGGGCAGCGGACGAATCTCTTGATCATGAAAGCCCCTTGGAGGAACTTTTTGAGGATCAGATTCATGCAGCCGACCTTATCGTGCTCAACAAGGCCGATCTGATCGATCCATCGAGATTGGAAAGTGTCAAGACCGATGTGGCCGAGCGCTCGTCGCGCCGGGTGAACATGGTTCCTGCAAGCTTTGGCAAGCTTGGAGCCGATGTTCTGTTGGGCCTCGGTGTCGGTACGGAAGACGACATCGCCAACCGCAAGTCTCACCATGAAATTCATCATGCGGATGGACATGAACACGATCACGATGAGTTCGAGAGTTTTGTCGTCGAGACAGGTTCTGTCGCCGATCCCAAACTATTCACGGACAAGCTAAAAGCGGTCATCGCGGAACATGACATTCTTCGTCTGAAGGGCTTTGTCGATGTGCCGGGCAAGCCGATGCGTCTGGTCGTGCAGGCGGTCGGTCCGCGCATTGAGCATTATTTCGACCGTCCATGGGGCAAGGATGAAACGCGCTCCACGCGGCTGGTTGTCATCGGATTGCACGATATTGACGAAACAGCGATTGCCCAAGCGGTGAAAGACGCCGCCTGATGCATCTCCTGCTTGCCCAGAAAGGAACGATCAGCGACGGCAATGAGGCCGTCGATCTCGGCCAGACACCGGGAGAAATATTGTTCCTTTCCGCCGCCGATACAGAACTGGCCAGTCTGGCGCAGGCACACAGGCTTGCACCGGATTTGCCAAGCTTGCGGCTGGCCAATTTCCTGAGCCTCACCCATCCGATGTCGGTAGACACCTATGTGGAGCGCACCGCGCGGCACGCAAAGCTGATCGTCGTTCGCATCATTGGCGGGGAGACCTATTGGCCCTATGGGCTGGAAGCACTACATGCCTGCGCCGTCAATCATGGCGTCAAGATTGCCGTATTGCCGGGGGACGATAAGCCAGATCAGGGGCTGGACCGTTTTTCGACGATCTCTACCCAGGAACGAAATGAACTCTGGCAGTATCTGATTGAAGGCGGGGCGGCGAATACGGGTGCATTTCTTCACTATTGCGCTGCACTGATTGCGGGTTCCGAGAAGCCGGAGAGTGCTGCACCTCTGCTCAAGGCCGGTCTGTGGTGGCCGGGAGAGCATGTCGCGTCGCTGGAAAGCATCCGTACGCAGTGGAGCGATGTAAAGGCACCGGTTGCCGGCATCATTTTTTATCGGGCGCTGGTGCAAAGCGGACAGACGCAGCCTGTCGACGCGCTGATCGCTTCGTTGCAAGCAAAGGGCCTCAACCCGCTTCCGATATTCGTTTCGAGCCTCAAGGATCGATTGTCCGCAGCCGTTGTCGATGGTCTGTTTGCGGATTGTCCGCCGGATATCGTTTTGAACGCCACCGGATTTGCGATTTCTTCGCCGGGTGCCGAGCGCAAGCCGACGGTGCTGGACAAGCGCGGCAATATGGTCCTGCAAGTTATCTTTTCCGGTACGCCGAAAACCGTCTGGGAATCGTCGCAGCAAGGGCTGCTGGCGCGCGATCTGGCGATGAATGTCGCCCTGCCGGAAGTGGACGGGCGGGTGCTTTCGCGTGCGGTATCCTTCAAGTCTGCAAAGCAGTTTGATGCGGCAGTAGAAGCGAATATCGTGACGCACGAGCCGCATGAAAACCGCGTGGATTTTGTGACGCAACTTGCCGCAAACTGGGTGCGGTTGAAGCGGAAATCGCCTGAGGAAAGGCGTGTTGCGCTGATTCTTGCCAATTATCCGAACCGCGACGGGCGGCTTGGCAATGGGGTGGGTCTCGACACGCCAGCCGGAACGGTCGAAGTCCTGCACGCCATGGCCAAGGGCGGCTATCCCGTCGCCAACCTGCCGGTGGACGGTGATGCTTTAATGCGTGCCCTAACGGCAGGGCCGACCAATGCCGCACGTGACGGGCGCGAGATACGCGAAACGATTTCACTGAATCAATACAAGGCTTTCTTCAAAAAACTTCCCATTGCGATTCAGAAAGAAGTTGGAGATCGCTGGGGCCCGCCGGAAAACGATCCTTATTTTGCCGAGGAACTTGTCGCTTTCGCATTGCCGTTGATGCGGCTGGGTGAAACCCTTGTCGGTATTCAGCCTGCACGCGGCTACAATATCGATCCGAAAGAGACTTATCACTCGCCCGATCTGGTGCCGCCGCACGGCTATATTGCCTTCTATGCGTTTCTGCGCGAGGTCGCAGGCATTGATGCCATTGTGCATATGGGCAAGCATGGAAATCTGGAATGGCTGCCGGGAAAGGCGCTTGCGCTGTCGGAAAATTGCTATCCCGAAGCCGTGTTCGGTCCCACGCCGCATATCTATCCTTTCATCGTAAATGACCCCGGTGAAGGAACGCAGGCCAAGCGTCGTGCCGGTGCGGTCATCATCGACCATCTGACGCCGCCGCTGACACGCGCTGAAAGTTATGGGCCGCTGAAAGACCTGGAAGCGCTGGTGGATGAATATTACGAGGCCTCGGGTGTCGATCCTCGCCGCCTGCTGAGGCTGAAAGGGCAGATACTCGATCTCGTGCGCGACATCGGACTTGATCGCGATGCAGGCATTCAAGACCATGACGATGAAGACATGGCGTTGCAAAAGCTTGACGCTTACCTTTGCGATCTCAAGGAAATGCAGATTCGTGATGGACTGCATATTTTCGGGCTTGCGCCTCAAGGCAGGCTGCTGACCGATCTTCTGGTTGCGCTGGCCCGTGTGCCGCGCGGTGTTCCGGTTTCGCTTGGCGGTGCGCCGGGCGATCAAAGTCTCCAGCGGGCAATCGCTGCGGATTGTGGGCTTGGCGAAACATTCGATCCGCTGGACTGCAACATGGCCGAAGCATGGACGGGAGAAAAACCGGAACTCCTGCGCGCCGCTAGCCCAGCAACATGGCGCATAGCAGGCGATACGGTGGAACGTATCGAGCTGCTGGCGGCGAGTTTTGTTGCGGGCGAAAAGGAATGCCCGGAGGACTGGTCGCAGACGCGGGCGGTGCTGCAATCCATAGAGGAACATCTGCGTCCCATGGTGGTCAATTGCGGCCCTTCGGAAAAAGATGGGTTTCTTGCCGCGCTTGACGGGCGATTTGTGCCGCCGGGACCGTCCGGCGCACCGACACGGGGCCGTCCCGATGTGCTGCCGACCGGGCGCAATTTCTTCTCTACCGACAGTCGCGCCGTTCCCACCCCGGCCGCATGGGAACTTGGACGTAAATCGGCGGAACTGCTGGTTACTCGCTACACGCAGGACCATGGTGAATGGCCAACATCTTTCGGCCTGACCGCGTGGGGTACGTCGAATATGCGCACGGGCGGAGATGACATCGCGCAGGCTTTGGCGCTGATCGGCGTGAAGCCGGTTTGGGACATGGCATCGCGGCGGGTGACCGGATACGAAATTGTTCCGATTGCAAAGCTTGGCCGCCCGCGGGTTGATGTGACATTGCGCATTTCCGGCTTCTTCCGCGATGCGTTTCCAGAACAGATTGCGCTGTTCGACAAGGCTGTACGTGCAGTGGGGGAGCTCGATGAGGATGCCGGAGACAATCCAATTGCAGCGCGCATGCGGATCGAGCAGGCGCGCCTTGTTGCCGAAGGGGTGGAAGAAAAGACGGCGGAGCGCCGTGCAGGCTATCGTGTCTTCGGGTCCAAACCCGGCGCTTATGGTGCAGGCTTGCAGGCGCTGATCGACGAGAATGGCTGGGCCGGGCGCAACGATCTGGCGGAAGCCTGGCTTGTCTGGGGCGGATATGCCTATGGCGCGGGTGAGGAAGGGCAGGCCGAGCGTGGCCTTTTGGAAGAAAGGCTTCGTTCGGTTCAGGCGGTGGTGCAGAATCAGGACAACCGCGAACATGATCTCCTCGACAGCGATGACTATTATCAGTTCGAAGGCGGAATGGCCGCGACCGTGGAAAGCCTGAGCGGCGCGATGCCGGCAGTCTATCACAACGATCATTCCCGCCCGGAGAAACCGGTGATCAGGGCATTGGAGGAAGAGCTTTCACGCGTCGTGCGTGGGCGCGCGGCCAATCCGAAATGGATCGCGGGTGTGATGCGTCACGGCTACAAAGGGGCGGCGGAGATTGCGGCAACGGTCGATTATCTGTTCGCCTTTGCAGCGACCACCGGCAAGGTCGGAAATCATCACTTCGAGGCGGTCTATCAGGCTTATATCGCGGACAGGACGGTGCATGACTTCATGGCTGAGAAAAACCCCGCAGCACTTGCCGAGACGGCAGCGAAGCTGAACGACGCCATCGAGCGGGGCTTCTGGACACCACGGTCCAATTCGGCGCGGTTCGAACTGGAACAACTTGCGACTTTGAATCCGGGAATGAGAACAAATGGCTGAAAAATCTGCAAAACTTCTGTCCATGACTGAAGAGGAACTGAACGCCCGCCATGCGGACAAGATGCGCAAGAAGAAGGCTGCTCGCGACAAGATCCAAGCTACGAAGACCGAGGAAAAGGGGCTGGTGATCGTCCATACCGGCAAGGGCAAAGGCAAATCGACCGCCGGTTTCGGGATGGTTTTCCGTGCATTGGGTCATGGTATGAAGATTGGCGTCGTGCAGTTCGTCAAGGGTTCGTGGGACACAGGTGAGCGCTGGGTGCTTGAAAAATTTCCCGATCAGGTGACGATTTCAGCGCTGGGCGAGGGCTTTACCTGGGAGACACAGGATCGCACGCGGGATATCGCCATGGCGCGGGGCGCGTGGGAACAGGCCAAGGCGCTGATAATGGATGAAAGTTACGATATGGTGCTCTGCGACGAGCTGAATATCGTGCTTCGCTATGATTATCTGCCGGTTGAGGAAGTGATCGAATTTCTGAAGGCCAAACCGCGGATGAAGCATGTCATTATTACCGGGCGCAATGCCAAGGACGAGCTGATTGAAGCGGCAGACCTTGTGACCGAAATGGAGATGATCAAGCATCCATTCCGCTCCGGCGTGAAGGCACAGAAGGGCATTGAATTCTGATGATCGATAGCTGGCAGTTCTGGGCGCTGATGTCGGCGGTATTTGCCGCGCTGACCGCAATCTTCGCCAAGGTTGGTATTCAAGGAATCAATTCTGATTTCGCCACGCTTGTGCGCACGCTGGTCATCATTGGCGCGCTATGCCTGTTCCTGACGATTACCGGACAATGGCAGAAGCCGGGCGAGATTTCCGGAAAATCGTGGCTGTTTCTGGTGCTTTCGGGGCTGGCGACCGGTGCTTCGTGGCTTGCCTATTTCCGGGCCTTGCAGATCGGAGATGCATCGCGCGTCGCGCCGATCGACAAATTGTCGGTGGTGCTGGTGGCACTGTTCGGTGCGGCATTCCTTGGTGAGCGTATGTCCACCATCAACTGGTTCGGTATTCTGCTTATCGGTTGCGGCGTGGTGCTGGTAGCGCTTCGGGTTTAGAGCGGTTCCGCTTAAAACGGAGCCGTCGGAACCGCTCCAACTATTTGTTTCATCGCATTATCCGACGCAAAACCGTTTCACACTTTTGCTGGAAATGCTCTAGAATCCCATCCACTGGCGCAGCGGGTTCGTTCCGTCCATCAGGAGGCGAACTGCCAGTGCCAGGCTGACCACGATCAAAAGCGGTTTGATGATGCGTGAGCCGACTTTCATCGCCAGGCTCGCGCCAATCTGTGCGCCGATGAACTGGGCGATGCCCATGCAGATGCCGATTTTCCAGTTGATGACGCCGACGGCGGCGAAGGTCGCAAAGCCGCCGATATTGGACGCACAGTTAAGAAGTTTTGTGTGAGCGGTGGCTTTCAGCACGCCGAAACCGGCAAGCGCTACAAAGGCGAGCATGAAGAACGATCCGGTTCCGGGGCCAAAGAGCCCGTCATAAAAACCGATCAGCGGAACGAGCGTTACGCCGAAAAGAAACGGTCCGAGACGTCGCGCCCGGTCGACGTCGCCAAGGCTCGGTTTGACGGCAAAATAGACTGCGATGGCGATCAGGAGGATTGGCAGGGCCGCTCGCATGATATCCACCGGCAGAACGGTTGCCAGCAATGCGCCCAATACCGAGCCGATGAGCGAGGCGAGCGCTTCGGGCCACTGTTCCCGAATGTTGACATGCCCTTTGCGCGCATAGGCGATCGTTGCCGAAGACGATCCAAACAGTCCTTGCAGCTTGTTCGTTCCCAATGCTTCAACGGGTGGTATTCCGGCCAGCAACAAGGCGGGAATCGTAATCATTCCGCCGCCGCCGGCGATGGAATCGATGATTCCGGCAATGAATGCCGCAGCCGTCAGGAGCAGGGTAAGCGTATCAAAGAATTCGAGCATCGGGGGAGCCTAAAGGAGAGGTTGGGGCAACATAGAGCAGCGGATGCGCGAACGCCAGTCAAACGACGAGTTTCGCCTGAAGAAAGCGGCGCACGGAGCGAGATTGTTTTCCTGTGCATCCGGCGCTATTCATTATATGCAGGCTGAAAGTTTAGAGGGGTTCCATGAGCGAAAGCATCTTTGAGCGGATTACTGCTTTTTTGAGCAGGAAGAGTGCCGTGCAGCGCGTCGCCGATGATCCGGCGCTCGCTTCTGAACTGCTTTTGCTGTTGCATGTGGTGTTTGCCGATGGCGACCAACACCCAGCCGAAATAGCCGCTTTCAAGGAAATTGCCGAAAAGAATTTCGGCATTGCGCCAGAAGAGCTTCCGGAAGTCGCGGAATATCTCAAGGATTTTGCTTACGAGACGACAACCAAGCAAGCCGCCAATATGCTGGCAGAGATGGCGCCGGAGCGTCGTTTAGCGTTGCTTGGCGACCTCGTGACAATCGCCTGCTCCGATAATCGCCTTGATCGCAGCGAAGCAACAATGATCCAGCGTATTGCCGATACGCTCGGGGTCAAGCCGGAAGAGCTGCACAAAGCGCGCCGTTCATCTCCCTGTGGTTCCTAGAGCATGTCTCCCAAAAGTGGGAACCGGTTTTGGGACAACGACATGCTTAAAAGCAATTTCATCAGAGTTCTTGGCATGGGCGGTTCGTCGGGCGTGACGTTCGATGAGCTTTTGGCCTTGGCCGAGCAAGTGTTGGCTCGGGGAGCGTGTTCGCGGCCTGATGCTATCGCGACCTTGAGCACGAAGCGCGGTGAGCCGGTATGGGCTGAGCTTGCTTCATATTATGCATGTGCGGTTTGTTACTTCGATGCGGAGCGACTGGAGCAGGAAACACCACGTCTGAAAAACCCGTCGGAGGCTGTTTTCCGGACAGTCGGTTGTCATGGTGTTGCCGAAGCAGCAGCGCTTGCTGCCTCTGGTCCGAGCGGTATTCTGGCAGTCGAGAAAACCGCCTCGGGCCGAGCAACTGCCGCTTTGGCGATTGTTGGCTCAAGCGGCGCTCCGCAGTTCAGGAAAGGAAGATCGTGACTGTTCATTTCATTGGCGCCGGTCCCGGTGCGGCGGATCTTATCACCGTTCGCGGCCTACGCCTGATCGAACAATGCCCCGTATGCATCTATGCGGGGTCGCTGGTGCCGAAGGAACTTGTTGCCGGAGTGCCCAAGGGTGCGCATCTGGTCGACAGTTCATCCCTGACTTTGGATGAGATTATCGCTGAAATGGAAGCCGCACACGCTAAGGGTCTCGATGTCGCGCGCGTGCATTCGGGCGATCCGTCAATTTACGGTGCTATGGCCGAACAGATGCGGCGGTTGGACAGTCTCGGCATTCCCTATGATGTGACGCCGGGTGTTCCAGCATTTGCGGCTGCTGCCGCCGCCATGAAGCAGGAACTGACCATTCCCGAGGTCAACCAGACTATCATCTTGACCCGCACCTCGATGAAATCGTCTGCAATGCCCGAAGGCGAGGACCTTGCCACGCTTGGACGGTCGGGGGCGACGCTGGTGATTCACCTTTCCATTCGCAACCTCGCGAAGATCAAGGCCGAGCTGACACCTCTTTATGGCGCTGACTGCCCTGTAGTCGTCGCCTATCGCATTGGATGGCCGGATGAGCAGATACTACGCGGCACGTTGTCGGATATAAGCGAGAAGGTGGCAATGTCGGGCCTGCAACGCACGGCGATGATTTTTGTCGGGCGAGGTCTGGACCCCAAGAACTTTCGCGATTCCGCGCTCTATCATGAAGCGCATAGCCACGCGGCGCGTTCAAAAGCCTAAGTTTGTACGGGCGAATGCGATTGCATCTTCCGGCGAGACGACAACATTTCCCGCTGTCGCCGGCGGGCGGGAAATCATCATGACCGGAAGCCCTAGCGCGCGAGCGGCTTCGATCTTGGCATAGGAAATGGTGCCACCCGAATTGCGGCTGACGATCAGCTCGATCTTGTGGTTCTCCAGAAATTGCCTTTCCGCTGCGAAATCGCCGGGCCTTGCGAGGATAAGCTCGCAATCCGGGGGCAGTGCTGTCTCCGGCGGGTCGATCATGCGCAAGACGAAATGAACGTCCGCCCGCTTGGCGAACGACGCGATATGCTGGCGGCCGAGCGCTAGAAACACGCGCTCGCCGGAAGGGACAGCGCTTGCAGCTTCGGCTTCGTCGGAAACGTCGATCCAGCGGTCTCCCGGCTGTTTCTGCCAGGCAGGGCGCTCCAGCCTCGCCAGTGGTATGTTGCACCTGCTTGCGGCCTGAACCGCATTTTGCGAGATGCGCACGGCATAAGGATGGGTCGCGTCGATAACGAGGTCGATCCCTTCGCAATCGAGATAGGAGGCAAGGCCGTCAATGCCTCCAAAGCCGCCGCTTCGAACCGCACCGCGCAGTTTGGCTGGATTGCTGGTGCGTCCGGCGAGCGAGGTGATCGCTTTGACGGGCAGTTCCGCAAAGGCCGTGGCCAGCGCTGCTGCCTCGGTCGTTCCGCCCAGAATGAGTATCTTGGGTTCAGACGCGCGCAAGGATATTTCCACTGCGATCGGTCACGATAATCTCAACTTCCACAGGTGCGCCGCGAAGGGTTTCCAGTGCTGTTTCCTTCGCTTTGAGCGCGATGGGCGTCGCCATGTCGATGCCGATTGATTGAGTCAGTTCAAGCACTTCCAGAGCAGTGTTCGCAAAGAGAATCTGCTCCTTCATGCTTGTTGGTGCGCCTGCCTTTTCCGCTATGGTCCAGAGGAAGCCCTTGTCCACCTGCGAGCGCGAAGAATGGAGATCGAGCGCGCCTTGGGCGAGCTTGGTCAGCTTGGCGAAACCGCCCGCAATTGTCAGCTTGTCGATAGGGTGGTCACGCAGATATTTGAGCACGCCGCCTGCAAAATCGCCCATGTCGAGAATGGCAAAATCCGGCAGATTATAGAGCGCCTGCGCCGCATCTTCGGACGTCGAGCCGGTCGCGCCGAGCACGTGTTTTTGCCCGGCAGCACGCGCAACATCGATTCCGCGATGGATCGAGTGAATCCATGCCGAGCAGGAGAACGGGTGGACCACTCCGGTGGTGCCGAGAATGGAGATGCCGCCAACAATGCCGAGGCGCGGGTTCCATGTTTTCCTGGCGATCTCTTCGCCGCCCGGAACCGATATCGTAACGACGAGATCGGCTGGCAGGCCAAATTCTGCGCAAATCTGTTCGCAGATTTCCGTCATCATGCGGCGCGGAACCGGGTTGATGGCGGCTTCACCCGGAGGAATTTGCAGGCCGGGCCGCGTGACCGTGCCAACGCCTTCACCGGCGCGAAAGATGACGCCGGTTCCCGGCGGCGCCGGGAACACCGTCGAGATGATCGTGGCGCCATGGGTCACATCAGGATCGTCGCCCGCATCCTTGACGATGCCCGCCATCGCATAGCCTTCGCCCAGCCCTTCATAGGCGAGCTGGAAGTAGGGCACTTCGCCTTTTGGCAGAATTATGCCGACGGGATCTGGAAATTCTCCAGTGATGAGCGCCATCAAAGCTGCCTTGGTGGCAGCGGTCGCGCAGGCGCCGGTAGTCCAGCCGCGGCGAAGCTCGGCCTTTTCCTGACTTTTATTCGTTGGAGCGGTTTCGTCATTCATGGACGCCTTATAATGTATCTGCTAGCTGTGTCGCCAGACAGAATAATGGTTGACGAGAATGAACAAGGCTGAAGAAGCGGCGGCATGTGTCATCGCGAAAAGCAGGGTGACCTTGCCTGCGATGGAGCCCGGCCACGTGTGGCTCGTGGGGGCGGGGCCGGGCGACCCCGGACTTCTGACGCTTCACGCCGTCAACGCTCTGCAACAAGCGGACGTCATTGTTTACGATGCGCTGGTGGATGATGCCTGCCTTTCCCTGAAACAGGCGGATGCGGTTCTGGAATATGCAGGCAAGCGGGGCGGCAAGCCTTCGCCGAAACAGCGCGATATTTCCCTGCGGCTTGTCGAACTTGCAAAACAGGGCAAGAAGGTGTTGCGCCTGAAAGGCGGCGACCCGTTCGTGTTCGGCCGAGGAGCGGAAGAAGCGCTCACGCTCGTTGAGCACGGTGTTCCGTTTCGCATCGTTCCCGGAGTGACCGCCGGAATTGGCGGCCTCGCCTATGCCGGCATCCCCGCAACGCATCGCGACATTAATCAGTCGGTGACGTTTCTGACCGGTCACGATGCCAGCGGTTCTGTACCGGATGGTATGGACTGGACCGGCATCGCCAGAACCTCTCCGGTGATCGTCATGTATATGGCGATGAAACATATCGATCTCATCGCCAGGCGGTTGATCGATGCCGGGCGCTCGCCGGATGAGCCGGTTGCGTTTGTATGCAATGCCAGCTTGCCTGACCAGATCGTGCTTGAAACAACATTGATGCAGGCTGCAAGAGACGTTGAAGCGGCGGGGCTGAACCCGCCTGCAATCGTGGTTGTGGGGCAAGTGGTTCGCCTGCGGGATGGATTGGACTGGATGGGCGCTTTGAGCGGCAAGGTGCTGTCCAGCGATCCGCTCGGCATAAAGAACCAAAATGAGGGAGCGCAAACCGCATGAAGGGTTTCATGATAGCAGCCCCGGCTTCCGGGTCTGGCAAAACAACGGTAACGCTGGGTTTGTTGAGGGTTTTGAAGCGCCGGGGCGTAGCGCTTGCGCCGGTGAAGGCCGGGCCGGACTATATCGACCCCGCCTATCATAAGGCCGCGAGCGGGGCAGACTGCTTCAATCTCGATCCCTGGGCGATGCGTCCTGAACTTATCAGTGCGCTTTCTTCCCGTATGACGGAAAGCGGGGCCAGGCTGCTGGTCGCCGAGGGCATGATGGGGCTTTTTGACGGAGCGCTGGACGGCAAGGGTTCTTCCGCCGACCTCGCCCGGCTTCTTGACCTGCCGGTGGTGCTGGTGGTGGATTGCGCCCGTCAGTCGCATTCCATTGCCGCGCTTGTCTGGGGTTTTAGTCAGTTTCGCAAGGATGTGCTGATTGCGGGAATTATCCTCAATCGCGTCGGCAGTGCCCGACACGAGGCGATGCTGCGTGGCGCCTTGGAGCCGCTCGGCATTCCTGTTCTCGGTGCGCTGCCTCGCGATGCTGCTCTTTCGCTACCTGAAAGGCATCTGGGGCTGGTGCAGGCGGGCGAACATTCCGATCTCGAAACTTTTCTCGACCATGCCGCCGATGTGATGGAAACGCACATCGATATAGGCGCACTTCAAGCCATATGGTCGCGACCGAAGCGCTTTGACGCAATGGCCAATGTGCCGCGCCTGAAACCGCTTGGCAGCCACATTGCGGTTGCCCGCGACGATGCATTCGCCTTTGCCTATGCGCATTTATTTGAAGGCTGGCGCCGGCGCGGAGCCGAGATTTCGTTCTTCTCGCCGCTTGCCGACGAGACACCGAGACAGGACGCTGACGCCATCTATCTGCCCGGCGGTTATCCGGAGCTTCATGCAGGACGTCTTGCACAGGCCGGGTGGTTTCAAACGGGCATACGCGAAGCCGCCACCCGCGGCGCGACGATCTATGGCGAATGCGGCGGCTACATGGTTCTTGGCGAGAGCTTGCACGATGCGGCAGGCGTTGCGCATCCGATGCTGGGTCTTCTGCCGCTCGAAACGAGCTTCGCGAAAAGAAAGCTGCATCTTGGCTATCGCCTGCTGGAGCCGCTTGAGAGTTCGCCATGGGTCGAGCCGTTGAAAGCGCACGAGTTTCACTATGCCAGCATCGTTCGGGAAGGGAACGCTGATCGTCTTTTCCGTGTTCGGGATGCTGTGGGCGATGATGTGGGCGAAGCGGGTCTTAGGGTCGGTTCCGTTTCCGGCTCGTTCATGCATGTCATCGATTTTTGCGGAGAGAGAGCTTGAGTGCAGAAATCGAGCATGGCGGTGCGCTGGACAAGGCCGTCGCACGCTTTGGCGGACTGCCGCAAGCCTGGCTTGATCTCTCGACGGGCATCAATCCGGAGCATTTTCCACTTCCCCAGCTGACACCGGAAATCTGGAATCGCCTGCCGGACGAGGGGCTGCTACGGGAAACGTTGCGGCTGGCCCGTAGCTATTATGGGCTTGGCGAGAATGCGCCTATCATTGCCGCCCCCGGCACACAGGTTTTGATCCAGCTCGTTCCTACACTGGTTGCTCCGTCTACGGCTGCGGTTCTCGGGCCGACCTATCAGGAACATGCGGCCTCGTTCTCCGCTTCCGGCTGGAAGGTTGTGCAATGCACGACGATTGATGAAATTCCAGACGATGCGACGGCGGCGGTTGTCGTCAACCCCAACAATCCCGATGGGCGCGTGGTTTCAAAAGGCGATCTGCTGCATCTGGCGCGAAAGCTGGGTGCACGGGGCGGCTTTCTGATCGTGGATGAGGCTTTCGCCGATGCGCATGAGGATGTC
>Ga0164243_10008274_pt1 | contig 15385 bp, 16 predicted proteins | sample OricompcompostOP_FD_108781 | JGI IMG/M metagenome (GOLD analysis project Ga0164243, IMG submission 108781) | Organic Plus compost microbial communities from Emeryville, California, USA - Original compost - Organic plus compost (OP) | ecosystem: Engineered > Solid waste > Mixed feedstock >... | reverse complement strand
GTTTGCACGCCTGAGAGCCGGCATGGACGACACGACCGACATCCGCACGACCATCATCGCCGAACTGGAAGACATCATCGATGTCCAGAAGCGATTCCTGCGGGAGGACGGTCCGGCAACCCACAGCCGGGCGCAATTGGCCGAGAGTGTCGGCCGCCTGGAGCAGTGCGCCGATCGGCTGAAGGCCGAGGTGCCCGTATCGACTGACCTCGCCTCCCTGGCCCAGTCCCTGGCCCGGATTGAAGGCCAGCTCCATACCGAAAAGAAGACGCTGCCTCTTCTCTCAAAAGAGGCGGAGCGATACCTCACGGAACGGCGCAAGGACAAGCCGGATTCCAATCTGACCAAATATACGCTGCCCGCCGCAACGGCAGCCTTCCTGCAGATCATCGGCGACAAGCCTATCGACGAGTACCGCGCGAAGGACCTGAAGGAGTTCGGCCGGGTTCTCGCCCGCGTGCCGGCCAACCGGGCGAAGATCAAGCGCTTCTCAAGAATGTCATACGAAAAGGCCGGCGATCTGAACGCCGGGCTGAAGGAGCCGTTTCCAACGCTCACGTCAACCAGCATTCAGCGCCAGTATATGTCGCCCATCAAGAGCATGTTCGAATGGCTGTGCACGGACCATCTGATTCGCTCTCCCCTGGAGAAGGCATCCACCATGGCGCCCCCGGAGGCACGGGAGGGCATCGAGCGCCAGCCGCTCTCCAACAAGCAGGCCGCCAGGCTCCTGGAGGCCGCCTCCAGGCGCGCGCGGCCGGACGAGAAATGGCTGCCCCTGTTGGGACTGGCAACCGGGTGCCGGCTCGCCGAACTCATCTATCTGCAGGGCCGCGACATCAAATGGAACAAGGAAGCCCAAGCCTGGACATTTGATCTGACCACCAAAATGAAGGTGCGTGGACGCGAAGTCGAGCGCCCGCTCAAGAACAAGCCGTCCCGGCGCATCATCGCCATTCCCCACTTCGTCGTCGCCACCGGCTTTGTCGACTGGGCCAGGGAGCGGCCAGGCTTCATCTTTGACCAACTGCATCGCCGCAAGCGGCCGGGCGGAACCGCGAGCAAGAGGATGGCCGCTTTGCTTGACTCGTGCGGGATCATCGCGCGTGAGGAAGTGTTCCATAGCCTGCGCCACACCCATAAGGACTGGCTTCGCGACCTCGACATCCGGGACCGCACCATCGACATGCAGAGCGGCCACGCGCACAAGACGGTCGCGGCGAAATATGGCTCTTCCCTGCTCTCCCCCAAACAGATCAAACAACTGGCCGCCTGCGAGCTGCCGCCGGATATTCCGATCCCCGAGCGGTACAAGGTCCGGCAGTTCCCGGACTGATGCAGAAAAGCCGGAGCGGGTGCTCCGGCTTTTCCCATTAACAGTACCATCCGAGTGATTGCGGAGTTTATCCGCCCTATTCACCGCAGAATATGCCGCGATAGATGTGGCCAGCTACAGCCAAAGCCTGACCGCTATGAGAGCCGGCCAAAATACGAGCTAACCGCCCTTCTGGAACAATGCTAAGTCTCTGATATATTGCCATTATTCTCGAAAAAGAAGCGGACACAGAACCGGACAAGATTTCTATGCAGACGACATCCTCTCTCGCCAAGTTCGGGGTATGAGAAAGCCGGGGCGGTAGCGCAGGGGTCGTCCGGCAACCATCCGAAGTGCCGCAGGGTGTCGTGGACGGGCGGGCTGTCCGCATCGATCTGCCTCCAACTGGGGTGTACTCCGGGTCTCCTCCTGGCTCCGTTCGGACAGAATGTCCTGGAGGGCCGCGCCGATGACGAAGGATGCCATCCGGCCATCGCGCGCTCCGATGCTCATGAGGGTCATGCTCATAATAGGTCTCCACAAGGCGCAGCCTCCCCGGTCCACCGGAACCACTCCAGGAGAGAATAGACTGCGCATGTCTTCACATTTTGCCCGGTCTCCCTCACATCCCCGGGCAACCCCGTGCCGGCGCCTCCGCCTCGAGCGTCTCCCTCAGGGCAGCGAGGGCGCGGCTGACCCGGCTCTTGACGGTGCCGATGGGCACACCCAGCCGGCCGGCCATCTCGGCCAGCGGCACCCGTTGCACCGCCACGTCATAGATGAGGGTGCGGGTCTCCTCGGGCATCCGCTCGATCGCCTCGAGGGCCTGCCGGGCCATGACGCTGGTCTCCTGGCCAGCGGCCACGGGTTCGGTGATATAGTCCCAGACGCCGTCCTCGACGCTCACCTCCTTGGGCCGCACGCTGCGCCGGCGGTACTTCATGTTGGCCAGGTTGCACACGGCCCGCCGGCAATAGCGCAGCATGGCCTCCCCCGGCGGGATCAGCTCGTGGCGATCCAGAAACTCCGCCAGGGCGTCCTGCAGCAGGTCTTCCCCACTCGCGCCCGTCTTCGCAGCCTGTCGGAAGGCCACCGGGCGGAGGGCCTCGCGCAGCCGCGGCATCGCCGCGACGATTTCGTCGTACGTCATAGTCTCTACTCCAAGTCTGTCTGATCGGGTGGGCGCCTGTGGCGCCTATGTCTCGGCTCATGCGGTCTCCTCAGTGTCTGGGTATGTCGTCGTCATTGCCGGGCGCCGGGTGGCGCAACCTATAGAGGCGGTTCAGGGTCCGGGCCCAGCCGGCCTCGGGGTCCATGCGGAAGATGATCGAGGTGCGGGCATACCGGCGGTCTCCCAGAAGGGGGTGATCGGCAAGTCCCCCCTCCAGGGCGTACTCGGTCCGGGGAACCTGCCGCCAGTTGTAGAGGGTGGGTGCATTCTCCAGGGTCTCCGGGTCCGGACCGCCGCCATGGAAGCGCACCAGATCGTCGAGCAGCCGTCCGATGGTGGGCAGAGCGTCGTAGGGACTCAGCCGGAACCGTCCGCCGATCGTGTGCCAGTTGGCGGCATAGGTGTCCCGGTCCTGGTCCGGATCGTTCAGCAGGCAGTCCAGCATGGCGTAGAGACGCTGTCCCGTGATCTGGAAGAAGGGCATGCCCGCCACACACCGGCTCTCGATGATCCTGCGGCACATCTCCACGGTGGGCCGCGGCAGCACCGGCGGCAGAACCCGCGGCCGCATCAGGATGGAGGACACGGCCTGCTCGGCGATCTCGAAGGCCGCCCAGGCATCATCCACCTCGCACTCCTTTGGCCACTGTCCATAGGGCAGAAGGACCGGCATGGCGCCCTTGCGGCCGTTCTCCTCCCAGCGGGTCTTGAGCAGCCCCCAGGTCAGGAAGGCACCCGTCTCCTCACCGCCGACCAGATACGGCACCACCGCGGCATCATAATCGTCGGCGTCTTCGAGCATGTCGGCGGACACATAGGCGACCTCTCCCGTGGCAGCCGTCTCCGGCGCGCCGGCGCTGAGCACGATGGCGGGCACTTCCGGAGCACCCGACCCGAATTGAACGAACAGAATCTTCATACGACCTCCTCTGGACACAGCTCTCCCGGCCTCGAAAACAGGTATCGAGTCGAAAACTACTGCAGGAACAACAGCTTGATGACACTGACCCTGGCGCCTTTCGGATGCGGCGTCAACACCAGAGCTCGCAGGTCCACAAATTAATTCCCGTTATGCGAGCTCAACGGGATTCATGCTGCGTGGGTGCTATGGGATCCGGCATCGGATCCGGTAGTGGGCATCATGCGCCTCCCGTGGGCACCGTTCCGCAAACCGGCTCAGGGCTTGGCCTGGAGGGGCAGTCTGGCCGGAGGACGACGTCCGAAAACGATCTGGCGACGCCCGTAGCGACATCCATCACGCATCGTGGTCGCGCAGCGCGACGCCGGCATTCTGGACAAGGGGCTCCCGGCTCTGGACGGTGCGATAAAAATGATTCGGAGTTCTATAGAAAAGATTCGGAGCGCTAGAAAAATGTTGCCGGGCGCTGGAGAAAAGATTCGAAGTGCTGGAAAAATGATTCAACGGTTCATGTGGCGTCGCGACGCCGAGTGCTCTGGATCGGCGTCGACTACCCCTCGATGGAGGCCCCGAAACTTTTTTCTAGGGCTTCGAAACAAAAATCTAGCAGGTCGAAACAAAAATCTGGCGCCGTGAATCGCTTGTCTGCAAATTGACCCAGGTCGTCCTGACGTGATCCAGGGTGCCGGCAGGGCAAAACAGGTTGCCCGCAAGGTGCTTCGGCGTCCGGCGCGGATGTGGCGGCGCCAGCCCGTGCCCCTCGGGCGACTGGAGGGGCGACACAGGCGACACCGCCATGGCGGTCGGGTGCCGAACCCGTGCGGTCCGGAGCCTAGTGGTACGTGAGACGCCCGCATGCTGAGGCGCCAACCCTGGTGCTCCGTTGCCCTTCAGGATCGGCCGTATGGACGCCGTCTCCATGGATCGATGCCATGACCGGGCTGGTCTGCGTAGGGTGGCTCGATGCCGTGCTACAGGGCATCGGGATCGGCCCTCCTTTCCGACATCAAACTGAGAAGGCGTCCCCCCGTTACTCCATCAGAAAGTAACAAAAATATTGAGCTCGGAATCTCGGGCGATTTGAGGGCTCCAAAGCTTCCTTGGCGGACCCCTTCGGACCATGATGTCATCCTCGGTGGGACTGTCGTCCCGAAGGCGTGGTGGCGCCGGTCGGGACGGAGTGGAGCGGGCCCGACTTTCCGTGACGCGACGCCACCGGCTCAGGTGGTAGCGCCGGTCCTGTCGGCCCTTGCCGGCATCCCATCATGGGACAAGGTCACCGGCGGCACGGATCATGAAGACCGGACCCCTTCCACTAGTCGGACTGGCTCCGTGTGTGTCGTTGGGTCAGGCGCCGATGCGATCGGCCCATCCAGTGCTCCGGTACCGACTTTCCGTGACGCGACGCCCCTGGAAATGGCAGCGCCGGCATCGCACCGGGCGTCCAACTGCGCCGGATTCCCGGGTACAATCACCCACGGCGGGTCCGAGTTGGCGCTGTACGAGCTTCTGAGAAGCTCGGAATCCGGAAGCTACACCCGAATCCGCTCGGATCGCCCCGGTCGATCTCTGTTTGCCGGGAAGAGTCGCACCCCGCCAAAGGACCAGATCGCGTACTTCTGGATTTTGCCCTGGCAACCTAAGTGACGCCACCTGCAGTTATTTTTTCTGCAGACCCTCGGGAACCCTTTTCGGCGGGGCGCACCTACGGAGGTGACCTTCCTCACGAGAGAACCCTGTATGTCCAATGCCCTGATCCCGCTGCCCGGCAATCCCCTGACCTGGTGGCGCACCCTGGAGCCCCACCAGATCGCCCGCATGCGCCCCAACCTCCTCGATGAACTGATCACGCTCACCCGGCCCCTGGTCTCCGACGAGCTGATCGGTCAGGCCATGGCCGGTCGCACCGCGGCAGCCCTGATGATCATCGACCGGCTCGGCCCCATGCTGCACCGGGACCTGGCGGGCAGCTGGATGGCCTGGGCGGCGGTCGGCGGCGACGCCCTGGCGCCGGCGGTCCTGGCGCAGCAGCTGGTGCGGTGGACCAGGGAGCATCCCGAGGAGGAACTTTCGCCGAGCCCGGACGAGACGGAGGAGGACAGGATCCTGTGGAGCCGCATCGGCCGCCGGCTCCGTCCCTGGTCGGCGCTCCTGGCCGGTCTCTCCATCGCCACGCCGGAAGAGCGGGAGCGGATGGCCCAGTGCCTGGCCCGGCAGGAGAAGATGGAGCGGGAGACCGATGAAGAGGTCCTCGACCTTGATGACCTGATGAACTCGGAGCCCCTGGACGCCCTACCCACCAGGGTGGTCGTGCCGTCCATCGGCGACACCGGCCGGGAAGGCAAGCACCTCGCCACAGCCTATGCGAAACTGACCCGGCCACTGCCATTGGCCGGCAGCGGCATGGACGCCGACCTGGTCTCTTCCGTCCTCGGGACCGAGTTCCCCTGGATGGGAGAGGCCGTGGACATGGTCCGGGGCGAACTCGCCCTGCGGCAGCGGGCCGGTGCGCCGTGGTTCCGGCTCCGGCCCATGCTCCTCCTGGGCCCGACCGGCGTCGGCAAGACCCGGTTCGCGAGACGTCTCGCACAGCTGGCAGGCACGGGCTACGGCGAGGTCTCGGCCGCGGGCGCCAGCGACAACCGGAGCTTCCAGGGCACCGCCCGCGGATGGAGCAGCGCCCAGCCGGCCTATCCTCTCCATGTGATCCGGGACAGCGGTACCGCCAACCCTGTGATCGTCCTTGACGAGATCGACAAGGCGTCGGGCTCGCACAATGGCGATGTGCGGCATACGCTGCTGGGCCTTCTGGAAGGCCATACCGCCGCCCACTGGTATGACGAATGCCTGATGGGGCGCTGCGACCTGAGCGGTGTCAGCTGGATCCTCACCGCCAACCGAATCGATCATCTGCCCGCACCGCTCCTGTCGCGCCTGACCATCGTGCAGGTAACGGCGCCGGGGGCGCAGCACTTCGAGAAGCTCTATTACGGGCTTCTGCGGGACATCGCCGAGGAGCTGGGCGTGCGGGTCGAGGACCTGCCCGTGCTGCGGGAGGATGTGATGGCGTCCCTGAAGGCGGGCTTTGCCCGGACCCCGGACATCCGCCGCCTGGCGGCAGCGCTCCGGCGGGCCCTGCAGGCAGGTGCCCGGGAGGATCTGGCCGACCGGCACTGATCTCAGGCGCCGGTGCGCTGCGGATACGCCAGCTTGCCGATGGCCTCGGGCGGGCCGTGCTCCTCCAGGAAGATGTGGGCGTCGCACAGGGTGAGGTGCCAGGCCTCGCTCTTGTGGAGTGATCCCACGTTGCCGCAGGCCAAGCAGGTCACTTCGGACGCCGCCACCGCGCACTGGATCACATGGGCCTCCGGATAGGAGAGATTGGTGGTCCAGTCGAGGCGGCCCCAGCGCTCCTCCATGGAATAAGTGTGCCAGAGCCTGTCCCCGTTCTGACCGAACCGCCGGAGCTGCTCTTCGGCCCGCTCGATGAGCGGCAGCCAGCCCAGGGGACAGCCCCACACCGTCCGGCCGATCCATGGCCGCGCCGCCAGGCGGTGGCACCGCGCTTCGCGGTCCAGGGCCGTCCGCGGCACCGGCGGCAGGCCCTCGCGCAGCGTCGCCGCCGCAAGCTCCCGTATCCGGTCCATGCGCGGCAGGGGAGCCTCGGGCCGCTGCACCCATCGCTCGACATCGTCCAGGAACCGCTCCGCTTGCCCGACGAGCGGCAGGGTCCGGTCCGTGATCTCCACCAGGAACTTCCGGGCCACTCTCAGCCGGGGCCGCAACTCGTCATACCATCGCCGGCCCCCCTGCATGCGCCGGACGTGCTCGACGCGGCGGGCGATGTCCAGGAGGTCGGGCGCCAGCACCATCTGGCGGAAGGCATCATGCTCGCTCGGCACGATCAGGTCACTCATGGGCGTCTCCGGAAGAGGATCCTTAACTTGTTGATGCGCCTGAATGAAATCGGTTCCATCGAAAGGTACGGCTGGCGGGCAAAATTAGGGACAAGGCCACCGGATACGGCGCCCTGTCCCCGATGTTGAGGAGAGGCCCGGACGCTACGGATCCCAAGGTACAATCATCCACGGACCTTCCGGAATCGCGCTGTACGGGCGTTTAAACGGCTTCTGGACTCCGGCATCAAAATGCCTGACCTGCAAAATATGGGGACAGGGCCAGGCAGGACGGGCGGTTGTCAACAAACTTGGCGAGGTTGCCCGAAGGTGGCCAAAAGATCGCCGGGATCGCGACTTGAAATGGCCGGAAGTGGAGTTTGCGAAGGGAACGAGAATCCGAGAGGCGTCGCCGATGCTATGGTGTCCGGACTTTTCTGGAGAGATAGGTCCGGACCAGCCGGAGTTCGTCTTCACTGTCCATCAGGGACGGCAGGAGGCCTCTTGCTTCGAGGTCCGCCAGAAGCGGACGTTGATGACGATGAACTCTTCAGAAAAGAGGTTGCTACATTTATGTGAAGCCAACTCTCAGCTAAGTCGTCAAAACATCTTCAATGCGAATAGGCAGGGTCCGTACCCTCACTCCCGTCGCATGATAGACCGCGTTGGCGATAGCCGGAGCCATGCCTACAAGTGCGATCTCGCCCAACCCTTTGACGCCAAGCGGATTAACGTATGGATCCACCTCATCTATAAAATGGGCCTCTAAGGCTGGTATGTCGAGATGGACCGGCATCAGATAGTCCGCCATATGTGCGTTGACCGGGCGGCCGTTACTGGAGTCTAGCATCGTACGCTCCATGAGGGCCATTCCCATACCGCCAATCATGCCGCCGGTACATTGACTTGTAGCCAGCTTAGGATTGATCACGCGACCGATGCCATAGGCGCCTACCGCCCTACGGACGCGTATGGTGCCGACATCCGGATCGATCGCCACTTCAGCAAAGACCGCTCCAAAAGCGTGCATGGAATATTTGTCGGCAACATCCGCCGGGCGTTGTGCTGACGCTTCGGCCTCAACAGGCCGGGTGGACTCGTTGCGCTTGGTAGCTTCCTCCTTGACTGCCAGGCAAGCTTCGCGAATAGCGGAGCCCACTGATGCCATGGTCCATGAGCCACCGTGGGACGGAGCCGGTGGAAACTCGGAGCGGCCAAGGGAACCTGATCTTCTCTATGGGAAGGTCAAGGGTTTCAGCCGCAACCTGTGTCATGGATGTATAGGTACCTGGCCCCATGTCACTTGCTGCCACCTCAACTTCCGCCGTCCCATCCGGCATGAGGCGCGCGCGAGCACTGGATGGCGCGTGATAGGCAGGATATGTGGCCGATGCCATGCCCATGCCAATCAGCAAGCGGCCATCCCGCATCGAGCGAGGTTCGGGACTGCGGCCCTCCCAGCCGAAGCGTCCTCCTGCCAGTTCGTAGCATGCGAGCAGTGATCGACTGGAAAAGGGCTTGTTGGCCCCCTCGTCCATTTCAGGTTCGTTGCGACGACGCAGTTCTATTGGGTCCATATTCAATTTATAGGCGAGCTCATCCATCGCGCATTCCAGCGCAAAGATACCGCTGGCCTCGCCGGGACCACGCATATGATTGGGAGTGCCGGTGTCCAATGGTTTCAGTTGGTACTGTATCCGGACGCTCGGACATGAATACATGTAGCCCGTCGCATTGGTCAGAGCTTCGGTGAACTGTTCATAGCTGCTGGTCTCTCCCATGCCCTCGTGCACAATGGCTGTAAGCCGGCCGTCTCGGCCGGCGCCGAGCGCCATGCGCTGGAGTGTGCGCGGCCGGTGCCCCGTCGTGTAGAACATCTGCTTGCGGGACAGCACCAATTTGACTGGCCGCCCCACCTGACGGGCGGCCATCGCTGCCAGGGTGACATGCGGCCATGTCGGAGGCTCGTGCCGAAGCCCCCGCCGATAAACGGACAGATGACTTGCACGCTTTCCGTTGGCAGTCCAAAGATTGCGGCAATCTCGGCTTGCTCGTTGACTACGAATTGAGTCTTGCTCCACAAGGTCAGCCGATCTCCATCCCACGCTGCCACTGTGGCATGAGGTTCCATGGGGTTATGGTTTTCCCGGGCGATCTCGTATGTCTCGTCTACCTTAACGGAGGCTGTGGCAAGCGCAGCCTCGGCATCCCCCCGTCCCAATTCTCCTGGAAGTGCCTCTGGCGATATCGCCTGCACCGCGGTGTCTCTCAGGTCTACATTTGGCTTTCGTGCTTCGTAAGAAACTTCCAGCGCGGCGGCGGCGCGCTCAGTGTCAGCCACCACGATGGCTACTGGTTGTCCGAAGAACCGTACAGCATCGTCCTGCAGTACGTGCAGCCGCTCGCCCGAGGCCGGATCGATGTAGCTCTTGTTTGGTCGGTATAGGAGCCTTGGAGCATTCCTGTGATTGATGACCGAGATGATCCCCGGCATCTCCTCAACCCTTGAGCTATTCATCTTTACCACCCGGCCAAGACCAACTGTGGCACTTACGATCACCGCATAAACTTGGTTGGGCTGGTTGAAATCGGCGGAATACGTAGCGGCTCCTGTCACTTTGGCCCGACCGTCTACTCGGGGCACAGGCTGCCCGATAACAAACTGGCTCATGCGATTCCTCCAGTCATTTCCAGCGCGCGGACGATGGTGCGCGGCAGGAGGTCCATCTTGTAGTGATTGTGAGGGAGCGGCTTCGCGCCATCCAGAGCAAGTTGAGCTGCCCTTTCGAAGCTCGCGCGCATATGGCACCCATTCCATGCGCCGTACGAAGGCAGCCCAGATATATCGGAAGACCGGGAACCTGCGCGCTGTTCAGCTGCTACTCGGCCATACCAAGCTGGAGAGCACGGTGCGCTATCTAGGGATAGAAGTAGACGACGCGCTCAAGATTGCTGAAGCGATCGAACTGTAGGTTGCCGGCGGCCCGGCGCCAGAAGCGGATGCTAAGCCCTTTTACTGTAAGCGGCCGGTGGAGTAACTGTTAGCCCTCACGCCGAAACAGGCAGTACAGGAACTGCTGTGTCCAGCCCGCGGGCGTCTGGTGTTGCTCAACATGGCTTTCGACGAGGGCGAAACCTGCACCCAACTCTTCGGCGAGAGCTCGGGCGGAATAGCGTACGACGTCCAGGCCGCTGCACTTTTCCGGCCCCTCGAGTCCGAAGGTGGCGATCACGGCATAGCCACCTGGCTTGATGGATCGCCGGGCCAGCCGGACATACTTGTCGCGGTCCGCCGCCTCGGTCAGGAAGTGAAAGACGGCCCTGTCGTGCCAGACATCATACGTATTGGGGGAGAGGCTTGTGTCCGTGACGTTGGCGGCCAGCCAGGTCACTTCCGACGCCTTTTCCCCAAGGCGCTTCCTGCTGTCGGCCAACGCGGCCTCGGCGACATCCAGCACCGTCACATGGCCGTAGCCCTCGGCGAGCAGGTCGTCCACCAGCGTCGAGGCGCCACCGCCTACATCGATGATATGCCCATCCCTGGCCACGCCTGTCTTCCTGATGAGTGCCATGGAGGTCTCCAGATGGGGCCGGAACCAGCTCACTTCTGTCACCGCCTTGGTGGAATAGACGTCCTCCCAGTGGCTCTTCACCGTCACTGACTTCTCCCCCGCTTTCTTGCCGAGCGCCAGCAGGCACCCAGCTTGACACAAGTTATATATGGCATGTGGCTCCTCGGTTACCATCGTTAAATAGTGACAATTTCGGGAGCGGGTATTTGTTGGCAGTGGCTTCGCGGGAAAAGAACCCTTCGGTGGCCTTCCTGGAGCCATACGCCAAATGGCGGGCCAGCCGTCTGGGCCGGATCACGGATGCCCTTGAGGAAGAACTGATCCTGGAGGTGGCCGGCGATGTGGCCGGACGGCGGATGCTGGACGTCGGAGGGGGTGACGGAAAGCTGGTGCAACTGTTCGCAAGGAAACAGGCCCAGGTCACCATTATGGATATGGATTCGCGCATGCTGGATGCGGTGCGACATCGCTTCGCCGATGCCGGTCTGCCGGTGGAAACCGTGGAAGGAGATGCGGCAAGGCTTCCCTTCCCCGACAACAGCTTCGATATTGTCACCGTCGTCACGGTCCTCTGCTTCGTCGAGGATGCCGGCCAAGCGGTCGCCGAGATGGCCCGCGTGCTCAGGCCCGGCGGCGTACTTCTGCTCGGTGAACTGAACCGCTATTCCCTGTGGGCTGCGTGGCGCCGCCTGCGGGGGTGGCTGGGCAGCGCGACCTGGCGATCCGTCCATTTCAGAACACCTGCCGGATTGAAGAAATTGGTGGTTCGGGCCGGACTGCGGGTCACGGTGCTGCGGGCCGCGGTATTCTACCCACCCTTCGGCTGGGCGGCTGCGCTTTCAAGGAGCGTAGACCTGAAGATCGGACGGCATCTCAGCTTTGGTGGGGCGTTCCTGGTTCTGGAGGCAAGCAAACCCTGATCAGCCTCTCCAGGCCCGTGCGGTGGCCGCGACAACGGCCAGCGTTGCGATGGTTCCGTCCGCCTCGCCTTTCTCGAAATCTCCCTCGGTCTGCGCCATTGAATTCGTCACGTGGGCAAAGCAGATGACGGGACGGTTTGCTGCTTTGGCGAAAGCGTAGAGGGCCGCAGCCTCCATCTCCACAGCAAGCGCACGTGCCGCCCGCGCCGTCTCGATAGCAGCTTCGGTCTCCCGGTAAGGGGCGTCCGTTGTCCATGTGGCGCCGCGATGGAGGGTGATATCCGGAAGACAGGAAACCGCATCCTCGACGCGGGTGAGCAACCCCGCATCAGGTGCTTCGGCGAACTCGGCCACTGGAAGATAGTGATAGCTTGTACCCTCATCCCGCAAAGCGCGGTCGATCAGGACGAAATACGGCGTTGGCCCGCTGTCGACGATCCGACCGGCGGAGGTGACGCTGACCAGCAGCCGACAACCCGATGCGAACAATTGTTCCGCGACCAGCACCGCAAACGGAGCGCCCACGGCACAACCGATAACGCCGACATCCCCCACACCTTCCAGTTCAAAAGTCAGCATCTCCGTGTGGTAACAGGCCCATCCCGGATGGTTTCGCCCCACACCCGTCTTCCGGAGATGCCGCACGATGTCACCATCCGGATCGAGCAGACAGACATCCGGCACGTCTATGAGCGGTAGGCCCTTTTGCCGTCGTGCCTCCCTGAGTAACGCATCGGGCCGGAATACGGACGGTGATGCGTGGTCCTTGTGAACCAGTATTGGCCCTTTGCGGCCTTGGTCTTCCATGGAATGTGCCATTCGTTTGCAGTCGAGCTAAGCGGGACGGGGGCCGAGAAGTATGATAGCGGCCCCGATGAGTGCGACAATGGTGCCGATCACGTCCCATCGGTCCGGGCGAAGGCCCTCGACCAGCCAAAGCCAGGCGAGGCTTGCAGCGATATAGACGCCTTCATAGGCGGCGTAAGCGCGGCCGGCATGCTTGGCCGAACTCAGGGTCAGCAGCCAGGCGAACAGCGCCAGAGACACGAGACCCGGTACGATCCACAGGACAGACTTGTCCAGCCTCAACCAGGCCCAGAAGGCGAAGCAGCCGCCGATCTCGGCAAGGGCGGCGGCGATATAGATGGGGAGCGTCAACATGACTTTCCGTTTAGGTGATTGCATTGCCATCTTTTGGAGTCGGGATGGCGATATCGGAGTATATTCTCTTTGTCGGCAAAGTGTCGACGAAGGGTTGAGCGGGACGGCTGGAGCGCCATCATGACCATTTCCGGTATCCTGCCCGTAGCCGAGTATCGTCCCTGGAACAAGGGCCGCCTCATCGGCCAAAAACGCCCCTCGCACCCAAACATGTCTGGTCGATCCGCGTCAGACTTGAGATGGCGGGAGATCGCCGCGGCCTCGCTCTGTTCAACCTGGCGATTGCAAACTGCGGGCCTGTGACCTCGTGACTTTGAAGGTCAACGACGTGGTCGTCGGCGGGAATATTCGTGATCGGGCGACAATCGTTCAGAGAAAGACCAGCCGCCCGGTCCAGTTCGAAATCACAGAAACCACCCGCGCCTCTCTGGCAGATTGGCTTCGCCAGCCTCCTATGGCGTCGGCCGACTACCTGTTCCCTTCAAGGATGCACAACTCGGCGCACCTCTCCACGAGGCAGTACGCACGCATCGTTGATGCCTGGGCCAGATCGGTGGGTCTGGATGCCACAGCATATGGCACCCATTCCATGCGCCGTACGAAAGTAGCCCAGATATATCGGAAGACCGGGAACCTGCGCGCTGTTCAGCTGCTGCTCGGCCATACCAAGCTGGAGAGCACGGTGCGCTATCTGGGGATAGAAGTGGACGACGCGCTCAAGATTGCTGAAGCGATCGAACTGTAGGTTGCCGGCGGCCCGGCGCCAGAAGCGGACGTGGCGAATGCTCGACGCCAGTCCGTTCCGCATTAACAGAATGACCCCACAAACTGCTAGGATTGTGGGGTCTCGGTAAGATTAGCATTTGGCTCCGGAAGCGAAGTTGAGGACGTTTATTGCTCGGCCACGCAAGGTGGCGGTGACCCCACTTTGGAAACGGTGCCTTCGTAGCTACCAGCTAACACGGCACCGTCGCCACTACGCCTTGATGAACTCAAGAATGTCCGCATTGATGACCTCGGCATGGGTGGTGCACATGCCGTGGGGGAACTTCTCGTACACCTTGAGACTGCCCTGCTTAAGCAGCTTTGCCGACAGCAGCGCAGAATCCGCGATGGGCACGATCTGGTCGTCGTCTCCGTGCATGACCAGCGTGGGCACATCGATCGCCTTGAGGTCCTCCGTGAAGTCCGTTTCGGAGAAGGCCTTGATCCCTTCATAGTGGGCCTTGGCGCTGCCCATCATGCCCTGGCGCCACCAGTTCTCGATCACCCCCTGCGATACTTCCGCACCGGGCCGATTGAAGCCATAAAAAGGTCCGCTTGCGAAATCGAGATAGAACTGCGCGCGGCTGGCGGCGAGCTGCTGGCGCAAGCCGTCGAACACCTCGATTGGCAGGCCGCCCGGGTTGGCGGGCGTCTTCACCATGATCGGCGGTACGGCCCCGATGAGGACGAGCTTGGCGACGCGCCCCTTTCCGTATTGGGCAACATAACGCGCGGCTTCGCCACCGCCAGTGGAATGACCGATATGAATGGCATTGCGAAGATCGAGGTGCTCAACGACGGCGGCGGCGTCGGCCGCGTAATGGTTCATGTCATGTCCGGCGCTGACCTGGCTCGACCGGCCGTGACCGCGCCGGTCATGGGCGATAACGCGGTAGCCCTGTCCAACAAAATAGAGCATCTGGGTATCCCAGTCGTCGGCGCTCAGGGGCCAACCGTGATGGAATACGATGGGCTGTCCCGAGCCCCAGTCCTTGTAGAAGATTTCGACGCCGTCCTTGGTGGTGATTGTGCTCATTGTCTGGTTTCCTTTGGCTGATTTGGAGAGGGGGAATGCTTGTTTGGAGGTCGTTTTTTGGGCTAAGGCAGTAACAGGTAATCCAGCAACAACGGCCGCAGATGCGGTACCAAGCACGATGTCTCGGCGGGATGCCGCTGCGCTGAAAGGAAGGTCGTTTTGCATCATGTCTTTCCTTCTGGTTGAATCGGTATGCGCCTTCTTCGCCTTCGCTGGACCGGACCGGCGCGTATGAGGACCGGGGTCAGGATCAGTCGAAACTCCTGTCTGTCGCGACATACGGGGGCCCGGCCTGGCGAGGTCCCGCCTTGTCCTTCAACACAGAAGATGCAGGGAACGGCACGGCGCGAATATCGTGCGGCCGGCTAGGTTCCTGTCGCCATTCGGCAGGTCGATCTACGCTTTGGCATGATCTCCCTGAACATAGGGAGAGCCACACGCGGGCAAATACCTGGCCACAGGGTAGGATGGCCCCCCGGGAGACACATAAGCCGCCGCCCCATACCCGAGCATAGTCCGACCTGGCGATCTGCGACCGGAACCTAGCCGCCCGCATGATGTCGGCACCGCTCCCGACAGCGCATATTCAATCCGATCCCCAATGAGATCGCCGACATGACGACAGGCTTG
>Ga0164243_10008273_pt1 | contig 15385 bp, 10 predicted proteins | sample OricompcompostOP_FD_108781 | JGI IMG/M metagenome (GOLD analysis project Ga0164243, IMG submission 108781) | Organic Plus compost microbial communities from Emeryville, California, USA - Original compost - Organic plus compost (OP) | ecosystem: Engineered > Solid waste > Mixed feedstock >... | reverse complement strand
TCGGCTACGTGACGGTCGGCCTGCGCGTCGATCCCGACGATTGGGCCGGCCCGCCGGCCGACGCGATCTATGAGCGCATCATGGACCGCATGAACGACACCAATCCCGAGACGCGCGGACAGATCGTCCTGTTGCATGACGCGGGGGGCAACCGCTCGCAGACAGTTGCTGCGCTCCCGCGCATCATCGACGGATTGCGCGCCAAGGGGCTCGAGATCGTCCCGGTCTCGCAGCTCGCCGGCTGGACGTACGACCAGGTGATGCCGCCGGTGCCCCCCGAGGATCACTCGGTGCTCGTCAATTGGTACGTGTTCCTCACCGCGAGCTGGCTGCAGGCCACGATGCATGTGCTGTTCATGCTCGCCATCGGGCTTGGCCTTGCGCGTCTCCTCGCTCTTTGCGGGCTTGCGGTTTGGAGCCGCTACAAGTCGACCCCGACGCCATCGCTGGCGGCCAGCGACGGCGTCCTCGTCTCGGTGCTGATCCCCGCCTTCAACGAGGCGAAAGTGGTGGCCGAGTCCGTGGCGCGCATCCTCGACAGCCGCCGCGTCAAGCTCGAGGTGATCGTCATCGACGATGGCTCGACCGATGGCACGAGCGACGTCGTGCGCGACAAGTTCGCCTCCGAGCCCCGTGTCACGCTGCTGACGCTGCCCAACGGCGGCAAGGCACGCGCAATCAACGCCGGCCTTGCCGAGGCACATGGCGAGATCGTCGTCGCGCTTGACGCCGACACCCACTTCGAGCCCGACACCATCGCCCGCCTCGCCCGCTGGTTCACCGACGAGACCGTCGGCGCGGTCGCCGGCAACGCCAAGGTCGGCAACCGCATCAATCTCATCACCCGCTGGCAGGCGCTGGAGTACATCTCGGCGCAGAACCTCGAGCGCCGCGCTCTCGCCGCCCTCGATTGCATCACCGTGGTTCCCGGCGCCGTCGGCGCTTGGCGCCGCTCGGCGTTGATGCAGCTCGGCGGCTTTCCCACCGACACCCTGGCCGAGGACCAGGATCTCACCATCGCCATCCAGAAGGCTGGCTATCGCGCCATCTTCGACGCCGACGCCGTGGCCTGGACCGAGGCGCCCGACACCTTTAGAGGTCTCGCAAAGCAGCGCTTCCGCTGGTCGTACGGCACGCTGCAGTGCCTGTGGAAGCACTCGGACGCCACCTTGCGCCCGCGGTACGGCGCGCTCGGCCTCGTCGCCTTGCCGCAGGCCTGGCTGTTCCAGATTCTCCTCGGCCTCGTGTCGCCCTTCGTCGATCTGCTGCTCATCGCGCAGGTGATCGCCGTCGTCTCGGACTACCTGCAGCACGGCGCTCAATACGACGCGACCAACCTCAAGGTGACGCTCACCTACTACGCCATTTTTCTCGTCGTCGATCTGGCGACGGCCGTCGTCGCCTTCACCTTTGAGAAGCGCGAGAACTGGCGGTTGCTGTGGTGGCTGGTGCTGCAGCGCTTCGGCTATCGCCAGCTCCTCTACTACGTGCTGGTGAAGTCGGTGAGCAAGGCGGCCGCTGGACATTTCGTCGGCTGGGGCAAGCTCGACCGCAAGGCGACCGTCAGCCTCGAAAGCATCCCTCGCACTCCTTGATCGCCGACCTGCGGCGTTCTTCTCCCTCCTATCAAAGGGGAAGTTGGCATGCGCTTCCGGCGCGGTGCCCGCAAGAAACGGAGTGCGAGTTGCAGCTTGCGTGGATCCCGACCTGCGTCGGGATGACGTTTCAGTTTGGCCAGGCCGTCGCCGCATCCTCATCGTCATCCCGACGCAGGTCGGGATCCACGCCAGTCTCCGCCGGCGCTCGGTACGAAGAAAGTCGACCCAGCTTCCTCCCCTTTGCGCGGGAGGGTACCCCACGCCGTGGCGCTAGAGCACGGTGGCTCTGATGTCGGCGTTGGCGACGTCGATCGGGGGCACGAGGCCTGGATTGGCCTCCAGGAGGTTGAGCAACGCGTCGACGCGGCGTGCCGAGGCGCGCCACACTTTGCGTGTCTCGTGGTTGGCGGCGTTCTCGAGCACCGACTTGCGCACGGTAAGGAACGAACGCAGGAACTGCGGCTCCGAGGTGCTGTCGACGTCGCCGTATTCCTCCAGCGTCCGCTTCAGGATGCTCGGCAGCGAATCCGGGTCGGCGCCGGCGCCATGCTGCAGCAAGGTGTCATAGAAGATCGCCATGCCGACCGGCGACGTGACGCCGACGGCTGTCGCCGACTCGACGGCCGGAGCGACGAACAGCGCGTCCGCTTCCGCATCGCACGCGCGCCCGAGAAGCGCCGAGGAATGGATCTCGTGTCGCCAGACGTGGGGGAAGTCATCGAGCTCCTGGTCGCTCCACTTTGCCGGCGGAAGCTGCGGTAGAAATTGCGTCAGCGCCGTCTCGGGCACCTGCGAGGCATAACGCTTGATGACCTGCGCCACCTCGTTGTTATAGGTGCAGAAGCCGTATTGCGTGACCGTGAACCCGCGACCATCGCCGAGATCCTCGACGTAGGCGTAATCCGGCTCCGGACGCCCGACCTCGAACACGTTCGAGATGGCCTTGATACGCCGCACCAGATCGGCGTCGGGCAGATCGGCATTGTTGAGCGGCATCGGCATGCCATCCAGTCGCGACGGGATCGACTTCACCACGCTATCATGCCCACGGCCGGAGGCGCGGGCGATGGACGTAAGAGCGGTGAGCGCAGATGCAACGCGTCCCGCCAGATGCAAGAACTCGCGACGATCCTTCGGCATCAAGCCTCCATCGGCAGTCGTTCAAGGCAATGCTAGGAACGGCAACATCGAGATGGCGACGCGGCACGCAGGTGCACGATCGTCTGAACCGGGAAAGCCTTAGCGCTTTCAATGCGGGGCGAGCCTAGAATGCAGCGCCCAGACGTCAAGTTAAGGGAGCATGGCGGGCGGAAAGTGGCCCATTCATGGCTCTGCGGCAGACCGTCGCCGCACCCATTGCCGCGCCGCCGGCGAAACCATGCGCCGCGTTATTTGGCCGCCTCTTTGACGGGCGCCGTCTGCACCTTCGCGCCGTCGGCGAGATTCACCGCTGGCGAGCGGATCACGATGTCACCGTCCTTCACGCCCTCGTTTACCTCGACCTGCGTGCCGAGGTCATTGACGACGTTGATCTTGCGATAGCGCGCCACGCCGTCCTCGAGCACGACGACATGCAGCCCGTCGGCATCGAAGACGACCGCGTCCGCCGGCACCTTGAACAGCTTGTCCTTGCGCGGAATGTGCAGCTCGACCGTGCAGTAGATGCCCGGCCTCAGCATGCCGTCTGGATTGGGCACGTCGATCTCGGTGAGCAGTGTGCGCGTGTCGGGCTGCAGCGCATCAGCCGCACGCGTCACCGTGCCGGGAAAGCTGCGGCCCGGCAGCTCGGGTACACGCACCACTGCTTCGACGCCCGAGGCAACGCCGACAGCGGCATCCTGGGGAACGTAGACGAACGTGCGGATGACGTCGGTCTGCATGACCGTGAACATGAAGGTGCCGCTGGTCGCATCCGCTTGCACCAGTGATCCGACATCGATGTTGCGCTGCGTGACGACGCCATCGAACGGCGCCGTGACCGTCTGATATGCCTTCTGCTGCTGGAGCATGCGGATCAGGGCTTCCTGGGCAGTGACGTTGTGCTGCGCTACGCTCACCGCCGCCTCGAGCGCCTTGAGGTTCTGCTCGTCGATCGATCCCTGCTGGCGCGTCGTCCACCCTTCCGCAACCAGCGGCCGGTCGCGGTTCCAGGTGATCTGCGCCAGATCCATGTTGGCCTTCTGCTGCTGCAGGCTGGCCTGGTTCAGTTTGAGCGTCGCCTTTGCCTGCTCGATCTGGTGGTCGAGCTCGGGCGCGGTGATCTCGGCGAGCAGATCGCCCTCCTTGACCTTGTCGCCGATGTCGACCTTGCGCTTGTCGATGTAGCCGCTGGCGCGCGCAAAGATGTTGGCGGTGGTGAAGGCTTGCGTCGTAGCCGGCAGCGAGACGTTGATCGTTTCCCCGGCATCGCGCACCTCGGCCACCTGCACGGTGGGGACGAAGGTCTTCAGGCGCTCGGACGCCTGATTGGCGCTCTGCGAGCGCTGGTAGGCCGTCCATGCGCCGAAACCCAACGCGCCACCGATCATCAGCAGGACGATGACCCCGAGCCATGCGGCGCGCCAGCCGATCCTCGCCCGCGGCGCGGGAGCATCCGCCGAGGCGTCGTCGACCTTGTGCTCTTGTGTCTTGTCCAACATCACACGTCCTCGCTGAACACGCCGTGCGCGGGCTTTCCGTCATTGCCTTTGCGCAGCACCGCAAAGAGGTAGGGCACGATGAGCAGCGTCGTCGGCGTCGCGAACAGCAATCCACCGATAACCGCGCGGGCCAGTGCTGCGTTCTGCTCTTCGCCCGGGCCGCCGATGGCCATGGGGATCATGCCGACGATCATCGCCGCGGCAGTCATCAGCACGGGCCTGATACGGGTATGGCCGGCGTCGATCGCCGCCTGCTTGGCCGGTGTGCCGGCGAGCTGCTGCTCGCGCGCAAAGGTGACGAGCAGGATCGAGTTCGCCGATGCGACGCCGACGGCCATGATGGCCCCCATCAGCGATGGAACATTGAGCGTCGTGCCGGTGATGAACAGCATCGTGAGGATGCCGCAGAAGGTTGCCGGCAGGGCAAGGATGACGACGAAGGGATCGCCGAACGTCTGATAGTTGACCACCATCAGCAGGTAGACGATCACCGCCGCGAACAGCAGCCCGAGGCCGAGATCGGCGAACGAGGAGTTCATGCTGTCGATCTGGCCCACCACCTGGATGAAGTTGCCGGGCTTCATCTGCTGCTGCAGATCGGCGACGATCTTGCCGATATCGCGCGCCACGCCGCCGAGATCGCGGTCCTGCACGCTCGCGTAGACATCGAACACCGGCTGGATGTTGGTCTGGTTGGAGTTCGTCGGCTGGCTGTCGCGGCGCAGGGTGGCAACGTTGCTCAACAGGCCGGGAATTGGGTTGCCCGGATCTCCCGTCGTGGCGACGTGCGTCGACACCGGCGTATTGTTGAGATCGTTGACGGACTTGATCTCCGGCTCCGGTGTCTGCACGGCGATGTAGTAGGGCCGCCCCGAGACCGGGTCGTTCCAGAAGTTCGGCGACACCTGCTCCGAAGAGCTCAGCGAGATGTTGATGTTGTTGATGATGTCGTTGGCGTTGAGCCCGAGCTGCGCGGCACGCGTGCGGTCGATGTCGGCAAGGAAGGCGGGCGCATCCGTCTCCTGCTGCAAGTGTGCGTCGGCAATTCCTGGAATTGCCGCGATTCTACGCCGTAACTCCCTGGCAACGCGTAGATTATTGACGCGATCATACCCGATCGCCCTCACATCGATCTGCGACGGCAGGCCGAAGTTCAGGATCTGCGTGACGATGTCGGCAGCCTGGAAATAGAAGGTGACGTTGGGGAAGTCGTGCGGCAGCACCTCGCGCAGCTTACGGATATAGTCTGCCGTTGGCGCGTGTCCCTCCTTCAGCGACACCATGATCACGCCGTCGTTGACACCGATCGTCGAGCCGTCGGTGAACGCCAGGTTATAGGCGCGGAACGGCAGACCGATGTTGTCGACAATAAGCTCGCGATCCTTCTCGGGGATAACCTCGCGGATCTTGTCCTCGACCGCCTGGAATATGCGCTCGGTCGTCTCGATGCGCGTGCCGGCCGGAGCGCGCACGTGGAGCTGGATGCGACCGCCGTCGATGTTCGGATAGAAGTCGCGCCCGACGAGGAAGAACATGGTGGCGCCGAGCGCCAGCACGAGCGTGGCGACAATGGGAACGATCGAGCGGTGCTCTACGAGCAATGTCAGCAGCGCCGCATAGCTGTTCCGCATCCGCTCGAAGAGGGATTCGAACCCCGCATGGATACGCCCGAAGAAGCCCGGCCGCTTCACATCGTCGGTGCTGCCATGCTGCTCACCCTTGAGCAGCAGGCCGATGGTGATCGGTGTCAGCGTGCGCGACAGGCCGTAGGACGCCAGCATGGCGAACACGACGGCGAGGCCGAGCGGCGTGAAGAGGTAGCGCGCAGGCCCTTCGAGAAACACCACGGAGGTGAACACGCAGGCGATGGCCAGCGTCGAGACGAGCGTCGGCACGGCGATCTCGGCCGAGCCGTGCAACGTCGCCTCGGGCAGCGGCATGTGGCGTTCGGTCAACAGGCGATGCGTGTTCTCGATGGTGACCGTCGAATCGTCGACGAGGATGCCGATGGCGAGCGCCAGGCCGCCGAGCGTCATCGTGTTGAGCGTCTCGCCGAGGAAGAACAGGCAGACGATCGACGACAGGATCGCCAGCGGAATGGAGATCATCACGACCAGCGTGGAGCGCCATGAGCCGAGGAACAGAAGGATCATCAGCGCCGTGAGCGCCGCAGCAATAGCGCCCTCGCGCAGCACGCCCTCGACCGACTGCTTGACGAACACCGACTGATCGAACAGCTCGTCGATCGTCATTCCCGGAGGCGCGGCAGCTCGGGCGATCTTCAGCGCCCCGCGGACGCCATTGACGACGTCGAGCGTCGAGGCGTTGCCGTTCTTGATGACGCTCAGCAGCACGGCGCGCTTGCCGTCGCGGCGCACGACGTTCTGCTGCACGGCGGAGCCATCGCGCACGTGCCCGATGTCCTTGAGGAACACGGTGGCTCCGTTTCGGACTCGCACCGGAATGTTGTTGAGCTGCTCCACCGTCAGCGGCGTCGCATTGGCGTGAACCACATACTGCGTGTTGCCGATCTTGGCGGTTCCCGAAGGCAACGTCAGGTTTTGCGCGTTGACGGCGTTGACGATGTCGTTGGGCGTCAGGCCCCGCGCCAGCAGCTTATCGGGGTCGATGTCGACCATGATTTGCCGATACTTGCCGCCGGCTGGCGTCGGGAACGTCACGCCGTGAACAGGCGCGAGCTGCTGGCGCAGGTTATAGATGCCGAAGTCGTAGAGCTGCTGCTCATTGAGCGTCTCGGAGGTCAGGGCGAGCTGCAGCACGGGAACGCTCGAGGCGTTGAACTGCACCACGATCGGCGGCTGAATACCGGGAGGCAGCAGGGCGCGGATCGCGTTCGTCGCCGAAACGATCTGCGAGATGGCGAGGTCGAGATTGACGTCCGGCTGGAAGTACAGTTTCTGCACCGACAGACCGTTCATGGTCTGCGATTCCATGTTTTTGATGCCGGTGACGTTGGAGCTGATGGAGTATTGGCTGTAGGTCGATACGCGCGATTCCATCTCCGGCGTGGAGAGACCGGTGTACTGCCAGATCACCGTCACCACCGGGATGTTGATCTCGGGGAAGATGTCGGTCGGCATGGTGCGTATCGCGATCCCGCCCACGAACACGATGAACGCGGCGAGCACGTAGAACGTGTGCGGAAATCTCAGCGCGAAACGGACGATGCCCATCGGCTATTTCCCCCGAGCGCCGGCAATGAGGTCTGCGGGCCGCTCAAGCGGGTGCGGACCCGGGGGCGAGTCCGGGTCCGCGGTCTCATGCCGCCAGGAGGATGGGAGCGGCATGTATGCGCCCTTCGTTAGCGGCAGTCCCACAAGCCGTGGACTGTCTTGGAGTGGCAGTCGTCGCCGTTGTTGCCCGCCTGGGCAGTGGCGGCGCCAGCGATCAGAACTAGGGTCAGCGTGAGGTATCGGAGAGCTTTCATCGGAAGGTTCCTTTCCGATTGGGGTTGCGGAAAGCCCCATCGCGTTTCCTCTGGCCTCATTGTCCATCGTCCTGAGGCTCGAATGCGAATAGGTCGCGAGATGTGCGTGACGATGACTAGACATCCGACCAAGACCGCGCTTTGGACCGAAACTGCTCACGCTTCTCGCAGCGCGGGTCCGGTCAGGAAATCGGATTTGCGTATTTGCGTTCAAAACATCTGGCGTGCCGCCCAAGCTGTAGGAATAGCGACGTACATGCTCGCAAGGTCGCAGGGCGATCCTTTGGATGGGGTCGACTATACCAAGGTGTAACGCCGCCTGTGCCCCGATCCGGGCCCCGCGATGCCACCGCCGTTTCGCTTATCGATAACTTTCAGTTTACGCCGGCGCGGCAACTGCATGGCAATTCTCAATCGGCCATAGTGAGAGTAGTTTCTCTCCAGGAATGACCGAAAGCCCAGTGCGTCCAGGACCCACCAAATCGAAAGCGGAACGGCCATGGCTCCTGACTGCAGCGGCAGCAGGCGCGCTGGCTGCTGTGATCTTTGCCGTCGACGCCTTCACGCCGTTTGCGATGGCAGTGGCAGTGCTTTACGTGCTCGTCATTCTCATCGCCGCCAGATCGTGTGGCCGCCGAGAGCTCATACTGGTTGCGCTGGCGTGCGGCGCGCTGACGGTGCTCGCCTTTGCCATCTCGCACGGCGACGAGCTCGAGAGCACAGCCTTCGCGCGCTGCCTGGTGAGCCTCGCAGCAATCGCGATCACGACCCTTCTCGTATTGCAGAACAAGAGCGCCGAGCAGGGGCTGAGGGAGCAGGCCAATCTTCTCGACGTCACGCACGACGCGATCATCGTGCGCGATTTCGACGATGTCATCCACTACTGGAACAGAGGTGCCGAGCAGCTCTACGGCTGGCGGGCCGAGGAGGCGATCGGTCGCATAACGCATGATCTCCTGCACACCGTCTTTCCCTATCCATTGAGCGACGTCCTCGCCGACCTGCACGCGACCGGCAAGTGGGAGGGAGAGCTCGTCCACACCAAGCGAAACGGCGAGACCGTCACCGTTGCCAGCCGCTGGTCTCTGCAGCGCGACGAGCGGGGCGCTTCCATGGCCATACTCGAGACCAACAACGACGTCAGCGAGCGCCGCCGGGCAGAGAATGCCCTGCGTCGCAGCGAGGCGCACTTGGCGGAGGCGCAGCGCCTCAGCCATACCGGCAGCTTTGGCTGGCAGCCGAGCACTGGAGACATCATCTGGTCGGCCGAGACCTACCGCATTTTCGAGCTGGATCCCTCGCTCAAGCCGACGACGGACTTCATCGAGCAGCGCACGCATCCCGCAGACCTCGCGACTGTGCGCTACCTCCTGCAGCACGCCGGCGATGACCGCAAGAATTGGGAGATGAAGCACCGACTGCTGTTCCCCGATGGTCGTGTGAAATACGTCAGCGTCGTCGCTCATGCCGAGCCGGTCGCCAATGGCGGCGTCGAGTTCGTCGGTGCCATCATGGATATGACCGCCGCACGCCGCGCCGAGGACGAGTTGCGCCAGGCGCAGGCCAATCTCGCGCACGTGAACCGGGTAAGCACTCTCGGCGAGATGACGGCTTCGATTGCTCACGAGGTCAGCCAGCCTATTGCCGCCATCGTCGCGAGTGCGGGTGCCGGCTCGCGCTGGCTCGCGGCCGGCAACGTCGCCGAGGTGCAGCAGTCGCTGGGTCGCATCTCCCGCGACGGCCACCGGGCGAGCGAGGTCATCTCGCGCATTCGCGCATTGGCTATGAAGCTGCCGCCGCGCAAGGATCGCGTGAACCTCAATGCGGCGATCAGGGAGGTCCTCACCCTGGTGCGCAGCGAGGCGGAGCGAAACCGCGCCGAGGTCCGCACCGAGCTGACGGCAGATTTGCCGTTGGTCGCGGCGGACCGCGTACAGATCCAGCAGGTGCTGCTCAATCTCGTTGTCAACGCCTTCGAGGCCATGAGCGGCGAAGCGGGCGCCCCGCGTGAGCTATTCGTGTCGACGCGGCACGACGCACCCGGCCAGGTCCTGGTGAGCGTGCGCGACAATGGCCCCGGTTTCGACGATGAGCAACTCGCGCACGTCTTCGACGCCTTCTACACGACCAAGTCTAACGGCATCGGCATGGGCCTTGCCATTTGCCGGTCGATCATCGAGGCCCACGATGGGCGCCTGTGGGCGGAGCGCAACGCGCCACGCGGCGCCAACTTCCAGTTCACCCTGCCGAGCATCGACGCCAACGCAAACGGAGCCCCATGAGCCAGGATAAGGCCGTCGTCCATGTCATCGATGATGACGAATCTATTCGTGAGGCACTGCGCAGCCTGCTCTCCACGGTGGGCCTGGACGTCCATACGTACCATTCGACCCGCGATTTCCTCGACGCCAAGCGTCCCGACGCGCCGAGCTGCCTTGTGCTCGACGTGCGCCTGCCTGGCGTCAGCGGGCTCGATTTCCAGAGCGAGCTGAACCGGTCGCAGATAAACTTCCCGATCATCTTCATCAGCGGCCACGGCGACATCCCGATGACCGTGCGCGCCATCAAGGCGGGTGCGATCGAGTTCCTGACCAAGCCGTTCCGCGAGCAGGAGCTGCTCGATGCGGTCCAGACCGGCATTCAGCAGGATCGCCAACGCCGTCAGCAGGCCGCCGGCATGGCGGGACTGCACGAACGGTTCGCCTTGCTGACCACGCGCGAGCGCGAAGTGATGGGGCTCGTCGTCACCGGGCTCATGAACAAGCAGATCGCCGCCGAGCTGGGCCTCAGCGAGATCACGGTCAAGGTTCACCGCGGCAACGTCATGCACAAGATGGGGGCCAAATCCCTCGCCGATCTGGTGCGCATGGCCGATCGCCTGGGGCTATCGGCAGGCGGCAAGGCCTGACCCCTATACCTACGCATAGTCGTCCGCCTCCAACGGCTAGTCCATTCTGCCGATTTGGTGGGGGCGGGCGCCGTTTGTGCAATACCGCATAGGTCGGTTCGGCCTCTAGGCTCCGGAATGAACTTGAGGCCGGGATGGACAAGGGTCCGATGATCTCGATCGTAGATGACGACGAGTCGGTGCGAGACGCGACGGCGAGCCTGATGCGTGCTGCCGGCTATACGCCGAAGGCATTTCCAGGCGCCAGCGAGTTTCTCAACTCTGACCACGTCGCGGAAACTGAATTCCTCATTGCCGACGTGCAGATGCCGGGCATGACAGGGCTCGAGCTGCACGACCGGTTGCGGCACGCCGGACGGCGTATCCCCACCGTTCTCATCACTGCATATCCCGATGCGCGCATGTGCGAACGGGCGATGCAGGCGGGTGTCGTCCGCTACCTCACCAAGCCTTTCGACGAAAGCGAGCTTCTCGAGTGCATCCAAACCGCCCTCCAGTCGGGCGACACGCGGAGTACAACATCATGAATATCATAGCATCGTCCGAGACCTATGTGAGGCGCAAGCCAGGGGCGGCGGAGGCTGCCGCAAGCCTCTCCTCGAGGCGGCCGGCTCCTCGCAAGACGCAAAGCATCCGTGGCACGCAGTTCGCCCAGCTTACCGCCTTCGTCGCCGTCGCCGAGCACCGCAGTTTCACCCGCGCCGCCCAGCATCTGGGTCTTTCAACGCCTTCCCTCAGCCAAGCCATCCGCGGACTAGAAGAGACCTTCGGGGTACGGCTCCTCAATCGCACGACGCGCAGCGTCGCTCTCACCGAGGCAGGTGAGCAACTTCTCCAGCACCTCAATCCCGTTCTCGAAGGCGTCGACCATGCCATCGATGCCGTCAACGCCTACCGTGATACGCCCGGCGGCACGCTCCGCCTCACGGTCCATCCGCTCGCCGCGGTGACTGTGATCGGCCCGCTCGTCGCCCGCTTCTCCAGCGCCTTCCCATCGATCGAGCTCGAGCTGTCTGTAGACATCGCCTGCCGCGACATCGTCAGCGAGCACTTCGACGCCGGCGTGCACCTGGGCAGCAACATTGCCCAGGACATGATCGCAGTCCCCATCGGAGGCAATTTCCGCATCGTCACCGTCGCCGCGCCTGAGTATCTGGCGAGCCACGGCCAGGTTTCGAGCCCGGCTGACCTCAGCGGCCACAACTGTGTGCGCTATCGCTGGGACAAGGCAGTCGCCAACACGTGGCGCTTCGCCAAGGATGGCGAGCGCGCCGACGTCGCCGTCGAAGGCACGCTGACCGTCAACGATCACGACCTTGCGCTGCGGGCCGCACTCGACGGCGTCGGCATCGTGCAGCTCCCCGAGGCATCCGTTGCCTCGCTCATCGCTGAGGGGCGGCTGACCTCGCTGCTCGCCGACTGGTCGCCGAACTGGGGCAGCTTCTTCCTTTTCTACCCAAGTCGGAAGCATCTACCTGTCAAGTTGCGCACGCTCGTTGACTTCCTGCGCAAGGAGACGAAGCACACGGCGATCCGCGGCGCCGCGGTGGGTGAGTGCGCAGCCTAGGTATCGGGTCCGACGTGCCGGATCTGGTCGACCGTGATATCGGCGAAATGCGTCAGCAGCAGATAGCCGAACGCGAAGAACTCGAAGAGGTCATGCAACAACGGCGGCAGCAGCATGATGCCGCCGTTGTTGCATCGCTTCGCCAACCCTTCGCTTTCAGCGTCCTTCAGGAGTTTCACGATGTGGACGCGCGAGGAGCTGATGCCTCGTGCGAGCCCGGAGATCGAGACCCGAATGGGGGTCGATGCGAGCAACGCGTCCGGCTCGGCTGCGCTCAGCAACGAGAAGAGCACGAACATCCCACCGTCGCGCTCGACGAACAGCCGCAATGCAGGCATGTGATCGGTGAAGCGGAAGCCGGCCCGATAGTGGGCGCTGAGAAGGCGCACGAGACCTTCGGCGAAGGCAGGGCGCTCGAGCATCTCCAGCGCGCGGGCCGCGCCGGGAAGCAGCGGCGCGACGCCGGCGAAATGGCAGCGCCAACGTGCACGCTGTTGCTTGATGAGTTTTTCCGTGGGGATGAGCTCGCGCCGGCGCCGGTCCTCGCTGCGCGGAGCCAACTCCAGATAGCCGCCGAGCTGCATCAGGCTGAGCAGTGCGCTCGCGCGGGTGGCGCTGCACAGCCCCTGTTCCGCGCATAGCTCCTTCAACCGCCCCGGCGTGAGGCCGATGCCTTCGTCATGGCGGCGAAAGTGAAGGTCGAGCACGAAGAGAGCGACGAAGAAGCGTCCGCGATCGTTGATGATCCTGTTGAGCACGCGATTGCCGCGGTGCAGCTCGGCGAGGCCTGCCGCCGTGCGCTGGACCGCAGCATGAAACCCGGGAGCCGACACCAGGTCCGCGCGCCGCTCCCTCGATGCTGGACCGTCAGCCGCAACGAGCGCCTCCGCGTCCGCGGGAGTGATCGGTCGTGACCATGGCGCCGACCGGGGTCGAGGTGGAAGCTCACCGACGAGATGCGGTTGAATTTCTACACTTGATCTCACGCTTTCCTCTGTTAACGAGCCCGAGGGCTTGAAAGATGGTGATGGCCGGTTCGCGTTCGATGCGCCCGCGGTCATTGTCGTCTCTATGGGGGAGAATTCAATGACCGATCGCCAGGATGTCAGCCGCCGCACGGCGCTGAAGCTGGGCCTTGCCGGCGCGGCTGCCGGGGTCGCCGGGCTCGAGGCGGAGGCCGCCACCACCGGGAAAGCAAGCGGCCGGCCCAACATCCTCTTTCTGCTGGTCGACGAGCAGCGCTATCCGACCGTCTACGAGAGCGACGCGCTGAAGGAATTCCGCAAGGTCTACTTGCCCGCCCAGAACGCCCTCGCCCAGAAGGGCCTCACCTTCGAGCGCCACTACATCGCCTCTGTCGCTTGCGTGCCGAGCCGCACCTCGCTCTATACGGGTCACTACCCCTCGCTGCACGGCGTCGCCAACACCGACGGCGCCGCCAAGGCGGCGAACGATCCAGAAATGTGGTGGCTGACGCCCGGCTCGGTGCCCACGCTCGGCCACTATCTGCGTGCCGGCGGCTACCGCACCTACTGGAAGGGCAAGTGGCATGCCCACGAGGCGGACCTCAAGATCCCCGGCACCGAGACCGTAGTGACCAGCTACGATGAGAACGGCGTCACCGATCCGGTCAAGGAAGGCACCTATCTCAAGGCCAACGTGCTCGACAAGTATGGCTTCGATGGCTGGGTCGGCCCAGAGCCGCACGGCGCCGATCCGCTGCGCTCAGGCTCCTCCGCCGCCCAAGGCAAGCAGGGCCGCGATCAGGCGATCTCGGCACAGGTGGTCAAGCTCATTCAAGACCTCAGCGCGTCGAAGGACGATACGCCCTGGTTCCTCATGGCCTCTTTCACCAACCCGCACGACATCGCGCTGTGGGGCTTCTTTGCCAATCTCGCCGCGAGCCTGCAGAACCAATACGATTTCTCCGTCCCCGACTACGTGCCGAAAGACGTATTCGACAAGGACAAGTTCGCCAAGACGCGCACCGAGAAGCTCGACAAGAAGCCCTCCTGCCAGTCGTCCTACAAGGACGCTTACAGCCAGTTCATGCAGGCGAGCTTCGTCCGCCCCGAATACTATCGGCTCTATTACAAGCTGCACGCCGACGTCGATAAGCGCCTCGGCGAGGTTGTGAGCGCGCTCGAGGCTTCTCGTTTCCTCGACAATACGGTGATCATCTTCACCTCCGACCACGGCGACCTCCTGGGATCGCACGGAGGCCTCTTCCAAAAGTGGTACATGGCCTATGAGGAGGCGCTGCACGTGCCGTTCGTCGTCGTGCCGCCGGGCAATCAGGCGCCGCGCTCGGTGCCGATCCTGACCAGCCACATCGATCTCGCCCCGACGATCCTCGGCCTCGCCTGCGTCGACGTCGAGGCGGCGCGCAAGGAGCTCGCGCCGGGCTTCACCGATGCGTTGCCGCTCGTCGGGCGCGACCTGTCGCCGATCATCATGGGCAAGGCCGAGCCGCAGGCGCTCGCCGAGCCGGTCTACTTCATGACCGACGATGATCCGAGCCGCGGCCTCGACCAGAAAAACTTCATCGGCCTAACCTACGATTCCGTCTCGCAGCCGAACCACGTCGAAACGGTCATCGCCGAAATCGACGGTGCGCTGTGGAAGTACTCGCGCTATTTCGACCATCCGCGCTATTGGTCGAGCCCGGGCACGCCCGGCGACAGTGGCGTGCAGGATCTCGTCGTCAAGCCTCTGCGGCGCGAGCCGACCTCGGAGGGGACGACGCAGCGTCTCTACCAGCAGAACGTCAAGACGACGCCCAGACCGGACGAGTTCGAGATGTACAACGTCACCGCCGATCCGCTCGAGCTCGACAACCTTGCCGGCAATCCGGCCCACAAGGCCCGCGAGGACCAGTTGCGACAGCTTCTCGTTGAGCAGAGCGGAAAGAAGCGTCTGACGCCGCAGAGCGGCCAAGTGCCCGGCGAGACGGCCGGCCTCAAGCTCTAGCCGGATGTTTCCTCATCCCGGATAGCGCATTTTCCGATCAGACGGGCGCGCTTCACTCCACCCTCCCCTTGATGGGGAGGGTGGCATCGCGCGCAGCGAGAGGCCGGGTGGGGTGAAGAGTCAGGCGTATCGCCTGGTAGGTTTCTCCAAGCTCGATCCCCCCACCCCTGACCCCTCCCCGCAAGCGGGAGGGGATCAGGGAGTGCGATGCCAGCCGATAGGAAAATGGTCTAGGGGCTCGCCCCTTCCGGGATG
>Ga0164243_10008271_pt1 | contig 15387 bp, 10 predicted proteins | sample OricompcompostOP_FD_108781 | JGI IMG/M metagenome (GOLD analysis project Ga0164243, IMG submission 108781) | Organic Plus compost microbial communities from Emeryville, California, USA - Original compost - Organic plus compost (OP) | ecosystem: Engineered > Solid waste > Mixed feedstock >... | reverse complement strand
GCGTGTGGAGGTCGGGGTCGCCGGCCCGAGAGTCGCGGTGGGTGAACGCCGTTGCGACCAGCCCACGGGTCTCGACCTGCCGGGCGCCGTTGTGCCCCTCCCGTGTGAAGAAGGCGTGCTGCTCGATGAACTCAAGCGCGTCGCCGACGGCGCCATCGTGGGCTGCTTGAATCACGCGCGCGATCTCGGGAGGCGCGATCGCCCACATCGTCGAGACCGACTTCACGGGCGAGAAGGTCAGGTCGAACCCGGCCACAGCCGACCGTCGCGGACGCGAGTAGCGAGCCAGGGCATCCGACAACTCCCGAGCACTCTTCGGCTCGCGCCCGTGGTCGGCGACGAACCGTTCACGAGCGACCTCAGCGCGCACCGTGGCCAGCACGTCGTACGGCGGCCTCCCGGCGATGGGGCTGTCCTTGTCGGCGGTCGAGCGTGTCGACACTCCGGCGGCCTTCACCCGCCGAGCGACCTCGGCATTGAACCCGTCGACGCCGCAGTTGTCGTAGAGCCTGTACGGCGCACCGAGCGGGTCGTCGGTGAGCGGGTGCGCACCGGTCCCGAACAAGCGCTTCATCTGCTCCGCCGTCACCACGTCGGCGACCTCCAGGCCGTCGACGCCGGAGACCCCAGAGCCGACCCATCGTCCGGGCGACTCGCCCTTCGCCGAGTAGTAGTCGGCCAGCGGAGTGGCCCCCCTCTCGGTCGAGTCGAGCGCAGCGACCTGGCGCGTCAGGTACTCATACCCCGACCCCGCCGAGAGCTTGTGAATCGTCATCGTCACATCCCAAACGGCCCCGCGCAGGACGCGAGTGGCCACGGACGAGCTGGTCGAGCTGGGGATGAAAGAGGTGTGCCTGGAGAGGGGGAGGGGTGAGAGGAGGGACGGGAGGCGGGGAGGCGGGGGGCGGGGGAAGTACGAGGTGGAGGGCGAGGAAGGCGAAAGGGAGAGCGACGATTGGATGGAGAGGAATCGTAGAGAGGGCGGACTACCAGTCGGCGGCATCCGTTGCGCCGAGTCGCATCGCCTCGTTGATCAGGCCTGTGAGCTCGGGCTGGGGATCGCCTTCGCGCAGTCGGGGGACGATCTCTTGCAGTCGATGGCCGATACCCCACTGCTGGCCGGTCGTGTTCTTGAGGAGATGGGTCAATAGTCGAGCCCAATCCCTTGCCTCTGCTGCAACGGCGACGTCCTTGAGGCGGTAGAGGAACCCGCCGTGCTGATCGAGACCTGCCTCGGAGCCCAGCACGAGATCGATCGCCTGGTTCCGCACGTCGGGTAGCCCGACGACCCATTCGGCTGTCGCCGATGCCTCGGTGGGTGTGAACGGCAGGGGAACAGACTGATTGCGGCCGGACCAGTACGCACGGATCCATCGGTCCCACTGGCCGGGGGCGTCACCAGGTTCGAGGTGCGCCAGCGTGCGGCCGACTTCTTGCGCCCAGGAGACTCGGAGGTCCTCTGACGCTGCGCCGATGAAGCGTGTCAACCAGGTCGCAGGGTCGACCGGGGCGAACATCGCGATTGACGTCAGATGCCCCGCGAGCTGACTGCGGAGGCCGTTGGGAAGTTCCTCGAAGTGCGTCGTGGTCGTCATATAGGCGTCGAGCAGTCCGGATTGGAGCAGACCGTCGTTCCATCGCCCCCAGGTGAGGAAGCCCTGCCATGCGGCCGCGGACTCGGACTCGTTCGTCCAGTCAAACAGTGGGAGAAGCCGGTCTTGACACCACTCACGATCTGCTCCGAAGAAAAAGTGCAACTGTGAGGCGAGAAAGGCGCGAGCGAGCAGGCCGTTGCGACCGCTGGCCAACACCAGCCGATCTAGCTGTGCGGCAACGCGCTGCGGGAGGCCGTCCCAGGTCGACTCGTTCTCGGACCACTCCCACTGAACTACCTTCGTCCAGAACTCAGCGAGGTCACCTGCGGGATGGTTGATCGCTTCCATGACGATGTCGGCCCCGCTGACGACGGCGCCGTCGATGTCAGACGACGGCCAAAGATCAGCCGCGAGGCGGTGAGCCTGTTCGAGCTGGTGCCACGGTGTCGGGTGTTCGGGACCGCCCCCGTTCGACAACATTGCGCATGCTGGCCTCCGAATCTCGTCGTGATCCCAGCTAGCAATGATCGTCAACACATTCTCGATCAGCTCCACCTCAAGAGTTGCGCGGTCCCAGCCGTAGATCAACGACGCGCGGAAGTCGCTGTCCTCAGTATCCAGGACTTGAGCGAGCTGTGTGCCATCCGCCGGGTATGCCGTGACACAGGCCTGAAGGGAGCGAAGTGCGCCGGTCCAGGAGGGTCCCTTCAGGGAGGTTTGCTCCGTCTGGAACTGTCGCAGGCGAGCGAGGGCCGTAGTTGGATCTTGGTCCACCAGCTCGTGGAGTTCTGCGGCGGTGAACGGAAGTGCATCTTCGACGAAGCCGGATGAACCGTAGCGGTTGAGGTCGGGATGCTCCCTCTTGGCGTACTCGGGGTGCGCCTCCTGCACCTGCTCAAAGGCAGCCGTCGCGATCTGAAGATCGGGTGCGGAGTCTGCGAGCCAAGCGAGCAGGTTATAGCTCCGATACGGCGAGTGCTCATCGTCATCGTGGCCAGGAGGACCAGCGATAGCGGCGTCGACAAGCCTGCGGGCCACGTCGCCGCCCGAAGTCGGGAGTGTGTCCCGGATCAGCTGGAACACCTCGTGCTGTAGCTGAACGTCCCACAGAAGGTTCTGACTGAGAACCCAGTTCAGCTTCTCGTCGGGACCGACGTCGTTGCGCACGCGCCAGCCGTGCGCGGCGAGGCGTTGAAGGATCGTGTTGGGCGAGGACCACCAGGCCGCCAGATAGGCCTCTGCGAGGGGAATGGCATGGGAGAGGGCGGCCTCGATCGAGTCACGCGCCGCATCGATGAGGGCATCTACGGAGTCGCGATGACTGTCTTGCTCGTGGCGTTCAATGGCCGATCGCGAGAAGGAGACCGGATCGAAGGTGCTGTCAGGATTCACGCCACGAAGGCTTCGATAGACACTCGAGATCTGCTGAGTTGTCAGGCTGAGGACCTGGGCGAAGTGCTTGTCGAGCAGTGGTACGAAGACCTTCGTCCAGTTGTCCGTGAGCCAGTGCTCGTCACCGCAGAGGTCGACCTCGAACCGAGGCTGGGCGGCAGGTTGTCCGCCGAGGTCGAATGCTCGCCTCAGGCGCGGGCGGGTCCGATCCTCGAACACCATGAGGGCTATATCGAAGTTGGCGGACCAGTCCTTGTCGACGAGCATCATGTCGAGCAGGTCCTGCTGATGGGTCGGGGCGTTCTGAAGGACAAGCTGGAGCCATGGGTTGAGCCACTTCGGGAACGTGCCTTTGTAAGCGAAGAGCGCCCGTGTGATGGCGTACCACGTATCTGGTGGCCAGGGCCTGTCGCGGAACGCGCGTAGTGCCATCCCCGAGACTTCTTCCGAGAGGATGTACTGGTCGGCAATCCACCACATGATGGTGCGGACTGTCGGCTGGCTTGCGGCGTCCTGCGAGAACAGGGAGAGGAATGCGGGGCGGGCTTCGAGCCACGCGAACCATCGCTGGCTGCGGTCGGCGTCATCGAACTTCGCCTTCTCCGTGAAGTACCTCACCCGCTCCGGGTGAGCGAGTGCGGCCTCGACGTACGAGACTTCTTCCGGGATGGTGGGCGGTTCCGCGGAAACGAGTTCGGCAAGTCGGGCGCGATGCTCGACTTGCCCCATCGTCGCCAGGACTCGCCATCGCTCGAGCGATTCTGGCAGGGCCGAGTGGTCCCCTGAATCGTTCGGATACGAGATCGGCGTCAGACCGAGACGGCGCCACTCTGCGTTCTGCTCATCGTCGGTGAGTACGTATCGGCTTTGATCCGGCCCGAGGGAACGTGCCAAGTACTGCATCACGACGTCGCCGTGGCTGTAGCCGATGAAGACGACCGTGAACTTCGAGAACATCCTCTCGAGGAACCTGGCTGCCCATGCCTCTCGGAGGTAGGCGCGTCCGAAGTCGGTGTCCGTAACGACGAGCCTGCGGCTGGGCTGAGACAACGAACCGTGGAGGTGAACCACACCCTCGAAGTCATCGCCGACAGGTAGAGCCGGAGCCTCGTAGACGCCCAGGTCTACGGACGTCGCAATTGCCGACGAGGTGAGATGCCGGTCGTAGTTGGTGGTGACTATTCGCGGGCTCGGATACGCAATTGCAAGCCCCGTGATCGCTTCATGAAGGGCGTTCGGCCGCGATCCAGGCAGGTCAATCGCATTCGCCACCAGCTGATGCACGTCGTTGCCGTTGTCTTCAAGTCGACCCAGAAACACATCGGGCTGGCGGACCTCATCGTCTGACGGTTCGCGCCCAACGAGAGCGCCAATCTTGTGCACCAGTTGCGCGAAGTCCGGAAGGTCGGCCGGATGGGCGCGGGAGGCACCGGCTCCCACGAAGAAGACAAGATCGCCTGTCTCGGCAGCGTCGAGGACGGCCTGCGGCACATCGATGTCACCGATCCACATCGGTCAGGCCACATCGCTCGGAACGGCAGTCCGTTTGATCTGATGCAGCGTGTCGACGATGACCTCGACGTCCGCGTCGGGGAAGAAGTAGTCGGGGCCGGTGGGGGCGTGGTCGGTGTAGGGCGACTCAAAGAGGCGCGCAGGCTCCATGACGCCGTTCTTGGTCAGCTCGTCGATGATGAGGTTCACGAAGCGGACCTGATCGGCGGAGAACTTCGTGCCGTCGAGGTAGCTCTCGAACGCCTCGATCGCGGCCAAGCGGTCGAGGCCGACGAGGCTGCGGACGAAGATGCCGAGACCGCCGGTTTGCTCATTCGCCCAGACGATGTCGACCTGCTGACCGCCGGAGGCGACGAGCATCTGCTCCAGTTCGGTGAGGTCGTTCGCGGTGAGCTGCTTGTTGCGGCGGAGGCGCTGGAGGGCGAGGTTGTCCAGGTGCTCGCGGAGGTACGCCTCGGCCTTGGCGCGGAAGCGCTCGAAGTTGGTGCCGGGGGTGACGCGGGGGAGTACGACCTCGACGCCTTCGCCGATCGTGTCCTCGAAGTCGGTGTAGATCGGGTTGCGTGCCGTCTTCTCGATGAACCGCGCGAGACCTCGGATGCGGCGTCGGGCGAGCTCCAGCATCGGCAGCGTCACGTCGATCCACCACTCGTCGCCGGCCATGGACTCCAGCAGCGCGGCCTGCTCGGCGACGCTCGGGATCGTGGTCTTGCCGAGCAGTGCGGCGGCGATGTGCTGAACGGACTCGCGCAGCCGCTCGGCCAGCACGGCATCGCCGTCGAGCTGGGCGAGCTGGCGACGCAGGATGAGGAGGTCGAAGCGCTTGGCGTCCTCGTCGTCGTCACGGACCGAGGAGGGCAGTCCGGCGAGCGTGAGCAGCGCCTTCGTGTCCTCGGACACGATCTGGTTCCAGGCGTCTGCGGACGCGTACTTCTCTACGGCTCGGCGGTGCGGGCGGACGACGAAGTTCTCGAGGTTCATCCCGGCGACGACCTCGTGCAGTGTCGTCACGGTGGACGAGCGTAGATCGGGTTCGGTGTCACCGAGCGCGGTGACAAGTCCGAGCCGCGCCTCGAAGAGGCGCTGGGAGAGTGACTTCTGGGTCTGCCCCTGGGATCCGGGCAGGTCCTGGCTGAAGTACTCGAGGTTGCCGCAGAAGTCGAAGACCAGGAAGTCCTGCTTGTCCTCATCGGGACCGAAGAGACCGGGGCAGAGGCGGGTGCCGCGGCCGATCATCTGCCAGAACTTCGACTTCGAGCGCACCATCTTGAAGAAGACGAGATTGACGACCTCTGGGACGTCGATGCCGGTGTCCAGCATGTCGACGCTGATCGCGATGTGCGGCGCCTTGTCCTTGATCGAGAAGTCGTCGATCAGCGACTGGGCGTACGGCGTGCCGTGGGTGATCACGCGGGCGAAGTGGCCTGCGAGCTCGGGGTAGGCGAGGTTGAACCGCTTCTCGATGAACTCCGCGTGCTTCTGGGACTTGGCGAAGATGATCGTCTTGCCCAGACGGTCACCTCCAGCGACCTTGTAGCCCTGCACCATCAGGGTCTCGAGGACCTTGTCGACAGTGTCCTCGTTGAAGAGGAACCGGTTGAGCTCCTCGGCACCAACCTCGTCCGGCGGACCGTCCTCACCCCAGTCGAGGACGTCCCACTGGTCCTTCTCCTCCTCGGTGAGGTCGTCGTACTTGATGCCCGAGCGCACGAACTGGGTGCCGACGCTGATCCCCTTCGGGGGCACGAGGTAGCCGGCGTCGACCGCTTCGTCGAGCGAGTAGTTGTCGGTGGGGACGCCGTCCTCGAGATGGAACAGCCGGTAGGTGTTGTGGTCGACCTCGTCCTTCGGGGTCGCGGTCAGGCCGACGAGGAGTGAGTCGAAGTAGTCGAAGATTGCGCCGTACTTGGCGTACACAGAGCGGTGCGCCTCGTCGATCACAATGAGGTCGAAGTAGGCCGGGCCGAAGCGGCGGGTGCCGTTGTCGATCTCGTTGATCAGGTTCATGATCGTCGGGTACGTCGAGACGTAGACGCGGCCCTCGATGGCCTTCTCGATGACGAGGTTGACCGTCGTCGAGCCGGGCAAGTGCTGCTTGAACGCGTTGGCGGCCTGGTTGACCAGAGCGGTCCGGTCGGCGAGGAAGAGCACGCGCTTGACCCAGTTCGCCTTCTGCAACAGGTCGACGAGCGCGATGGTCGTGCGGGTCTTGCCCGATCCGGTTGCCATTACCAGCAACGCCTCGCGCTGCTTGCGGTCGAATGCATCGCCCACTGCCTTGATGGCCCGCACCTGGTAAGGACGTCCAGCGATGTCGGTGTTCGCCTGCGCGGACGACAACTGCAACTTGGTCTGGCGGCGCTGGATGAGCAGTTCCAGCTCGTCGCGGGTGTAAAACCCCTGGGACTCGCGCGGCGGGTAGCCGCCGGCGTCGTCCCAGATCCGGTGCTCGTAACCGTTGGTGTAGAAGATCACCGGGCGACGGCCGAACTGCGTTTCAAGGCAGTCGGCGTACAGCTTGGCCTGCTGTTGGCCCACCTCCGGCGACTTGGCGGTGCGCTTGGCTTCCACCACGGCCAGCGGCAGACCGTCGGCACCCCAGAGGACGTAGTCGACGAAGCCATTGCCCTGCGCATTAGGCATGCCGGTTACGGGGTACTCGCGGTCGCGCTCCTCATCGAGCGCCCAGCCGGCCTCATGCAGCAGGACGTCGATGAACAGGTCTCGGGCGGCGGCCTCGTCGTAGTCCCGCGTGTCCGGCGCTGCTGCTGCCTGGGCGGCTGCGATCTGAGTCTTCAGTTCGGCGATCTGCGCCTCGTGGGCGGCCAGCCGCTCGTCCTTCTCGGCGAGCTCGCGGGCGTGGGCCTCGTCCTGCTCCTTGAACTTCGCCGCGAGGCGGGCGACCTCATCACGCGACAGCGGCGCTGCCTTGGCTGCAAGAGCAGGATCGAACTGGGCCTGCAGCGGCACCGCTGTCGGCGCAGGGGAGTGGTGGTACGACGTCCACACGACGACGTTGAATAGCTCACGCAGCACCGCCAGCGACACGTCGGGCCGGATCTGCCGGGCCTCGTGCACCGCGGTGTTGGCGACGCGACGGATCGCCGTCAGCTTTTGCGTGATGCCCTGCGGCACCTTGGCCTTGAACGCGGCGTCGTTGATCTTCGCCGCGAGGTCGTCGCGGTACGGGAGGGGCAGCGACAGGACGTCATACAGGTAGCCGACGAGCTCCTCGACCACCCGGCGACTGTAGAAACATGCCGACCGCGGGTCGGACGACAGGTACGACTCAGCCCGGGCGCAGTCGTCATGCAGCGACGGCAGCGTCTGGCGGACGAAGTCGAAGTTCCCCATGCCGACGACTACTCGCTGTCCTTGTCGAGACCAAAGTGGTCGGCGAGACGTGACAGCGTGAACTCCTGGCGCAGCTTGCACGAGGTGTTGGGGTTGTAGAAAATGCCCGGTTCGGAAAAGGCATCTGGCATCGGGACGGCAGCCAGCCATCGGACTGGGAGCACCCATTCAACGATGTCGTCGGACGCCAGCTGCCCCGGCTCGACGTGCTCGTAGTTGCCGGTGAGCGCCTGCTCGTGCAGCGATACCCACGAACCATCCTGCAGAACGAGCGCCGCGTCGAACCGCTTGGCCTCGGCGAGGGTGACGCCTACGCCGACATAGCCACTTCCCGGAATGTAGACGTTCACGTGGTCGCCTGCGGGGATGGTCCGCAGCGTCCCTGAGGAGCGAGCTGACCCGCCGGCAGAGACGAATCCGAGCTTCCGACCGTCCTCCCAGTCGCGGCCGTGGGTTCCGAAGTTGACGTACCAATCCTGGCCGTTCCACTGGGCACGCTTGCCCTTCTTTGCGCCCGGCGCAGTGGGGACCGCGTGGTCGTCGACCAGCCAACTCCGCGCGAGGTAGCGCCGGTCCTCGTCCTCTAGGTAGGAGAAGAAGACCGCGTTCACGGGTACGCCGAAGCTGCGCAGGTAGGTGACGATCCGCTCGGAGCTGGAGTCCAGCTCGGCGGCCACGATGGTGAGGTTGAGCTCGCCGTTCAACTCGTCCGGCGGGGGACTCCCGAAGACCTTCTCGAAGGCGACCTCGAAGTCCTGACCCAGATGCTTGCTCGCCCTGTCGATGATGTCTTCGCGTGACAGCGTCGAGACCCACGAGCCGTAGTCGAGAACCTGGGCAACCACCTCCCGCGGAGTCTTGTCGCGCTTGAGCTCCAGCAGGTGCAGGTTGCCGTCGCCGTCAATCGCCAGCAGGTCGAGGCGCTTGCCGTACGGCGTGAGCACCTCGCTGCCGATGACCAGCAGTCGCTCCCCGAGCAGCGACGGGTCTTGGGCGAGGAACTGGTGGAGATCCTTCTCGGCCGGGAGCAAAGCGGTCGCGAGCGGCTGAGGCTCGTCGCCATCGATGCGCCACATCTTCATCTCAACCGGCATCGGTCATAGCTCCCCTCGGAAGGCGCGGGACTGGAGGGAGACGAAGAGGTCGTCGTCCACGTTGGCTGCGCGGCGTGCGGATCCGACGGTTGCTTCTGCTGCTGCCAGCCGCTCGGCGAACTCGGCCTGCGCGTCGGCCGGTGCCTGTGGCACTGGCGACGCCTTGACGATGGTGGCGTTCAAGTTCGGGAGGGTTGCCCCCAGTGAACTTCGCTCCAAGTGACCCTTCATCCGAGACGAAGTGACAACCGAATGCAGGAATCTGCTGTCCGCTCCGCGCGGTCGGAGAATGAGGGATCCGGTACCGCAGAGCATGCCGACATGCTGAGGGCCAGCGATCCCGGCTCGCCCCATTTCTCCCCGTCTCCCAAGGACGACATCGCCTCGGCAGAGTCGGTATGTCGAGAGAGACGCCGCCTTGTTCTCGCTCACTGAGAACTCGCCGTCCGGCTGGAGTTGCCCGTCACGTATGTGCATGGGGTTGATCACTGGGACTCCGTCCGAGACGTAGTCCTCTCGGTGAAGTAGCGAGCCGAATGGTCCGATCTGTACGTCGGCGATGTCGACTAGGGTCGAGTCCCATGCCGCCGTCCCGAACATGTCGTTGAAGATCGCCTGCGTGAGCGCGTCGAGGTGGGCGAGGATTTGGCGGCGCTTGGCGCGGAGGGCGTCGGCGTGGTCAAGGATCGCGGCGATGCGGCGCTGCTCGGCGAGGGCCGGGACCATGATCGGCATCTCGCCGATGTCGGTCTTGTTAACTTGGAGGAAGGTTGCGCCACGTCCTTTGGAGGCTAGGTCGCGCTCGTACCGTGTGAGCCAATGCCACAAGTACTTGTCATCGAGCTCGGGGCCTGGCCTCAGGCCGGCGACGCCGCGGCCAAGACAGTATTCGCCGTCAGCCCAAACCTTCGCGCCGATTGAGGCTCGGATGCTCAGGACGATGTCGCCAGGCTTCGAGACCTTCCCGGGCTTGGTCGTGAACTTCGTCGGTGCGAGTGCCTCTCCCTTGAAGTCGCCAGCACCAGCGATGAGGGGCAGACCCTCTCCGCGGGCGTTGTAGGAGTCGCCGGTAGGAGCTTGACCCATCGTGATCGTGCAGACCTCTGCGAGTGTCGTCGTCACGACAGCATCGCCTTCAGTTCGGCGAGACCTTTGCCAATCTCGTCCTCCAGCGCCTCGATGTCGGCGATGATCTCGAGTGGCGCTCGATGCTCGATCTCGTCGTGGACGATCTCCTTATAGCGGTTCAGGGACAGGTCGTAGCCCTGGGCGACGATGTCGGCCTTGGGGACGAGGAAGGACTGCTCGGTGCGGACGCGGTCCTTCTCCGGTGAGTCTGGTTTCGACAGGCTCAACCAACGACTGGCGACGTCGGGGAGGTCGTTGGACTCGACCGGGTTGCGCTTGTCATCCAGGGAGAACCCATCGGCACGGACGTCGTAGAACCAGACGTCGTCGGTGCCGCCGGAGTTGGTCTTGGTGAAGAACAGGATCGCAGTGGAGACGCCGGCGTATGGGCGGAAGACACCTGACGGCAGCTTCACAACGGCGTCGAGTTTCTGTTCGTCGACCAGCATCCTTCGCAGCGCCTTGTGTGCTGTGCTCGAACCAAAGAGCACACCGTCGGGGACGATGACGGCTGCGCGACCGCCGGGCTTGAGGAGCTTGAGGAACAGGGCGAGGAAGAGCAGTTCGGTCTTCTTCGTCTTGACGATCCGCTGGAGGTCCTTCGCTGTCGACTCGTAGTCGAGCGATCCGGCGAAGGGCGGGTTCGCGAGGATCAGGGTGTACTTGTCGGCGTCTGCGGCCGCTCCCTCGGAGAGGGAGTCGCGGTAGCGGATGTCGGGGGACTCGATGCCGTGCAGCAGCATGTTCATGCTGCCGATGCGGAGCATCGTGGAGTCGAAGTCGTAGCCGTGGAACATCGAGGCGTGGAAGTGCTCGCGTTGCGCCTGGTCGAGCAGCGCGTCCGCATGCGTGTCGCGGACGTACTCACTGGCGGCGACGAGGAAGCCGCCCGTGCCGCAGGCAGGGTCGCAGATCTCATCGGCCGGCTGGGGCGCGGTCATCCTGACCATCAGGTCGATGATGTGGCGTGGCGTACGGAACTGGCCGTTGACCCCGGCTGAGGCGATCTTGGAGAGCAGGTACTCGTAGAGGTCGCCGTTGGTGTCGCGGTCCGCCATCGGGATGTCGTCGAGCATGTCGACGACCTTGGACAGCAGTGCCGAGGTCGGGATGGTGAAGCGGGCATCCTTCATGTGCTCGCTGTAGGTGGTGCCGTCGCCCAGGCCACGCAGGAAAGGGAACACCTCGTCAGCGATCGTCTTGTGCATGACCTCGGGGGAGGTGTTCTTGAACTGGCTCCACCGCAGGTGCGCCTGGCCGGGCAGGAACACGGGGCTCTCGATGGCGCTGCCGGTGACACGGGCCTTCTTCTCGGCCAGCGTCTGGATGTCGTCCAGGCGGCGGATGAAGAGCAGGTAGGTGATCTGCTCGATGACCTCAAGGGGGTTGCTGATGCCTCCGGACCAGAAGGCGTCCCAGACGCGGTCGATCTTGCTCTTGAGCTCACCAGTGATCACAGGCGTAACTCTACTGAGAGCCGGGCCTTTGGACTCGGACATGGGTAACCTCCAGCCGCCCGGTCCTTCCGGGCAGCCGTTCAGGGTGCCCGAAGGCTCCGACACATCGGGGGCCGGGTGGACCGGCTACACCTCCACCGCGTGCCGCGGTGGATTCAGGGCAACGCGTCGCACGTACTTCCGAATGGCCTCGGCGCTCGACCACACGGCGACAAGCGCAGCGACTGCTGCTGCCCACGGCAGGAACGAGCGCGGAGCCGTCGCCACCCACGCGCCTGAGGCGCCCAAAGTCAGGGTTGCGGCCGCGCCGATGTAAGCAAGGCGAAACTCCCGGCGGGTGCCGCCCTCCATCTGCTCCATCAGGTCGGTGCGAATCGGGTGGAAGTCAATGCCATTCACGAACTGGTGCATCACCCGGTACCGCTCCGCGTAAAGGCGAATGCCGCGGCGCATAGGCAATGCGAACAGACTGAGGCTGAAGGCGATTGCCAGGAGCGCGCTCCACGCGGAGCCGTCGCCGCGGGCGCTCAGGAAGAGCGATAGCGGTGCCCAGAGAGTCCAGAGAAGGGGCTCGATGAACCGCCACCCCGGAACGTAGTGCGCGGCAAGAAGCCGGCCCTGCACGGCAAGCTTCAACTGAGTGAGGGCGGCGGATCGCGCCTCGTTGATCTCGGTGGCGAGCGCTTGGGTTGTCCAGTCGAGCACGTGCCTTGCCCTAGCGCCCAGCGTGAGCTGTGCAATGCTCGCGACAATTGCGATGAGCGTTGCGACCGCGCCGGTGGCCGCGCCGAAAACCGTGAGGAAGTCAGCGTCTTCGGGAAGCCATCTCACGCTGCTTAGGGTAGTGCGAGCGACCTCGAGAAACTTGCACCCGGAGCAAGGGGAAGCGGCAAGGAGTTGGTTGGCCACTCGGCTCGCCTTGTCGGCCATTGGGAGTAGGACCAACCTCAACCCCTTGGAGCCGACCATGGCCGACGACACCACCCGCGACCTCGAGCGCATCGACGCCCTGCTGACCATCGAGGAGGTCGCCGAGTTGCTGCGCATGCCGGTGGCCTCGCTGCGCTACTGGCGGGTGCTGGGCACTGGTCCGCGCGGTTTCATCATCGGCAGAAGGCTGCGGTACGTCCGGGCCGACGTGCTCAGATGGCTGGTCGAGCAGCGTGACGGCGACCCGAGCGCGGCGTGAACCACCAGGTGTCTCCCAAGCAGCGGCGCAACCGGCGCGGCTCCGTGGAAGACCGCTGGCGAAAGCGCACCAAGGACACCGCCGGTAACTCCGTCGAGGTGCCCTCGGCCGTGGCCGGGAAGGTAACGCGTTGGCGAGCACGGTACGTCGATGACGGCGGCCGCGAGATCCAGCGATCCTTCGAGCGCAAGGTCGACGCACAGAAGTGGCTCGATGCCCAGGTTGCCTCGCTCCTGCGGGGCGACCATGTCGCCCCCGCCGACGCGAAGGTGACGGTGGGGCAGTGGTGCGACACCTGGCTCGCAGGGTACGGCAACCGCCGGGAGTCGAGCCTGCGGATGGCGGAGGTGCACCTGAAGATCATCAAGGCGCACTTCGATGCGGTGCCGCTGTCGGCGGTGAAGCCGTCGGACGTGCGCGCGTGGACCGCGCAACTGAAGAAGGAGGGTCGGGCGCCGTCGTACGTCTATGCCCTGCACTCCCGGCTCTCGCAGCTCTTCACGGACGCCGTCCACGACGGCATGGTTGCCCGCAACCCGTGCTCGCGGCGTACGTCCCCGCCAATGGGCAAGCAGCGGCCCTATGTCGCCACGACGGGGCAGGTGTGGGCGCTCTACGGCGCGTTCCCACCCGGGGTGCGGCCGGCGATCTTGATGGGTGCACATGCCGGGCTTCGACTGGCGGAGTGCGCTGCGCTGCGGCTCACCGACGTCGACCTGGAGACCGGCGTCATCCATCCGGCGGTGCAATGGCCGGAGAAGGAGCTGAAGAGCGACAAGTCCCGAACCGCCATCCCGATCCCGCGTGAGATGGCGCAGATCCTGGCCGAGGCGGCACGTACGGGGAACGGGCGGACGTTCCTCGACGACGAGTGGGGCAACCCCGGCAGCCCGTGGACGATCCAGCGCGCCATGAGGGATGCCCGGGACAGGCTCGACCTGCCGGACGACTTCCGGTTCCACGACCTGCGGCACTATTTCGCGTCCCTGCTCATCGCCTCCGGTTTGGACGTCAAGGTCGTGCAGGCCCGGCTCAGGCACGCCTCGGCGAAGACCACCCTCGACACCTACGGCCACCTCTGGCCGGACAGGGACGACACCTCACGCGCCGCGGTCGCGGCGGTCTACCAGGAAAGGGACGAACGATGGGCTTCTACGAACCAGGTATCTACGTCGACTCCTTCGACACCGACGCCGACGGCTTCATCCGGGCGCGCCGCGAGGATGTCTACTGCCCCATCGAGGTGGGAGCGGTCGTCGCCGTCGACTGCGACGAGCTCGGGACCTTCGCTCGGGTTGTGAGGCTCGAGGGTCACTCACAGACGGGCTTCGTGCACCTGAAGGAGCTCACCGGCAAGGAGTGGGAGCAAGCATCTGAGGACCTGGCATCCTCCAATGATGAGTGGTGCGACCCCGCGCGCCGACTGAAGCTGGCGTAGCTTCAGGCGGCCCGCAGCCGTGGGCTGAGCATGGGGTCGAGGTCGGCAAACGGCCACTCGACGAGGATCGTGCCGGCAAGCGAGATCAGATAGGTACTGGTGCGGTCGTGGTCAGAACGGAGAAGGGCCAGCGGCGGACCGTTTGCGCCGAGACCAGTCCGATGTGCACGCAGGCCCCCTGCTATTGGCCCAAGTTGGACGTGGCGACGAGACTTCGCATCCCTTGCCTGCAGAAGCTCGTCGCGGGCCGCCATGACGCTAGAAGCGTGTACGACGGCGCCGAAGTGCAGACATGCGGCGAGGTAGGCGCTCTTGAGCAGGCCAGTCATGTATTCGGCTGGGCGAGGGATCGTGTAGTGAATCGCGACGTTCGGATCCTTGAGGCGGTCGAATGGTGACGCACCTTCGGGGGAGGACTTCTCGGTGAGCATGACAACTTCATCCGAGTCGGTCTTCAGGATCAGAATCCGGTCGTGCCCGAATGGCTCCAGGCTCGTGTCCGACGTGAAGTGGGCGCGGATCGCGCCGTCGTACCAATCCTGGAGCGCGGCCTCGGTGCGAGATCCGAGGCCGTTGTTGCAGGCGGCGCAGGTGTTTGCCATGACCGCTCCGCCGAATGCCGTCGGCGGGATGTGCTCCATCGTGTCAGCCGGCACATCCTCGCGAAGGCAGATCGGGCAGTAAGGGAACTGGCCCCGCTCGATCTCGCAGACGCCGGTGGCTGTCCGGACACCCTCGCCGGTCGGTGGTTGGTGACCTCGCGCCGAGATCAGCATGCCACCGGTGTGCTCAAGCTGGATCTCGTGGATCTTGGGCAGTCCGGTTCGCTTGCCACCCTTGGCCTGCCGACCGACCACCTGCCGAATCTGGCCGCGGTACGGCGGCTGCGCGGGCTGGTCGGTCACCCCGCCATTGTCGCTGGTGACACCGAAACCCAAGGGACGCCGCGCGGACCGTCACGAGCCGTCGCCAGCAGCTCAACGGGATCTCCTGCGGTCTTTCTGCGGTACTTGGCCCCGATAGGGCCAAGCGAAAGGGCCCCCGACGCTGCATCGCTGCAGGTCAGAGGCCCTTTCGGTGCTACGACGTCTGTCAGATGTCGTAATAGAGCTCGAACTCGTGCGGGTGGGGCCGTGCCTGCACCGGGGCGATCTCGTGCTCGCGCTTGTAGTCGACCCACGTCTCGATCAGGTCGGGCGTGAAGACGTCGCCGACGGTGAGGAACTCG
>Ga0164243_10008269_pt1 | contig 15388 bp, 14 predicted proteins | sample OricompcompostOP_FD_108781 | JGI IMG/M metagenome (GOLD analysis project Ga0164243, IMG submission 108781) | Organic Plus compost microbial communities from Emeryville, California, USA - Original compost - Organic plus compost (OP) | ecosystem: Engineered > Solid waste > Mixed feedstock >... | reverse complement strand
GTGAGACTTCACGCCCTCCAGGCGGTCTCACTTTCCCGAGGATACCTGCTATCGAGCGAGTCCAAGGCTGAAGCCAATATCCGACTGAAGTCGGAGGGGTTGCTCCCAGGGCGTGACGCTAAAGTTTCACTCAGCGTCCCGCGTCAACCATCGGCATCGCGCAGCGCATGCCCACTGCTCGTATCCAGCCCGCCATCGAAGCCGAAAACCCCCGCAACTCTGACCGACCGCTCGCTGAGGTCCTTGGGGAAAAAGAAGCTCTCATCGCCCAGCGCCGCCGGCATGGCCTCGCGCACGTCCTCGATCGCTCCCAGACCGACCACGCCTTCCGCCTCGGCGATCGTCACCCGCGCGATCCGGCCGCCGCCGACGGCGAAAGCCTCGCCGGATACCTCGCAATCCTCGCTCAGCAGAAAGGCGCCTGCCATCGCCACCTTCTCCGGCGCCATGGTCCGCTGGAACCAGTCGGCATAAGCGCCCGGCGGAAAGCCCTCCGTCATCCGCGTCTGCGCCGCGGGCAGCACCGCGTTGACGGCAATGCCGTGCGCCTTGCCTTCGAGCGCCAGACAGCGGACCAGGCCGAAATAGGCGGATTTGGCAGTGGCGTAATCCGTATTGCCGAGCGCGCCGTAGAGGCCGGCCGAAGGCGTGAACAGGAGCCGGCCGTAGCCCTGCTTCTCCAGATGCGGCCAGGCGGCGCGGGCCATGCGGATGGCGGCAAGCGGATTGATCGCGAGGACCAGCTCCAGATCCCGGCTTGCGATCCGATCGGGCGAGACGAGCGGCGGGCAAGTGCTGGCATAATGCGCAATGCCGTCGATCCGCCCGAAAGCATCGAGGCTGGCGGCCACGGCCTCTTCGGCTCCCGCTTCGGTCGAAAGATCGGTAGTGCAGGCAACCGCCTCGCCACCAGCGGCCGCGATCTCAGAAACGACCGCCTGCGCCGGGCCCCGGTTCGCCGCCTCGCCATGCATGGCCGAACCGTTATCCGCCACCACCACTTTCGCGCCGCGCGAGGCAAGCAGCAGCGCCTGCGCCCGTCCGAGCCCTCGACCCGCGCCGGTGACGAGGATGGACCGTCCGTTAAATCGAATTTCGGCTGTCATCCGACAAAGCTCCCCGACTGCCGTCCGCGTCAATCCCAGCGGGCGATGAAGTCGTCGATGATCGCCATGACTTCGGCATGGCCGGTCTTGATGCCAAGCTCCGCCTCGCGGTGCATGGCGAGGGCAGCGCTCGTCGCGAAAATCGCGGTCGCGATCGGCGGCGGAGCATCGATCTGCTCGCGCCCGGCCATCGCCTTCGCCAGCGCGAAGACCTGCATGCGGCGGGATTCCTCGATGAAGTTGCGCACTTCGACCCGCAGCGGCTCGACCCTGTTGGCCAACGCCATGAATTCCGAAACCAGCCGGGTGTCGCTTGTCCGGACGCAGACGTCCCAAATCTCGCGCAACGGTTTTTCATTGCCGAGCGCCTTGCTGAGCCGCTCCCTCTCGCGTGCCGAAAGGCGGCGGAAGGTTTCGACGATCAGTTCGTCCATCGTGCGGAAATAGTAATAGACCAGCCGCTGCTTGACGCCGATCCGTTCCGCCACCCGGCGCGAAGTCAGCGCGCCATAGCCTTCCTCGCACAGGATGTCCTCTGCGGCATCGAGCATCGAGTTCCATATCGGAGAGCCCTTGGGGCCCATGCGTCTGGCGGTCGTGGTTTCCAAGCAAAGCCTCCCTCAACGACGCCGGCAAACGTAGAGGCGATCGGTCCCGCAGGCAAACCGGGCCAGGTTGCCTCTGTGGGTACAAAGATGCGATCGTTCAGAAAAAGGGATTTGCCATGGCACAGGATCAAGACCGACGTTCTGCACCAGCAGCGCTGCGCAACCGCGATCCCATCCTGGAGATCTTGCGGCCTTGGCTCCCGTCGGCGGGGTTGGTGCTCGAAGTCGCCAGCGGCACTGGGGAGCATACGGCGCATTTCGCCCACGCATTGCCGGACTTGCGCTGGCAGCCCTCCGATCCCGAGGCGGAGGCGCGACAATCGATCGCGGCATGGACTGCCACCGAAGGGCTTGCCAATGTCCTGCCGCCGCTCGCGCTGGATGCCATGGCGGAAAGCTGGCCGATCGACCGGGCCGATGCCGTGATCTGCATCAACATGATCCACATCAGCCCCTGGGAAGCGACCGAAGGCCTCATGCGCGGCGCGGCAGGCATTCTACCTTCTGGAGCGCCGCTTTATCTCTACGGCCCGTACCGGCGCGGCGAACGACCGCTCGAGCCCAGCAACCATGCTTTCGACCTGGATCTCAAGCGCCGCGATCCGCACTGGGGCCTGCGCGAGCTGGACGCGGTGACAGACTGCGCGACAAGGCATGGTCTGGAACGCATGGCGGTGACCGAGATGCCCGCCAACAATCTCTCGGTCGTCTTCCGGATGACATAGGCAAGATCCTCGGACTTAAGGGAAGGGCTTGACCAGGGATCATGTCCGCTGCAGTGTCCAGCTAATGATAATTATTCGCAATTGTAGCCGAGTCGCGCGGCTCTTTATGCGGAAAGGAAAGCTGGAAGGACGCCCCGATGTATGAATTCCTCGATCGCCCCGTCACCAGCCTGGACCACGGCGGCCGTTTCCTCGTCTGGTCGATGCGTATCTGGGTGAAGACGATGGGCGAAGGACAATGCCCGGTTTCGGCCATCGCCCCGGCTTTCGCCAAGTGGCGGATGATCGGCGGCGTCGCGCATTTTCACAAGACCATGCTGATGTTCAACCGCGATGCGCTGGAACAGTTCGGCTTCTGCTCGCTCGCCTGCAACCATATTTCCGAGCATGAGGCGATCATCATCAGCCTGATCTGCTCGCTGCGCGACATGCGCCCGCAGACCGTGCGCGATACGCTGGCCCTGCTGGTCGAGGAAGAACGCATCGGCGATCTGCTCGCCGCACTTTCGGCGCTCGGACGCAGTCTCGACAGCGCCGGCATCTTCCCTGCAAGGACAGTCGACGAACCGGGCCGCACCGCGCCAGAACGGTAAGCCGGCCGGGCGATACCCCCCTCCCCAACAAACGTCGCATTGCTTTAAGCTTGCATCGCGCAGTATCCTATGGCGGCCGCGCGCCATACGAATGTCATGCGCCTGTAATAAACAGGCTCGATGCGAGATGCCGTCCAGATGTACGATGCAGAAGATACGATGAGCGCTGAATCGGAACCAGAGACCGCCGCGGAAGTCGCGGAGGTCACGGGCCGGTACTTCAATCGCGAGCTGAGCTGGCTCACCTTCAACGAGCGTGTTCTCGCCGAAGCTCGCAACCCCCGATATCCCCTGCTCGAACGGCTGCGCTTCCTGTCGATCTCTGGCAGCAATCTCGACGAATTCCTCATGGTGCGCGTCGCCGGCCTCGCCGGGCAAGTGCGCCGCCAGATCGAGGAAGTGTCAATCGACGGGCTGACGCCTTCCCAGCAGCTCGCCGCGATCCACCAGGCCGTCGTCCAGCTCGAGCTGTCGCAGCAGGACACCTGGCGCGAGCTGCGGCAGCTGCTCGCCGAAAAGAACATTTCGATCATCGGCGAAGAAGAGCGGATCGATTCCAGCCGCGAGCGCTGGCTTCGGGACTATTTCCTCGAACGCATGATGCCGATCATCACGCCGCAGGCGATCGATCCGGCACATCCCTTCCCCTTCGTCGCCAACCAGGGGATGGGCGTGCTCTTCGCCCTGTCGCGCATCGCCGACGATGCGGAAGTGATGGAGATGGTGCTGCTGCCGTCAGCCCTGCCGCGCTTCATCCGCCTGCCCGGCGACAAGGCGGCCTATATCAGCGTCGAGGATCTGCTGTGGCGCAACGCCGAAACGCTTTTTCCGGGCTTTCGCGTTCACGGCCACGGCGTCTTCCGCGTGCTGCGCGACAGCGACATCGAGATCGAGGAAGATGCCGAAGACCTCGTTCGCTATTACCGCACCGCGATCCAGCGGCGCCGGCGCGGCATGGTCATCCTGCTGCAGCTGCAGGGCAAGTTCGATCCCGCAGCCGAAACGCTGCTGCGCGACCAGCTAGGCCTAGACAAGGCGCCCGTCATCAAGACTGACGGACTGATCGGCTTCAGCGGACTTTCCGCGATCGTCGATGAGAACCGGCCCGAGCTGAAGTTCGAACCCTACAGCCCGCGCTACCCCGAGCGCATTCTGGAGCACGACGGCGACTGCTTCGTGGCGATCCGCGAGAAGGACATCGTCATCCAGCACCCCTACGAAACGTTCGAGGTGGTGATCGATTTCCTCCATCAGGCCGCGACCGACCCCGACGTGGTGGCGATCAAGCAGACGCTCTACCGCGCGGGCAAGCAATCGGCGGTCATTGCCGCGCTGATCCAGGCGGCCGAAGCGGGCAAATCGGTGACCGCCGTGGTCGAGCTCAAGGCCCGCTTCGACGAAGAGCAGAACCTGCTCTGGGCGTCGCAGCTCGAACGTGCCGGCGTGCAGGTGATCTACGGCTTCGTCGACTGGAAGACCCACGCCAAGGTTTCGATGGTCGTGCGCCGCGAGGGCGACGGCTATCGCACTTACTGCCACTTCGGCACCGGCAACTATCACCCGGTGACCGCGCGTATCTATACCGACCTCAGCTATTTCACCGCCAATCCCAAGGCGGGACGCGACGCCAGCCGGCTGTTCAACTTCATCACCGGCTACGTCGAACCGCGGCGCACCGAGATGCTGTCGATCTCTCCCATCGGCCTGCGCGAGCGCCTCTACGAATGCATCGACCGCGAGATCGAGAACGCCAAGCTGGGCAAGCCGGCGATGATCTGGGCCAAGCTCAATTCGCTGACCGACTCCCAGTTGATCGACCGTCTCTATGCAGCAAGCGATGCCGGGGTGAAGATCACGCTTATCATCCGCGGCATCTGCTGCCTGCGGCCGGGCGTGGCGGGGCTTTCCGAAAACATCATGGTCAAATCGATCATCGGCCGCTTCCTGGAGCACAGCCGGATCTGGGCTTTTGCTTCGGGCGCGGAGCTGCCCAACCGGCGCGCGCGGGTGTTCATCACCTCCGCCGACGGCATGAGCCGCAATCTCGACCGGCGTGTCGAGCTATTGTTGCCGATCACCAATCATACGGTCCACGATCAGGTGCTGAGCCAGGTCATGCTGGCAAATCTGCTCGACACCGAGCAAAGTTGGATTCTAGGACCCGACGGCACCTACCATCGTGTCGGAGAAAGCGAGAACCCGTTCAATCTCCATCGCTATTTCATGACCAATCCTTCGCTTTCGGGACGCGGCACATCGCTTGCCAGTGGCCGCAAAGTCCCCAAGCTGTCATTGCGGCGCGGGAATATCTGACGCGATTCGTCGCTTCCAACTACCCGCAATACAGGGCCGCATGACAGAAAAGCACGCCATCATCGACATCGGTTCGAACACCGTCCGCCTTGTTGTCTATGATGGTCCCTCCCGCGCTCCAGCGGTGCTGCTGAACGAGAAGGTCACTGCCAAGCTCGGCAAGGACGTGGCGAAGAATGGGTCGCTCGGCGAAAAGGGCATGGGCGTGGCTCTGTCGGCGCTGGCCCGCTACGCGGTGCTGCTCGATGTCATGGATGTCGGCGACGTCGAAGTGGCGGCCACCGCCGCCGTGCGCGACGCCCCCAACGGCGAGGAGTTCCTCGATGCAGTGCGGGCAACCGGGCTACGGCCGCGCCTGCTCTCGGGCGAGGAGGAAGCGCTGACCAGCGCCATGGGCGTGATAGCGGCGTTCCCTGGGGCGCGGGGCGTCGCAGCCGACCTCGGCGGCGGCAGCCTGGAGTTGACCGAGCTGTACGGTGACAGCTGCGAACACGGCATCAGCGTTCCCTTCGGCACGCTGCGCCTGCCGGATTTGCGCGCGCAAGGGGCAGCCAAGTTCACTCGCAAGGTCCACGGCAGCTTGCGCGCGGCCAAGTGGTCGAGCGGGGCGGACGTGCCGCTTTACCTGGTCGGCGGGTCGTGGCGCGCCCTTGCCCGCTACGCGATGCATCGCAGCGACTGGCCGCTCGACGATCCGCACGGCTATGAGCTGGCGCCGGACGAAGCGCTGAAGCTTTGCCGAACGGTGGCGCGCGGCAAGCTGGCTGCTGACCTGCCGCGCATCTCGACATCACGCCTCGCCAGCCTGCCCGACGCCGCAGCGCTGCTGAGCGCGCTGGTGCGCGAAATCAAGCCATCGAAGCTGATCTTCTCATCCTGGGGCCTGCGCGAAGGGCTGCTTTATCGAAAGCTCGATCCGGTGACGCGGGCACAGGACCCACTGCTTGCCAGCATCGCCGGCTTCGCCGAATCCTTCAACGTTTCCGCCGCCCACGCGACGATGATTGCCGGCTGGACGGCAGAGCTGTGCCCCCAGTGCCAGGGGACCGACGAAAAGCTGCGGCTCGCCGCGACGATGCTTGCCCTGGCAGCGATGCAGATCGAGCCGAACCTGCGCGTCGAACAGGCGATGAATTGGGCCTTGCGCAAGCGCTGGATCGGCATCGACGCTCGCGGCCGCGCGATGCTGGCGGTAGCGATCCTGGCCAACAGCGCCATCACCGAGATTCCGACCGAGATCGCATCGCTCGCCTCGCCCGCCGATTTCAAGGAAGCGATCGGCTGGGGCCTCGCCGTCCGCCTTTGCCGCAAGCTGACGGGCTGCGCAGCAGAAGCGATCGCCGACACGACTCTGGAAGCAAGCGACGGGCGGCTGGTCGTCATGCTGCGCAAGGCGGTGCATCCGCTCTACAGCAACGCGGTGGGCAAGGATCATCGCCTGCTGGCCGAATGGCTTGAGCTGGAAGCGGCGGTCGAGCTGCTACCGAAGGGCGAAAAGCTGGAGTGACCAAGTCCTCCCCATTCCGGGGAGGAACGGCTTACTCCATCAGCGTGTGCGAATCCGCGATTGCCGAAATGCCGCGCTTGCCTTCCGCACGGTCGAGCTGAACGACGATGTCGATCACCGAGGCGGCGTATTCCAGCGTTTCGCTGCGCGTCAGGCCAATGCCGGTCTGCATCGCCATCAACGCGATCTGCTCCAGCGCGCCGCGCGGCGTGTTCGCGTGCACGGTCGAGAACGATCCCGGATGGCCGGTGTTGATCGCGCGCAGGAAGCTTACCGTCTCGTTGCCGCGCAGTTCGCCCAGCACGATACGGTCGGGCCGGAGGCGCAATGCGGCCTGGAGCAGCTCGTTGGCCGAAACCTTGGCTTCGCCAAGCTCGCCCTTGACCGCGATGAGGCCGACGCCGTTGGCGCCGGGCAGGCGCAGCTCGGCCGTATCCTCGACCAGCACGACACGCTCATGATCCGGAATCTCCTGAAGCATGGCATTCAGGAATGTCGTCTTGCCGGTCGACGTACCGCCAGAGATCAGGATGGTGCGCCGGCGGGCTATGGCCTCGCGCAAATAAGCGATCGGTTGTTCGGCCGGATCGGGCATCGGCGTTTCGACGCGCGTCCGGATCGGCCCCCTGTCATAAGCGTCGAGCGGCAGGTCCAGCAGGCGATGGCGGCGAATGGCAAGCGCCCAGTGCGCCCTGGTCGCCGGCGGCCCGCAGAGCTGGATGCGCGCGCCGCCATGGCCGGCCTCCGCGGGGAGAGTGGCGGCGAGCAGCGGATGCTCGCGATTGATGCCCTGGTGACTGATGCGCGCGACCTGCTCCGCCAGGCGCTGCAGCAGCCGGTCGTCGATCTGCGCAAGCTCGATCCGCTGCATGCCCGGATGGGCGGCGTCTTCCACCCAGATTTCGCCCGGGCGGTTGACCAGTATCTCGGTCACCGTCGCACGATCGAGCCAGGGGCGAAGCGGCGCGAGATAGGCGTCGAGATAGACGCTGCGAGACACCGAGGGCGCCACGGGTGCGTCACCGCGTTCGGGCTGAAGAGGCAGAACGGTTCCGGTCACGATACTTGCGAGAAATCGAGGTCCTTGGCGGTGAAGACACGGATCGGCTGGCCCTGACGGACGCGAACCGTGGGGCTGATCTGCCCCGACTGGCCGATCGCCGCCGCCGCCGCCGACTGGCCACCGCCACCGATGATGACATTCGCGCTATTGCCGATCAGCGACGGGATGCCGCCAATCACCGACAGCAGCATGGCCGAACCGAAGCGTTCGAAGAAATGCGAATTGACCTTGCCTTCAAGGCCGGTTTCGCCGCCGAAGCCGACCGCCGGCGAAGCGATGTTGACCGAAACGCCATCGGGCCGGATCAGCCGCGTCCAGATCACATAGGCGCGCTTCTGGCCGGCGGAAAGGCCGCTCTTGTACTGCCCGACCAGCCGCGACGAGCGTGGGACGAGCACGCGGCTACCATCGAAGCTGCGCACATCGGTGCTGACGACCGCGCGAACGAAGCCCGGCACGTCGGTATCGATCGCGGTTTCGAGCACGGCCGGGATGAGCGTACCCTGGGTTACAGTCGTCTTCGGATCGAAGGAGGCGTCGGCCACGGCCTTGCCGCCGCCTGTGCCACCCAAACGCGCCGCGAAGTCATCGTTGCTGTTACCCTTGCCGAGTTCCGGAGCACCCGGCGCCTGTACGGGCGCCGCGGCCGGACCGGCGCTGGCGTCGAAGACAACAGTCGGGCTGGCGTGCTGATTGGCCGAGGGCGCCTTGGCAGCAGCCGCCTGCGGAGGCGCGGCAAGCACCGGCTGAGGCGCGGGGGCCGGCGCTGCGGCAGGCTTGACCGGGGCAGCGGGGGCAGGCACGGCCGGAGCCGGCGGCGGCACGACCACGCCGGTTGCGCCGTCCGCATTCCTATCCGGACCATTACGCGCTGCATCCATGCTCCACAGCGTCAGTCCGCCCAGCGCCGCTACGATGGCGATGCCGGCGACCAGCCCCAGCCCGTCGGCACGCTTGCGCTGCGTGACGGTGGGCAGGACGTTGCGGGTCGCCAGATCGATGATTTCCGCGCCGCCGGTCTCACGCGGGTCGCGGTTGTCCTCTTCATTGGGGCGCGGACGAAGACGGGCATTGAGACGCATGGCTCACTTACCTCTTACTGGGACTGGCCCTGGGATGCGGGACGGTCGGACGCGGCGACCGCAGCGGATGGCGTCAATTGCGCGGGCGCGGCCCGGGCAGGCGATGCTTGCGCGGGTGCAGGCGCGGGCGCGGTAGACGCGGGCACCGGCCTGGCCGACGGCGGCCGCTGGTTTTCCAGCGTGGCGGTCTTCTTGCCCAGACGCAGCACGATCTGCCCCGGCACACTGTCGATCACCATAGTCGCGCCGCGCACGGCATAGTTGACCGGGCCTTCATCGCCCTTCTCATTCGTGACCAGAACCGCGGGCACATGTTGCTTGACGCCCCAGAGCAGATAGGTCGCCTCTCCATCGTCATAGATGCGGGCAGGCATCAACGAAGCATCGCCCTCCCGCTTCCACGAGAAGTTGAGCAGCGCCGGATCGGCCGGAGCGGTCGCCAGATCGCCTTCGATCAGCTGCCGCTCAGCCTCGTTCAACGCCATGCCGGGCTGCTGGGCCGGCTTGGGCTCCGTCTTGTAGGTGAAGCGCAGCATGTAGAGCGGTTGCGATTTCGGCGAAGCCACCAGGTCGAAGAAATAGGTGTGCTTGTCCGTCACCACAGTCATATTGGTGCGCCCGTTGGCGGTCAGCGGCTTGACGAACAGCAGGTCGGCCCGCTTGTTCGGCGTGATCTGCCAGCTTTCGGCGTCACCGACGGCGACGTTCTCGATGCTCTCGTTCTCGCCGAAGCCGATCGTCGCCTGAACGCCCAGCCGGCCGTTGATGCGCACGATCTCGTTATCGTTGTACAGCCGGGTGATTAGCCTCTCGTCCGCGGCGCGTGTCGGGGCGGAGGCCAGCAGCAGCGCCGCCGGCAGTGCGATGGTCAGGGCGCGGATCATCGGATCGCTCCCCGGCGCGGCGCAGGCGCGGCGAAGCGGCTGCCGATACCCCGTGCACGGCGGCTGGGCAGCGGCGGCAAGGCAGGCGCCGAGCCGGTAGCTTGCGCAATCACCGTGCTGCGGTCGCGCACCGTGCTCACCTGCCCCGCGGGAGCAGTGCCTGGCTGAACATCGTTCGTCTGTACGGTCGCCGCGACAATGCCGGCACGCCGCGACATGGGCATGCGCGACTCCTGCATCACGGGCGCGGCGGCAGTCGGCGCAACTTGCGCCGCGGCAGCCCCCTGCCCACGCTCTTCGCTCTTGCCGACCAGGCCGAACACCCGCCAGCCACCAACCATCGTAGCCGCAACCTTCATTACCATCACCATCAGCGCGACGTGCACCGCCGCAATCATGAACAGGGCAAGTGCCGCTCGCCCGTTAACGCCTTCCATTCCGCCCAGCGCAGCAACCACCGGCACCAGCAGTTCGAGCGTGATGCCGCCGCCGAGCACCACGAAAAGCGGGGTGATCGCAGTCAGCACCACGCCACGCAGCCAGCCCGCCGTCAGCCCGCGCGTGCCCGAGAACAGCGCGAAAACCACGAAGACGGGCCCGACGGCGAGCAACACCGCCAGCGCGATGCGCGCCGTCACCAACACACCCACGGTGCCGAGCAGCAGCAGCAGCGCCGAAAGCCACATCAGGTTGGTGGGCGTGAAGCTGCCGCTGGCCACGCTCTGGGCGGCCTGCGCCGCCTGTTGCCCTTGCGCCGCGGCCGGTTGAGCGTTGTTGGCGACTTCGGCGATGGCGGCGAAGACCATGTCGATGCGATCGGCGAATATCTGCGTCGCCGATCCGCGGGCCCCCGTCAGCACGCCGGCGATCTGGTCGGGCGCGCCCGTGGCAAGGTTCCACACGACGCCCTGATAGGCGACCCAGCTTGTCGCGAACGTCAGCACCAGCCCCAGAGTCAGCATGCGCGGAGACAGCGCCGAAATCGACAGCCGGCTGCGCCCCAGCAGCAGCGAAAGGGCGAAGAACGCGATATAGAGCGTGAGAATGATCGTCAGCGCCGGCGCCAGCGAGCCCTGCCCGCCGAACAGCCGGCCGAATGCCGCCGCCGTCGTCTCGCCGGCAAGGCAATCGACCGCGCGCAGCGCCGGGGCGACGCCCAGCGAAGCATTTTCGATAAGCTCTTCGCAGGCGCTCATTCTGCCGCCTCGGTCCAGAGGTCCGCGCCTTCGTCACCCTGCCCCGGCCAGGTATGGCCGGTCAGCGCCGGATACCAGGCCGCGGGCGCATCGCCATAAGTCTCACGCAGCGAATCGAGCTTGCGCACCGAGCTTTCGCGTCCCGAAAGCACCGTTAGCACTTCGGGCATGCCCGACAGGTCCAGCCGGACGACCACCGAAGCATCGCCCTGACGGACAAGGAAGCAGCGACTGTGTGCGGGCAGGCTGCGGATGACCTCCAGCTCATGGCTGGTGAGGCCGAAGCCTTCGCAGTAATCCTCGGGCCGTGCACGCGTGTTGGGCATGAAGATCATCGTCGCGGTCTGTTCGACCAGGGCCGTCGAGATCTTGCTGTCGAGCGCATCGCGGGCAGACTGCGTAGCAAAGCCGACGAGCGCATTGCGCTTGCGCAGCGTCTTCAGCCAATCGCGGATGCGCGCGGCGAAAACCTCGTCGTCCAGCGCCTTCCATCCTTCGTCGATGAGGATCATCGAGGGCGTGCCGTCGAGCCGCTCGTCGATGCGGTGGAAGAGATACATCATCACCGGCGTGCGCAGGCGCGGCGTTTCGAGCAGCGCGGTCATGTCGAAGCCAAGCGTACGCGCGGAAAGGTCCAGCCGGTCCTCCGCATTGTCGAACAACCAGCCATGCTCGCCGCCGGCGATCCAGGCATCCAGACGACTGGCAAGGTCGCCCGCCTCGGGCCGACGCGAACCCGCCAGCAGCTCGCGGAAATGCAGCAGGCGGCGCAGCGAGGGATCGTTGGCATAGGCCGCGTCGACGGCCGCCGCTATGGTGGCTTCCTCTTCCGGTCCGTGCACTTTCAACAGCACGCCCAACCAGTCGCGCAGGAAGGCGCGGTTGGCCGGCGTATCGGGCAGCGCCAGCGGATTGAAACCGGTGGGATGACCGGCCGCGACCCGGCTGTAAGTGCCGCCGATACCGCGCAGGAACACTTCGGCGCCGCGATCCTTGTCGAACAGGATCATCCGGGGAGCGAACTTCTGCGCCTGCGCGGCGAGGAAGTTCATCACCACCGTCTTGCCCGAACCCGACGGCCCGATCACGGTAAAATTGCCCAGATCGCCCAAATGGAAATTGAAGAAGAAAGGCGTGGAGCTGGTCGTGGTGAACAGCGTGACCGCATCGCCCCAGTGATTGTCGGTGGCCTGCCCCATGGCAAAGCCGTGAAGCGACCCGAAACAGGCCATGTTGGCGCTGGAGATCAGCGCGCGGCGCACGAGGAACGTTTCGTTGCCCGGGAACTGCCCCCAGAAACCGGGCTCGAGATTGACGTCCTCACGCACCGCGACCGCACCGGCATCGGCAAGCGCGGCGGCGCAGGATGCGACCTGCTCGTCCAGCGCGGCCAGCGATTCCCGGCGCACCAGCACCGACAGATGATGATCGCCGAACGCCACGGCACCGACACCCAGCGCATCGCGCGCCGACAGCATCTCGCGCCGTTCGGCCACCGCTTCCTCGTCGGCCGAACGCAGGCGGCGGATGGCAAGGTCGATACGCTCACGCGCCACCTGGCGATCCGAAGGCGCGTAGCTTTCGGTCAGGATCATCTCGCAGGGTAGCCGCAGCAACGCATCGGTGAGACCGGGGGCGGTGCTGTCGGGATAGTCCTTGAGACTGACGAGGGCGGCAAAGCCGTTGTCGGCCGCACCGCGCAACTCCATCGCGTCGAGACCGAAGCTTATCCGCTTGTAAGGCAGCATGTGCCCGATATCGGTGCCTTCGACCGGACGGCGGACCGGGCGCATCTCGCCATTGTAGAGCGCCGAAAGCAGCTCCAGCACTTCCGAACAGGTGCCGCTCGCGCCCTCGTAATCGCCGAGCAGGCGCGCACCATAAGGAGCGAGCGAAGCCAGCATCCCATTCGCAGCCGCGCGCAGGGCACGAACATCGGCGGGATCGGCCTCGACCGGCGAGCCGCCACCGCGCTTCATCATGCGGGCCAGCTTGTCGGCCCAGCCGGCCTTGCCGCGCGCCGGGCGGCGCACAAGCGTGATGAACTGGTCGTTGACGTAAAGCGCGCCCGAACCAAGCTGCGCCCGCCAGCGCGCGTCGATATGCGCGGCCAGCGGATCGGCGAAATCGCCGTCGAGCTCCACTTCCACCCGCCGACGGACGACGTGGTGATAGAGGACGAAACGCGCATCGAGCGTGCTCCGCAGCAGCACTTCACGCGTGCCCGCGTGCGCGTTGAGCTCATCGGCGTCGGCCGTCTCGAAAGCGAGGCCGGGCACGGTCAGCGAGAGCATCACCGACCCGTCGCGCAGCAGCACCGCGTTCTCATCGATCAGCGTAAGGTAAGGCAGCCGGTCGCCGGCCAGCGATTCCTTCGCCGCCCAGGGCAGAGCGCCTTTCATCTTGGGCCCGTTCTTGGCCATCAACCCACCTCTTTACGGCGCATAGCTATTGCAGCCCCAGCGCTGCCAGTTGCGAACCCTGGGGCACCGGCTGACCTTGGTGATCCATAGATCGAACACGCGCGGCTCACGCAGGCAGGCGAGATAGCCGACCCCATGAATCGCCAAGGCCGCGGGCAGAGCCCAGAAGCTCTTGGTGATCAGAAATATCTCGGTCGTCACCGCCGCGTTGATGATGAAGAAGCTGTACGTCACGCCCGCGAACATCTGCGGCCGCGTCAGCGCGCGATGGACGGGGAAGCGGACGAGTTCCATTGGCTATCAGCCCGCGCCGGCTGCGGTCTGGATGCCCGAAACGATCGCACCCGCGCCGAACAGGATGAAGCAGCCAATGATCACCGTAGCACCGAAGCGCCAGTTCATCCGCCCGGTCAGCATCATGAAGCCGACGGCAGCGACCGCCATCACCGCGACCGCAGTGGCGACATTGCCCAGCAGCGTGCCCTGCAGCCAAGTCAGCGCGGCGACGATCGGCCCCGACCCCTGCGGATCTCTAGCCACCACTTGCGCCTGCGCCACGCCGGGAAGCGCCATCAGAAGCCCCCCAAAACCAAGATAACGCCCGAAACCCATGCAATTCATCTCCGAACCGGCTCGGCCAAACGAGCCATGACCGACGCGACGTAAAGCCGCGTCTCGCGTATCGCGGGGATGCCGCCGGCGCGGACCACGCGCCCCGGCCCCGCATTGTAGGCAGCCAGCGCCTTCTCGACGTCGCCGCCGAAAGCGTCGAGCTGCATCCTGAGATAGCGCGCACCACCTTCCAGGTTGGCATGCGGATCGTCAGGATTGACGCCCATCTGCCGTGCCGTGCCCGGCATCAGCTGCGCCAGCCCACGCGCCCCGGCGGGTGAGATCGCGCCAGTCCGCCAGCGGCTCTCCTGCCAGACCACGGCTTCGAGCAAGGCGGGGCTGATGTCGTACTTCGCCGCCAACTCGGCCACGCGGCCGCTCCACTGGGCGGGACCAGCCTCAACCGCTACCTGGGTGAACGACAGGGGATTGGCCTCTCCTTCCGCCACTGCATCGAGCCCGCCGTCGACGATTGGCACGGCCGCTACGGCCATTGCAGGACCGCCCGCGATCCAGCTATAGCCGCCGCTGCCGACTTCGAGTACATCGGCCCGCGCCGCACCGGATGTTGCGAACAACAGCGCAGTCAACGCGAAACCGACAGATTTCTTAGCCGAATCGCGTGTCACCGCGCCCTCCTTGGCCCCCCTATTGCTACGAGAGATGACAGCTTTGTGACGGCCCGCGAACAATCTGCCGCCAGTTCCTCCGGTACGGCGCGGTGAGCCGACCGATGTTACGAGGGACCAACCCGTCCTGAAGAAAGGCGCCCCAAGCTAAGTGCAAGAAAATGGCCCGCATTCAGCGAAATGCGGGCCACGAGAATGCCTGCTCGGCGCGTCTCACGCGCGCCCTATCGGAAATGCACTCTGAATGCGGTAGGCGTCGCGCCTTGGTAAAGGCGGTCCGCCTAATTCTCCTCTTAACGCGCTGCCAGCGTTTCGCTCTTCGCCAGCGCCTTGGCAGCCATGCGCGCCAGACGCCGCGAATCCATCCAGCTACCGTCGGCAAGCTGCAACTCATAGCGTTCGCTGCTGGCCATGGCGGCCCTGTAATACTCCTGGGCCTCCTGCTTCTTACCCAGCATGGCATAAGCCGTGCCGAGATTGATCAGGGCCGCAGGATCGTCCGCATCGACCTTAGGGTTGGCTTGGATATGCTCGATCGCGGCGCTTGCTTCTCCGCGAGCCAGCTCTTCGTATGCAACGTCGACATAATCCTCGCCGACCCGCGGCTCCGTCGCCGCAACAGGTTGCGCAAGAAGTGCAGTCGCCAT